>Ga0335395_10002549_pt1 | contig 11290 bp, 7 predicted proteins | sample MAT02_FD_205744 | JGI IMG/M metagenome (GOLD analysis project Ga0335395, IMG submission 205744) | Freshwater microbial communities from Lake Fryxell liftoff mats and glacier meltwater in Antarctica - MAT-02 (spades assembly) (version 2) ...
CCAAGCGTCGCAGCATCATCACCAGCGTTCTGCGAAGCATCGGCAAACAGCTTGAGGCGTTTACGCTTGAAGGTGTGATCGGGGAAGTCAACAAGTGGATCATCCGAGGTCGAAGTTGTTTCCAGCAGCAAGCAGCGAAGCTGGACCGAACGAATGCTAAAGGCATTCTGGATCGCCTAGTGATCAACGCCGATCCATCGATCTAAGGCATCTCCCCCGAGGGCTTCTGCACTGCCATAAACGTCAACTCAGCAACCGATTTCGTAAACGAATCGCGGTTGCCTGCTGCGCCGTTGTCTTGATTCAACGGCTACTCGCCAAATGCCATGCTAGGTACGCAATCTTTTGGCAGCATAGTACTGAGAAGATCAGGAATCTTCGGAAGGTTTTCGGTACTTCGGTCGAAGACGGACTGTATCGCCTTTAGATATTACCTTCCGAACATAGTTTGAAGAGGCTGCGTGCCAAACTTCGGTGTCCGTACTCTGCAGCGACAATGGTGGAGCGCTCAGTGGCTCCGTCAGAGAATAGACGGCTAAGTATGCACTCGGTAGCGAGACTCGGTTCGCTCTAAAGTCATTTTGCAATCGCGAACGATACGTGCTTGCGCGCTCCGGTAAAACGGTTGACATGCTCTTTGGCCAACACTTGATCCACCATCGTTCGCACTGGTGCCCCAGAGCCATCATAGCCAACAGAGGAGGCACCGAGCCTGTCTAGTAGACGTCGCGGACGTATCGACCGGACGAGGCAAGCTGTTTGACAAAGTCTTTCGCTACGGATGCGTTCATTTTTCCGTGCGTTGCAATCACTTCGCAAAGCGCCTTGTCAACATCGGCAACCATTCGTGAAGCATCACCGCAAACGTAGAAATTCGCACCAGTGGATAGCCAGCCCCAAAGCTCGGTAGCTTGTTCGCGCATGCGATCCTGAACGTACACTTTTGCATTGCCATCGCGACTGAAGGCGGTGTCTAGTCGCGTCAGCAAGCCGGTTCGCAGGTAGTGATTCAGCTCGTCCTCGTACAGAAAATCTTTCGCTTGATGCTGGTCACCAAAGAACAGCCAATTCTTCCCCTTGGCCGCGCGTGACTCTCGTTCCTGGAGAAACGCGACGAACGGGGCGATCCCAGTTCCTGGTCCAACCATGATCATCGGAACATCGTTATTGGCTGGGACTGTAAAACCTCCGTGATTGGGTTGAACAAACACTCGCACTGTTTCGCCGACAGGAATACGATCGGCAAGCATCGTGCTGGCCACGCCTTTACGCAATCGACCACCGCTCTCGTAATGCACCTTGCCAACAGTGAGGTGAACCTGATGCCCAACTTTTTTCATACTGCTGGCGATCGAGTAGAGTCGCGGATTGAGCGGCGATAACGATTCGACGACTTCAGTCGCGGTCACGTTGGCACGTGATGCAAGTTCGAGTGCATCGAGCACATCGAAACCCGCAGGCGTTCCATCGGCCAACAGCTTGGCGAACGAGTCTCGTGTTAGCGAGTCATCGACACGACCAGAGAGCAGTTCAAGCAGCTCGTCGCTAGGTTCTCTGAGGCAACAGTCCTCGCTTATCGCGTCGATGAGCGGCTTGGTATTGCCCAGCGGTGTGCGAACTTTCGTGCTCGGATCTGCGGCCAGCTTGAGAACCACCGCTGACGCAAGCTCATGGCAGTTCACCGGGAAAATCCCCAAGGCATCGCCAACATCGTACTTGAGTTCAGAGCCCGCAAGATCGATCACGACATGCCGGACGTCTTTGGCGGAGCCCGGTTTATTCAATGTTCGCGATTCGATGAGCCGAGCGCTGAAGGGGTTCTTGCGATTGAATCCGGTCGTGGCCGCGACCGGAGGCGTGGCGGTAGAGTGGCCGTTGATGCTGCCCGTTTCCGCTCCATCTTTGAGCAGCAACTTGATCATCTGCTTGGTCTCTTTGCCGCCAGGGCTGCAGAGCGTCAAATTTGACTCGGTGCCGGATGCGATCGCTTCGGCATAGGTTTGGCACAAGTAGCCGCATGAGCCGCAATCGAGCTGCGCCATCGCGGCCATCAGCTTTCGCTCCAGCGGTTTTTCTTTCACCATCGCCATGCGGTCATCCAGCGTGATTGCCGAGTCGTGCCATGGAAAATCCTCGGGAGCGGCGATTGAAGATCCGCCGGCGGTCGTGAACCCTGAGGCGATGGCGGCATCCAAGCCAGCTTGCATGCCTCCGTCGACTCGGTGCAAATCGAGTCCCATCAACCCAGCAAAAAAGCCATTCAACCAGGCTCGCTGTTGTTCGTCGAACGGAGCGGTTACAGGGATGAAACTCGACACGAAACAAACTCCCAATCCAAAATCCAAAATCTGAAAACCGAAAACCGAAAACCGAAAACTGAAAACTGAAAACTGAAAACTTCAAACTTCAAACTTCAAACTTCAAACTTCAAACTTCAAACTTCAAACTTCAAAAAACATTTCGATTGACAACAAGTGCCTTCAATTGCACATCACTTTGCCGCGAAGCGAATGCTGCAAAATCCTCATCTGTTTCCCGTTGATTCAAATAGCCGCCAACGATTTCGGCCAGCAGCGACGGGCAATCTTCGATCGTGATTGACGGGAATAGCAGACGAGCGATCGCACGTCGTTCGCCCCATCCGCCACCGACGTGAATATGGTAGCCCTCGACCATGTCGTCACCTCGTTCAACCTTGCAGGCCAGTAGGCCGATGTCACCGATGTAGTGCTGGGCGCAACTGTGATGACATCCCGTTAAATGGATATTGATTGGAGAATCAAGTGTAAAACGAGCTTGCAAGTGTTCAGCGATCAGCATCGCGTGCTGCTTCGTATCGCCAGCGGCAAACTTGCAACCCGCGCTGCCGGTGCAGGCAACAAGCCCAGCGCGAAAACTGCTTGCTTCGTAGCCAAGTCCGATCGCTTCCAGTTCTGCTTTCACGAACTCGAGATCGTCCTCGTCAATATTCGGAATGAGCAAGTTTTGCCATACGGTCAATCGCATTTCGCCACTGCCAAAGCGGTCGACGATGCTTGCCAGCCCGGTCGCTTGCTCGCTTGTTATGCGACCAACCCGCAACACGACGCCGACATAAAATTTCTCCAACTGTTTTTGTGGATGAATACCGATGTGCGCAAAACGATCTTCGTTTTGCGGCACCACGAATCGGTCGAGCTCGACCTTTCGCAAGCTCTGGCCGAAAGATTTTTGAACCTCCGCAATGAACTTCTCAAAACCCCACGCATCGAGTACATATTTCAAACGCGCTTTGTTGCGATCGGTTCGATCACCGCTAGTGACGAAAACGCGGACGATTGCTCCAGCGACTTCAATGCACTCACTTGGCTTTAACAGGATGCCCGTGTATCGAGCAAAGTCCTTGTGGCCGGTGATGCCGCCCAAGGTGAGCTGAAAATAGACACCAGCAGGCAAATCATCGGATGCTGTTTCGTCGGTAACGGTAACCGCGTGAAAACCGATATCGTTGGTGTCGTCGAGCGAACCGATGGCACCACCGCCATCAAACGCAATATTGAACTTGCGCGGCAAACCGTACATGTCGCGATTGGCAAGGATGTAGTGGTGCATCCGTTTGGCCAGCGGGATCGTCTCGATCAATTCGGTTGGATCAATGCCGCTGAGCGGACTCGCCGTACAATTGCGTATGTTGTCGGCTCCGCTGCCTTGACAAGTGATGTCCAGTTCGCGAAGTCCGTAAAGCACTTCGGTGGGCAGATGAGCAGGGATCTCACGGAGTTGTAAGTTAGCTCGCGTCGTGATGTCGATATACCCACCGGCACAGCGATCGGCGATTTCGGCGATGCCACGCAATTGCCAACCACGCAACACACCGCCGGGAAGTCGCATACGGCACATGAATGAATTCTGCGCGGGCGCGACATGAAACATGCCATGAAACTTGGTGTGGAACAGATCGTTTCCCTTGGGGAACTCGCCAGCATCAGCGCGGGCTTGCATGTCGTCCCAAACATCCAGTCCATTTTTCTCTTGCTTCGCCAATTCCTCCTTACAAAGTTTTCTACCGGACGCGATCACCACTTGCTGTGCCTCGCGTCCAAGCGAATCGGGTCCTTTGAAAATCGGTTCTCCATTGATGGCAGCGCCGGGTCCGCCGACGCTAAGCCGCGTGACGTTGGCGGCGCTACCGCTGAGGATCGGCAACTTTGATACGGCGCGAGCAACGTCAGCGCCGAAGGTGAACCCAGCTAGGTATTGTTTCTGTGCGTCAGTAAAGCCAGCTCCTGGGCCATTGTTTGATTCACTCATGGCTTGTCGACCTCACATCACTACGTTGATGGCGACTCGAACCGTTTGTTTTTGATTTAATATTTGTTTTTCCATTCGCTGCGGTGATGGCGACTGCACAATCCTTGTAACTTGGCTGGCGGCTGTAAGGGTCAAAATGAGCCAACGTTAATTGGTTCGTTAGCTCATAGTGCATCGGCAGGAATGCTTGGCCTTGGGCGACGGTCGCTGTAACGCTTGCCACCACACAAATTTCCGCGCGTCGCGAACGAATCGTCACGGAATCACCATTGATCACACCCATGCTTGCCGCGTCGTCTGGATGGATTTCGACATAGGCGAGATTCGGATAGAGTTTGCGGAGCACGGGGCTTTTTTCGGTCCGGGTTTGCGTGTGCCACTGGCTGACCGTGCCACGACCGGTCAGGAGAATGAAAGGGTATTCATCATCAGGCGGTTCGGGCATCTTGCTAGGCTGGGCGACAATCAGCCGGGCCTTGCCATCGCTGTGATAAAAGCGACCGTCAGTGAACAGTCGACGATGTGTCGCAGGCGTTTCGCTGGCAACGGCATCGTCACTTGACCATGGCCACTGAATACCGCCGCAGCGATCAATCTGCGCGTAATCCTGAATGCCCGAGATGTCGCAGGGCTGGCCCACGCTGCCTCGTTGCATGATTCGAAACGCCGCTTCGGGATCCGTCCATTCGGCAAACATCTCGCCGACGCCCCAGTAATGAGCGATCGCGCGAAAGATCGCAAAATCCGACATCGACTCGCCAGGCGATCGACGAACTTTCTTGAGCAATCCGTAGCGACGTTCGCTATTGATGAACGTTCCATCCTTCTCTCCCCACGCGGCAGCAGGCAAAACAAGGTCAGCCTGACGGGCGGTGTCGGTGGTGGAGTACATATCTTGAACGACGAGAAAATCGAGCTTGTCGAGCAGGTCACGAGCATCGTCTTGATCGATCCAACTATGCGCCGGATTGGTCGCGATGACCCACAACCCGCGAATCTCTCCACGACGAATGCCCTCCATGATTCCGTCGTATGACCAACTTTCACGCGTCGGGATTTTTGACACATCGATGCCAAGAACTTCTGCTACGTGGCGACGATCCGACTCGGATTCGAAGCTGCGATGACCGAACAAATTGGTTGTGCTGCTCCAGAGCCTCGAACCCATGGCGTTGCATTGGCCCGTGATGCTGTTCGCTCCGGTTCCTGGACGACCGATGTTGCCGGTGATCAGTGCCAGGTTGATGATTGCTTGGGCCGTGCGTGTCCCTTCGTAGCTTTGGTTGACACCCATTGTCCACCAGAAAGAGACTCGTTTGCCCGTGCCAATCGACTCGGCGACGTTAAGGATGCTCTCTTGTGACAGCCCCGTCGCTAGTGCAACCGACTCAAGCGAATATGGCTCGACGTGAGCGACCAGTTCATCGTAGCCAACGGTGTTGGCATCAATGAACGCCTGGTCGACGTAACCAGCTTCGACAAGGTACCGAGTGATACCATACAACAACATGAGATCGCTTTTGGGACTCAGTTGCAGATGCTGAGTCGCGGCCATTGCCGTTTCTGTTCGTCGTGGATCGACGACAACAATCTCGGGCTTGTGGCGATTTCGAAGCACACGTTCCCACATGATCGGATGTCCGATACAAGGGTTTGCGCCGACGAACACGAGACAATCGGACTCCTCGAAATCTTCGTAGGTAAATGGCGGCGCATCAAAACCAAACGATTCTTTGTAGGCCGTGACCGATGTCGCCATGCATTGGCGAGTGTTGCCATCGCCATGGATCATGCCCATCCCGAATTTCGCCAGCGAACCAAGTAAAGCCATCTCCTCGCAAGCGATTTGTCCCGTGCTGATGAACGCCGTCGACTCAGGGCCATGTGCCTGCTGAACGGCAGTCATGCCTTCGACAAATTTCTTCAGAGCGGTATCCCAGGAGACTCGTTGCCATTGCCCATCGCTACCGCGAACCAGCGGATGTGTCGCGCGATCGGGCGAGTCAAGCACACGCAAAGCTTCCCAACCTTTGGGACATGCCATGCCAAGATTAACGGGGTACGACGTCTCGGGCGTCAAACCAATCGCAACGTTGTCGCGCAGGTGAATCCGCAGTCCACAACCGGTGCTGCAATAACCGCAAACGGACGTTGTGGTCGTCTCGGGAAGAAGCGAATCGTGGGTCATCCCCAAGCCGTGCTCCGCAGGCTGCAACAGCAGCTCGCGGGTCATCGTGCCTTCACGATTTTGCAGCAACATCGGTAGCTGTTTCGCCGCGCGATGCGTGTCCAGCGGTTTGGTCAATGATTGCGGGGTGCTCATCGCAGCGTCCCCGGCATTCGGTCGTAAACAACCGTTGTGAAGTACAAAATACGTTCCGCAAACTCACCAGCGATCACGAGCGCAGCCGCCAGCACCGCCAATCCTGCGGCCATGGCATTCCATCCGAATGCTACGGATGCGAACGAAAGGAAGAGCGAGACGATTGATGAAACCGCAAACGCGTGCCGCGCATTGAGCACTGTCCTCATCGGTCCCTGCGCCAATCGCTGACTTCGACGATCAAGATCAGATGCCGGTTGACCTGATTGATGCAGCATCCTTTCCCACGTCACCTTGAATCGTAACGCGACCACAAGCGTTAACCCAACAACGACGATGATCGACAGCGGCACTGCGTCAACAACCAGCATCGGCAGCAAGCATGCGATACCCATGACAACGCTCGATCCAAGAAACCGAGGCATGGTACGTGCCATTCGCCAAAGCTTTCGCTTCGTGGCGACATAGATCATGGCGCTGCTGAACAGACCGGCGGCTCCAGCGATGATCGCTAGACCAAGCAATGCCTTGCTCGCCCATATTGGCAACGAACCATAGAAGTTGACCACAAACGGCGGACAGTATTGACCAACCAATGGAAACCACAGCAGGCCGACAGCCAGCGACAGCAGGCCAACGTATTTCCCTAAAATGATCGCTTCTCGCGACAACCAACTAGTTCGCAGACCCAAGAAAACTCGCCATGCCCGCAGAGGTTGTCCTAGATGCAATGGCGCGAGATTCAATCCCACCATCGCTAAGCAAAACGCAGCGAGTGCGGACCATCGCGTGATGTCTACCGATGAGCCCACTCCGATGGCGACTGTGAATGTTGCGAAGAGGCGTTCGGCAATTAGCAGCCCAACACTCGCCTGCGTTCCGACCAGCATCGCTGCGAGCGGCCAGTGACTTTCTGACACGAGATCGACGTCTTGGTCCTGCGGCTGTGACGCTGCGAACTCAGCTTGAAACTTGGTTTTATAAACGGTGGTCGGCGTCGTGATCTGAGATAGTGGAGCATCCGGAGCAAGTCGCTCGTTTCCAGAAAAAACCTTAACACCGGTGGCGACTTCCTGGATCGAGATCGCTTCATTGGGACAGCCTTGGACACAGGCGGGGGCTTCGCCGGCTGACAACCGTTGATGACACATATCGCACTTGCGAACGATGCCGAGCCGTTTGCTGTACTGCGGCACTTCGTAGGGACACATCATCGTGCAATACTTGCAACCAATGCACTGGTCATCGAGATGTCGCACGATCCCTGTCACGGGATCTTTGTCATAAGCTTTGACGGGGCAACCGAGCAAGCAGCCCGGTTCTTCGCAATGATGACATGCCGTCGTCACATGCTGAATCCGTCCGAGCGGGCCCGGAGAGACCGTTGTTCCGACTTGTCGCCAGACTTCGTCATCTTCAAGTCCGTTCATCGTGTGGCACGCAACGACGCAGGCCTTGCATCCACTGCATTTGTCTAAGTCGACTTGGAATGCGAATTGAAACCCTGGTCGTGGCGGCGAGCTCGGCAGCAGATCGCGGTAGTAACGCGCTTGAACATGGCCATTCGCTGCACCACTCAGTGAGTGAACGTCGCTAAATCGCTCGACGGCTGTCAATGACTGCTGCTCAAGCAACAACTCGGCGATGAAGCCGTCGTTTTTCGCTAGGATTGGCAGTGCAATGGACATCAGAAGAGCATGACAATGACGGACGTGAGTACAGAACCTTCGTAATGTGGAATCGCGATTCCGCTATGGATCTTTGCCCCACCGGCAGCCAACTGACGGCGGGCTGCAAACACGGCTGGATTCATCGACACACAAGCACCGCCGTGCGATGCCGCTTGCCCCGGCAGCCCTTCGTCGGCTCGCAGCTTTGTTTTTGGTAGCAGCGAATACTCAGGACCGACATCGGGATACGCACCTTCGAGCAACGTGAATCCATCGGCGTCGGGGATCCAGACTTCAAAGCCTCTGGCCATCGGTGTTTTCTTTGAGCTGATTAAAACGATCGACGCAACATAATCATCATCGAAGACTGGGATTCCGATACCTGTCGTCAGCGATTCTGCCGAAGCACCCGCCGCTCTTAGGAACCCAGGATGGTTTGGCAAGTCATCGTGAACCACCGCGCGATGTCGATGCCAAACTTGCCCAGGGAGGCCGATGCCTTTTTCAAACCGTACAAAGGAACTGACGTTCTGAAACCGTTCGAGCTTCGGGTAGTAGCCCAGCGTCAACTTCACATCGTCGAATGAACCCGTCGGTTCCCAGACTTCAAAGACGCCGATCGCGTCAGGACTGTTGGATGCGGCGAACACAACCACCGAGGTTACCATGCCACTTTTGTAGACAGGAAAAACCAGCAAGGCGGCAACGTCAACAGCAAGTCGCTCTTTGTCAACCACGACCATCGGTTGACCGGTAGCGGCGACTTCCATGGCAAATGATTTGAAATCCGTTCGATCAGTGATCGCAATCACAGCCCCCGAAGGGCCAACATCGTAAATTTCAAAGCTTCGCAGAAAGACCAGCGAGCTTGGTTTTGGTGATGGTGATGGTGATAATGATGGTGATGAGTTACTCATCGTTTTCTCGTCGGTCAACATAGTACGATTGGTCACAACGACACCGATGTTTCAGTCGCTTCTAGTTTCACACCTAAGGTCTTGTTCGGCGCAATGTTCGGCTTGACAGCCACAGCAGGAGCAGGTGGTTTTTGCTTCTTGTGATCTTGCTCTTCAAGAAAGCGAATCATCTTTTCTCGATAGTCGTAGTATTCGGGATGTTCCAGGACGTCAACGCGTTTGCGCGGGCGGTCGAATGGCACTTGAAAAATGGCACCGACACGCGCACGGGGTCCATTGGTCATCATCACGACGCGATCGCTCATGAACAGCGCCTCATCAACGTCGTGCGTAATCATCAGTGTCGTGACTTTGTCGCGAACAAGGATTTCCAGCAGGATTTCTTGCAGCTCTAACCGCGTTAGTGAATCGAGCATCCCAAACGGTTCGTCGAGCAACAGCATCTTTGGTTTGAGCGCAAATGCTCTTGCGATTCCAACTCGTTGCTGCATGCCTTGGCTGAGTTCACAGGCTCGCGTGTGCAAGCTTGTTCCCAAACCGACAAGCGTCAAGTAATACGCCACGATGTCATGCCGCTCGCGCTTTGTGGCGTGAGGATAAACCTGATTCACGCCAAGCAATACGTTTTCGAATGCCGTCATCCATGGCATCAGGCATGGTGACTGAAAGACAACGCCGCGATCAGGGCCAGGGCCATCGATTTCTCGCCCGGCAACGGCAACGCCGCCGTGAGTGATCGAATTGAGTCCTGCCACCATGGTCAAAACCGTACTTTTGCCACAACCGGAATGTCCCAGCAAACAGACGTACTCGCCTTTCTGCATATTGAGGTCGAATTCCTCAACGATGACCGCTGGCCCATTGGGCGTGTCGTACGTTTTCCCAAGCCGGAACATTTCAACATAACCGCGCATGATGGATGGTCAGTTCGTTGGTGTATGGAGGATCGCTTTACTTGGCAGCGCAAAATCTTTCGGCTTAATTGCGGGCAGTACAATCGTTGGTGCGGTGGCCTTCGCCGCTTCGTCGCTGCGCGATTTCTGACGCACGGCAACGAGGTAGTTCGTGACTGCGTTGCGCAGGTTTTTGAATTTCGGCTCGTGATTCAGCGCTGTCTTTTCTCTGGGTCGCGCGAGCTCAACACAGAAGGTCGGGCCGAGAGATGCACCGGGGCCGGGATTGAGCGGAACGATCCGGTCGGCGACCAAGATCGCTTCGTCGACGTCATTGGTGATCATCACGCAGGTCTGGCGTTCTTCTTCCCAAATTTTCAGGATCTCTTCTTGCATGACACCGCGCGTCAGCGCATCCAGTGCCGACAGAGGCTCGTCCAGCAGCAATACCTTTGGCTTCATGGCCAGGGTTCGTGCCAACGAGGTCCGCTGCTTCATGCCTCCTGATAACTCGCTAGGGCGTCGATGTGCGGCATGCGACAAACCAACCATTTCAATGAATTTTTCGATATGATCGCGTCGTTCTGCCTTGGTCCAGTGACGAAAGACACGATCGACGGACAACGCGATGTTGCCGCGCACGGTTAGCCATGGCAGCAAAGAATAGTTTTGAAACACCAAGCCACGCTCAGGGCTCGGACCCGCGATCGGCTTGCCTTCCATCAGGATCTCGCCGCTATCGGGCTGGATCAAGCCAGCGATCAATTGCGTCAACGTCGTTTTGCCGCTGCCAGAAAATCCGCAGATAGCAAGGAACTCGCCTTCGCGAATGTTCAGATTTATGTTGGTCAGTACTTGATGCGACGTGACGCCACTGCCGTAAGCTTTGCTTATGCCTTTGAGCTCGATCAGCGGTCTAGGGGCGACCTGCCTTGCCGACTGCTTTTTTAGATGCGTTGCAGCAATCGTCGAATCGTCGACAGTTGAATCGTCGGATACAGCAACGTCGTTTGATTCTTGAGTGGTAAGCATTCGTGATCTAAGTCTGAATAAGTGAGCCGAGTTAACTAGCAGCGTCGTTTCCAAAACTGACTAGATTCCGCAAGAACACCATGATGCGGTCGAGGATCAAGCCAACAAAACCGATCACCAGCACCGCCACGGCGATCTTTGCGTAGGTGTTGTTGCTACCATTTT
>Ga0335395_10002551_pt1 | contig 11289 bp, 8 predicted proteins | sample MAT02_FD_205744 | JGI IMG/M metagenome (GOLD analysis project Ga0335395, IMG submission 205744) | Freshwater microbial communities from Lake Fryxell liftoff mats and glacier meltwater in Antarctica - MAT-02 (spades assembly) (version 2) ...
CGTCCTCGAAATTGACCTGGACGCGCGCGTGCGCGCCGTCGCCCTCGATGTCGGTGACCACGCCGGTGCCGAACATCGGGTGGTTGACGATGCCGCCCAGCGTGATGCCGCCCGGCAGGGGTTCGGGCTTGAAGCGCGCGCGCGGCGACGGGCTGGAGAACGCCGGGCGGCTGACCTGCACCCGCGGGCGCACTTCGTTGATGACCTCGGCCGGGATCTCACGCAGAAAGCGCGAAGGCGCGCCGAACGTGTCCATGCCGTGGATGCGCCGGGCCTCGGCGTAGCACAGCAGCAGCTTCTGCCGGGCGCGGGTGATGCCGACATAGGCCAAGCGACGCTCTTCCTCGAGCCGGCCAGCCTCTTCCATCGACTTCTGGCCCGGAAACAGGCCCTCCTCGACGCCGACGATGCAGACCAGCGGAAACTCCAGGCCTTTGGCCGCGTGCAGGGTCATCAGCTGGACGCAGTCCTGCCAGGCTTCGGCTTGGCCTTCGCCCGCTTCGAGCGCCGCATAAGCGAGAAAACCGACCAGCTCCGGCAGCGGCTCGGCGCCTTCTTCGACCTCGACCCGGGCGAAGCGACTGGCCACGGTGACCAGCTCGTCAAGGTTGTCGGTGCGCGCGTCCAGCGTGCCGCGCGATTCCTCGGCGTAGTGGCGATGCAGGCCAGAGACCTGCAGCACGTGGTCGATCTGCTCGGCCAGATTGAATTCACGAGTGTCACGATCGAGCTGCTCGATCAGCTCGACGAAGCCGCGCAGCGCATTCTTGGCGCGGCCGCTCAGGCCATCGCTTGCAAGCTCAGCCAGCACCGCCTCCCACAGCGAAAGGTTGTCGACTTGGGCGCGCGCGCGAACCTGCTCCAAGGTTTTGCCGCCGATGCCGCGGGTCGGCGTATTCACCGCGCGCTCGAAGGCGGCGTCATCGGAGCGCGACGACAGCAGGCGCAGATAGGCCAGCGTGTCCTTGATCTCGGCGCGCTCGAAAAAGCGCAGGCCGCCGTAAACCCGATAGGCGACCCCGGCCTGCATCAGCGCTTCTTCCAGCGCCCGCGACTGCGCGTTCGATCGGTACAGCACCGCGCAGTCGGTCGGGCTGCCGCCGTCGGCGATCCAGCGCTGAATGCGCTGCACCACATGCTGGGCTTCGTCCATCTCGTTGTAGGCGGCGTACAGGTCGATCGCCTCGCCGTCGCCGTCGGCGGTCCACAGGGTTTTGCCGAGACGCTGCGGGTTGTGGCCGATCACCGCATTGGCGGCTTTGAGGATGTTCGCCGTGGAGCGGTAGTTCTGCTCCAGACGCAGGGTCTGTGCGCCCTCGTAGTCGCGCAGATAGTGCTGCACGTTCTCGACCTTGGCGCCGCGCCAGCCGTAGATCGCCTGATCGTCGTCGCCGACCACGAAGGTCGAGCCGCTGGCGCCGGCGAGCACCCGCACGAACGCATATTGAATCGTGTTGGTGTCCTGAAACTCGTCGACCAGCAGGTGGCGGAAGCGCTGCTGGTAGTGGTGCAGCAGGCCGGCGTGCTGCAGCCACAGCTCGTGCGCGCGCAGCAGAAGCTCGGCGAAATCGACCAGACCGGCGCGGCGGCAGGTGTGCTCGTAGGCCTCGTAGATACGCACGAAGGTGTCGGTGGCCGGATCGCCGCTGACCACGTGCGGCGGGCGCTTGCCCTCGTCCTTGGCGGCATTGATGAACCAGGCCGCTTGCCGCGCCGGCCAGCGCTTGTCGTCGAGGCCGAGGTCATTGATGACCCGCTTGATCAGGCGCAGCTGGTCGTCGGAATCCAGCACCTGGAAGGTTTCCGGCAGGCCGGCCTCGGACCAGTGCAGGCGCAGCAGGCGATGAGCGATGCCGTGGAAGGTGCCGACCCACATGCCGCGGCCGGCGCTGCCGCCGAGGTTGGAAATGCGCTGACGCATTTCGCCGGAGGCCTTGTTGGTGAACGTCACCGCCAGCACGCCGTAGGGTGCGGCGCCGGTGACCTCGGTCAGCCAGCCAATCCGGTGAACCAGCACGCGGGTCTTGCCGGAGCCGGCGCCGGCCAGCACCAGGCAGTGCTTGGCGTCGGTGGACACGGCCTCACGCTGGGCCGGGTTGAGTTCATCGAGCAGGTGCGAGACATCCATTCCGCATTGTAGCGGCCGCGCGTGAGCGCTCCCGCGCGATCGCTGCCGGCTGAGCGCCGCACTCAGGCGGTGCGCTCGACGCCCTCCAGGGTGCACACATAAGCGGCGCCCATCAGCTGCGAGGGCGTGTGGAAACCGCTGGGCACTTCGCCGGCGGCCAGCCGCTCGATGATGCCGAGTGCGGCGCTTACGGTGAGCGTGTAGCCGTTCGGCGTGCGCAGCCGGCGCGCCACGCGCTGGCCGGCGGCGTTGGTGGCCTCGCCCCAGACCCAGGTCGCAGTGCGCTCACGCGAATCGTCCGAGGGCCCACGCACCCTGCGCTCGACGCCGCGCTTGAGCAGCGCCTGCACGGGTTTCAGACCCAGCAGCGGGCCGAGCAGGCGCAGCCGGCGCAGCCGCTTCACCGTGGCCGGTGGCACCGCCATGTAGACCTCGATGTTCGGAATGCCGGTGCTCAAGTACGCGGTATAGACGTCGCCCCAAGGGATGCTGACCGCTGAGCGCTGCACGCCCTCGCGCTCGAAGTAGCGCACTTTCCACGCCAGCGGCACCTGCTTCAGCTCGCCGTTCTCGCGCACGCGGCCGCCTTTGCCCAAGCCTTCGACGCTGGTTTTGGCGGTGCCGGGGCTGGGCCCGCCGCCGGCCTCAAACGCCAGCACCAGATGAGTGGCATCGGGCAGATCGCGCTTGAGCTGCGCGGCCAGGCAATCGGTTGGAACCACGTCAAAACCGGCGCCCGGCATCACCAGCACGCCGGCGCGCTTGGCGCGGGCGTCCTGCGCGTGGCAGTGGGCAAACACATCGATCTCGCCGGTGATGTCTAGGTAGTGAGTCGCGCTGCCCAGACAGGCTTCGAGCATGGGCGCGCAGGTCGTCGAGAACGGCCCGGCGCAGTGCATCACCGCGTCGATCTCGCGCAGCGCTTCGCGCAGGGCCGAGGCATCGTCCAGTCCGAGTGCTTTCCACGGCAGCCCGAGCGGTTCGGCAATGGCCTTCAGCGCCGCTTCGTTGCGCCCGGCCAGCAGTGGCTTCAGTCCGCGCGCCGCTGCGGTTTCGGCCATCAGCCTGCCGGTGTAGCCATTGGCGCCATAGATCATCCAGCGCAGCGGGCTGCTGCTGACGGCGCTCATCGTGCAGCTCCGCGGTGGCCGCGCATCAGCTTCTGCAGCCGCCGGTAGTAGAACTCCGGGAACCAGCGCTTCAGCCGCCAGCGACGGCGCTCGGTGGCGGTGGGGATGATCAGAAAGGTGCCGCGCTCTGCCGCGTCTACAATCGCGCGGGCAATATCGTCGGCCGACTCGCGCGCGTTTTCCATCAGCTTGGCGGCCGCGGCGCGCATTTTTTCCGAGCCGCGGAAATTCTGCAGCAGGTTGGTCTTGAAGAACGCCGGGCAGACCACCGACACCTTCAGCCCGCGCGGCTCGAACTCGCCGCGCAGGCCCTCGCTCAAGGTGACTACGCCGCCCTTGGCCACGCCGTAAGACGACAGCCCCGGCGCACCGGCCAAGCCGGCGAAGCTGGCGATGTTGATGATCTGGCCGGCGCCTTTGCCGAGCATGTCCGGGGCGAAGGTTTTGCAGCCGCGCACCACGCCCAGCAGGTTGACCTCCAGCATCCAGCGCCAGTCGTCGATGCTGGCCTCCAGCGTCGCCCCGCCCGAGGCCACGCCGGCGTTGTTGATCAGCACGTCGAGCTGATGCCAAGCGGCCATCACCTGCTCACGCAGCTGCGCCCAGGCCTGGTCTTCGGTGATGTCGACATGGAAGGCCAGCGCGCGGCCGCCGGCGGCTTCGATTTCGGCGCGCACGCCTTCAGCCCGATCAAGATCGAGATCGGCGACGCCGACCCGGCAGCCCAGTGAGGCGTAGCGCAGCGCCAGCGCGCGGCCGAGGCCGCTGCCGGCGCCGGTGATCAGAACGGTCCGCGACATGGGCGTTTTCCTTCGTTGAGGCGAGCCGGCGATTCTAGTGCCAAGGCCCGTCCGTTCCGAATTTCGCATGCTGCTTCCACTGTGCAGAATGCGCGCGGGCGCGGCTTGAAGATGTGCGCCGCGCTGGGCTGCGGCCCGGATCCTGCAGGCTGCTTCTGGTCTCGAACTACCCCGGGTGGCGCGCCATGATCCTGACGATCAGCAACAACAAGGGCGGTGTCGGCAAGACCGCGCTGGCCGCACATCTGGTATTCCGCGCTGCCGAGGAGCTGCGGGTGCTGGCGGTCGACCTCGATTCGCAGGCCAACCTGACCGCGACCCTGATCGAGCGCTCGGAAAAGCGCGGCCACGACAGCGCCGACGCGCTGTTCACCGAGGACGAGTGCCCGCAGCCGATGCGTACGCCGGACCCGAATATCGACCTGCTGCCGGCCGGCAAGGGCTTGAGCAGCACCGATCGGCTCAATCTTTCTGCGGTGTTCGTGGCCATCGGCCATTTGAAGAAGCTGGCCGGCGCCTACGACCTCGTGGTGATCGACACGCCGCCGGCCGTCGGCCTGCGCATGACCGCCGCCCTCGCCTGCGCGCGGCAGGTGCTGGTGCCGCTGGTGCCGGAAAGTTACTCGGTCGACGGCGTGGCCTCGGTGCTGGCCGAGATCGCCACCATCGGCGAAAACATGAACACAGCGATGCGCCCGGCCCAGTTCGTACTCAATCTGGTCAACGTGCAGGCGCGCCAGCACCGGCGCATCGGCGAGCAGATCGCCGAGCGCTTTCCGGTGATCGAGCCCTGGCTCAGCCGCAGCGTAGCGGTGGCCGAGGCGCTGTCCGAGCGACGCCCTGTATGGAAACAACCGAGCAGCGCCAGAGCCGCCCAGCAGTGGCGGCAGCTGTGCAGCAGGGTGCTGATCGAGCATGGCCTGCTGCGGGCGCCGTAGCGGAGCTTGAGCGGCGGGACCGCCGGAGGCAGGGCCTATACTCCGGCCCCCTCCACGGCACAGGCCCGCCTTGACCCGCATGAGCACCGCCTCCGAGATCCAGCGCAAGCCCGCCCTTATCGCCCAGCGCATCAGCGCGCAGATCGCCTCCGACATCAGCGCCCAGCCGGCGCAGGTGCGCGCGGCGATCGAGCTGCTCGACGGCGGCGCCACCGTGCCCTTCATCGCGCGCTATCGAAAAGAGGTCACCGGCGGCCTCGATGACATCCAGCTGCGCCTGCTCGACGAACGCCTGATCTACCTGCGTGAGCTCGAAGACCGCCGCGATGCGATCCTTTCCAGCATCCACGAGCAGGGCAAGCTGACCAACGCCCTGCGCGCCGATATCGACGGCGCCGAAACCAAGGCGCGGCTCGAAGATCTGTACCTGCCGTACAAGCCCAAGCGCCGGACCAAGGCGCAGATCGCCCGCGAGGCCGGGCTGGAACCGCTGGCGCTCAGCCTGCTGGACGACCCCAGCCAAGTGCCGCAAACGCGCGCCAAGGAGTTCATCAATGTCGAGGCCGGCGTCGCTGATGCCAAAGCTGCGCTGGACGGTGCTCGCGCGATCCTGATCGAGCGCATCAGTGAGGATGCGGCGCTGGTCGGCGAGCTGCGCGACTGGCTGTGGATCAGCGGCGAGATCGAGGCACGGGTGATCGAGGGCAAGCAGCAGGAGGGCGCCAAATACAGCGACTATTTCGAGCACGCCGAGGCCATTTCGAAAATCCCCTCGCACCGCCTGCTGGCGCTGCTGCGTGCGCGCAATGAGGGCGTGATCTCGATGGACCTGCTGGCCAAGGCCAAGCTCACCGAGGCGTCAGACGACCCGCGCGCTGCGGCGACCGCTGCCGGTAACGCAGCGGCTGAGCGCCGCGTCGCAGTGCGCACCGGGATTTCCGACCGCGGTCGCCCCGGCGATGCCTGGCTGCGCGAGACGGTGCGCCACGCTTGGCGCTTCAAGCTGCACCTGAGCCTGTCGCTGGAGCTGCTGCTGCAGGCCCGCGAAGCCGCCGAGGCCGAGGCGATCCGCGTATTTGGCGACAACCTCACTGATTTGCTGCTGGCCGCACCGGCCGGGCACAGAGTGGTTATGGGCCTCGACCCGGGCCTGCGCACCGGCGTCAAGGTGGCCACCGTCGACTGCACCGGCAAAGTCGTGCAGACCGGCGTGATCTTTCCGCACGCGCCCAGCAACCGCTGGGACGCCTCGATCAGCGAGCTGGCCCGCGCCTGCGCCGCCCACGGAGTCCAGTTGATTGCGATTGGCAACGGCACCGCTTCGCGCGAAACCGATCGCTTGGCCGCCGAACTGATCAAGCAGCACCCCGAGCTGCAGCTGCAGAAGATCGTGGTCAGCGAGGCCGGCGCCTCGGTCTATTCGGCCTCGGAGATCGCCTCCAAAGAATTACCCGATCTCGATGTCAGCCTGCGCGGCGCGGTGTCGATCGCGCGCCGCCTGCAGGATCCGCTGGCCGAGCTGGTGAAGATCGACCCCAAGAGCATCGGCGTCGGCCAGTACCAGCACGACGTCAACCAGAGCCGCCTGGCGCGCGCGCTGGAGGGCCGAGTCGAGGACTGCGTCAACGGCGTCGGCGTCGACGTCAACACCGCTTCGCCGGCGCTGCTGGCGCGCGTGGCCGGTCTGTCGATGACGGTGGCTGAGAACGTCGTCCGCTATCGCGACGAACACGGTGCGTTCGCCACCCGCAGGGCGCTGCTGAAAGTGCCGCGGCTGGGCGACAAGGCCTTCGAGCAGTGCGCGGGCTTTCTGCGGATTTCCGGCGGCGACAATCCGCTGGATGCCAGCAGCGTGCATCCGGAGGCCTATCCGGTGGTCGAGCGAATCGTCGCCCGCTGTGGCCGGCAGGTCCGCGAGATCGTCGGCGACGCGCCGTTTCTGCGCGGCCTGAACCCGGCGGATTTCACCGACGGACGTTTCGGCCTGCCGACCGTGCGAGACATCCTGCGCGAGCTCGAAAAGCCCGGCCGCGACCCGCGCCCTGAGTTCAAGACCGCGCGCTTCGAGGAGGGCGTGGAGGACATTCGCGATTTGAAGGTCGGCATGGTGCTGGAGGGCGTGGTGAGCAATGTCGCTGCGTTCGGCGCCTTCGTCGATCTTGGCGTGCACCAGGACGGTCTGGTACATGTGTCGGCGCTGTCCGAGCGCTTCGTCAAGGACCCGCGCGAGGTGGTCAAGGCGGGCCAAGTGATCAAGGTCAAGGTGCTGGAGGTCGACCTCAACCGCAAGCGCATTGCTTTGACCATGCGGCTGGACGACCCGATCGGCGAGGCCCGCCCCGAGCGCGGCGCGCGGCGCGAAGACACGCCCAGCCAGGCGGCGCAGAAGCAGATGGCGCGCAATCAGCCGCCGGCACCGGCGAATGCCCTGGCCGACGCCCTGCTGCGGGCCAAGCGCAGCTAGCCGCACAAGCAGCTATCAATGCACGCAGCGCCGGTCCATGTAACCGGCGTTTTCGTTAGCATGCCGGGCAGCCTGCGCCGGCTTTGTTCGGGCGCACGCCTTTCCTCCCCACACGAGCACACGAAATGAAGCGTAGGGAACTGCTGAAAACCGCCGGCCTTGCCGCAGCCGCCGGCAGCGCTGTGGGACTTGCGGGCTGCGCGCCGCAGAGCGCGAGCGAGGCGCCGTCCGGCAGCACCAGCGAGCCGGTCCGCAACTGGAAGATGGTCACCGCCTGGCCGTCCGGCTTCCCGGGCCTGGGCAGCGGTGCCGCCGATCTGGCCGCGCTGATCACCCGCGCCTCCGGTGGCCGCATCACCATCAAGGTGTATGGCGCCGGCGAGCTGGTACCGGCCTTCGAGGTGTTCGATGCGGTCAGCCGCGGCACCGCCGAGCTCGGCCACTGCGCGGCCTACTACTGGAGCGGCAAGACGCCGGCGGCGCCGTTCTTCTGCACGGTGCCGTTTGGTCTGAGCGCGCAGGAAATGAACGGCTGGCTGTGCCACGGCGGCGGTATGGAGCTGTGGCGCGAGCTCTACGCGCGTTTCGACCTGGTGCCGTTTGCGGCCGGCAATACCGGCGTGCAGATGGCCGGCTGGTTCAAGCGAGAGATCAACTCGGTGGCGGATCTTGCCGGCCTGAAGATGCGCATCCCGGGCCTCGGCGGCGAGGTGATGGCGCGGGTCGGCGCAACCCCTGTCAACCTGCCCGGCGGCGAGCTGTTCAGCGCGATGCAGAGCGGCGCCATCGATGCCACCGAATGGGTCGGCCCCTACAACGACCTTGCTTTTGGCCTGCACCGGGTGGCCAAGTACTGCTACTACCCCGGCTGGCAGGAGCCGGGCCCGACCCTTGAATGCATGCTGCACAAGCCGGCCTTCGACGCGCTTCCGGGCGACCTGAAAGCGATCGTCGAAGCCTGCTGCAGATCGGTCAACGATTCCATGCTGGCCGAGTACACGGCGCGCAACCAGGCCGCGCTGGAGGCCCTGGAGGGCGAACATGGGGTCGAGTTTCGGCGGCTGCCCGACGATGTGCTGGACGCGCTGCGGACCGCAACGCTGCAGGTTCTGGACGAGACCGCCGCGGCGGATCCGTTCGCTGCCCGGGTGTATGCCTCTGTTCGTGAATTTCGCGCCCGCGCCCGCCAGTGGGCGGCCAAGTCGGAGCTCGCCTATCTTGAAAAGCGCGGCGACTGGACCTAGCCGCCTGACCTCAATCGCCCCGACGTGAGGGCCGGTTTTGCGCCATCGCGGGCGCTGCCGGATAATCAGCGACCCTCGCGCCCCCGGGCGCCCAAAGTCGGATGTATCGATACGTGTCCCAGTTTCTTGAACGTCTGCCGGAATTCATCGGCGCCAATCCGATTCTCGCCATGGGCTTTGTCGGCCTGTCCGCCGCCATCGTCATCAATGAGATCTCTCGTCTGCGCCGCGGCTACAAGAGCGCGTCGCCAAGTGAGCTGACCACGCTTATGAATCGCGACAACGCGTTGGTGGTGGACGTCAGCGCCATCGCCGACTTCGAGAAGGGCCATATCCTCGGCGCCAAGCACGTCGCGCTCAGCCAGTTCGACCCCGAAAACAAGCTGCTGGCCAAGCTGCGCGAGCTGCCGGTGGCGGTGGTTTGCCGCACCGGCATGACCTCCCATACCGCAGCCGCGAAGCTGGTCAAGGCGGGCTTCAAGAACGTGTACTTGCTGGAAGGGGGCGTCCAGGCCTGGCAGTCGGCCGACCTGCCGCTGGTGCGCGGCAAGGCTTGAAGCCGGGGCCGCGCGCCCCAAACCCACCTCTCCCGATGGCGCTGGCCGCGAGCCGTTGCCGCGCCGTGGGATACTCGCGGACTTTCCGCACCCCATTACCCGGAGTAACTCATGAGCGAAGAAAACCAGACCGCCGTCAACGGTGCAGCCGAAGACCAGGGCCAGGCTCAGCTGGTGCTGCAGAAGATCTATGTGAAGGACGCTTCCTTCGAGGCGCCGGGAGCGCCGCAGATCTTCCAGGAGGAAATGTCTCCGCAGCTGCAGCTCAACATGAACCAAAAGGTCACCGCGCTGGCCCAGGATGTCTATGAGGTGGTGCTCACCCTCACCCTGACCTGCAGTGCGGTCGACAAAACCGCCTACCTGGTCGAAGTCCAGCAAGCGGGCGTATTCACCATTTCTGGTTTTGATGCGCGCAACCTCGATGCGGTGATCGGCACCTACTGCCCGAACACTCTGTTCCCCTACGCCCGCCAGATGATCAGCGACCTGATCCAGGCCGGCGGCTTCCCGCCGTACTTCCTGCAGCCGATCAACTTTGACCAGCTCTACGCCGATACGCTGCGCCGTCGCGCGGAGCAGGGCACCGGCTCTGAACTCTCCGGTGAGACGGCAGGCAACGCCTGATTCCGGCCCCAATGAGTTTGGCCGTCATGGGCAAAGCGCTCACGATCGCGGTGCTGGGCGCAGGTTCCTGGGGAACCGCGCTCGCCGCCCAGATGGCCCGGAACGGTCACGCCGTCACCCTGTGGGGGCGTGACCGCGAGCAGATCGAGGGGATGCGGCAGACCCGAAGCAATGCGCGCTACCTGCCGGGCATCCAGCTGCCGGCGGAGTTGAACTACAGCGACGACCTGCAGGCCGTTGTCGAGCGGTCCGATCTGGTGCTCGTTGCGGTGCCAAGCCACGCGTTTCCGGAACTGTTGGCGAGCATCGCGCCGCATGTCGGCCGCGCCCAGGGCGTTGCTTGGGCCACCAAAGGTTTCGAGCTGGGCTCAGGTCGGCTGCTGCATGAAGTGGCCGCCGCCGTGCTGCCGGCTTCGATGCCTCTGGCGGTCGTCACCGGCCCTTCGTTCGCCAAAGAAGTGGCGATCGGCCTGCCTACCGCGGTCACCGTGCACTCGGACGATGCCGGTTTCGCCCGACTGGTGGCCGAGAGCCTGCACGGCTCCAGCTTTCGCGCCTACACCGGCAACGATATGTTGGGCGCCGAGCTGGGCGGCGCCATGAAAAACGTACTGGCTGTAGCCACCGGAATCGCCGATGGCATGCAGCTAGGCCTTAATGCGCGCGCCGGCCTCATCACCCGCGGGCTCCACGAAATGCTGCGGCTCAACGCAGCGCTGGGCGGACGCACCGAGACCCTGATGGGCCTCGCGGGTTTGGGCGATCTGGTTCTCACCTGCACCGGCGACCTCTCCCGCAACCGCCGACTCGGGCTTGCCCTGGGCCGCGGTGAGTCACTGGAGCAGGCGGTGCGCGAAATCGGGCAGGCCGTGGAATCGATCCAGACCGTTGACGAAGTCATGCGACTGGGTGAGCGCGAAGGGCTGGAGCTTCCCATCAGCGGCCTGGTCCAGCGCGTGCTGCACCAAGAGATCACGCCTCAGGAGGGGCTGCGCCTGCTGCTGGGGCGTGAACAGAAGCCTGAATATCCGCCGGGTTGGTTCGCATCCTGATTTCAGCGGCGGCGCAAATCTCAAGGTCGCCAACCACTGCAGAAGCTCGATCTAGGTGCCGCAGCACGCCTTGAAAGCCGTCGGACGGCGGCGATGAAAACTTTCTCTCACGCCCCCCCTTTACAAGCAGAAAACGCTGGCTATACTGGGCGGCTCCCTAGGACGAAACGCAGCTGAGGCGGCGGTTTGTTTTGGGGGAAAGCAGCAGGAACGAAGTTCGGTTTGGATGTTGACGGGACGGAAATCTGCTGTAAGATGGAGGGCTCCCTCGGGCGAAACGCTCGAACGGCTGAAAGGCCAGCAGGGGTCGGATCTTTGACAGTGTGCGCAGGAAATTTGTGCGGGCGCC
>Ga0335395_10002553_pt1 | contig 11289 bp, 12 predicted proteins | sample MAT02_FD_205744 | JGI IMG/M metagenome (GOLD analysis project Ga0335395, IMG submission 205744) | Freshwater microbial communities from Lake Fryxell liftoff mats and glacier meltwater in Antarctica - MAT-02 (spades assembly) (version 2) ...
GGGGAAAATTTAAATTCCTTTCTGAAAAACTCCTGGAAAAAGGATCGTCCACTGACCTTGGCCGCCACCCATCGCTTCTCATCCCACCACATCTTGCTCGCACAATGGCTGCGCCGCCACGGGGTGGGCTCCCCTGGTGAGGTGGAAATCGTTTTTCTACCACCGCCACTCATGCCGCGCCAGCTCAAGGCCGGCCATATTGACGGCTATTGCGCGGGAGAACCATGGAACTCCGAGGCGATTTTCGAGGGCACTGGCTGGTGCCCCGCCACATCTTCAGAGCTTTCCCACGGCCATCCAGAGAAGGTCCTTCTCCTTGCCGGACGCTTTATCCGCAGCCGGAAGGAAGAAGCGATCCAACTGGTAGCCGCATTGCTGGAGTCTTGCAAACTTTGCCAGAACCTTGATTTCCGCGAAGATCTCATCGCGATTCTTGCGAAGAAACACTACACCGGCGCCGCCCCGGAAGTGCTCCGGAATAGTCTAGGCTCTACCTTTCAAACCGGTGTCGGAAGTCAACCTGGAACCAATTTCCATATCTTCCACGGACCAACTGTGAATTGCCCCACCGTCGAGAAGGCATCATGGGTTCTTGCCGGACTGCGTAACATCGGGATCCTGCCGGAAGTCACCTGCGGCTCCCTTTCACGAATCTACCGCGAAGATATCTTCCACGCCGCAGAGCATCTGGCAGTGCGTGTGTGAGCAACGCTTTGCAATATCTCAAAATATCTGGAATTGGTATTGGAAGAGCTTAGTAGAATCTATCGCGAAGATTTATTCCTCGCAGCGGAGGCCCGCAGCCATGGGGCCATTTTCAGCTCACTCGCAAGCTGATATTGGCGCTGGCTCTATGGCGCAAGCCTTGCTAGAACAAGCGGATGAGATCGTGTCTCGGAATACTTTTAGGGTTTGCGCTGATCGTCAGCTTGGTGGGCGGCATCGCTTTGATCGGGTATTTAAATTTTAATACCGAGTTTACCCGTGCTCCAGTCACCACAGGTGCGGCGATACCAGCGCCGGTTCCGATACCGATTCCGCCTAGGCTGCAACCTCAACGCTAGATCAGCCGCGAGAAACAACCACGCAGGCTGGCCCGCCATTTTTCCAGAAAGACCAGGTTCCTGAGAACCTGGGAAGCGTGGTTCACATCGATCAAAGTTCCACTTTCAAACTCCGCAAAATTTCCACATTGCCGGGAAATCCACTGCTCGACTTTTGAATTTGCCGCCTCGATCGCATCGCGGGAAGTTTGAATTTCCTGCTCTAGCATCGCCCGCCCTAGCGCGGACTTTGCGTCATCCCGCTGGCGGATGATGGCTTCCGCCCTCTGCGTGGCAGCACCTACCTCGGTGAAAAGATCCATCAACGCAGGCTCGATACTGCCTCTTGGATCTACCGTGAGACCCTGCAATTCTAACCAATACCGCAGCCGCCGCGAGGGGCTGCTTAAAATCGCAAGTGCCTCACTGAGTTCAGAAAACTCTGCCTCACCGCCACCCGCATCCGGGTGGAGGTCTTTGCTGGCCTCGCGAAATGCTTGCCTCAGTGACTCGTCCTCCAGATCTAACTGCGGGACGAGCCCCAAGGCGCGGAAGGCATCGATCATGGGAGAAGGTGCTTCACGGCATCCCGCTCTTCAATGAGCTCGCCGATGGTGGCATCGATTTTCCCTTGGCTGAATTCACTGACCGGCACGCCTTGGACGATTTCCCAAGCGCCGTCCTCGCGAGTGCGGATGGGCATGGAGGCAATGATCCCTTTTTCAATCCCATACGATCCGTCCGAACAAATCGCTACCGAATACCAATCACCAGCCGGAGTCGGGTTGATCAGGCTTTTCACCGTGTCCATCGCGGCATTTGCAGCAGAAGCCGCAGATGATAGCCCGCGAGCTGCGATGATGGCGGCACCGCGTTGTTGGACCTTGGAAATGAATTCACCCTTCAGCCACTCGCTATCCGTGATGACTTCGCTGGCGGGCTTGCCGTCGATTTTCGCGTTGGTGAAGTCCGGGTATTGAGTGGCGGAATGATTGCCCCAGATGCACAGGTTCGTCACCTTGGACTGGTGAATGCCGGCCTTTTGGGCCAGTTGGCTCTTGGCGCGATTTTCGTCCAGACGAGTCATCGCGAAGAATCGGTCATTCGGAATGCCATCGGCGTTATTCATCGCGATCAGGCAGTTGGTATTGCAAGGATTCCCCACCACCAGCACGCGCACATCCTTCGCCGCGTTGCGGGCGATCGCTTGACCTTGGCCAGTGAAAATTTTCCCGTTGATTCCAAGAAGGTCTGCCCGCTCCATTCCCGCTTTGCGCGGTACTGATCCGACGAGCAAACACCAATTTGCGTCCTTGAAACCCTCGTCCAGATCCGCAGTGCCGACGATTTCATTGAGCAGCGGAAAAGCGCAATCTTCCAACTCCATGATCACTCCACGCAATGCTGCCATGCCAGGCTCGATCTCGATCAAGCGCAAATTCACCGGCTGGTCCGCGCCGAAGACAAATCCTGAAGCAATGCGGAAAAGTAGAGCATAGCCGATTTGGCCGGCGGCCCCTGTGATGGAGATCGTAATAGGTGTTTTCATAGCGGCTGGAAACTAGGAGGTCCGCCCCAAACGGTCAACCCACAGATGCTGGAAATCATGAAATACGGCAATTTTGAGAATCAGTAACGAGTCGCATACTAAAATCGGACTTCCCCGCCCGGCTCCGGCAGGCTTTACTCCGCAGATGATCGATATGTTAGTGCGCTTGTATGACCTGCCGGATGCCACGTTGCTCTATCAAGAAGTCGCAGAAAAAGGCGTCACCCTGCGACGGGCGCGGGCATTCGAGAAACACACGGTGCTCGCTTTTACCAAAGAACACTTTTCGCCCAAATGGGTCAGCGAGGTAGAGGTGGCACTCAGCCGCCAACCGATCACCTGCTTCATCGCCACCCGGGAAAAGCAGATCATCGGCTTCGCCTGTTATGATACCACCATGCGCGGCTTCTTCGGCCCGACGGGTGTTGCGGAAACTGCCCGCGGCCTCGGCCTTGGCAAGGCGCTCCTTTTCAAAGCACTCGAAGGCATCCGCGATCTTGGCCACGCCTACGCCATCATTGGCGGCGTGGGACCTAAGGAATTCTACGCGAAAAACTGCGGCGCAATCGAGATTCCAGGTAGCGATCCCGGAACCTACACGGATCTTTTGCCCTAGCAGTCATTTCCATCGTTTTGGATGGAGACTGGACACTTCCCCGCCCTCTCTACACGCTACGGGAAATTACATGTCCGTTGAATTTAAAGACTATTATGTGACCCTCGGCGTCTCTCGCGATGCCAATGCGGCCGATATCAAAAAAGCATTTCGCAAACTCGCCCGCCAACACCACCCAGACGTCGCCAAAGACAAAAAATCCGCCGAGGCGAAATTTAAAGAAATCAACGAGGCCAACGAAGTTCTTGGCGATCCTGAAAAACGCAAAAAATACGATACTCTCGGTGCCGATTGGGAAAACCCTAATGCAGGCCGCTCCAGCCGACCGAGCGGCAACCAGGCATACGGCCAAGAATTCAACTTTGGTGGCACTGGATTCAGCGATTTCTTTGAACAATACTTCAGCTCCGGTAGCCGCCCCGGACCTGCCATTCGGGGCCGCAAAGGAGGCGATATCGAGGGCGATATCCTCGTCACTCTTGACGAAATCATGCATGGAGCTGTGCGCCCCGTGACGCTCCAAAGCACCGATCCCCGCACCGGAAAAACCACCACCGAGACCTTCCAAGTCCGCATCCCGCTCGGCGTCGCCGATGGCAAGCGCATCCGCGTCCCCGCCCAAGGCCAGCCCGGCACCGGCGGTGCCGCAGCCGGCGATCTCTACCTGCGCATCCGCCACGCCGCCCACCCGGATTTCCATACCGAAGGCCACGATCTCTATCACGAACTCGAAATTGCTCCGTGGGAGGCCGTGCTCGGTGCCGAACTCAGCGTCCCCACGCTGGACGGTCAAATCAAACTTCGCGTCCCCGCTGGCTGTGAGAACAACCAACAACTCCGCGTCCGCAAGCGTGGCCTACCCACCGGCAAGCCCGACGAGCGAGGCGACTTCTACGCCACCCTCGTCATCCTCTTTCCGGAAACCATCACCCCCGCCGAGCGCGAGCTTTGGGAAAAACTTCGCGAAATTTCTACCTTCCACCCTCGCGAAGATTCTCATTGATCGACTTGGCGGCAGCCTTTGGACTGCGGTGAGAATCACCGCTTTGGGTGTGTAGGGTGACCTTTAAGGAAGAGTATCGAATCTACAAAAAGGGCGAGAACTCGGACACTTTTTTGAAGCCTCAGCACCATGTGAGAAACCCACTTCCTGCGTCAAAGCGGTGATGCCCACCGCAGTCCAAAGGCTGGCGCCCCGGTTGCGCCGCAGGCGGAACTTTGGACTGCGGTGAGCATCACCGCTTTGGGGTGTAGGGTGACCTTTGGGGAAGACTCTCAAATCTACAAAAAGGGCGTGGACTCGGACACTTTTTCGAAGCCACAGCACCATGCGAGAAACCTGCTTCCTGCGTCAAAGCGGTGATTCTCACCGCAGTCCAAAGGCTAGCGCCCCGGTTGCGCCGCAGGCGGAACTTTGGACTGCGGTGACCATCACCGCTTTGGGTGTGTAGGGTGACCTTTGGGGAAGACTCTCGAATCTACAAAAAGGGCGAGACTTGGACACTTTTTCAAAGCCTCAGCACCATGCGAGAAACCCACTTCCTGCGTCAAAGCGGTGATGCTCACCGCAGTCCAAAGTTCCTGCGGAACCGAACCCAGCACTCAAAATTTCCTCACCAGAGTCGCATGGCAGAGTTTCTCGTCCGAAGTGGGATGATCTAACGTGTAATGCAGCCCCCGCGACTCTTTCCGGCGGGTGGCACATTCCACAATGAGACCCGCCACCGTGACCAAGTTACGAAGTTCCAAAATATCCGGATTGACCCTGTGGCCCCAGTAAAACTCGCGCACCTCGCGCTTGAGATTTTTCAACCGAGAACTGGCCCGCCGCAGCCGGTTGTCCGTCCGCACGATGGAAACATAATCCCACATCAGACGCCGGATCTCATCCCAGTTGTGATAAATCACCACCAGCTCATCCGGCTCGGCTGTATCGCCGTATTCCCACTCCGGGATCGTGGGTGCCTCAGTGGCTTGTTTACCCGGTGGATGCAGCCGCAGAATCTCGCACAACGCACGCCGGGCTACCACATTTCCTTCTAACAAAGAATTTGATGCCAGCCGATTCGCCCCATGCAGACCCGTGCATCCCACTTCTCCCACTGCGTAAAGCCCACGAATCGACGTCTTGCCATTCACATCCGTGTGCACGCCACCACATTGGTAATGCGCGGCTGGCACCACGGGAATCGGTTGGGTTTCACAATCCAGCCCGAATTTCAAAAGCGTCTCGTAGATATGCGGAAAACGCTCGCGCATGAAGCCCTTCGGCTTATGCGTCACATCCAAATAAACGCAGACTGCGCCAGTGCGCTTGAGCTCCTGGTCGATGGCCCGCGCCACGATGTCACGCGGTGCCAACGATCCACGGGGGTCGATTTTTTTCGTAAAATCCTCGCCTTTAGCGTTGATCAAAATCCCCCCCTCACCTCTCACCGCCTCACTCACAAGAAAGGACCGCGCCTCCGGCCCCGTGGCACCGGGATTGTAAAAACACGTTGGGTGAAATTGGATAAACTCCATGTTTGCAATTGTCGCCCGTGCCCGCCAAGCGAGTGCCACCCCATCCCCCGTCGCCGAATCCGGATTGGTAGTGTAAAGATAAACTTTGCCGCAACCGCCCGCCGCAAGCACCACTCGATCCGAGCGGAAGACAATCACCTCATTGCTCGCCGTATCCAGCACATACGCACCCAGCACCCGATCATCCATCGTCGCACCGAGCTTGGTGGTGGTGATGAGATCGATCACAAAATGATTTTCCAGCAAAGTGATATTCGGCTCTGCGCGCGCTGCCTCGATGAGCGCCCGCGCCAGCTCCGCCCCAGTCGTATCCCGCGCATGCAAAATTCGCCGCGCCGAGTGGCCACCTTCTTTCCCTAGCTCGAAATGGCTGCCCTCCATGTCAAAATGAACTCCGTAGTCCACTAAATCCTCAATCGCAGCCGCACCCTCGCCGATGATCGTCCGCACCGCCGCCTCGTCACATAGCCCGGCCCCAGCATCCAGCGTATCTGCCACATGCAGCTCCACTGAGTCCCCCGGGCTACGCATCCCTTCCGGCAGCACCGAGGCGATCCCGCCTTGCGCCCACGCGGTATTCGACTCAAAAGCCCCGCCCTTCGTGAGAATAATCACAGAACCGTGTTTCGCCGCGCGCAATGCAAACGATAGCCCGGCTATACCGGCACCTATCACCAGAAAATCTGCTGTCATGTGCCCTCAGCATGTACGGGGAATTTCTTAGGAAAAGGGAAATTTGTCACCGCCATGACTTGACCGCAGTCGCACGCCACGCCACGGCTTGGCCATGAGCTACTTCATCACCGGCACTGACACAGAAGTCGGGAAAACCTACGTCACTTGTTTACTCATCCAGAGTTTCCGCCAAGCGGGTATCGATGCAGTAGGCTACAAGCCGGTGGCCTGCGGGGATCGCGAGGATGCAGCACTCCTCTCCGTCGCCTCTGGTGGGCTCGATCCAGATTTGATAAATCCCGTATTTTTCAAAACCCCCGTTGCTCCCTACGTGGCCTCGCTATTGGAAAATAAAACTGTCACTCCCGCCGAACTCATCAACGGCTACCAAACTCTCGCAGCAGCCCATACCACCGTCCTCGTCGAGGGTGCAGGCGGTTGGGAAGTGCCCATCTGCCCGAACTATCGCATCTCAGATCTCGCCGCCGAGTTGCAACTCCCGGTCATCCTCGTGGCTGCAAATCGCCTCGGCGCACTCAATCACATCCTACTCAGCGTGGCTGCCATCCAGGCCAAAGGACTCACCTGCGCCGGCATTTTCCTTAATCAACTCGGCGATGAAATGGACACCGCCATGATCACCAACAAAGGCGTCATCGAAGATCTCACCGGCGTGCCACTTCTCGATCACCTAATCTACGGCCAAGATTTCCTCAACCTCGATGGATTGCTAAAAACCTGATCCCAAACCGGCTACAACCTCCAATATCTGCAACGGATTCGTCAGATTCGCGGTGCCTTTATTTTATCAAAGCCCACCACGATTTGTGCAAGAGGGATAAGATCCTGCAGCTAGCTCGATTTTTTGTTTCATCTGTGTTCATCCCGTCCATCTGCGGTTAAACAATCTACACGTTTCGCCGCTCCTTGATTTTTCTTTCTGCCATCAATCCAAAACCCATCGCCCGTTTTAGCTATCAATTACGCATTCAACACTTTAGGGATACCTCACCGCCAGCCGCCACGAAATTTCGTGATCCCTGCAGCTCCCAATCTCATCCATGCCCGCGAAAAATTTCCACGTCCGCCAAGCCGCTGTTTCCGCCCTCCGCGCATGGGCAAAGGGCCACGACTACGCCGAGACCCTCATCGAGCGCCACGCCCAACGCCGTAAACTTTCCTCGGCAGATCGCGCTTTGCTCCAAGCTATCCTCTTCGGCGTCCTGCGCCACCGCCGGATGCTGGATCACTGGATTGGTAAACTCCGCACCGGTAAGCTGGATGCCGAGACCCGCGATATCCTACGCGTCGGGCTCTGCCAACTCCTCATCCTCGGCCTGCCCGATCATGCCGCAGTCAATGAGACCGTGGAGGCCGGAAAAGCCAGCGTCCGCAGCCTCATCAATGCCGTGCTCCGGCGTGCCACGCTTTCTAAAAAGCGGATGTTAGATGATATCGATGATCTCACACCCGCCGTCATCCACTCGCACCCAGACTGGCTCTACAACCGCTGGCGCCAAGCCTTCGGCAGGAAGCAAGCGCTGGCTCTGATGGAATGGAATAACCTCCCATCGAGCACTTTTTTCCGGATCAATCCCCTCGCGCCTGCTCCCGAATCGCTCCCAGGCACGCCCGTCCCAGCCGCCGCTGGTTTTTACCAACTCGAAGGCTCCATTCCCACCGCCCTCCTTGCCTCCGGATCCGTTTACATCCAAGATCCTGCCACCCGCCACTCGGTAGAACTCCTTGCCCCCAAGCCTGGCGAGCGAATCCTCGACGCCTGCGCCGCCCCCGGAGGTAAAGCCTTCCTCATCGCCGCCGCACTCGGATCTGCCGAAGGCCTCATTTGCACCGATTCCAACGAAAAGCGCCTGCCCCGCCTTGAGGAAAATCTCGCCCGCCTCCACGCTGGTAAGGCGGATGTTTCCGTCCACGATTGGACACTCCCCGCCCCGCCGCACTGGCATGGCTACTTCGATGCCATTTTGCTAGACGTGCCATGTTCAAACACCGGCGTGGTCCGCCGCAGAGTGGATGTCCGGTGGCGGCTGCAAGCACCCGATATCGAAAAAATCGCTCTTACGCAGAGGAAGATTTTGGAAAATGCCTGTGTCTGCCTCAAGCCCGGCGGTCGCCTTGTTTACTCCACCTGCTCGATCGAGAAGGAAGAGAACCAAGATTTGGTGGAAAATTTCCTCAAAGACCACCCCGAGTTTTCTCAAGTGGGTAGTCGCAGCGCCCTCCCCTTCCGCGATCAGACGGACGGCGCCTTCGCCGCGCTGCTCCAGCGTAATGCAGGGTATTTGGACTGCGGTGAGGATCACCGCTTTGGGGTGTAGGCTGACGTTTAAGGAAGACTCTCGAATCTACAAAAAGGGCGTGGACTCGGATACTTTTCGAAGCCACAGCACCATCCTCACCGCAGTCCAAAGGCTGGCGCCCCGTTGCGCCGCAGGCGGAACTTTGGACTGCGGTGAGGATCACCGCTTTGGGGTGTGGGGTGACCTTTGGGGAAGACTCTCAAATCTACAAAAAGGGCGAGAACTCGGACACTTTTTCAAAGCCCCAGCACCATGCGAGAAACCTGCTTCCTGCGTCAAAGCGGTGATGCTCACCGCAGTCCAAAGGCTAGCGCCCCGGTTGCGACTTTGGACTGCGGTGAGGATCACCGCTTTGGGGTGTGGGCTGACCTTTGGGGAAGACTCTCGAATCTACAAAAAGGGCGAGAACTCGGACACTTTTTCGACGCCCCGGCACCATGCGAGAAACCTACCTCCTGCGTCAAAGCGGTGATGCTCACCGCAGTCCAAAGGCTAGCGCCAAAAAGCCCGGGCGCCTTGTGGGGCGACCGGACTTTTACCATGGTTCCAAAAAAATTTAGCTCAACGACGGCGGCGGAGGATGCCGAGAATTCCCATCGCTCCAAGAAGCATTGCACTGCTTGGCTCTGGAATGTAAACAACGCCAAGGTTGTCCATTGTGAGAGTGCCTATCCCTGAGGCTTGTCGCAATGCGAAAGACTCAACGGTAATTGCGGTCGCTGTATCTGGTGCAGAGACGGCTGGTCCTCCGTTGATTGAGAGTGTGCTGGAACTTGTATCAAGATTCCAAGTCATCACAACCGTGTAATTAGTACCAAGTGCAAGATCAGATGCGACGTTTGTAGTTGTGGCAGCGTTACCCCCTGCGTTTGAAATACCTAAGCGAAAAGCACCTGCTGCGGCTCCAGTTGTGTTTGCGACAAGCCGCGAGCGAAAACCAAAACCTGAGTCTTTGAAGTGGGCAAAGTAGCTGCCTACAGTTGTGGGTAATGCGGAGAAATTTACTGTGAATCTCGCGGTGAGAAGGCCAACTGTATAAGGGCTTCCCGACAAAGGCGCATTTACGTCCTCAGTCTCTGTTATCCCTGTGAGATTCACAGTTCCTCCACTCACATCGACTTGCCCTGTCCCGCCATTGTGGTTGACCCACGGACTGCCTGTGGCCCCCACAAGGGGACCTGCAGCGTAGCCGAAAGTCTCAGTTAACACTAATACTGCAGCTTCTGCCGATTGTAGACCGATAGCGAAAACAGCCGAAGCTGCGAATATAGATGATTTAATTTTCATAATTTTAATATGGGAGAAGTCAAAATTGCAAAATCGTAGTAGCAACTGCCGTGCCGATAATTTTCTAAATCGTTCTTAAACCCCTCGGGGGGATCCTCTGAAGTCAAAAATATGACCGGGATTCATGCTGCGACTGGTCCCAAAGTATCGACAATTGTCCCATGGCAATTAGCCGTGAAATTCCTAAGTGCATTAAGATGAATCACTCACAACGCAAGACAGCAGGATATTGCGAATTCCCCGGGCCATCCCCACGCATTTCCACGCGGCTATCTCTCGCCTTCAAATAAAAAAAAACCGCGCTGAAAATAAATTTCAGTGCGGTTTGGTAAATCAGGAGTTTCTTGCCGACATCACGTTGGCTGCTCGCCGCGGGCCATCACCACCTTGCCGGTGCGGACGGTCTCGATAATCTCAAACTGCGAAAACATGCTGATGGCAGCATCAATTTTGGCTGAATTTCCAGAAACGAGGGCAATCATGGATGTGGGGGTGAGATCCACGGTTTTGCCGCCGAAGTGCTCGATGATCTGGAGGGCTTGAGTGCGCTGCTCATCACTGGCGAGGAATTTCACCATGATGAGTTCTTTCACCACCGCATCCTCGGCATCGTGCTCGGAGCAATGGATCACATCGATGAGTTTATTCACCTGCATGATGATTTGCTCGAGGCCCTTGGGATCGCCGGAGACGCCGATGGTCATGCGAGAGAAATTCGCATTGCGGCCTTCTGAGACAACGAGTGAATCGATATTGAAAGCGCGGCGTGAGAAGACTTGGCAGATCCGCATGAGCACACCGGGCTCATTGCTTACCAGCACGGATAGGGTATGACTGGGGCCATGGATTTTCATGGGAGCCGGGACGGGTGTATCGGTTGTAACGATGGAAGGCATGATGATTAAATCTTAAATTCTAAATTTTAAATTCTAAAAAAAGAGGAAGAGATGCAAAGTGAGGTGTGACCCGTATTCACTATATTTTCTGATCACTGATCACTGATCACTCGGCACTTCTTTTCTCACGTCGAACCTACGGGCTTGGCCATTTTGATTTTGGGGGCCTCGGTGATCATATCTTCGAGGGCGGCTCCGGCGGGGATCATGGGGAAAACGTTTTCCGTTTTGATGCACTCGGCGTGGATGAGGATGGGGCCATCGTTGTAGGCGAGGGCTTTTTCCAACTGCTTGGTGACATCGGCCGGACGCTTGATGTGCACGGATGGGATGCCATAGGCACCGGCGAGTTTGCAGAAATCAGGATTGCCGATGAGGT
>Ga0335395_10002557_pt1 | contig 11282 bp, 5 predicted proteins | sample MAT02_FD_205744 | JGI IMG/M metagenome (GOLD analysis project Ga0335395, IMG submission 205744) | Freshwater microbial communities from Lake Fryxell liftoff mats and glacier meltwater in Antarctica - MAT-02 (spades assembly) (version 2) ...
ATCCTTGTCGCGCCCCCACCGCCCGGCCGAGGGTTGAACCATGAATACATGGCGCAACCGGGGCGCCTCCGGCGGCCTGGCAGGGGCCTTGATTTAAAGAAGATCAGAACAGCCCGCCGCCTGCAACCACCAATATTTGTTCACGATTGATGAAGGTCGACGAGACCGGGCCATCACGCAACTTGATCAAATTCAGATGTTGGTCCATCGAGATTGGTACTCGTGCTCAACCACAGGAATTCAGATTGGTCAGAGCGACACCGGCTGCGCCTAAGGCCAGCGCAGACGCTGGGCGTCTGGAAAGCACGGACTTGGCTTCACGATCAGAGCCGAAGTTCGTTTGCGCCGCTGTTGTGTGTCAGCGCACACACCTCGGCTATGCCGTTACGCCTCTCGCTACTCGGAACCAGCTACGATGCCGATCACACCGCCGCTCGAGCAGATGTGAAAGGTAAACACATTGCTTCCTCTCGAAGTTCCGACTTGACCAAAGCTGTCGGCCAACTGATTGATCGCAACATTGGTGAAAGACGTAGGCATAAAGCTGCTCTCGAGCACTTCCGCCTTGACTTGTCCGATAGCGGCTCGGATCACGTCGCCACGAAGCCCAACGAAGAACGAAGAGCTCGAGTCTGCTTGGAGCACTTTTCCGACTATGTCGTGCTCCGGAATCCAGACCTTTCCCGTAGATAGAAACTCTTCCACGTAGTTTTGGCGCGAGAACGCAAAGCCACGCGCCGACCGCACTGGTCCGGAATCCTTCCCTGATCCTCCCTCTCGCCACAGATGTGCCCTCTGCCGCAGCGCTTCAACCAATGTCGCTTGGGGAGCCATGAGTTCGATCATCGAAGCGACATATTCGGTGCGAAACGACATTTTGAGATCAAGCGGGTTGTTGCTCATCTGGTCACTTTCAGGATCCAACAGCCAGCACTTCGCCGTTTTGCCGCTGTCAATCGCCGCGATCATCCCGTAGCGCACCGACGCCGGGTGCCCGTAACTGGCGCCTTTTTTCGCGATATTGACTTTCTTGCCGGTGATGTTTCCCGCATGCTTCATCACGTTGGGCTGATTTGACGCGGCGCTGTCTGGTACGAGCGATCCTTTCGCCTCGATCTGAATAACGTTTCCCGCGGCGTTGACACCGTTCCAGGTGCGCTCGAAGTCGAACGTCGGGTGAGCCGCGCGGCCTCGCTGGATAGGAATGACATCCCAGTCTGCCTGCGTCAAGTTGAACATTACGTTGGAGATCGAAAGACTGATTGCTTCACCCACGCGCTCCTGAACACCTACTCCCCCAGGTAGCGCATTTATCGTACTGTTGTTCATTGAGATCGCATTTTGCAACCAGACAATCGACTGATTAATGTTTTTAAGTCGGGCAGCGTAGGTCGCGTATTGGGGACTAAGCGAGCGATGGATCAGGAAGTAGTTCAGGAAGTCCTGTCGCGATATCTCGCTGTTAATTTTGTAGCTAGCAACCCTGTTCGTTGTACCAACCGCCTGATACGCGCCCTGCTGGAACAAGTGCTTATGTCCCGGGTAATAATCAAGGTCGACCCGCAGCGCGTTCGGATTCGTCGTCGTTGTAGCCAATCTCGTCCCCTCCTCCAAAAAGATGCGCAAGTGCTAACTAGACAAACCTCGGCACGACAGCATGCTTGGTGCATGACCGTCTAACGCCTGCAGCGACATTGCCGAGGTGGGGCTATCCTTCAATGGAAATGGCGGGCGGGGAATCCCTGACCGCGCCTGCATGCTCTCGCCGTCTTACAGGGGAAGCCCAAGTGCCCGCGCCAGCGCCTTAACGGCCTCGTACGCGGGCTGGACACTGCTGATAGTGCCGACGACAGCCCCGATGCCTCCAAGCCAACAAAGCAGCCTCCCCTTGTTCGGGCGCTCTTTCTGAAGCTCCGTGGTCGCGCTGTCAACGTCGACGATCAGTTCTCGACGCGCCTCAGGTTCAACGTCCGGTGCACGTTCCAACGCCGCGCGCAATGCAACAAGGGCCATCCGCAGTTCGGACGTGTCACCGTTGATCCATTGCTGTTGAACGTGCGCAGTCGAACTGTGTCCGGTCTGTACCGCGCCGACTGCCGCGTTGAAATTGTTGACCACGGAGGGCGCGGCTCGCGCAGCGGCCGACGGCTGCGGTCGCTTCGTCGGGACGTTTCGCAGTTCCCACAAGTAGCGTCTTGGCAGGTTGGCAATTGTCACCTGAGCCAGCGAGTAGGTGTGATTGAACCCGCTCGCGTGGGCTGGATCAATCTGGAAACTCTGTAGGCGACGAATGTATCCACCTTCGAGCGCTTGATAGGCACCTGAGAGCGCGGAAGCGCCCCAGTCCTGCAACTGCGCGTCAACGCCTTCGTCGAGCGGTCTGTTGAACGACTGGTGAACGGTCTTCAACGCCTCTACGATTGCTTGCGCCCGCTCGGTCAAGCTCTCAGCGTATAGACCGGCGAGACGCGCAGTGAAGCCAGCACCGGCAAGCGCACGGCCCCGGGCGACCTCGTCGCGCTCAAACTCCTTCTGCTTTCGTGCCAGTGCGCTCCACGCATCCGCATTGCCCGCAGACGACAGGCTATCGAAATAGGTCTTGGCTTCTGGTGGCAGCACGTTCCATCCTCAGCTACGCGATGCGAGGATGGTGCCATAGCGATCTCTTGCCTGACGCATGGCAAGCACGCACGATGCGAACGCTTGCCGAGGTCGTGCGTCGTCGAAGCATATGAAGGAGCGGATAGCTGAAGGACCAGCCTCAAGGAGCGCAGTCACTCAAGCCACGAACCTAAGCGACTGCAACCATTCTTGAGCAGGTGCTCGAGTGGCAACGGCCAAGGTCAGCAGATGGCCGGGACCGGTAGCCTGAGCGGGCGCCAGGAAGTTGACCTTCGATGTGCGTGCTGGCCTTGTCAAGGTCAGCTAACGGTTGCCATCGGCTAAAGCCGGTACCGGCCAGTTGAAGTCTTAGGATCGATCAGGAAATCGGCATGTCAATGACCGGTATCAAAGTACAGCGGTCATAGCGCGACGGCCGATAGAACGCGCCCTTTCTCCAAAGAAGTCACTCATAGTTTGCCTACGCCAATCGGCATCCGATGCAGGCGGTAGGTCAGCAGTTCGATCAGCCCAACGGGTGCTGCCGACCCGGAGCGGGTATAGCCGCGGCGGTCTCGAACAACTGCTGTGCAGCGATTGCAGTCGGACGCCCCGAACCGTCGTGCGGCAACTGCGTGCCATCTACCTGTCGGTCGATTCTCCGTTTGAGTACGGAAGCATCGACTGGCTTTAAGGCACTAAAGTCGCTCGTCCTTGCAACGCGATCAGGCGAATTGCTTCAGCCGTTTTAGCGGCCGCGGTCGAGTGCAAAGCGAACTGACGAGACTTTACCCGCTGCTGATTGCAACCCTTCCGGAGGAGCGCGTCAAATCAGCCAGCCGGAGGGCGCTTCAACGTCACTCGGGGTCTTCCGTCCTTGGTCGGTGCCGCCGCCGTTGACGACTCCGACAGTCGATCTATCTGCGCGACCAGGTCATGTGCAGCCTGCGCGCCTCCCTCATCCCGGGCTGCCACGAAGGCGCCCGGCTTGATACGGACGCGCCCGGATACCAGTGAACCTGCTGCACGCAAGTGGTCCGGGCGCGACGACAGAAAGCCGATGGGAACCGCTATCGCCTGGTGCGCAAGATGAAAGTGGTACATCACGCACACCAACCGCTCCGGGATCAGGAGCAGTTCAAGGTTGCCATTCAAGATGGAAATGTCCGCGCCGAACAGCCGCGGGAATTGGTCCCAGTAGACAGACAGCCGCTCGCGCGACGCTCTGCGGTCGCCTGGCACGACCACGCGCACGGCGCCATCGCGCACGCCTTCCGCGCCAGCTTGCTGAGGCTGGAGCAACGCGTCGATCTTCTGTGCGAGATCGCGCGCACTGCGTGTCCGAGCCCACAACGCGGACTGCGGCGCCCACCAGAGGGCATCGAGATGCGCAGCGGGTGCGGGCACAGTTACAGGGGCAATCGCCTCAGCGCCCGCCTCCGCCGTGACACTGTCGGCGTCCGGGTGCTCGTGCGGCGGTCCGTCATCGCGAGTTAGTTCCGCTTGCAAGCGCGCCAGCAGCATGTCCGCGTTGCGCTGCAAATGCAGCGCGCCCAGCATGGGGGTGACTCGATCGTCTCCGTATCCGGCGGCCTCCGTGAGATGGACGTCCTGCGCATAGCGTCGGAGGTCGAAGGTGTCGTCACCAACGTAGCGGCCCAGCAACCCGTCGTCGAACATTTGGATGAATTCCCGTAAGCTTTCGTTGTTGCCGCGCTCCTGGTCAGCCAGTGCATCCGAGATCGCCTCGGCAATCTCCAGGCGGCTGCCGAAGCTCTCGTCATCGATGTTCCGCGCTACCGTAGGGGATCCGCTCAGGTCGAGGTGGAAGACGCAGGGCAACGGAATGCTGAAGCGTTCGCCGGGATCGACCGAGCTGATCTTGTAGATCTCGGCCTTCTCCTTGGTGCAGATCTGCCGGAAGTTGTGCTGGAACGACTGTTCTGCGAACTGGACGGTTCGCGATTGCTTGTCGAAATTGCGCGTCGCCAACTCCACCTGCGAGCGAACCCGCTTCAATCGGCTCGTCCGACCGGCAGGACTGAAACTGATGAGGTCGAACACGACCTCTGCGCTCCAGTCCTGGATCTTGAAGAACCGCGGCAGGTTGTCGGAGCTGTCCTGAAAACGTGCCAACGCGTAGCTCGTGAGTTCGAGCTGCTCGTCGTTCCACTGGACCAGGCGTTCGCTCAACAGCGCCTGGATCACTGCGTCGGTTTCCTTCGAGGAAAAGCCGAAGAACTCTTGAATCTGCGTCGGACTCAGGCTGCCGCACACATACGCGATGCGCAGCGCGAACTCCGTAACCACCGGCAGCGCCTCCTCTGCGCTGATCGCACACGAGATGGCGAAGCTCTGCGCCGGAATGGCGAAGGTGATCTCATCGACCGCAAGCCGGTCTCTCAGCAGCTTTTCCTCGACAGTGATCATGCTTGTGCCTCCACGATGCCGTAGGCCTGCACCAGCGCATACCGGCTCGCATCCCGATGCTGCTCGATGTGAGCCAGCACCCTGCCTAACGGCGATGCCTGGTGGCGCTCGCGCCACATGCGGGCGGAGCCGACGATCACCAACCGATCCATAGCACGCGAAATCGCGACGTTTACGCGTTCGTGGCTGCTCAGGAAGCCTTGCTCGAATCGCGGGTTGTTCCGCGTCGTCGCCACAATGATGATCCGGTTCTCCTTGCCCTGGTAGCTGTCGACGGTGTCGATCTTGATCAGTCGTCGGTAGCCGGTGGCCCAGTCCTGCTCGCTGAGCAGGCGAAGCAGCAGGCGTTCCTGCTCGGCGTACATGCAGATCACCCCGATAGGCTTCTCGTCTTCGGCAATGTCCTGCATGAGTGCTTGGATGAAGTTTCCGCCGGTGCAGATCGAACGCAGCAGGTTGATGATTTCGCGCGCTTCGTAGGCGTTGTCAAAGCCTGGGTTCTTCGGCCGATCATGGGCCTCGCGCCCGGCGTCGGCGGTGTCGATCCAGGTCACGATGGAGCGGATGCGCTCGGGCAGATGGTCGTACCACGGCGCCGGGTAGCCACGCCCAGATTCCAGCGGCACGGGGTAGAAGCACGAGGACACCAGCTCACCGATCGGCGGCGCCATCCGGTACTGGGTGCGCAGCGTCGCCCCGACCTGACGACCGTAGTCGGACTCGAAAGCGCGCTCGAAGTCGCTGCGCGTCAGTGCCGCGCGGTCCGGCCATTGCAGCTCGGTGGCAATCTTGCGCACGACCGGCTCCGCATAGTGCGGCGGCAGCTGCCGATGGTCTCCGACCAGCAGGACCCGCCGGCCGGATTGGATCGCGACGGCTAGTTCCCCCGGCGTGGCGCGGGCAGCCTCGTCCACGATGACCCAGTCGTATCGGTTGTTCGCCACCCCGAACTGGGAACGCCCCAAACCGACGCAAGTGCCGCAGACGAGCGACCGGGTCTTGGCGAGAAACTCCTCGAAGTTCCCGCGCAGCGTGCCCAGCCGGTCGACCCACTCCTGGGCCATGGCGATTACCTGGTCGAGTCGGGCCACCGCATCCGGAGAGGTCACAGCGTGCGTAGCCATGACATCGCGCCGCAGTTGCTCGAGGACGCCCTCCGGCGCGTCGCTGCCGCGGTAGTCGAACTTCTCCGCGGCCAACGTTCGGAATCGCTCACGGCGCTGCGCCACGCGCGCTGCGAACGACTTGTTTGTTTCGCCCGCGGCCTCCGACGCGATACGCCTGGCATCTAGCCGCAAGATCTCCCGCCACAGGCGCCCCAGGTGGAATTCGATGTCAAACCATCGCTCCACGAACGCGTTCGGCAGCCCGAGGTTGCGGTTGAGCGCGGTGATTCGCCGGCGCATCTCGGAGCGAAACAGGTCGCGGTAGGCCTGCAAAATGGACGCGGAATGATGCGGCCGTAGCGGGTCCGAAACCATGCCTTCCGCTCCGAAGCGCACCACGTCCAGCGGCATCTCGGTGCGCTGGCAGAGTTCGACGACCTTCTCCGCCGCGTTATTCACCGCTTCGTGCGATTGGCTCGCCAGCAGGATGCTCTTCGCGCCATGCGACATCGCGTAATGGATGAACGACGCAATGAACGAGGTCTTGCCCGTGCCCGGCGGGCCCTGCAATAGGCTCAGGGGACCGTGCGACCAGAGCTTGGCAAAGGCATCGCGCTGCTGGCGGTTCAGCGAGAAGACGAGTTGACCATCATCGGCGTGACGGTTGTAGGCGTCGAGTTCCGCATCGGTGGGCGGCGGCTCGAGTTCCAATGCTGCCGGGCAGCCCACTGGATCGAAGTAGTCGACTAGATCCGGCAGCACCGACTCACGGTCTAGGATGCGCGTGACGGCCAGGCGCCGGCGCCGGAACGAGGATAGGTCCTGCTGGCTGCGCAGCTTGATGCGCTCTCCGACGCCCAGTTGCATGCGGATGCGGGAATTATCGAGGACCAAGATGGCCTGCGTCGTCTCGCGCATGTCGAGATCTCCCACCCGGACCAGTTCACCGTTGATCTCCTGCAGGGCTTCGACCTTCGCGTCGGACTCGTAGTCCAGGGCCTCGCCTTCCTTGCGATACGGAATGCGCAGCTTGTCGCGGCGCTCTCCCATGTCGCGAGCCACCGTGCCCGCGATCTCGACCTCCGGCAGGGTCGACTCTTCCGCTTCCAGGAGGGCACGCCAAAGTGCCATTGTGCGCGGCGATGCTCGCGGACCCGCCGGCGCTTCTTCCTCGTCCATCTCCTCGTCAGCAGAGCGCACATCGATGCCGAGGATCTCGGCCCGTACCCGATCGATCGCGACGCGCACGTCAGGCATCGCCTCGAGGGCCTTCAGCAGGCTGCTCGCGTCGTCGACCGGGGCGGGTTCGAGCTGAAGATCCGCTGTCAGCGTCGCAACGGCCTGCGATGCCGTCCGCACAAACTGGCTGTGCGGCATTTCGAGGATACGCTGCGATGCGAAGTCCAGCGTGGCCGGCTTCAGGAAAATCAGCAGGCGCTTACGCACGCCGGCCAACGAGACCACGACGTGCGCCGGATGCTGCGGGTTGCGGAGCTTCTCCGCGGACACACCAACGTGGAACGTTCCGTTGTCACCGGCGAGCACGCTGCGTGCCGTGAGCTGACGCACATGCACGGCCAGTCGCGGCCCCACGATAGGCGGCGGGGGATCCAGCAGCAGAACCAGCGCATCGTCGATGCGGTCGAGGGCGTAGACACGTAGTTCGCGACTCAGGCAGCGCTGGATCTCCGAGCGTACCGGCCCCGCGTCAAGCCCCTCCCCCGCCAGCAGGCGTTCCAAAAGTTCGCCGCACATCTTGGCAACGGCATAGCAGTCACGTTGGTACAGCGCGATTCCTTCGTGGTCCGTCGGCATGTAACCGGGATTGAAGGGCACCGTCCCGCCGCCCGGCAGCATGTCGATCGCATCGATAAAGCGCACTGCACCACCTTCCACCAAGACGTTGCCGGGGTGCAGATCGCCGTGCTGCAGGCCCAGGCTATGCAGGTGCAGGGTCGCCTTCACCAGCACACGACAAAGCCCGAGCAACTCCCGCCCGGGCGCACAGGCACCTGCTGCCTCCAGCAGAGACGAGCCCTCGACCCAGTGCTGGACCAAGAAAGTGCCGGCGTCCGAGATGCCGAAGTCGACGACCTCCGGCAGCGAAGGACAAGGCTGGATCTTCAGGAGCCGGGCCTTGTCCAGAAAGCCCTGCAATTGGTGCGTGTCCTCGGGCCGTTTCGGGTCGGGCTTGCGCCCGTACCAGACCTTGACCGACACCGGCCGGCCACCCACGGCGGACTTGTAGAGGTGGCTATGGCCCTGCTTCAGGTTCTCCAGCAAGGGATACACGACCATCGGAATCAGGTCGCTGCGGTAGGCCTCGAAGGCGCGCATATCGACACCGACGGCCGAAGGCTTTCCCAAGGGCAACGCATTCAGCTCGTTGAGCATGGTGCGCGCGTTCGCGAAGCGCTCGGCAGGTATCCATTCAAGGGCTTGCGAGAACCAGGCGGCCAACCCTGCATCGCAGTCGACGCCAGCAGGCGCCTCCCACAGGATCAGGCCGTCCTGCTGACGCGGCAGCGTCAGGAAGAGCACGTGGTGCGCCGCGACGCCGAGCAGATAGACGTCACGCCGGAACGGATCGCTGACCTCGCCGTGGCCAATCTCCGAGTCCTCCGGCAGCAACGCCCGGCCTGCGCGCAGCGCGTTACGCAGGGGCCCGACCGTGCCGGCTTCCGGGAAGTAGGCGGTCAGGAAGCCCGAGATGGAGACCTTCGACGGACGTTCCAGCCACACGCTGTGGTCGCTGACATCGCGGTGGGCGACACCGATGTCGTGCAGATCCGCGAAATGCGATAGCAGCACTTTGACGAGGGCGAGGCGCTCCGCGGACGACAGATCGTGGCCGTGCCTATTGACGAACTCGTTTAGCCGAAGTTGGCGGGACGGCAAGCGGTAAAGCTCGCAGAAGTCGGCGTCGATGTCATCGCGCGTCGGATGGGACAGCGGCTGCAGGACGACGCCGTCGAGCTGTTCGCTCTGTTCATGAATGAAGCCCAGCACCTTGTGCTCGCGCAGCGCGATGCGCGCTCGCTCGTCGACCGTGTCCGCGATCCCGGCCAGCGCCGAGAAGTCCCAGCGGCGCAGCAGCGCCTCGTGCCGCTGGTCGTCCTTCTTGACCGACTTGTACTCCTTGTACAAACCTTCCGGATGCGGAAAGGTCGCCTCGCCGACAATTTGGAAGTTGCTGAAGGAAAAGCCCGAAGGCCGGAAGTCCTTGCCGCGAAAGAACGGCGTGTAGGTCTGCAGATACTGGTTCGGCTTGCCTGCCCGCAGCTCTCCGAACTCCTGGCGATAGCCGCCTTGCTTGGCGATCCGCAGGAACTGCTCGAGCGTCAGCACGACCGACTTCTCGTCCTGCGGGATCGCCGAAAAATCGGCGCTGCCGCACATCACGACCCGGTAGTCTATGTAGACAGCCTTCGCCGGCGCCTGCAGCCGAGCCTGGATCTTTGACGACAGAATCTTCCACTTGTCGGCGAGCACCTTGACCGGCGAGCGCCCCATGTCGTTGCCATCGCGCAGCCAGTGGTCCTGCATGGGCTCAATCTTGCCGCGCCACTTCTTGAGCTCGACGATCAGCAGACGATCATGGGTCAGCAGAACGAGATCGATTTCGCGGTCCCGGTACGTGGTGTCAATCATCATAAAGCCGGCGTAGCCGTGCCACTTCTGGCTGAATTCGGACGCGTTGAACGCTTGGCGCATGCGCTCCAGCGCCTCCTTCTCCGAAGCGTGGATACCGTCGCTGCTGATGTAGTCGATTTTCATTGTTGTGAACGCTCCGCCAATCAGGACCGCGCGTGATGTGATCCGAGACAGATCGTTTGCCGCCTCCCCGTGCACCATCATTCTCACCGCTGTAAGGGCGAAGATGTGGACGAAGAGCCGGTCTATTCGCAGAGCGGTCGCTGCCATGGCGACCTTGTTCAGGCCCCTGCGAAGGGATTGCTCCTTACACCGTGGGCACGATTCCTTACGCCGACCGACCAAGATCGCTACGGTTGTCGACGATGACGTCAACAGGCCAACTGACCGTAATGGGTCGAAACCCGCCGACCGGGCACTGTGGGAGCGTTCGAAGTACGGCTACTGGGGGCAGGTCGCAGCCCCCCGATTGCGAGTGACACGTTTCGGCTATCGCCGACATTCACAGGCCCGATGCGACCGGCGGCAGCCGGTCTGATGTTGCTTTACGAGCGGCAAGTGCAGCGGACCGCTTCCGGCCGGGACCAGTACGCCAAGCGGACGCCAGGAAGCTGACCTTCGATGCGCGTGCTGGCCATGCCAAGGTCAGCTAACGGTTGCCTTGGGCTAAAGCCGGTATCGGCCAGAAGCGGGTGCTGCCGAAGGGCGGCTATACGGTGGCTCACCGTCGGGCTCGTCGGGCACGCTGGCCGACGGGTGGGTGTAGACGGTGTGGTCTTAGACGGTCAGTGCACCCAGCCGATAGGCGGCGGCCAAGTCGGTCCTGACCTGGACTTCGGTGCATTCCAGGCCGCTCGGGGTGGGCGGCGAAATAGCGGCAATATGCCGCATGGCGGTGATCGGATCGGCCGCTGCCTGCGCGATGCTTAGGTCAGGCAGGCGGTATACCCCAACTCAATCAGCCACCGGATGCAGATGGATCGCGTCACGGCCGCTACTCTTGGCTGCATACATCGCGTTGTCCGCTTGACGGATCAGATCGTCGGCATGTGCGCCATGGCCCCGGCCGACCAATGAAGAGCTCGTCATTGCGGAAGCGGTCGCTCGCATGTTGCCGATCAAGCCATGAACGACAGCAACGCCGAAGTTCACTCGCCGGAGCACAATCCGATGACCACCAGGAGCGAAGAACGATGACGACAATCCGCAGTGTCGTGGCCGCGACCGATTTTTCACCTGCCTCGGACGCCGCCGTACGCCGCGCGGTGCAACTGGCTCAGACGCACGGCACTGCGCTGTGCCTGCTTCATGCCTTTGACGCCAGCGCCGAGGGCAGCCCGAAGGGCGCCGCCAATGCGCAGCATGAGACGGCCGCCCTACCCCGCGATAAAGAGATGCAGCAACGCCTGGCCGAGTTCGCCACCTCGCTGGCCGCGCAGACCGGGATCGAGGTTACTGTGCATTTCGCACCGGGGCCGCCGGCCAGGGTGA
>Ga0335395_10002558_pt1 | contig 11277 bp, 7 predicted proteins | sample MAT02_FD_205744 | JGI IMG/M metagenome (GOLD analysis project Ga0335395, IMG submission 205744) | Freshwater microbial communities from Lake Fryxell liftoff mats and glacier meltwater in Antarctica - MAT-02 (spades assembly) (version 2) ...
AGCAGGATCAATTATGGGTGTTCCAGTGCCGCCTGCTGGGTTATTGTTGTTTGTGTTATTATTACCGCTTGTTCCAGTATTAGACGGTGTTCGAGTGTTGTTATTAGTATTGTTTGAGGGGGTATTTGTGCTTGGTGTATTATTAGTTGATGGAGTATTGTTAGTATTTGTGGGAGTTGGTGAAGTGGGGGTAGATGAAGGAGCGGTCTGGCTAGCTGGAATAAAGAAAATTATTAATTGAACCAGAGTAGTTGCTAACAGGGTTATTAATAAACCAATCACGGCGTTTTTAATAGCTTCTCTACCTTTAGTAACTTGGCCATCATCCCCAGCTGAAGTTATAATCAAAAAAGCTCCATAAACAAATAAAGCTACAGTAATTACAGACGATAGTGGAATTAAAAAGGTAGTCAAAAGATTAGTAATTGTTCTTATAATACTAGCTGGATTTAGTGCCAAAGTTGCAGTAGCACCAGAACCTGTGGAACCAAAAGTAGCCCCAACTATACTAGCCAGCGGCCGAGCAATTAATACAACTACTAGTCCAACAACCCCATTTTGAATAGTTTTTTTACCATCTTCTTGATCCCCAGGTAAGCCTGAAATAAGGTATTTATAGCCGCCCCAAACAATTACACCCACAGCCACCACACTAACTAGTCCAAACAGAAAATCACTAAGGTTGTTTATTTGACCGATTAAAGCAGCTGGAGTCAAACCATTTGCATTAAATGAACCACGAACCACACCCACAATGCCCTGGGCAATTAACACAATTACAAGACCAATTACCCCACTTTGAATAGTTTTTTTACCATCTTCTTGATCCCCAGGTAAGCCTGAAATAAGGTATTTATAGCCGCCCCACATAATAACTATAACAGCTAAAAATGGCGCCAAAGCCATGAAAAAATTCACTAAAAGATCAAAAATATTACCACCACTACTATCACAGCTAGTCTGTCCTGGAAAAAAACAACTAACACCAAGCAAATTAAAATCGTTTAAACTAGTTCCCTGGGCTTGGGCTGGTACACTTAAAAAACTAAAAACTCCAAATAATAGAATAACTATGGAAGCTAATTTTAAAAATCTATTTTTGTATTTGTTTAGCATATATTTAGGTAAAGAGTGAAGAAATATCGGTAGAAAGAAGTCTGGAGCCGCCTAGTAAATTGATTACAGTAAAGACAATTATAAAAAAGAAAAATAACGACAACAATGATAATAATGAATTGCGTAATAAACTTGCAGCTGCCGCTGACGAAGTGCCATCAAAACCTCCCCAAATATACCAAATTCCAGCAAAAATAATAGTTGGTAGCAGTAACACCCAAACTAGCGAAATCATAAAGCCAAAAAATCTGACAATAATATCGGGTATAATGGTAATGCTTAGAGGTTTAATGGTAGTGCCATCTTGGCCACACTCCTGGGGAATAATGGGAATAAAGGTAGCGGGGGTTGCAATATTGTACCACCGAATTGAGGCCTTATCTATTTTACAAGTGCTGGTTGTAGAACTGGTAGTTGCTGGTTTTGCAGTATTAGCACCACTTGCAGCTGGAGGTATTGCAGGATTACTTTGTGCATCAACCGCGACATTTATGCTAGCAAAAGAAAGGAATAAAGCCAAAACTAAGCCAAACATCATAAGTACCTTACCGACATTGGTAATATTTAATTTTGAGATAATTTTTTTCATTTTCAATATTTTCTTTTTGTGTTTTATCCATTATAACTTAGCAAAAACACTTGGTCAATTGGTTATTTCTAAATTTAACAATTTTCTTGACTAAAAGTTGTATTTTCATTGCTCTATAAAGTACTATTATGGCTCTAATTTTATCACTTTCTAGTAGATGGGTTCTGGATTCTCGGGGTTTTCCTACCGTACGAACAGCGATGACTGTAGATTTAAAAGGTAAAAAAGGTTTTGGTAGTTGCAGCGTTCCTAGTGGGGCTTCCACAGGTAGCTATGAAGCTGTAGAACTTCGCGATAATGGTAAACAATTTCATGGTAAAGGTGTAGATACAGCAGTTAACAATGTTTTAACTAAAATTGGTCAACGAATTATAAACCGAGAATTTGCTTCAGCCCAGGAATTGGATGAATTTTTACTAACGCTAGATCCAACTCCAAACAAAGCTGAAATTGGTGCCAATGCTATTTTGTCAGTTTCTATAGCAGCTCACAGAGCTTTTGCTGATCTTTATAGTTTAGAATTATGGCAATATTTACGCAGATTATATTTTAGCACTTTGCCTGCCGTTACCAAATACCCAAGGTTAATGTGTAACGTAATTAATGGTGGAGCCCACGCTGATAACACCATTGATATTCAAGAATTTATGATTGTGCCAAATACGAATGATCTAGAAAATGATGTGCGAGTAGCCTCCGAAATTTATCACACCCTAAAAAAGAATTTACACACCGATAAACTTTCAACTTCCCTAGGCGACGAAGGTGGTTTTGCCCCGCAAATTAGTGATACAAATCAAGTTTTAAATTATCTTCAAAAAGCTATAATCGATAGTGGTTATACTAGCCTAGATTGTGATTTAGCTTTGGATTGTGCTGCGAACGAGCTTTATTCTAAAGACAAAAATCAATACACCATTGAAGGCCAGCAGTTTAGCCAGTCGTCATTGGTAGATTTTTATACTAATTTAAAAACTGAATTTCCAAATTTAATTTCCATTGAAGATGGTTTTTTTGAAGATGATATTTTGGGCTGGGAATTGATGACACAAACTCTTGGCCAAAAAATAAAACTAGTTGGTGACGACCTTTTTGTAACCAATACAAAGCGTTTTCAATCAATCGGTTTAGATAACAAGGTAGCCAACAGTATCCTAATTAAACCAAATCAGATTGGTTCAGTCCTAGAAACTTGCCAAGTAATAAACTTAGCTAAGGAAAATAAATATACTACAATTATCAGTCATAGAAGCGGCGAAACTACCGATGATTTTATTGCCGATTTAGCGGTAGCCAGTCAAAGTGAATTTATCAAATTAGGAGCCCCAGCCCGAGGTGAAAGAGTTGCCAAATATAATCGTTTATTAGAAATTAAAGAGAGCCTGAGTTAAAATAAATATCGCCTTTAAGGTGGAAAATAATCTGTTTTAGTTTTAACTTATAATTATAGCAAACTAGGTAATTTTAAACTTAAATTAGTAAATCTTTGATAAAAATTAAGCCTTCTAACAATTTTAAAAATATTAAATTATGGATCTAAAAACTTTGGAAAATTTACCAAGTAATCAAAAACTCTTACTTTTGGGTGTGGGTACAGAAATAATACAGTTTTTAGAGTGGTTAGATAATGTAGTTAAATTTGATTTAAAAAGAGTATATTTAGCAGATAAAAAAGACGTTACAAGCATTGATAATTTTACTTTAACTCAGTTTGCAGGCTGTTATTTTAATGATAATTATCTAGATGCTTTTGAAAATGAGAATATTAAATATATTTTTAAAGCTCCAGGTATTTGGAGTAAAAGCCAAGAATTAGAACTGTTTAGAACTAAAAATGGCTCGGACTCAGTGCTGTCTAGTTTAGTTTTTTTTATCCAAAAATTTAAATCCCAAATTATAGGAATTACAGGTACTAAAGGTAAAAGTACCACCTCTTCACTAATTCAACATTTGTTAGTTAACGCTGGCTACAACTCCAAATATTGTGGAAATACAACAGGCATTTCGCCGTATCAATTTTGGACGATTAAAGATCAAGAATTACAGCCAAATCAAAAATTTGTAATAGAGTTATCCTCATTTCAACTCCAAGATATTGGCTATTCAAAAATCTCTTTAGAAACTTCTGTAATCACAAATTACTATATAGACCATCTAGATCAACACGGAAATGTTATGGAATATTGGAGTTCTAAAGACCAAATTTTTGTAAATAACCCAGAAAATGCTTTCGTAATTGCAACCGATCAAGTTTTAGAACATTCAAGTAATTTAAGTGAAATTAAAAATAAAATCGTTGTAGATAAAAATATTATAGATAAAATTAATAATTTAATTCAACATAATTTGCTAGGTGATCACAACAAAAGTAATTTAAGCCAAAGTCTAATTTTAACAGAAAGTCTGGTTTTTAAAACCCATAATTTAGATTTAATTTTAAAAAACATTGAGGCCAAAAAAGATTTTTACACCAAAATTTTGACTACTTTTAAACCTCTAGCTCATAGAATAGAATTAATTAGAACTATAGAAACACCCGAGTTAACAATAAACTTTTACGACGACGGAGCTGCCACCGAACCCGATGCTGTAGCTGCAGCAGTTCTTTCAACTACTCAAAATGCTAATCAATTTTTGTGGTTACAATTTACAGGTAAAGATGCAAATTCTAATTTAGACAATCTAATTTCAACTTTGAAAAAACAACATAATCAAATTTTTAAGATAGATTTTTGCGGTGAAATAGGTGGCAGGATTTATGAAAATATGTATTCAACGCCTATAAAAAATATTAAGTTTAAAGATTTAACTACAGCACAATTTGATATATTTGAAATGCAAATAATAGAATTTATAGAGTTTATAAAAGACAAAAATTTACAACAAAAACCAGTTTTACAAATTGTGTTATCACCTTGTGGGAAGTCTTTTGACGAATTTAGTAATTATTTAGATAGATGCAATTGGTGGCAAAGTAAAGTTAAATCAATTCAACTAAATGGAAACTAAATCGCCACTTAAAAAACAAATATTTGATTTGGTTAGCACGGTTCCAAAAGGTAAAATAGTTTATTTTGGTCAGATTGGTAGTAAAATTGGGGTTACAGGTCAATTGGTTGGTTGGCAATTATCGGGTATGAATAATCAAGAAATGACCGCAATCCCATGGTATCGTGTGGTGGCTAAAAATGGTTTTATTTCAAGCCTAAAATTAGGGCAAAAAGGACTACTGCAAAAACAAATTTTATTACAAGAAGGTTACACAATAACAGGTGACTCGGTTGATATGGAAAAACATAAATTTGAATTGTAGGCTGTATCATCAAACATCATTGCAAATAAATTATCATCAGTATCTTAATTTTATTTTCAGTAAATATGCATTATCGAACCATAATTGCTGAAACCCGTATCAGGCTGACTAAAGTTTAGAGCTAAAAGTTTTATTTTAAAACGAGCTTGTATCAAAATCAGAGTAGTAACTGAGATTTGGTAAGCTGCACACCAAGCAATGAAGTTCGTATATTAAAAAACTCTTGAAATTATCATCGCCAGGGTAAAGCTTTGTTATCTTAAATAATTGATTTAGGTTAGCCATTTGCATAAACAGAAAAAATAGCAGATAATATGAAATAACAAAAAGCTTTTAAAAGTAAAATAAAAACAAAAACAGCATAAATATGTCACAAATACCTTATTACAAAGTAAGTACCAGTCCTAAAAAAGCCCGTCAGGCTGGGAAATCCCCAACGTTTTTAGCAACTCCAAAAAGAAAAATTTTGTTCACATCAATAGTTGCTATCTATTTAGTGGCCAGTGGACTTTTGGGATTATTTCTTTTTAACCAAAATAATAGTGAGCAAGCTTTAGCTAATAATGCGGCAGGAATTACCACCTCACTAAGATTTGTAGCTGAAAAACAATTTACGTCTGGTGATAAAGTAGAAGTGTTTTTAACTTTACAAAATACCAGTGTGACTGAATCTGTAGAAAATATTTCTTTGGAATTACTATCCTCACAAGAATCTGTAAAATGGTCTAAAGCAACCAATAAATCAAGTAGTTTGGAAGTAACAGCCACTACAGGCAGTAAATTTAATTTTAGTAATTTAAGTTTTGGTGAACGAGCTGAATATTTAATTAGTGGTATTTACCAAGACAATAGCCTAGATTTCCTAACTATTTTAGGTAAAATGAAATATAAAAATTCCACAGGTAATTTGGAAATTGACACCAATAGAATTTACACTAATTTAAACCCTACAGCTAATTCTGATCAAAAATTATTATCTTTAGTTAGTAATAAAGACACATATAACAAAGGCGAAAATATCACAATTACCTTGGCTGGAGCGACTCCTGAAAAACCCTTAAGCTCAGATTTAAAAGGTAAAGTATTTATAAATAGAAAAAATACCAGTGAGGTTGTAGCTAGTTTTGATTGTGTGCCAGAGTCTACAGGTCAATGTCAATTTGCTACAGCCAATCTAGGTGTAGGAGAATATAGCAGTCTTTTTATTGGCGATAATACCGAGATTAAAAGTAATATTTTATGGTTTAAAGTTCAAGGTGCTACTAATAACAACAGTCTAGTTCCAGCAGAACAAACCACACTTGTATTTCCCTTTCAGGCTGCGTCTGTAAACGGTTTAGTGCCTGTTGTAGCTCAAAGAGTTATTAGCCAAAATCAATCACCTGATAATTCTGCGCCGTGTGTTTTTGAAGTTAGTAAAGATGGGAAGCTGGTTAATACTATTGAAGCAACTATTGAAGATTCAAGATCTTGTAAAACCGATATCACCACAGATCAAGTAGGTGGAGCTGGTGTGTATAAAGTAAAATTAGCTAATTCTGGACTAGAACAAAATATTTCTTTTGCTATCAAACCCCTTAGTCTGATGACTTTAGAAAACTTAAGCCCAAATAGCATTAAAAATCAAGATATTTCAGTAAAAATTAGTGGTGTTAAAGATGAAGCTAATAATCCTGTAGTCAGCGATAATTTAAAATTGAAAATCTATCAAAAACAACTAGCAACAGTTACAGAAATTGGCTCTATTAACGGCGAGAAATTAAAAATTACCAATGGTGAATTTCAAAGTATCATCCCTGGTTCAAATTTTTCTACCTCTGGTAACTATTTAGTTTATGCCGAAAGTGACGCGGGTAGAATTTCTGATTTTATATCAATTAATTTTAATAACAGTGAATTAGCTTTTAGTGATTCAGGTATCGTTGTGGAAGATTATTCTAAATTAAGAGTAGGTGAAAATGTTAACTTTAAACTAATTGGTATCCAAGATAAACAAGGTCAAATTGTAACTTCTGGTAATTGTACAGCTAACTTTTATACTTCAAGTAATGGGGTTGCTGCCACGGCTAGTGAAGGTCAGATAAAAAATGGAGTTTGTAATGTAACTCTACCTCAGGGTAAAATAAATAAAGCTGGTCCACTATTAATTAGTTTTAATAATGCCAATACAACTAACTCTTTAAATCAAAGCAAACAGGTACAATTAGCTCCTGGGGTTGCCTCTGACTTTGGTGGAATAAATTTGGAATATGAGCCTGCGATAATAGATTTTGCTAATACCGCGATGTTAGGCCCAGTAACAGATAGTTATGGCAATCCTACAAACAGCTTTAATAATCAGTTAGTCATTGCTAGCCTAGATGGAACGGTAGTAAAAGAAATTGATAATGTTAGTATTATTAACGGTTTTGCTAAAGTATTTATTCCAGCAAGTTTGGTCCAAGAACAGTTTACTTTGATTTTTAAAGATAATTTACAAAAAGAATTACTAAGCCAAGAATTTTCTGCAAGTTTGGCCACCGAAACTTTAACAGTTGCATCTATTCCAAATGAAGTAAAAAATGATAGTCCAATCAATATTGGGGTTCGTTATACTGGCGAGGGTACGATAGATAAATGTACTCTAAAATTTATTAAAAATAGTAAACAAATCTTGACGGAAGAAATTCCATATGATAATGAAAAACAAGTTTGCCAAAAAGATTGGATTGTAAATCAATATCGAGATCAAGAACAAGCTTTGGTTCAAATTCTAGCTGGAGATAAAAAGTATTCCAAAATAGTTGCCTTAACACCTGGTGAGGCTGGTAATTTGTTTACAGTTTATCCTCAAGTTAAATTTAACAAACAAAAAGAGTTGCAAATAACCCTACTTAGTTCACCAATTGTAGATAGCAAAGGTTTAGCAATAAAATCAGGTGAAATGAAATGGCAATATAATGGTAAAATAGAAAAAACTGAAATTAAAAATGGTTTTGCTAAACTACCTATTTTGGCTAGTAAATTGGAAAGTAGAGATATTAGAAACAATAACCAAGAGCGATATTTAGATTTAGATTTAAATGTATCAGCTAGTATTAGCTCTGTAGGCCAAACTAATAATCTTAGTGTGTATTTAAGTGACTATGATATTTCAACTAATGTAGATAATTTTAGAATTAAATCTGGAAGCAACTATATTAGCAGCCAATATAACCAAATTTTGTCTTTTGAGTCGCAAAGTTGTGAAGCCTTTATTTTGTCTAATAACTTTACTAGTAGTATTGCTAAAACCCATCTACAAGGTAATACTTGCTTTGTACAAACAGCAGGGGCTTTGGGTGAAAATACCTTAGTTTTTGAAAATAATGGATTTAATATTGGTACTTTTAATTACAGAATTGGTAATAGTAACCAACAAGTTAACTGGTGCGGAGAGTCCATAACTAAATGCAATGTCGTTACGGTAAAAGCTCCAACAACTAGTAGTATTGAAGTGATAATTTATGATGGTGATAATCAATACAAATTTAAAGGGCAAGAATTGGACAATACTGTAACAATCAAGCAAAACGGTTTAAACCCAATTAAAGAGTACTTAGTAGAAACTAATTATCTAGATTTGGATGGTAGACAAATTGTAAATTATAACACTATTTTAGGTGAGGCACTTAGTGAATAAATTTATTAACTAAAATATGAAGACAAGAATTGGAATTTTAACTGGCGGCGGCGATTGCCCTGGATTAAACACTGTGCTAGATTCACTTGTAAAATCTTTAGCTAGCGACTATGAAATTGTAGGTTTTTATAAAGGTTTTGAAGGTTTATACAATAATTCCTATACCATACTGGATGCAAATTTTACGAACCAATTTAAATTCTTGGGTGGTACAATTTTAAAAACTGTAAACAAAGGTCATTTTTCTGCCAAAACTGGCGATGGCTTAACAAACGAAATAGATCAAGAAATAATAAATCAGGCTAAACAAAATTATCTAAAATTAAATTTAGAAGCCTTAATTGTACTTGGTGGCGACGGGAGTTTGTCCGCAGCCTTTCAATTACAACAAAACGGTTTAAACATTATTGGCGTACCAAAAAGCATTGATAATGATGTTATGGGCACCGACACAACTTTTGGGTTTTTAACAGCTGTGCAAATCGCGGTGGAAGCTTTAGACAGGCTCGAAACTACAGCTAGAAGCCACGAGCGTGTTATGGTTTTAGAAGTTATGGGTCGTAACTCGGGATGGATTGGATTGCATAGCGGTATAGCAGGTGGAGCTAATATTATCCTTATTCCAGAAATAGTCTTTGATTATAAAAAAATATTAGAGGTAATACAAAAAAGGTATAAAAATGGCAAAACTAATACATTAATTGTGGTTTCTGAAGGAGCAACTAGTATGGATGAAAATAAAAGTTATTCCAATAGTGGTGGTCAATCCAGTGAAAATTTGTTAGGTGGAATTGGTGAAAAAATAACTCGTTTTTTAAATCAAAATGGCTTAGATGCTAGATCAACCAGGTTAGGTCATATTCAAAGAGGAGGTAGCCCTCTATCTATGGACAGGCTTTTAAGTATTCAAATGGGTGTGTACGCGGCAAAACTAGTTGAAGAAAAAATCTACGGCCAATTGGTTTGTTATAATAGTGGTCAAATGGGATATAAACCCTTGGTTGATTGTATTTCCAAGCTAAAATTAGTAGACCCAAATGGGGAGTTAGTTTTACAAGCTAAAAAGATTGGAATCAGTTTTGGTAATTAAGATAATTTTAAAAGTTTATCAGGATTAAAAAGTTGATAATATTTTTTCTGTAGATTCTCAGGCTCTGTAATTTCTAAATAATTTGAAATTAAATAATTATCATCCAAGAAAATTTTTTGCACGATTAATTGTGTTTGACTTTTATTTAAACTAACAATTTCATGATTTAAATTTTGAGTCATTTCAAGAGCTAATTTTGGAGGTGTTATAGTAACATTATAAATTTTATCATTCAGTACTGGAAAACCTAAATTTTCACAAAGCACTCTGATTTGATGCATTCTACCAGTTTTCAAAGTAACTTCTATCAGTGTTTGTTTGTTGTTATTTAAATAGGCTAGAGGTCTTATTTCTGTTAGAGCTTCACGAGAATTTTTGTTAAAATCAAGAGCGTCTTTTTGATTCCAAAAGAATTTTTGTTTTAAGGGATTCAAGTGGCTTCGCGATTGATAATGAGTAGTTATCCACAGTCTATCCACAAAGTTATCCACAACCGCTAGATATCTTTTTACAACTGTTCGGTTTCGGAACTGATCTTGAAAAAAATTTTGAGTGTCTAGGTTTTTAGCAATTAATAATATACCCTGGGTGTCCTTATCCAAGCGATTTACTAGGTAAAAATTAGTTTTAGTATCAGTATATTTTGCCTCTTTTAAGCTACTATAATTACTTTCCAACCAATTGATTAAATTATTTTTGAGGTGGCCGGCACCCGCTTCTACCACCACATCGACAGGTTTAAATAACACTAAATAATCTTGGAGGTCCTCGAGTATTCTGACTTTTTTAAAATTACCAGTTTTTCTGCTAGGCCAATTTAGAATTTCAACTGTACTTTCATTTAAACTCCATTCTAGTCGATTTGTTACTTTTACCCCGTCTATTAACACACCATAAAGTCCAATATTATGAATAATTTCTTTGGCTGTAAAATCTAGGTTATTTTTTTTAACATATTCAGTGACTAGTTTATGGGTGCGGATTTTATTGTGTATCATAAGCAGTTGACCTTTTTAGAAAATCAGAGGTTATTTTTAGCTAATATGGATCAAACAAAATTCACCACACATAGTCAAGAATTAGATTTTTTAAAGAAAATGGGATTTACAATTAACCCTTTAAATGGTGAGGCCAGTAACTTGAATCAAATTTGGGATATGGCTAAAGATTTAGAGCTAAAAAAAGAGGTGTTAAATTATCCTATAGATGGATTGGTTGTAAAATTAAATGATTTAGAATTGTTAGATAATCTTGGTGTAGTTGGTAAAACAAATCGCGGCTGGTCGGCTATAAAATTTTCGGCCGAGGAAGTAACAACCTCTTTAGTAGGTATAACTTGGCAAATTGGTAGAACTGGTAAAATAACCCCAGTAGCGGATTTAGAGCCAGTAGAGCTAGGTGGTAGTGTGGTTAAAAGGGCAACTCTGCACAATTTCAAAGAATTTACAGAATCAAATTTGGTCTTAGAAGACACTTTGGTAGTTCGTAAAGCTGGTGAAATAATCCCT
>Ga0335395_10002561_pt1 | contig 11271 bp, 12 predicted proteins | sample MAT02_FD_205744 | JGI IMG/M metagenome (GOLD analysis project Ga0335395, IMG submission 205744) | Freshwater microbial communities from Lake Fryxell liftoff mats and glacier meltwater in Antarctica - MAT-02 (spades assembly) (version 2) ...
TCTAAAATTTTTGTGGTTGATAATTAATTTTCCCAAGGTGCTGTTCCTTCAACAGTTAATCCCATGCTACGTGCTGTACCAGCAATCATACTCATAGCACTATTAAGTGTAAAGGCATTCAAGTCAGGCATTTTGTCTTTAGCAATTTCTTCTACCTGCGCCCATGAAACCTTACCAACTTTTACACGGTTTGGCTCTTTACTGCCGCTTGTAATTTTAGCTGCATCCATCAATTGAACTGCGGCTGGTGGAGTTTTAATAATAAATTCGAAAGACTTATCAGCGAAAACTGTGATAAGAACGGGAAGGATTTTCCCTGTTTTGTCCTGTGTTCTGGCGTTAAATTGCTTACAGAACTCCATGATGTTTACACCTTTTGAACCTAGTGCAGGTCCGATTGGTGGTGCCGGATTAGCTTGTCCTCCTTTACATTGGAGCTTGACATAGCCGGTAATTTCTTTTGCCATGATATATTTTTTTTGGTGATAACGTTACGACAACTATCGCAACTCCCAATTCTCCCAATAACCATCGGGATTTCTAATAAGAACTATTTGGGGCGGCGAAGGTAAGGGAATATCATTAAAAAAAATGCTGTAAAATAAAAAATCCCGAAAGTTTCGGGATAAACTAAAATCTACATAGTGGTACAAAAAGTTTATAAAACCAAAATGCCAGTAGCCTGTATGGAAGTCTCTTTGCGCCCTTCCTTAATTGCTGCAATTTCTTCCTTACTTTTTCCGGCATCTTCTGCGTAATGTTTTAACATTTCAACAGTTGTTTCTTTAAAGGTTGCAGTTCCCTGTACAACAATATCTTTACCATTCATATCCAGTGGAACCAGAAAAGAATGGTCTTTCATTTTTATCATCATCGGGCCATTGGCAGTTTCCATTTTAATCCAGCAGCCTTCCGCCTTACAAACCTCTACTACCTTTCCTTTAACCTTTACAACAACAGAAGATTTCTCCTGTAAAAGAGAAGAAAGATCATTTATATTAACTGCACTATCAACCGTGGTTCTCACTCCAAAGGTCATTCCTTTACTTGCAAGTCCTTTTGGGGGCTGGGCCATTACTGAAAACACAAAAACTAAAACCGGTATTAATAAAAGTAACTTTTTCATATACTAATGGTTTAAACAAAAAAGCCACAAAAAGCGGCTATTTGAATATTATGCTAATTTCTCTACCTGCATGTAATTGAGCTCTACCGGTGTGGCTCTGCCAAATATTTTCACCTGAACTTTCAATTTCTTTTTTTCATCATTTACCTCTTCTACCATACCATTAAAGTCATTAAATGGTCCATCAATAATCTTGATAGTTTCACCAATTATAAAAGGCTCGCTCATCGTTATTCCTCCACCTTCACCCAACTCATCTACTTTGCCCAACATCTTATTAACTTCCGCTTTACGCAAAGAGATAACATTTCCCTTGCTGCCTTTACCATCAGTTAAAAAGTGCATCACATTGCTAATATTGCTAATGTGCTGCACCATATCATCATTCAACTTATTTTCAGCAACCTCAATCATTACATACCCTGGATAAAAGTTTCTCTCCCTCATTACCTTCTTACCAGCTTGTACCTTATAAACCTTCTCTACGGGTAAAAATATTTGCTTAATAATTTCAGACCACCCATTGCGTATGATATCCTTATCCAGGTATTCCTTTATTTTGCGTTCCTTTCCGCTAACCACACGAAGCACATACCATTTGCTTTCTTTTTCCTGTATAATTATTTCTTCCATTTTTGATTACTTGAATAAAGAGTAAATAAATTTTAAAGACCCATTGGCTACAAAATCCATTACACCAACAATGGCAGTAATAAATATGGTGGCCCCAAGAACAATCATAGTAGACTGTTGCAATTGTTCCCAACTAGGCCAGGTAACCTTTTCAACTAACTCTCTATATGAGTCTTTTAAATACGTTGTCAATTTGTTCATAATAATTAATTTGCTAATTGGCTAATAAGCTAATGTGCTAACTCTAAGGCGATGTATTTAATAATATCAAATCAGCACATTATCAAATTATCACAATATATAGCACGGGAACTAGGATTCGAACCAAGATCAAAGGTTTTGGAGACCCGTATGCTACCGTTGCACCATTCCCGTGTAAAAAATGCTCCTAATCCCTTGAGTTGGACTTTGAAGCACTGTAAAATTAAAGAACTTTTTAAATAACAAAGTACCAATGGCTATTTACCAAAGGTACTTTGTTCTATTTAGGACCTGCATTTTGACCCATTTAGGGGATGTGGGCATCTTATTTTACAATTTCAGTTACCTGACCTGCACCAACGGTACGGCCACCTTCACGAATCGCAAACTTCAAACCTTTCTCCATAGCGATTGGCTGGATCAACACAACATTTAATGAGGTGTTATCACCAGGCATAACCATTTCAGTTCCTGCATTCAAAGTAACTTCACCAGTTACATCTGTAGTACGGAAATAAAACTGAGGCCGGTATTTGTTAAAAAATGGAGTATGACGTCCGCCTTCTTCCTTGCTCAAAACGTACACTTCACCTTTGAATTCAGTGTGTGGAGTGATAGAACCTGGTTTGCAAAGAACCATCCCACGACGGATTTGAGTCTTTTCTATACCACGTAACAACAAACCTGCATTATCGCCAGCTTCACCTTCGTCCAATAATTTTTTGAACATTTCTACCCCAGTACAAGTAGAGTTTAAAGGCTTTTCCATTAAACCTACAATTTCAACTGCCTCACCTACTTTAATACGACCTCTTTCTATACGACCAGTAGCAACAGTACCCCGACCGGTAATGGAGAATACATCTTCCACACTCATCAGGAACGGCAGATCAACTAACCTTGGCGGTAAAGGAATGTAGCTATCAACCGCATCCATCAATTCGTTGATTTTTGCAATCCATTTTTCATCCCCAGCTAAAGCACCTGTTGCAGAACCCTGAATGATTGGTGTATTATCGCCATCAAAACCGTAAGAAGTTAACAACTCACGAATTTCCATTTCAACCAATTCCAATAATTCGGGGTCATCTACCAAATCAACTTTGTTCATAAAAACCACCACTTGAGGAACACCAACCTGGCGTGCCAACAAGATATGTTCTTTAGTCTGTGGCATTGGACCATCTGTAGCCGCAACCACAAGAATAGCACCATCCATCTGAGCAGCACCGGTGATCATGTTCTTAACATAATCTGCGTGACCCGGACAATCCACGTGCGCATAGTGACGTGCCTCGGTGGCATATTCCACATGAGCAGTATTAATCGTGATACCCCTTTCTTTTTCTTCAGGAGCACCATCAATTTCATCATAATTTTTTTTCTCCGCTAAACCTCTTTTTGACAAAACATCGGTTATAGCGGCTGTTAGTGTTGTTTTACCATGATCCACGTGACCGATAGTACCAACGTTTAAGTGGGGTTTATCCCTCTTGAAAGATTCTTTTGCCATTGTTTATTTTTTAATAATTGTTTTGAAAATTGGTTTTCGTTTAAAGTCTGTAACCATCGACCGGATTATTTCGTACCAAACTAAGACAAACTATTCAACAACATTGATTCTTGTAAAAAGCGAGAATTATTCGCAACAAAACTATTCAACTTTAATTATGTTTTACTAGAACAATCCAGCATTTTTTAATATCAGAAAATTAAAATTATAAAACATTAAAGTCGAATGTACATATTGATTCATTATTGTGAACCGAATTCACATCCAATCTAATTTGGATGACTTATCGCTTTTGCTACAAAAAATATTGAGCCATCAGTGAGAATCGAACTCACGACCCCTTCCCTACCAAGGAAGTGCTCTACCCCTGAGCTACGACGGCTTGCTTGAAATAGAGTCCGTGCATTGAGTCACTCTCATTTTTAATCTTAATAAGAACTTTTCATTCCCTTCTAGAATGACATTTATTATTGTCTGTTTGAGACAAAAAGAGCGGAAGACGAGGCTCGAACTCGCCACCTATAGCTTGGAAGGCTATCGCTCTACCAAATGAGCTACTTCCGCATTTCAATTAGCTAATTTGCTAATTCGCTAATGTGCTAAAAACACACATCCTTCAATTTTAAAGAACTTCTAATTAGCAAATTAGCACATTGGCTAATTTGCTAATTGTCGGTGGGCAGAGTAGGGTTCGAACCTACGTACACTTACGTGAACAGATTTACAGTCTGTCGCCTTTAACCACTCGGCCATCTACCCAAAGAAAATTCAAGATAAATAATAAAATTCATTTTAAATAATCGGAGCCGAAGAAGGGAGTCGAACCCCCGACCTGCTGATTACAAATCAGCTGCTCTGCCAACTGAGCTACTTCGGCTTTTCATTTCTTAAGAACTGTTTCTCTTTAAATTTTGGCTGCTGCAATGCCCCTTTATTTTTGGGATGGCAAAGGTAGGTATATTTGATTAATTCTAAAATTTTGTAAAAGATTTTTTTAAAGTTTTTTAAACCTATTGTAAATGAGCCATTGAATCAATAAAAAAGCCCCCGTTTTTCGGGGGCTTTTTTTATGCGGCAAGCCTTTCTTTTTTTCGTTTTATTTGATTAATTACTGAGTCAAGTGCTTCATCAAAACTTTCTTCGAATGATTTGGAAGAATGCTTTACGAAAATATCGCATTTGGGAATGTGGACCTGAATTTCAGCCACCTTGTCTTTGATATTGTGTACCACATTATCAAGTTTTAAATACACATCTACTTTCGTGATCTTGTCGTGCAAATGAAAGAGCTTCGAAAGCTTTTTTTCTACATAGGATACCAACTTTGAGTCTGCATCAAAATGCACTGTTTGAATGTTTACGTTCATAGCAATCTAATTTTTAATTAATGAACAATTGTGTGAAAAAACAAGTAAACTTAAAAAATCATAGGCAAATTTGTTTAGGATTTATTAGTGTTTAATTTATACTACAAGTTACTCAATAACATGATAAAATACATACCTTCTAAACAAATATTTGGAAACTTTATTGCGACAATACTCAAATTATGCCTTTGGGTGTGCCCTATTGTAAACATCCTTTAACTTCTCAATCGTATTGTGTGTGTAAATCTGCGTAGCAGCCAGGCTACTATGTCCCAATAATTCCTTTACTGCATTCAGGTCTGCACCATTATTCATTAAATGAGTAGCAAACGTATGCCTGAGCACATGAGGGCTTTTTTTATCAATCGTGGTAATCAGAGAAAGATAGCGATTAACAATGCTGTACACATACCTCGGATTCAGTTTTTTACCTTTTAAATTTACAAATAAAATTTCATTGTCAAATTGAGACAATAATATCCGCTTATTCTCCAGATACTGCTGAATTAAATCCATTAGCTTCTTGCTTACAGGCAACACTCTTTCCTTATTTCCTTTACCCAAAACCTTAATGTTACTGTTACTTTGATCTATCTGCGATTCTTTCAGGTTTACGAGTTCAGCCTGGCGCATTCCGGTGTTGTAAAAAAGTTGCAATAGTAAGCTGTGCGTTTTTCCGTCCCAGTTATCTGGAAACTCAACGTAATTAAACAAAGTATTGATGTCTTTTTCCGCCACGTATTGAGGTAACCGCTTTTTAACTTTTGGAGATATGATGGTGGCGGTGGGGCTTGTAACGATCAATCCCTGCTTTAACTGGTATTTAAAAAAGGATTTGAGAGTGGATATTTTCCGGTTGAGGGATTTTGATTCCATCCCTTTCTCTTTCATACCTGCCAGCCAGCTTCTGATATGGGAGGAATTGATATCGCTAAGTGCAGTGTTGCCAAACAGTTGTTCTAAAAAATCGAAAAAGCCTGTTAGGTCATTTTGATAGGAAATAATGGTGTGTTGGGAATACCTTTTTTGAAAAGTAAGGTAATTTAAGAAATGCTCTATGTGTGTCTGATTACTTTGGGGCATAAAAAAACTGATACCCAAAGTTACAAAGTAACCGGTTATCAGTTTTAAATATTACGATCGTAATAAACAGACCTAAATGTCTATTTTACCACTTGCTATATTCTGCTTGTAGACGGCTTTCAACACTTGAGTACGACGTCTGATGGAAGGCTTTATAAAAGCCTGCCTTTCCCTTAACTGAAGTAGTACACGGCTCTTTTCGAATTTCTTCTTATACTTTTTTAAAGCCTTGTCGATGTTTTCGCAATCTTTTGAATCTATTATTAACATTTTGATATACCTCCTTTGGTAGTTTTTTTTAGAAGCGCAAAGATAGTAGAAATATTTAAAATCCAAAATCCAAGTAAGAAAAAAAAGTAAGTTTGCAGTATGTTTACAGGAATCATTGAAAAAAAAGGTACCATAAAAGAGATCATAGCATCTGGTACAAATAAAACATTTTGGATAGAATCTGTTATTTCAAACGAACTTACCATTGATCAAAGCGTTGCCCACAGCGGAGTTTGCCTTACGGTGGAGGAAGTCAAAAACGGATGTCACAGGATCACCGCTATTGAAGAGACATTAAAAAAAACTAATTTAAATGGTTGGAAAAAAAACTCCGTAATTAATTTAGAAAGATGCCTAAAAATGAACGGACGGTTGGATGGTCACATTGTTCAGGGCCATGTAGATGCTGTTGCTGTCTGTATTGAAACAAAAGAAAAAGAGGGTAGCTGGGAATATACGTTTCAGTTTGACACCAAATTTGCTGCATTGGTTATTGAAAAAGGTTCCATTTCTTTAAACGGTATCAGCCTTACTATTTTTAATATAACAGCCAATAGTTTTATGGTAGCCATCATACCTTACACATACGAACATACGAATATGCAATATTTAGAAATAGGTGATGAAATAAATATTGAGTTCGATATGATTGGGAAATATGTGACAAGGTTTATACATCTACAGAAATAATTGAAGGCAATTAAACCGGTAAACCCTTTCCGAAAATTATTTTTACTTTTAAGCAAAGCATTATCATCAAATAAATCAAGTGAAATTACTTAGCATCATCATTCCTGTTTACAACGAAGGAGAGAATATTAAAGTGTTTTACGATAGTCTGGTACTTTCTTGCCCAAAAGAATACGAAGTGATTTTTGTGAGTGATGGAAGTAACGATAATACGATGGATGAAATTGAAAAAATTGCAAATAAAGACAATCGTCTTAAATGTATTTCTTTAAGTAGAAATTTTGGACATCAAAATGCCTTAATGGCCGGCATGGATCATGCGACCGGCGAGAATATTATCATTATGGATGGAGACCTGCAGCATCCGCCCTCACTAATTCCTGTAATGCTGAATAAATTAAATGAGGGATTTGATATCGTATCAACAAGGAGACATAAAACGGAGAATATTAGCGTATTTAAAAAGATGATGGCGAATGTTTTTTATACATTTATAAATACCATCTCCGATACGAAAATAGAAGCAAATGTTGCGGACTTTAAGGCATTTAACCGCAAGGTTTTAAATAGCATTTTACAATTTAAGGAAAGAGAACTTTTTTTAAGAGGGATTTTTAGCTGGATAGGATATAAATCAATTACAATTGAATTTGACGCTCCGGCCAGAAAATTTGGAAAGACAAAATATTCCTTTGTAAAAATGCTTAGGCTCGCATTAAAAGGCACCACTTCCTTTAGCTTCAAGCCACTTCGAATTGCGTTATTGGTAGGAAGTATCATTTCGCTTGCTGCATTTGGGTTTGGTATTTTTGCACTTACGGCCTATTTCAAAGGCAATACCGTTCCGGGCTGGGCTTCTTTAATAATTGCGGTAATGTTTTTAGGCGGTACACAATTGCTTGCTATTGGATTACTTGGGGAATACATTGCAAGTCTATTTACCGAAACCAAACGCAGGCCACTTTACCTGGTTGATAGAAAAATTAACATGGGATAATTATTTGGTAGCCCTTAAAAAATACTGTCCGCCCAATGGCAGCCATTGTAGATACTTTTCTAAAAAAATCAGTCTGGTAAAAACACCTTTACGAGGAAAAAAAATTATAAAATGTTTTTCCTTAATCTTTAATCCACTCTTTAGAAGTAATCTGCTTGTATAATTACTTTTAAGCAACCGGGCATCTTTATCAAAAACACAGGTATTAACCAAATATCTGGTAATTGGATTAAAAGGATTGTGTTCGAATATATATAACCTTCCACCTTTTTTTAAAATCCTGAAAATTTCTTTTACAATTGCTGAATGGAATTTATACTCCACATGATGCAAAACCCCTGCTACAAAAACAATATCAAAACACTCATCCTGAACCGGTACTCTAGTGCCATTGTATACAGAAAAAATGGCATTGGATAAACCTCTTTTCTTTGCTTTTATGATACTCTTTTCGGAAATGTCCACTCCATTAACACTCCAATTTGAAAAGTAGCGCTGCATAAATAATTCTGTTGCTCCATCACCGCAACCAATATCCAAAACCTTAATGCTTTCATCATTTTCAAACTGCTGCAATAACCGCACTTTCATTTCCGCAAAATATAAACTATCTGCTCCGGATAATTTAATATTCGCAGAATGAATATCCCTGTATGAATCTGCAAATTCATCAAAATCATCAAAAGTTCTTTCGTTCATTTTTTTAGGAATAGTGTATTTTTATTCCATGCAAGTTTACGCAAATTCGAACAGGGTGTCGCTAAAAATAATCTTCTTTTTCATTATCATTTTATTTTTTGCTTTTCTCCCTATCTCCTCTTTCTTATTTTTCATAAAAAATGATGCCTTTGTGGGGTACTTTCCACCTAAATTTTTTATGAGTGAAAGTTTGCATGCCGGCTTTCTTCCATTATGGAATCCCTACATCAATTTCGGTATTCCTCAATATGGTGATATGAGCGGAGGATACTGGAGCCCGGTAACATGGCTGGTTGCAGCTACTGTTGGCTATAATGCCTACACCTTAACCCTGGAAGTATTGTTGTATATTTTATTGGGAGGCATTGGTATGTACCAGCTCACAGGTATTTGGAAATTAAATAGCAGCGTTCGGATAATTGCTGCAACAGCCTTTATGTGTTGTGGATACAATGTCGGACATCTGCAACATTTTAACTGGTTAAGTGGCGCCGCATTTTTACCCTGGTGTTTCTGGAGTTATCTATTGCTTTTAAAAAGATTTTCTGTTAAAAATACGGTTCGGGCAGTACTTCTTTTTTACTTACTGGTTAGTTCGGCTCATCCGGGTATTACAATTGGTTCCTTTTATTTCTTTCTGGGCGTATTGATTTATTATACGCTAAGAAATGAGTATAACTTGCCTGTACAGCTTCGATTTAAAAAATTAGCGATTTTACATTTTACTTTTTTGCTGTTACTGGTATTGCTTTCCGCAGGAATGATTAGCGGCTATCTGGATATCATGCCGTTTTTTGTACGGGGAGAAAAAATAAGCCTGGCGGATTCTTTGTCCAATCCGACAAATTTCAAAAGTTGGATCAGTGCTTTACTTCCGTTTGCCACTGTAAAGAACAATGAATTTTACAATACGGACCCTAGTATGCGTAACAGCTATTTCAGTATTGCCCTGCTATTATTTTTTCTATTTGCCTGCATAAATAAAAAAAATGGCTGGCAGAAATTTTTATTAATCACAGGAGGGGCATTTACTTTACTCTCTACCGGCGGAATATTCAAGACCTTTGCCTTTCAATTTATTCCTTTTATTGGCTATGTAAGGTTAAACGGGGAATTCAGGATCTTTGGCTTGCTATGCTTTATTATTATTGGAGCCATGGCATTGAATCAATTCATTGAGCAAAAAAAATCTTTTAGCGGTATTATTAAATGGATTTACTATCTGGTTGGAGTAGCCTTAATGACCTTCACCATCTTTGGCCTTTACAGTGCTGTCAATAGTAAACAAAGCATTCTCGTCAATATAAGCAGCATTAATGTACAAAGCGGGATAGCTGAAAAATTAAAATATTTGGTAGATTCCGTCACATTTTATGACACCATTTTTATCCAGGGATTTATTCAGCTCTTTATATTATTTAGAATTAAACAAAGTATTCAATTGAACAAATGGGATTTATTGAAAAACATAGTTATAGCAGATATGATACTTGCCTGTTTGTTGAATATTCCATTTACAGGCGCTGGAAAGGCATCCTTAGGGCAGGTTCAATCGGTAATTAACAGGTCGCCGAAAGGAATCCCCATCCCCATATTGCAGCCAATTAAAAATATCGACACCCTCTCTTCGGAAGAGGAAGCTATGTTGGGTGACTGGAGTTTCTATAACAAACAAATTGGTGTAACTACACAAGTCTCCTATCCTATTGTGTTGAAAAACATGAATGAATATTTTAAAAATTATAAACAGTTCCCCAACGACAATTTTTTAAACCACCCATTTATTTTTATTGAAGCACCTCGCAGTGCAATAGAGGCTGACAATTTGAAAATTCAATCATTTAATCCAAATAAAATAGTAGTAATTGCCAAAGTTGACAGCCTGACCAACATAATTTTGCAACAAAATTATTATCCACATTGGTTTTATCAAAATGGCACTATAAAAAGACCGGTTGAAAAAGCTGGACTTAGTTTTATGAGTGCACCTGCAACGAAAGGCCAAAATAACATCAGTTTTACATTTGAACCCACCGTTGTAAAATGGGGGATGTTGCTGAGCGCCTTTTTATTTTCAATTTATTGTTTAATATTATTTTTTCCAGCAACTAAACCGTCTTCCCCTTCATAGCTTCACCTACAATAATATCCATGATGCGTTCTGCATAAGGTTTTGACATTTCATTTAGTGCTTCAATTTTGGCGTGCATCAAATCCTTATCATTCATAGTGAGTGACAATTGCAGTGACTGCATGGCAGCAGCCGTTTGCGTTATTTCTTCCTGTGTTAAATGTGCCGCATTTTTTTGAATGAATCTTTCAGTGGTCGCCAATAGTTGCTCTCCTTCGGTTCTTGCTTCAACCAGCGCCCGGTTGGCGATATCTTCCGCTGCATACGTAATAGAATCCAGCAACATTTTCTCCAATGTTGCGTCTGTTAACTCCAACTGAGATTTTACTTCAATGATTTGTTGAACACCACTCCTTAATTCTTTCGCTTTTACTACTAAAATGCCGTCTGCATTTAATATAAAACTTACTTCCACTTTGGGCAACCCTGCCGGCATTCCGGGTATTCCCGTTAAATTAAATTCGGCCAGTTTCCGGTTATCACTTACCATATCTCTTTCTCCCTGAAAAACCGATATTTTAATACCGCTTTGACCATCCTTATGGGTGGTATATTGACGGG
>Ga0335395_10002562_pt1 | contig 11268 bp, 9 predicted proteins | sample MAT02_FD_205744 | JGI IMG/M metagenome (GOLD analysis project Ga0335395, IMG submission 205744) | Freshwater microbial communities from Lake Fryxell liftoff mats and glacier meltwater in Antarctica - MAT-02 (spades assembly) (version 2) ...
TCTGGGCGACCGCTGGTACATGTTTGATGCGTCGGGGGTTGCCATTCCGATGGGCTTCATACGCCTGGGCACCGGGCGCGACGCAGCAGACACCGCATTCGCAACCATGTTCGGCGGCGTGCAAGGCAGCGCACCCATCATCCAGATCCAGGCGGTGCCCAATGCACAAGGCCTACTGGTCATGCCGCAGCATGTCGCGCAGGCGCTGTCCACCGACGCGCAGACACAGCGCCACTGATTTCAGTTTTTACGCCACGTTGGCCCCGCAGCTGCCTGGGCGAGCAGCCGGTTGGCCTTGCCCGCATGGGCATGTGTGATCGCCATGCCCAGCGCATCGGCCGCATCCGTACCCGGCAGCCCCGACAGCTGTAACAGGCGGCGCACCATTTCCTGCACCTGACTCTTTTGTGCCTTGCCATAACCCACCACCGCCTGCTTCATCTGCAGCGCGGTGTATTCGGCCACCGGCAACGCGCAGGACACCAGCGCGGTGATGCAGGCACCACGCGCCTGCCCGAGCAACAGGGTGGACTGGGGGTTGACATTGACAAATACGATCTCGACGCAGGCGCAGTCGGCCTGGTAACGCCGCGCCACCTCACTGACGCCATCGAACAACAGCTTCAGCCGACCGGGCAGGTCCGACTGCGCTAGCGCGATAGTACTGATGGTGCCGCTTGCCACATAGGACAGCGCGGCGCCGTGGTCGTCTATGACGCCAAAACCGGTGGTGCGCAGGCCGGGGTCAATACCAAGGATTCGCATGCAGCAAGCCTACAGGTCGAAGTACCAACGCACGGAGTGGAAAAACACCGGTGCCGAAAAACACAGGGCATCGACCCGGTCGAGCAATCCGTTGGCACCGGTCACGCCATCACCCTGCTGGCCCCAGTTCGGCACGCCACGGTCGCGCTTGATCGCTTTCATGACCAGATGCCCGAGCGAGCCGGCGACGCAGGCGATCAGCGCCATCGCGAACGCCTGTGCCGGCTTGAACGGCGTGATACCGGCCAACAAGGCACCGAAGGCACTGCCGACTCCGATGGCAATGCCCCAACTGAGCCAATTGAAGCTGCTGCTGATGGCCGCGGCCACCGGTGCGCGCCGCAACCGGCGCGTGGCCACGTACTGCACCACCATGCAGGTCTGCACCACCAGCGCCAGGAAGATGACCAGAAACGCGCCGCGGTCGCGGTAGTTCGGAAATTCCAGCAGCAGCAATGCCGGCACGTGGCTCATGCCGTAGATGCACACCATGATGCCCCACTGCAGCTTGGCGTTGCGCTCCAGGAAGCGCTGCGGATCGTTGGCCAGTGCGCTGACCACCGGTATCGCCAGAAACACGTAGACCGGTATGAACACGGTGAACAGATCGTGCTGCCGCATCCCCACCAGGGTGTATTGCATTGGCAAAATGACAAAGAATGCCAACACCAGGCTGCGGTGGTCGCCACGGCGTGTCGGCGACAAGGCCATGAACTCGCGCAAGGCGAAAAACGAGACCAGGCCGAACAGCACGATCGCACCGATGGAGCCGGCCAGCCAGCCGATCCAGAATACGATGACCATGACCCAGCTGCTGCTCAGCAAGGTGTTGGCACTTGCCAGGTGGGCACTGTGTTCTTCGGCAGCACTGCCTTCACGATTGTCGCGCAGCGACAACAGCAGCAGTACGACGCTGGCGATGAACAGGCAACCGAACACGAACACGAACATCGCGCCGACCTGCTCGGTCGCAGTCAGGCTCTTGAGGTACTGGTTCATGGTTTGCGCAAGCGATCGTTGTCAACCAGCATGCCATTGCCAGCCCCGCCAGCACCACACACGTCGCAAAATTCGTCGGATGACATGGGTGGGAACAGGCTGGGCAGGCACCTCGCTCCGCGAATGTCCCCCGGCCTCCGGCCTCCTCCTTTATTTCGCTGCGCAAGGCGCCTGCCCAGCCTGTTCCTGGACGCGGTGTTGAAACTCGGCGTACCACTTCCGTTCGCCGCCATGTGGGGTGGGTGGGGGGCGCAGCGAAATAAAGAAGGAACGGAGGGCGCAGCCCGTAGCGGGGGACATTCGCGGAGCCCCCCACCCACCCCACATGGCGTACCAACGTCGCCGCAAGCGTGGTGACCCCGGACGGGCACAGGCATCTCAAACATCCCGCAACGCGATCACGGCCTCACGGGCACGATCCAGAAACGCGCGGCGCTCCTCGCCCTCTTGCAATTTCAGCGGTGCGCCAAACGTGACCGAACACAACACCGGCACCGGCACCACCTCGCCCTTGGGCATCACCCGCTGCACATTGGCAATCCAGGCCGGCACCAGCACCACCTGCGGAAAGCGCAACGCCAGGTTGTACAAGCCGGCCTTGAACGGCTGCGGCTCCTCCGCGTGGCCGCGGGTGCCCTCGGGAAACAGGATGATCGAGTCGCCGTTCTCCAGCGCCTGCACCAGCGGCTCCAGCGGATCCTGGTCCGCCGTGCGATCCCGCGCGACGTAGATCGCATGGAACACCTCGGTCGTGAGCCACTGCCGAAACGGCGTCTTGGTCCAGTAATCGCGCGCGGCAATCGGGCGCGTGAGGGTACGCAGCACCTGGGGCAAGGCGGCCCAGATCAGCACCAGATCGGCATGGCTCTGGTGGTTGGCGAAATAGATGCGCTGCTCGGCCTTGGGCGGGCAACCATGCCAGCGCGCCTGCGAACCGGTGAGCAATCGCACCAGACCCAGCAAAAACCATCCCATCAACTTGGCGCGCATGGCGGGCATGGTAATTAGTACCCTTGGGCGCGCAAACGGCCGGTCACGGCAACCGGGCCTGTGGCATGCGCGCGGCGATGGTCGAGGCGCGGCCGGCCAAGTAGGCCGAACCCGGAATTTTCTCAAAGTACTTGGGCCGGGGCAACATCACCGCCAGACGCGCAGCCTCATAGGTGCTCAGGCGCGAGGCCGGTTTGCGAAAGTAATGCTCTGCGGCAGCCTGCGCGCCGAACACCCCTTCCCCCCACTCCACGTTGTTGAGGTAGATCTCCAGAATGCGCCGCTTGTCCAGCATTGCCTCGAGCATCAGGGCCAGCACGAACTCCTGACCCTTGCGCAGCAAACTGCGCTCGCCGGACAGGAACAGGTTCTTGGCCAGCTGCTGCGTGATCGTCGACCCCCCCACGACCCTGGGTACGCGCGCCTTGCGCCCAGCCGCCGCGCGTTGCTCGGCCAGTTCTTCGGCGCGGCTGTTTTTGGCCCAGGCCTTTTCGATCGCATCCCAATCGACGCCGTCATGGTCGGCGTAACCATCGTCCTCGGACGCGATCACCGCGCGCTTGAGGTTGTCCGATATCTGGTCATACGCCACCCATTGCTGGCGCCAACGCAAGCCGCCCGCACCCTGTGCAATGCGCCAGGCTTCGGAACGCTGGAACGTGGTGGACTGCGGATCGATCACCACCATGGCGGCGATACGGGCCACGAAAAACAGCTGCAGCAGGCCCACCGCCAGCAGCAATAGCACGATCCAGCGCAGCAACGGCTTCATGCCAGGCCTTGCGCGGGCAATGTGGCGGAAACAGCAGTACCGTACATGGCTACTTGTTGCTGATCTTGGTCTCTAGCAGCTCGTCGCGGGTAAATTTGAAGCGCGACACCAGTACTAGCTGGTCGAAACCGCGACGCATGTCGTCGCTGAAGCTGCCGAACGGGCCGGCCGAACGGGCAATGAGTTCGGCCCGGCGATCAAGCAATGGAATACCGGAGCTATCGACGACTTCCGTGGCCAGCACCTGTCCATCGTGGTTGACCGTGATCAACATGGTCAACTCGCCATACAGCTTCTTGCCGCCAGCGGTCGGGAAGTTGGTCGTACCCATGTCTTCGATCAGGCGGCGCATGGTGTCGTAATAAATCGCGTACGGCACCTCCCGGGTGGCCGGGCTGACATAGCGCTTCTTGGGGCGCGCGTTTTCCTGCTGGATGCGCCGCTCGATCTCGGCCAGCAACTTGATCAGACGCCGGCGCTTCTCTTCGCGCGTGATCTGCTCAGGGGTCGCGCCCGCGTTGAGCGGCTCTGGCGGCCGCAGCGCAGCGAGTTGCGTGCGAACCTGGGCCAACATCAGCTGCTGTTGTTCGAGCAGAGTCTGGGTGCTGCTGTGGCTCTGCTCTTGCAGCGAGTCGCCCATCGCAGTCAATGCCGAGGCCGGCAACGGCGTCGTCGCGCGGCCCTGGTCGAGCTCGCCGCCGCCAGCCATGTTCGCCTGGGCCAGCGCTTGCGCCTTGTCGGGCTTATCGTTGGTGCGGGCATTGACCAGAATGACTTCCAGCGGCGTATCTTCGAACACCCGATTGAATCGCTCCGGATCGACAAAACGCACCGTCAGCAGGGCCGCGTGCACGGCCAGCGAGGCGCCCAGCGCCAACTGCAGGGTGGTGAAAGTGCGCAGCTTCACGGCTCGCGTTTGTCGCCGCCGGCGGTGGAGGTGTCGGCCGTATCGGCGACGTCGAGGGCGATCGACAGCGGACCCGCCACGACATCTTCGTCGCCTTCTTCGCCCTGGTCGTCGAGCACGGCGGCGTCTTGTGAAGCGGTACCTGGCGCGCTCGGCGCATCCAGGCGTTCGATCACCGACCCGGTGACGTCCAGTGCAATGGTGTCTACCGCCCCCAGCCGCACCCGCACCCGAGCGCCACGCGGCAGACCCTGGGCACCCATGACCGGCAACACCAGCGGCAGGTTCTCGGCGCGCACGAGATTGTCCTTGAACAACACCGCCACCAATTCATGCATGTCGTTCTGCGCCAGGTACTTCAAGGTCCAGAAACGCTCGATGGCACCCTGGAACGCGCCATAGGCACTGTACGCCGCGTCAAAACCGGAAATGACCGCGAACAACTCCGCGTCCTTGGGCTTGAACGGTGCCACCAGCGCAGCGGTTTTTCCATGGCGCGCACAGGCGATGATCTGCCATTGGTTCACCAGATCGGTGTAGCGGCGCAGCGGCGAGGTGCTCCAGGCATAGCTCTTCACGCCGATACCCGCATGCGGCAAGGCCTTGGTGCCCATGCGCACTTTGACGCCTGGTGCCAGGCTGGCCTGGCTGCGGTAAATCGCCGGCACGCCGAGCTCTGCCATCCAGTTGCCCCAATGGCTATTGGCCAGGATCATCGCCTCGGACACGATCAGGTCCAGTGGCGCGCCACGTTGGCGCATGGTGATCTCCACCGTCTCGCTGCCATCGGGTGCGCCCGCAACATCACGCACCAAACGAAAGTTGTAGTCGGGGCGGTTGAAGGTCTCGGGTTTTCCCCGCACGACTTCGCGCTGGGTCTTGAGGTGACCGGCCAGCCGGTGCAGGAACGCCAGCTGGACGCGCAGTCCGGGCACTGCTGGCAGCGCCGCAGATGCAGGCCCCTCTTCGGACGGTTCGGCAGCTTGCAACCAGTCCTGCGTGACGACGGTGTCGAGCTGGTCATGGCGCAGATTGGCCACGATCGGCACCCGCTCGAGCTGCGTCTGGGTGTGCGTGATGGCCAGACTGGCTTCGTCGAACCTGACATACAGTGACACCGCCGGACAATCGCGGCCCTCTTGCAGCGTGTAGGCCTGCACCACCGCATCGGGCAACATCGTCACCTTGTAACCCGGCATGTAAACGGTGGACAACCGTGTGCGCCCGAGCTGATCCACTTGATCGCCCGGCATCAGCGCAAGCCCTGGCGCGGCAATGTGAATGCCTACCGTGACCTGGCCGGAGCCCAGACCCGACACGCTGAGCGCGTCGTCGATTTCGGTGGTGGACGAGTCGTCGATGGAAAACGCCTGCACGGCGGCCACCGGCAATTCATCCTTGATCGGCGGTGCCTCCAGGGGCGGGAAACCGATGCCTTTGGGAAACTGATCGAACAGGAACCTGCGCCAGTGGAACTGGTACGGCGAATCGATCGCACCGGCCTTTTGCAGCAGATCCAGCGGAGCCAGATGGGTCGCGCGCGAAGCCTCGACCACCGCCTTGTATTCGGGTGCGTTCTTGTCGGGCTTGAACAGTATCTTGTAGAGCTGCTCGCGCACCGGCTCCGGGCATTGGCCCGCCGCGAGTTCCGCGACCCAGGTATCGATCTGTTGCTGTAGCTGCTCCTTTTTTTCGATCGCGGCCAGCGCCTGCTCCAGCACCTCGGCCGAGGCCTTGCGAAACCGCCCTTTGCCGGCACGCCGGAAATAGTGCGGTGCCTCAAACAGGCAGATCAGGGCACCCACCTGCTGCTCGAGCGTGGCCTTGTCACTGAAATACTCGCGCGCCAGCTCCGCAAAACCAAACTCCTGCTCCGGGGCGAACTCCCAGGCCATGTCCAGCTCGATCCCTTGACTCACGATACGGGCTGCCGCCAGAAGTACCTCCGGCTTCGGCTGGTCAAACGTCACCAGGATATTGGCGGCCTTGACCTTCAGCCGTTTGCCGCTATCGAGTTCGACCTGCGCCGAACTGTCTGTCTGCGACAAGACCCGGCCCGCCAGGAACTTGCCGGCTTCTTCAAACAATAGGAACATGGACCGTATTGTCCCTGCAAACCGCCGCCGGGTATGGCCCCTGCACGCAGAGGGAAACGCGCCGTGGCCACGGTTCCTTTGGCGCGGGATAATCGCGCCCATGGCTGCCGTTTTTGATAAACCATCGTTATGGCGACGCGTCCTGCCTTTGTTCAGCGGTTTCGACGCCTTGTTGCTGATGGCCGTGCTGGCGCTGGCAGGTGCAGGCCTGCTGACCATGTACTCGTCGGGGTATGACCATGGAACCCGATTCGAGGACCATGGCCGCAACATGCTGATTGCCGCAGGCCTCATGTTTATCGTGGCCCAGGTGCCGCCGCAACGCCTGATGGCGTTGGCGGTGCCGCTGTATGTCCTGGGTGTGGCGCTGCTGATCGCAGTGGCGTGGTTCGGCATCACCCGCAAAGGCGCAACCCGCTGGCTGAACCTGGGCGTCACCATCCAGCCCAGCGAGATCCTCAAGATTGCCATGCCGCTGATGCTGGCCTGGTGGTTCCAAAAGCGCGAAGGCCAGCTGCGCCCGCTCGATTTCGCTGTGGGCGCGGTGTTGCTGGCAATTCCCGTGGGCCTGATCATGAAGCAGCCCGATCTGGGCACCTCGTTGCTGGTGCTGGCCGCTGGCATGTCGGTGATTTTCTTCGCCGGGCTGAGTTGGCGCCTGGTATTGCCGCCTTTGCTGCTCGCTGTCGTTGCCGTCGTGCTGCTGGTGCTGTTCGAATCGGACCTGTGCGCCGACGGCGTGCGCTGGTCGGTGTTGCGCGACTACCAGCAGCAACGCATCTGTACCCTGCTCGATCCGACCAAGGATCCCCTGGGCAAGGGATTTCACATCATCCAGGGCATGATTGCCATCGGCTCTGGCGGCATCTGGGGCAAGGGCTTCATGCAAGGCACGCAGACCCATCTGGAATTCATTCCGGAGCGCACAACCGATTTCATCTTTGCCGCCTACTCCGAGGAATTCGGCCTGATCGGCAATTTGCTGCTCATCGCCGCCTTCATCTTCCTGGTCCTGCGGGCACTGAGCATCGCACTTGAAGCGCCCACCCTGTTTTCGCGGTTGTTGGCTGGCGCGCTGGCGATGATCTTTTTCTCCTACGCCTTCGTCAACATGGGCATGGTCAGCGGCATCTTGCCGGTGGTCGGCGTACCGCTGCCGTTCATCAGCTACGGTGGCACCGCCATGGTGACGCTGGGGCTGGCGCTGGGCATGTTGATGTCGATCGGCAAGGCCAAACGGCTGGTCCAGACGTGACACAGCCGACGCGCTCCGATCGGCACGATCGCGCCGCGCCCGACGCGGCAGTGCCAGCGACGGCGTATCCAGTGGCGATCGTGGGTGTTGGCAACATGGGGGCTGCCATGGCGGCCCGGCTGCTGTCGCAGGGCTGGACGGTGCATGTCTGCGATGTGCTGCCCGAACGCTGCCAGGCGCTGGCGGCGCTGGGGGCCAGCGCGCATGCAAGGTCGGCCGACGCGGCGCGCAATGCGCGGCTGACCATCGTGTGCGTCGTCGACGCGCAGCAGACGCACGATGTCCTGTTCGGCGTGGGCGCAGCGGCCGAGGCGATGCCGCTGGGTGCCAGCGTGATGCTGTGTCCGACCATGGCACCGCAGGACGTGGAGGCGATCGCGCTACAACTGCGCCCGTTTGGCGTGCATTGCATCGACGCGCCGATGTCGGGCGGCCCGGTGAAGGCGCGCGACGGCAGCATGAGCCTGATAGTCGCCTGCGCGACGACCGTGTTCGAGCGCCACCGCAGTCTGATCGAAGCCTTGTCGTCGCAGGTGTTCCGGGTCGGAGAGCGGCTGGGTGACGGCGCGCGGACCAAACTCGTCAACAACCTGGCCGCCGGGATCAACCTGGTCGGTGCCGCAGAGGCGTTGGCGTTGGCCGCACGCATGGGGCTGGACCTCGGTGCCACGCTGGAAGTGATCGAGCACGCGAGCGGACAAAGCTGGATCGGCACCGACCGGATGCGGCGCGCGATCGCCGGCGACCTGGCACCGCGGGCGCACATGACGCTGCTGGAAAAAGACACCCGACTGGCCGTGCAGGCGGCGCAGCAACTCGGTTTCCAGGGACCGCTGGGTGCGGCAGCGCGGGACACCTTTGCCAAGGCCAGTGCAGCCGGACTGGCCAAGCATGACGACGCGGCTCTGTTGCAGTGGATGCGAGGCTCTCCCGCGGGCCGCTGCGTGGACACAGACCCCGGCATCGCAAGGCCATCGGCACGGTCGACCCCGGGTGATTGAACCGAACCTAAAATGCACCATGATCTCTCGCGAACCCACCATTGAACGCCTGGCCATTGCCCGGTCCCTGTTGCTCGAACCTTTCGGTTTGGATGAGTCCCATCTGAGCCGGGCGCTGGCCGAAATCCGGGCCCATCGGGTCGATGATGCCGATCTGTATTTCCAGTACACCCGCAGCGAGGGTTGGGGCCTCGAAGAAGGGATCGTCAAGTCAGGCTCCTTCAGCATCGACCAAGGCGTCGGCGTGCGGGCGGTTAGCGGCGAAAAGACCGCGTTCGCCTATTCCGACGATATCTCCTTCGCCTCGTTGCTCGACGCGGCGCGCACCGTGCGGGCTATTTCTTCCGCCGCGCGGGGTGGCCGCGTCAAGGTCGCGCCGCGCACGATTGCCGCCAGCCGCTCGCTGTATCCGGAACTGGACCCGATTGCCACGATGGACAGCGCGGCCAAGGTCGCCTTGCTGGGCAAGGTCGAACAGCGCGCCCGCGGCAAGGACCCGCGGGTAGCGCAGGTCATGGCCGGTCTGGCAAGCGAGTACGACGTGGTGCTGGTGGCGCGCGCTGACGGCACGCTGGCCGCCGACGTGCGACCCCTGGTGCGGCTGAGCGTGACCGTGATCGCCGAACACAAGGGCCGCCGTGAGGTCGGCAATGCCGGCGGTGGCGGACGGTTCTCGCTGGCTTATTTCGACGACGCCATCATCGACCAATACGTCGACGAGGCGGTGACTGCCGCATTGACTAACCTGGACGCACGTGCGGCGCCGGCGGGCGAAATGACCGTGGTGCTCGGCCCGGGCTGGCCCGGCATCCTGCTGCACGAGGCCATCGGCCACGGCCTGGAGGGCGACTTCAACCGCAAGGGATCGAGCGCTTTCAGCGGCAAGATCGGACAGCGGGTTGCCGCCAAGGGTGTCACCGTGCTGGACGACGGCACCATCGCCGACCGGCGCGGCTCGCTCAATGTCGACGACGAAGGCAACGCCACTCAGCGCAACGTGCTGATCGAAGACGGCGTGCTCAAGGCCTATATCCAGGACGCGATGAATGCACGCCTGATGGGTGTCGCGGCCACCGGCAACGGCCGGCGCGAAAGTTATGCCCATGTGCCTATGCCGCGCATGACCAACACCTATATGCTCGGCGGCGACCGCAAGCCGCAGGAGATCGTGGCCAGCATCGAGCGCGGCCTGTATGCGACCAACTTCGGTGGCGGTCAGGTTGACATCACCTCGGGTAAGTTCGTGTTCTCGGCCAGCCAGGCGTTCTGGGTCGAGAAAGGCAAGATCCTGTACCCGGTCAAGGGCGCAACCATTGTCGGCAACGGGCCGGACGCGCTGACGCGCGTGACCATGATCGGCGACGACATGGCCCTGGACAGCGGCGTGGGCACCTGCGGCAAGGAAGGCCAGAGTGTGCCGGTCGGTGTGGGACAGCCCACGCTGCGGATCGACGGTTTGACGGTCGGCGGCACCGCTTGAGATCTTGGAGCGTTTTTTTCGTGCTACATTCCGGTCCCATGTCGATGCAGCGATTTTTCTTTGGCTATTTCTGGTTCTCGAACGCCGCCGGCGCCCGAGAGAAGTAGTCATGTCGATGCGCTGACATCCCTACCCCTCGCAACCGCCGGCAACCCCGGCGGTTTTTTGTTTTTGGGCCTCGCTTTTTATCTCACAGGATCACCCACCATGACGCAACCGACCTCTTCCTGGCCAACGCACTCCGCCACCCCGCACAGCGGGCCCGAGCGTAGACGCAACCACAGCGACCGCACGAGCCAGACCGACGACGAACGCATCAAGGCCATCAACGTGTTGCCTCCACCCGATCATCTGATCCGATTTTTTCCGATCGCCGGCACACCGGTCGAACAACTCATCAGTACCACCCGGCGCAGCATCCAGGACATCATGGCCGGTCGCGACGATCGCTTGCTGGTTGTGATCGGCCCCTGTTCGATCCACGACCCGGTCGCGGCGCAGGACTATGCCCGCCAACTGGTCGAACAGCGCAAGAAGTACCGCGATACGCTGGAAATTGTGATGCGGGTGTACTTCGAAAAGCCGCGCACCACGGTCGGCTGGAAGGGGCTGATCAACGACCCCTACCTGGACGAGACCTTCCGCATCGACGAAGGCCTGCGCATAGCGCGTCAGCTGCTGATCGAGATCAACCGGCTCGGTCTGCCAGCAGCCAGCGAATTCCTGGACGTGATCTCGCCGCAATACCTGGGCGATCTGATCGCCTGGGGTGCAATCGGTGCGCGCACGACAGAGAGCCAGGTACACCGGGAACTGGCGTCTGGTCTGTCGGCGCCGATCGGGTTCAAGAATGGTACCGATGGCAATATCAAGATTGCCACGGATGCAATCCAGGCTGCGGCCGGTGGCCACCACTTCCTGTCGGTGCACAAGAACGGCCAGGTCGCTATCGTGCAGACCAACGGCAACGCCAACTGCCATGTGATCCTGCGGGGCGGTAAAT
>Ga0335395_10002563_pt1 | contig 11267 bp, 7 predicted proteins | sample MAT02_FD_205744 | JGI IMG/M metagenome (GOLD analysis project Ga0335395, IMG submission 205744) | Freshwater microbial communities from Lake Fryxell liftoff mats and glacier meltwater in Antarctica - MAT-02 (spades assembly) (version 2) ...
TCGGAGCTCTTGTCTTTCCTGTCCTACGGAATCGGTCAGACAAGGCACTTCGACTCACCGCGCCTCTCATCCCACAGCAAACGAGTACGCTATACTGTGGGGATTCCCGTCTGCGCGAGCTAAAAATATTTTTTTCACTCTTCGGGGGTAACTGGACGCATCTGGCTCCTGCTTTTAGTTAAGCATTGTCTGTGAATGATGTCGATCGCCCTTTCCCTCTGCTGCAACTGCCCAAACATTCTTATTTTACAGGAGCGACAGCCCGAAGTCGCTGCAATAGTGTCACTATCTTTTCCTCCCTGCGACGGGGGGTTATTTGGAATTAAATAGCTATAGTTGACAAAAAAAATTGACTCTTTTTTTCGATTGCAAATTGTGGTATCCAATTAGTTTAGTATAACTAAACACATATTTTTGGCAATTGAACCGAAAACAGACTTTTAACCATTTGTATTTCTAAGTTTTAAAGGTGTACCCCATGAACGTTCAAACTCTGACTCTCTCGATCGATCCTGCGATCGTTCCCGATTGGCTGCAAGAATGCCTAAATGCCCGATCGTCCGTTGATGTTGACCCCAACCTCAATTGCCCGACGGACAACAGCTTAATTTGTCGAGCCTTTGAATTTGCCCGCGACTTGCACGAGGGACAATTCCGTAAGTCAGGAGAACCTTACATTTGCCATCCGGTAGCTGTCGCCGGGATGTTGCGCTACATGGGCGCTAACAGTGCCATGATAGCAGCCGGTTTCCTCCATGACATTGTTGAAGATACTGATGTTACTGCCGAAGACTTGGAACAACAGTTTGGCTATGAAGTGCGACAGTTGGTGGAAGGCGTAACAAAACTTTCTAAGTTTAATTTTTCCAGCAAAACTGAACGCCAAGCTGAAAATTTTCGGCGAATGTTTCTGGCAATGGCTAAAGATATTCGAGTAATTGTAGTCAAGTTGGCAGACCGGCTACACAACATGAGAACTTTGGAACATTTGCCGCTTGAAAAGCAGCGCAGCATTGCCCTAGAAACACGAGAAATTTTTGCTCCGTTAGCGAATCGTTTGGGTATCGGTCGCTTTAAGTGGGAATTGGAAGATTTGGCTTTCAAATACCTGGAACCGGAGGCTTACCGCGAAATTCAGGATTTAGTGGTGGTGAAACGAGCCGATCGAGAAGCTCAACTCGCAGAAGTTACAAATAGTTTGCTACAAAGACTTGACAAATTAGGCATAAAATGCTATGAAGTCAGCGGTCGTCCCAAACATTTGTACGGGATTTACGGGAAGATGCAGCGCAGCCAAAAAGGGTTTAACCAAGTTTATGATATTGCTGCGGTGCGGATAATTGTAGAAACCAATGATGACTGTTATCGAGCTTTGGCGATCGTCCACGATTCTTTCCGCCCCATACCAGGTCGCTTTAAAGATTATATCGGTTTACCGAAGGCAAATCGCTATCAATCTTTGCACACAGGAGTCATCGGAACAAGCGGCCGCCCTATCGAAGTACAGATTCGTACAGTAGCAATGCACCACATTGCTGAATACGGGATTGCCGCGCACTGGAAATACAAAGAAACAGGCGGTTCTAGCAATACGAAAGTCACCGGAGACGACGAGAAATTTACTTGGCTGCGACAACTGCTAGAATGGCAAAGCGACCTCAAAGACGATCAAGAATATTTAGAGAGCATTAAAGACAACTTATTTGACGAAGATATCTATGTTTTTACTCCGAATGGAGATGTGATTGCTCTCAATAAAGGTTCGACACCTGTAGATTTTGCTTATCGCATTCATACGGAAATAGGCAATCATTGCACCGGGGCGCGGGCTAACGGGCGGATGGTGACACTGGACACGGTTTTAAAGAATGGCGATATAGTCGAAATTCTGAATAAAAAAAATGGCAGTCCGAGCTTGGATTGGCTGAACTTTGTCAAGACAAATGGGGCAAAAAACCGAATTCGGCAGTGGTTTAAGCGATCGCACCGAGATGAAAATATCGCTCGTGGCCGGGAATTGTTGGAAAAAGAATTAGGCAAAAGTGGCTTTGAATCATTGCTGAAATCGGAACCGATGCACTCAGTGGCCCTGCGCTGCAATTACCACAGCGTAGAAGATTTATTGGCTGGCTTAGGCTACGGCGAACTGACATTAAATCTGGTAGTAAATCGACTGCAAGATTTAGTAAAAATCCGACAGAAAGTTGACTTTCCTTCGGTGGGCACAATTCAGGAATTGCCCGTGCAAATACCAGTAATGATGCCGCCGAAACCATTACCGAGTTCGTCTCCAAGCAAATCGCCGATCGCAGGTGTTGAGGGATTACTTTACCATTTGTCAGGCTGCTGTTGTCCGATTCCGGGGGAAGCAATTATTGGAGTTGTGACTCGCACTCGCGGAATTTCTATTCACCGACAAGGTTGTGTAAATGTGGAGAGTGTGCCTGGGGATCGGTTAGTGCCTGTGAGTTGGAATACGAGCGATCGCAATGGCAGCCGCCCTAATACTTATGCGGTTAATATTCAAATTGAAGCTCTAGACAGGGTAGGAGTTTTCAACGATGTATTGTCGCATTTGAAGGACAACAAAGTCAATGTCCGCAGTGCTCAAGTAAAAACCTATCCCGGTTTTCCGGCCTTAATTGACTTGTGCATGGATATCCAGGATAAAGAACAGTTCGAGCGCACCTGTATGCAAATCAAAAATATGAGCGATATTTTGAATTTGCGGCGGCTCAGTCAAGTGACTGAATAGGGAATTGGCCAAACAGGGAATTGGCCAAACAGGGAATTGGGCAAAGCGCGTTGCTCGCTTGATGGGGAATTGGGCAACGCGCTTTGCCCCAGGCCCCATCAAGCAAGCAACGCGAGATCCCGATGTCCGTACTCAACCGGACTTGATACTAGACATCAATTTGTAATAAAATGCAACAAAAGCTTTGATAAACAATGCAAATATTGTCCTGTACCTGCTGGAGATCTTCAGCCTTGAACCATGTCACCCTATGTATCGCAAGCGGTTTTACTTGTAGACGGCTATAACATGATTGGACTGTGGCCTCGACTCCGAGAGAAGCGCGATCGCGACGAACTCGAAACAGCTCGCCGTGAGTTAATAGAGGTTTTAGTTAACTACAGCGCTGTTCAGGATTTTGAGGCTCGACTCGTTTTTGATGCTCACTATCGAGATACTCCCAGCGTCAAAGAAATTATTACAAAACATTTATCGGTGCACTACACTGACTTCGGTCAGACAGCAGATACTTATATTGAAAAATCTTGTGCAAGTTTGCGCTACGAGTTGCGATCGCGATCGGGAAAAGGCCGCATGATTGTCGCCACCTCAGACCGAGCGCAGCAATTGACCGTCGTCGGCTACGGTGCCGAATGGATGTCAGCCGATCAACTTGCTGCTGACGTAGAATCCACTGCCCGCCGCAGCGAGCGCCTGCACAAATCTCGCAAACAAACTTCAAGTCGCTTTCTGGCCAGTTCCCTCGATCCTGAATCCCAGCAGCGCCTCGCCAAGCTGAGAATGGGGCTGCATTAGCTGCACAAACCCGCTTGCTGCATGACTTTAAAAAAAAGTTTGCAAAAGGCCTTGCCAAAATTAGTATCTTGCTGTTACTGTTATTAAATGTGGCAAGCAAAAAGCCCCAATCCTCGGTAGCTCAGTGGCAGAGCGGTCGGCTGTTAACCGATTGGTCGTAGGTTCAAATCCTACCCGGGGAGTTAGTAAAAGTCTGAAGTTAGAATTTTCTAGCTTCAGATTTTTTTTGTTTATGTTCAGATATGTTTTTCTATAATGTAGAAGCAAACACTTTACCTGTATCATGAGCTATCGCGACATCATCACCATAGAGCCGGATAAGCGAGGTGGCAAGCCCTGCATTCGTCGGATGCGGATTACGGTTTACGATGTTCTGGGCTGGCTGGCTTCTGGAATGTCTATTACTGAGATTATTGATGACTTCCCAGAACTGACAGAAACAGACATTAGAGCCTGTCTAGAGTTTGTAGCCGATCGCGCGATCGTCGTTTAGTTGCTTCAGTGAGTGCGGCTTGAAACTACTATTCGATTAAATCTGAGCCGAAAATTAGTTTCTCGCTGGGCTGATATTTTCCCTCGGGTTGTTAGCTAGCTTCGCCACCAACGGATTTATTTGCAATCGAAGTCTTTTTGTATTATCAGTGAATCTTCTCAAGTTCAAATTCTAGTCGAAGCAGTTCTTTTTGATAATCCTTAATAGCTTGACCTACCAAATAGTTTCTATTACTTCTTTCCCAGGTTTCTAGCCCTTTCTCAGAAAAAGGCAAGACGATGTTGTGTGCAAAAGCCATTACGCCTTGAAAGCGTTGACTCAAATCACTACATTCAGTTGGGGCTGAACCGATACGAGTCGCCTGAAGATATAACTTTTCTATCTCGGGATATAGTTGTGACATACGATCTAGATAATTAGCTTCAATTAGCTGCTTCCGATTGAATATATCTGTGAATTCGATCGTTTTATAAACAATAAGTTTTGTGGTACTCAAGATGCAATTCATAGAATCTAGATAGGCTTCCTTCGTTAGTTTATACGAATCAAAAATAGTCGCAAGCTCTCCATAGCTTTTGTTCCAGTCAATAACAATTTCATCATCAATATGTTCACCATCTAGCTTTATAGGTGAAAATTCGGGAGATAATTTTTTACTAATCCACTGAGTTCTACAAATCCAGTTTGCAGAACTCACATCATCTAGAGAAAGATACAAGAATAGCCAAATTACTTGAGCTTCTTTTCCTTTCCAGTGTAGTTTTACCTGGTTGTTTCTATAATATTCTCTAGCTTTTAGTTCAGCAGTAATTTTTCTGGCAATTTCTATCATATCGGGTTTTGCATATTCCTTGCTTAGAAGAATGTTTGCAGAATATCTTTTTGCCCCACCATGACTAACATCCTGAAATGAAAGGGTTGTGTAACCATTAGTCGCAGTCAGTTTTCTACTAAACTCTTGAATTTTTTCAAGCGATAGAATATTGATCTGCTGTTCAAAAAGGATAATAAGTTTCCATGCCTTATTGGTCTTCTGGACATTACTGCTATTAACTGCCTGCCAATAAGCAATTTCTTCCTCATCATCATATAAAACAACCATGACAGGTAATGAGTGTTTCTGCCAGTATTCTAGATGCTCTGTCTTGCCACGAAAAACAAAGCCATCACTGGTTTTCTCCTTAAACCAACTATTCCCAGATTTTATCTGAAGTGCAATTAATTTACCTGTTGCTGTATTACTCTCAACCACTTCAACGTGAGCATCGATACCATAGTCTTCTGTAGGTTGCTCACGAAAGATCCAACCTAATCTCTCAAAGAGTAAGTGTGTTCCGGCAACACCAATTCTTCCAGTACGAGATTTTGAATCAGCTTTCATAATTGTATCGCAGATGCGGTATAATACTTTGTTTAACCTAAAAATACCGCAGATTCCTCATATATGTCAACCTTCTTACTCCCCGTGGGAATCTCCTTTTCGGGATCGAGTTCGGCGCACCATCCCACTCAAACACATGAGTCGTGGCACTCAAAAAAGTTACTTGTATTACATATTATGCGTCGTAAGGTGCCCCGGAAACCAGATTTTTGAGTTGACTCAACTATCTGGCTGACGCACCCTACCGAATACTAAACATCGCGTTCTGTCCGCACCCATTTGGTTTGCCGCTTCAGGATAAAACCCAGATATAAAGGGATTTTCCACAGGATATAAAAAGGTACGGATAACAAAGTTGCGCCGGAAATGTCGGCACGCCCGAATTTTGCCCAAGCGCTGACAATTGAAACTAAAATTAGCAGTCCTTGTACTCCTAACAAAATAGCAGGAATCGGTGATGTTCCGATGGTTGCTGCTAGTATGGAGACGGCAAAAGCGGCTAGCCAGATAGCAACTAAAAGCGATAGGGGAGGGACTGACAAGTCGAGGGCGATCGCCATTAAGTCAAAACGTTGTTGCTCCACAGAAGCTGTAGCCAGCCTGGGAGTTTGAGTTAGCAATGTCTGTATGTGACCGTGTTCCCATCTGGTTCTTTGACTTTTGGCGGCTTGCTGCTGTTGCGGTAAACACCCGGTGACTCTAGCTTCGGGGCAGAATACGGTTGGATGTCCGGCGATCGCCAGATCCAAACTCATCTGCATATCTTCAACTATATTGCTGCTAGCTAGGGAAACCGATCGAATAATCGACCAGGGAAAAGCCATGCCAGTTCCTGTTAGTAATGATGGGAATCCTAATTGTTTTAAGCCGCTTGGTCGGACTAAGTTTTTCACTAAAAATGCTAAGGCAGAAATCGAATCTTTTGGGGTAGGATTGGGCGGCTGTTCCATGAGATAAGTTGCTTGTACCGGTCGGTTGGAATCAACTGCTACTCTGGCCAATTTTTCTATAGAGTCTGGCTGACAGATGCAGTCTGCGTCAACCATGATTACTACTTCTGGGGGGTGGGAGGCGATCGACTCTAAGCCAAAATCCAGTGCGTATCCTTTGCCTTTGCGTTGTGTGTCTTGGCGCTCGATCGCACTTGCACCGCAGTTGCGGGCGATTTCTGCCGTAGCGTCGGTGCAGTTGTCGGCAATCACTAACAGGCGATCGTCCGCTGTTAGTTGTGGCAATATTGTGGATATTGTGGCGGCAATTCCTGCTGCTTCGTTGTAGGCGGGAATTAGAACTGCTATTTTGGGACGGGGCGATTTAGTTTCCGATGTTTCGTTTTTGCCCGACAATAAAGCGGCGGTGCATTCGAGAAATAAAACTGCGACGGGAATTAGGAGAATTAGGGCGATCGCAAATATGAGCGCATCTATAAATAGGAACACTAGCTGATTATTTTGCACAACTTTAGTACCTTAATTTTATTTTTACTTCCTACGGTTATGAGCAGAATCGAATCAACAATGATACGGAGGAGACGGCAGTGCCGTCTCCCTACCCAAAATAATATTGTAGGGACACGGCACTGCCGTCTCCTAATTTCTATCCAAGGTAGCATATCATGTAAATTTTGCCAATATATTGATGCACCCTGCACATCCAATCCCCGTAGGGACACGGCAGTGCCGTGTCCCTACTTCATAAACCAGGGATACGCTGTATTGATAGAAACCGGGTTTTTTTTGCCTTAGTGCTACAGATGTTAAGCTGCTTCACGGAGGACAACAAGGTCTGATTTTTTTTGAATGAACAGTGGTAGTTCTGTAAATTCTTTGATATTTTTGGATACCGATCGCAAATACTGCACCTCTGCTCCAATAAAATCCAGTGTTGACAGACTTTCAACTAACTGATCAAATTCATCAGCAGTAACCTCAGCATTGTGCAATACTTCTCGATCTAGTCGGCCGTACATTCCTTGCAGAAGTAGCTCGATAATCTCACTGTAGCTCGATATATCCGTTCCGTAAGCTTGCAATTTCTTCGGATTGATTCCCCACTGCAAAATCCTCAACAAATCTGGGGCACAGCTCCATGCAAAAGAAGAAGCAATCACTTCTTTTTCTGCTGCTACAAGAGCTTGTTTGATTTGCGATTCTGGGAAATCAGGATTGCTAATTAAGCTTTCCAGGTGCGACACTTGTCGATCGAATACGCGCAAAGAAAAAGGAGCCACTTCTGCACTCACTATATCACCACAATCCTCAACAATTCTAAAAGGGTCTTCTAGAACATTAATTAGGAGGTGAATTTCTGTAGGTTTGCTCCAGTCAAATTGTCCCATAAAAAATGGTTCTTCATAGCCTGGTAAAAGTCCTTGAAAATAAATCGGGAGATTTTTGCCTGACTCAAGTATTTTGTAGAGTGCTACTTCCAAAGTTTCTGTGGGCCAACCGAGATTTCGCACCGTTAGAAATCTGAGTTTTCCGGGAACGGACAAAACCAGTCCGTTCAGCAATAAATGTACGGCTTCGACCACATTTTGAGCGGTGACGTAGCGGTGGGGAGCGTGAACATTGACAGTCATACCTTGCTGTACTTTGTTGGACATTTGTTCGCAGAACAAGCTGTTTTCCAACATATGAGTAAAGCGAACCATTCCGTAAGTGACATTTCCTGTTTGAGCTGCTCTGGCAAATTGCCATTCGGCAAACTTTTTGGAAGCGGCGTAAACTTCTGTGGTAAAATATCGAGATGTTTTGCCTGTGGAAGAAAACACACAATTTTCTATGCCATATTCTTCGCAGAGTTCGATGACGTTTTGGCTTCCCAAAAGGCTAGTTGTAACTGTTTCTCGGATTTGGATTTCAGCTAGTCCGGGGGAGCGTTGAGCAGCTAGGTGAAATACTATATCTGGCTTTTCTACTTCAAATATGTGTTTGAGGGCTTCCAAGTTGCGAATGTCGGCCGCATAGAAGGTGACAGCACCTTGCCGCTCAAAAATAGGGCGAGTTTCTTCTCGGTTTTGACATCGGGCTTTGTCTGCGGAAATGATTTGATTTGCGCCTAATTCGAGGAGTTTTTCGATTAAGAATTTACCGACGCATCCTTCTCCACCGGTTACTAAGATGGTTTTTCCTTTGATCTTGCTGCTGACTGCGGTTGTGTAGAGGTGAACGGTGCGATCGCGCACGTCGTCAAAAGGTGCAGTTTCTAATTGTCCGTCTGCTTTGTAGGCAGTGATTAACTGTGCGGTCAAAGTCTGTAAGGCTGCAAGGATTTCAGAGTCTTTCGGTTCGCCAGAGCCTGGTGGGACTAGCTGTTGGATGCGATCGATGATTTCCGCTTTGCTGGCACCTTCCAATACTTCTGACGGGTTAAATGCAATCTTCACTTTACGATCTCCTTTAATTTCTAGTAATAGCGTTGATTCTATAGTCTGATTTTTTTCAGGAATAAATTTGTTTCTACAACTATAGACTCAAGCTGCTGGCAATTGCAAACAGTTAAAACATATCTTTACTATTTCTTTGCAATCACCTACGAGTTTTCGCGCATTTTTAAAGTTAATGTAAAGTAACCTGCCAAACGAACTTAATCAGCAGTTAGGGTAGAATAACTTGTACCTGTCTGTCAGAGGTGGTCACACACCCAGGGTGGAGAATCAAAAAATCAAATAAAGTCTTTTCAGTGCGGGCGATCGCCAAATGTCCAATTCTCTGGGGGAAATTGAACATTTGACAGCATCAAATATACTCTTATCCTTCTGCGATCTTGTGTTAATTAGCACGAACGCGACGTTCTTTTTTGCTGCCTTCAAAGCCGCGAGCGTCGGAAGCATCGTAGCCTCCTGTCCGCAAGCGCCGGTCTAAATCGGTCGCTTCGGGAGAAGCTTTCGCTGCTTCTTCGAGGGTAACTCGGCCCTCAAGTACCAGGGCGTAAAGAGCTTGGTTGATAATCTGCATTCCCTCGTAAGTATCATGTTCCATCAACCGGAAAGCCTCGTCATCAGCACCTTTCATTAAGTAATCGTGCATAGCAGGTGTATTCACCAAAATGTCGTGAACTGCGACGCGGCGGTTGTCAACGGTTGGTAACAAAAGTTGGGCAATTACTGCTACCAAAGAGTCACAAATTTGAATCCGCATCGCCTGCTGTTCTTCGGGCGGATACATATTCAACAAGCGGTTGATAGCATTGATGGCGCTGCGTGTGTGGAGGGTTCCCAATACTAAGTGACCTGTTTGAGCTGCTTGTAAGGCTGTATTGATGGTAACGCGATCGCGCATTTCGCCAATCAGAATCACATCGGGGTCTTCCCGCAAGACAGCCCGCAACGCCTGCCCAAACTCGTGGGTGTGCAAGCCTACTTCCCGCTGGCTGACCAAGCATTTCTTAGAAGGATGAATGAATTCGATCGGGTCTTCAATGGTAACTACGTGCTTTTGCTCCATCTGGTTGAGGTGGTCGATCATCGCAGCCACTGTTGTCGATTTCCCCGAACCTGTGGGCCCGGTAACTAATATTAATCCTTGGGATCGCAGGATGATATTTTTGAGAACTTCTGGCAATCGCATGGAGTCTATCGTAGGTATTTCCAGATTGATCAAACGCAATACTATGGCACCGCCACTGAGGGAATCAAAACAGTTTACCCGACACCGGACGAACCCTGGATAAAAAATTGCTGCATCTAATTCTTTGGTAGTTGTGAACTGTTTTCGCTGTTCGGGAGAGAACATTTCTGCTAAGTATTGTTCAAAAATTTCTGGGGTTACTTTGACATGACTCATCGCTAGTTGCATCACGCCCCGAATCCGAAATCGAGGTACTTGTCCGACTCGAATGTGAATGTCGGAAGCGCCCGCAGCATGGGCATCTCTGACCATTTGCTCGATCGTACTTACGGGTGCTTCTACAGCCCGCTTCTGCTGGGCCGGGGGGGGCGCCGATGGCGCGGGTGGACCAGAAGGCGCGGGAGTTGCAGCCAAGGGCGGTGGAGGTGGCGGCGTGCGGCGGGCTTGAGCGTCAGGTCGAACGGGTGTAGGATTGTCTAATGGGTTCATTTTTTTGTCTCCATTGAATGTATGGTAGAAGGCAGTTCGGCAACGGATTCTGTAACGGATTGAAGGAAGAAGGAAGAAGGTCTTTCGACTACGCTCAGGAACCGAAGCAGGAAGAATGGATAATAGCCAGGATTTCAGCGATTAAGAATGCTTTTGATTAACCATTCCTAACAATTTAAACTCTCATGAACATCGCTCACAAAATTGCCGACTGGCTAGAAACTCGTGCTGTAGGGCCCGCTCATACGGGTTGGGTGCTGATCGGGTTGACGGTTTTCTTTTTTGGTTCTGCTACTAATACAATGTCTGGGTGGCTGTATGCGCTCAGCGGTGGGAGTTTGGCGCTGTTGGGAATAGCGGCGTTTTTATCGACTCGATCGCTCCATTCGTTGAAAGTCCGCCGTCGATCGATCGAACCTGTGAGTGCAGGCGATAAAATTACGATCGAACTAGAAATCGAAAATCGCTCCCACCAACCTAAAACCCTGTTGCAAGTGGTGGACGTCTTGCCATTTGTACTAGGAGAGCAGGTTGTTCGCCCGATCGAAGTCATAGCTGCCCAAAGTATTTACAGGGATACATACTACCTGGAAGTCAAGCAGCGGGGCATTTATCGCTGGCAGGAGGTGTACTTGAGGACAGCAGCACCTTTGGGATTATTTTGGTGCCGACGCAGCCAGTCGGTGAAGGCGGTGGCGGTGGTTTACCCGCAGGTTTTGCCGTTGAGCACTTGCCCTTTGATCGATCGCATCGGTCAAGAAGACAGTCCGCAATTGTACGATC
>Ga0335395_10002564_pt1 | contig 11266 bp, 11 predicted proteins | sample MAT02_FD_205744 | JGI IMG/M metagenome (GOLD analysis project Ga0335395, IMG submission 205744) | Freshwater microbial communities from Lake Fryxell liftoff mats and glacier meltwater in Antarctica - MAT-02 (spades assembly) (version 2) ...
CGCCTCTGGATGGGCAGATTTACCCAGCAACTCTTTACAGGCTCGATCGGGCAGGAATTTTATGCTGATTTTGAGCCACTCCAACAAGCCCGGCAAGAGTTCGATCGAGACCTTATTAGTTGGACAATTTCCCGAACTCCCCAGTGGTTAGCCCAAGCCCTCACCTACACCAGTGGTATTGACAAAAAAGAGCGGACGATGCCCCTAGGAGTTTTAGTTACCCACCTATTCAACCACCAGACCCACCATCGGGGACAGGTAACGACGCTGTTATCGCAATTGGGGTGTGATATTGGTTCTACTGATCTGCCATGGCTCCCTAAGTTTCTTCTCGACTAATTTCTTTGCCAACTTCACTGCGATCGCCCGATGGTAAGGCTGCAATAATCGCCTCTCGGTTTGGGGATAGTTATACTGAGCAATATTTGGGGCAGCAGAATGGGGTCGATCAATCGCGCGTTCAGGTTTATCGGGAGTGGACTCAGGTGATTCGTAAACTCAATCTATTGAAAATGTTGGTGTTTCCTAGGGTTGAGGAGGAGTAGGGGTGGGGGCGATCGCGCAGCTTATCCGATCGGAGCGATCGCTTCCGCCAAAGTATGTCAAGTCAAACTCAGCTTATTTCAATAACTCCTACCTCTCCCGCACTAAATTCTCCTATCACAGTTGAAAAGCCGTAACCTTCTGTTTTTAATTGCTCTAAAATAAGTGGAACGCTTTCTGGAGATGCAGATATAAGTAATCCCCCACTTGTTTGAGGGTCTGCTAACAACAAGTTTTCCCACTCCGGTGCAGGCTTAGTTGTCTTAATTCTATTTTGGTAGTCTTCCCAGTTTCGTTTTGCCCCACCCAACATTTCTCCCCGTGATGCGAAAACTTTTGCAGTCGGCAGAATTGGAACTAGGTCTCGCTTGATTTCTGCCTTGATTTTGCTGCCTCGGCAAATTTCCAATAAATGCCCTAACAGTCCAAAACCTGTTACATCTGTCATGGCGTGAATACTAGGATTAGTTGCTAAGGTAGTTCCTACTTGATTGAGCTGAGTCATGACTGCTAGTACTTCATTGTAATCATCTGCTGTCAGTTGACCTTTCTTTAGCGCTGTAGTCATAATCCCAATCCCTAGAGGTTTGGTTAAAATTATTTGGTCGCCGGGCTTAGCATTTGAATTTTGTTTCACATACATAGGATGTACTAATCCCGCAACAACCAAGCCAAAGATGGGTTCTTGTGTAACAATAGAATGCCCTCCGGCTAAAGGAATTTTTGCCTCTTGACAACATAAAATCCCTCCTTTCATGATGTCTTGAATTGATTCTATTGGTAAGGTATTGATTGGCATACCTAACACTGCTAAGGCTAAAATTGGGGTTCCTCCCATGGCATAAATATCAGATAAAGCGTTGGTAGCAGCAATTCTCCCAAAGTCGATCGGATTATCAACAATGGGCATGAAAAAATCGGTTGTTAATACTAAAGCTTGAGTATTGTTAAGCTGATAAACTGCAGCATCATCATTAGTTTGATTACCTACTAGTAGTTGTCCAAAAGAAATATCTAAAGGAACTTGCTGTAATATTTCTTGCAACTTGGTAGGACTTATTTTACTGCCACAGCCGCCATAACGAGAATATTCAGTGAGTCGAGTCATGGTTGTTTTAAATTGTCTCTAAATAATTTTTTAACTGAGGAATCAAATCAGTTTTTCGTAGCAGAATCCGGGAAAAGACAGCAGTAATGCCATTAAAATTAGCTCCGATCGCATCACTAAGAATTCTCTGTGTTTCTGTTCCTACAGCAATTAGTGTACTTTTCTTCTGAAAAATATCAACGCCATTGAAAAAGAAGTGATCGACTTGATAATGACTTTTGAGCTTGGTAATTATCTCTATTAGATCGGGACGTTGGATAAACTCTGACAGTCCTATTGTTTCTAACTGAGTAATCCCTAAACTAATATCGCCTATCTTAAATGCCTTATAGTCAGAGGTGAGAATATTCTCAGTAGCCTGATTAAGAATATCAGATCTAGCCTTAAACATTTTATAGATAAATTCTTCATCAATATTTGTGTATTTCTTCAGCCAATTTAGAGCTACCTTATCGCGGACTGAAGTTGAGGGGGCGGTGAAGTTAAGGGTATTTGAAATAATAGCAGCACAGAGTAGCCCGGCTACCTTATAGTCAGGATTTACTGAGGCAGACATTATTCTTTCAGTAATGAGAGTTGCTGCCGCACCAACTAGTTCATTTTGAATTTTGGCGTTAGGGAATGCGCTTGAATCTCCAGCAGGGTGATGGTCAATGATTTCCTTCACTCTTTCAAATGGAATATTTGCAGGAAGTTGGTTTTTGTGGTGCGTATCAACTATTGCTAATGACACTCCAGCAGGGAATTCAGAAACTAGCTGGGGCTTTTCAATATTAAAATACTCCAATACGAATATAGTTTCATTATTAAAATCTCCAAATACAACAGGCATATATTCATTTCTAGTGGTAGAATTTACCAAAAATGAATAACCAATTGACGAACAAACTCCGTCAGTATCGGGGTTGATATAACCAAATACATATCCTTTAGCTTGCTCTTGCGTAGCGTGTAATAGCATTTATGTTGGCATTAATTATTACAGGTTGATTGTCATCAGTTTCTACCGGATCGCTAAAAACGATCGCGGGAATTCCTTTCTCTCGCAAAACTAGGGCTAGATGACAGAGAACAGAACCTTCTCTGAAAATGAAACCCAATTTTTTATGATCGTAAGTCTCAATGATTTTCAATAAAGATATGTCGGGTCTTTGGCAGAGAAAGATATGAGCTTCTTTAGTAGCTACTTGAATCTCCATAACATCATGAAAATGTCTATTAAGTGTATCTTCAGGGTTTGATTCTTCGTTCAAGACTATCAGCTTACCTGTAACGGTACCTTTAGAGATAATTCCTGATGAGATACTTTGTAAGTCGATAATTTCATCACTATCCTCTTCAATCAAGTCAATTAGATAAGGAGTAATTTCATTACTATCCTCTGCTTCAAGCACACCAAACTCAACGGCAGTTCCATCCTCAACTAAAAGTAACTTAAATCTTTCGACGATTTCCCCTAAGCCTTGTTCTGAAAGCGAAACTAGGGCTTCATCTGTTGTACTGGAATTTTCAGATAGTACATATCCATTCACTATCTTAAAAAGCTTGTCCTGATAAACCTCTGTTTTGTATAAAACTCTCCCCTCAACATCAACGACGTATTGAGATGTGGAAACTGCGCCTTTAGGAATGAAGTGTCCTCTAGCTAGCTCAATTATATAACCCTCAGGAATCGCTTTGATGATTCCTGAATATTTAGGATCGAAAACTTCTTGGACGATTAAGATTGAAAGCCAATATTCTTTTGAGCAATCTTTCACTATATCAGTAATACTATCTTTTACGTTACTATACTCAGGGGAAGAAACAACTGTATATTGTTGGGGTATTTCAAAGGATTCATTTTCTGATGTATCTTTACTAACAAGACTACTAACAAAGCGTCGAACAACTTTACCTGAAAGCGTTCGTGGTTGTATTAGCACGACACTATAGGCTTTACAGTTTTGAGTAGGGCTTAGTATTGATAAGTCTAGCGATTCTAGAGCACTCTCGGTATGATTGATAATTACCAAATTTGCTTTAGAAACCATGATATTTGTCTTCTCTGCTGTTAATCTAAGTTCTACTTTATGATTATTAGCAACGGAATTCGGAAATAGTTGTTGATTTGCTAAAGAAACGCGAACAATTGAATCACCTTGATGGAAAACATCTGTTACTGGGCGAGTCTGGAGAATGTATAGATTACCAGTCTCTTCTTCAATACACCATTCAATATCAATGGGATAACATAACTTTTTCTCGATTTCTTTAGCTATCTGATATATTTTTTCAACATACTGCTTGTCAAGATTTGTTTTATAAGGAGGCACTGAAAGATTAGTATCATCTTGAGTAACTAGAATATCTTCACCCTCAACCCGCCCTGAAACAAGTCCTTCTCCCATGCCTGTTACTACACTAATCATAGATTGCAGCTTTGAGCCAGTTAGGGGATTAGATGAGAAAGCTACTCCAGAGAACTGAGCTTTTATTTGTTTCTGTATAATAACCCCCATCCTCGTATCGGGGTTGTTCTTAATCTGTTTTGAGCTATCAATAACCTGCTTAATATTAGTAACTACTTCATCAAAACTCATATCGCCAATAACTGTCTTAAAGTGACCGGCAAAGCTGTGAAGCTCAGTATCTTCACAGGGAGCAGACGATCTGACGGCAACACTATATTTATCCCCAACTAAAAAAGGCTTAAGACTTTCTCGAAGTTCTTGCAGCGACAGCCCATAATTGGGATCTTGTGATATTGAATCAATTGCAATGTCAGTTGCTGGGATGAAAATTGCCCAAGGAACATTATATTGTTCCTGAACTAGCCAAGATAACCAATGAGCCTTTGTACCATAGTCACTAGACTCAACAACAGATGATTTAATTGTTATAATACTAGGCTTCATAAGACTATGCCTCACTTCTATCTTTGGTAATACGTCTAATTTTTTCGTCTAAGCCAAGATCAATAATGGTTCTGGAAACAGCAGCAGGAACAAGATGTTCCCACTTTTCATTATTTGCTATGAATTTACGTACTACCGTACCAGTTGTCAATCGATCGAGCATGGTTCGCTCCCACATAACCTCTACATCTAAACCCAAAGACTTTAGCATTTTCATTTTTTCTCGTCCCCACTCATCATAGATGGTCATGAAGAAACGTGCATTAAGAGGAGCATAATATTTTAGCAGATGTGGATAATTAATGGGGAAAGGAACAATTTCAAATTCATTCCTTTTAACTCCAGCCTCTAATAAAGACTCTCTGATCATCACAAGCCTTTCGTAATAGGTAAACGGATTTGAGGTAGAAAGTGACCTTGAGGGATTGGCTTTTGTCTCAGTTGTCAAGCTAGGATCTGGGTTGGCAATTCCAACATACAGAAACTGACAGCGACTCTTTCCTGCTAATAAGTATTCCATATGTCCTAGATGAACTATCTGAAATCTTCCGTGGATGACTCCGACAGTATTATTACTCATCAATATTTATCTCTCCCTGAGGAATATTTACACCCATGAGCGGCGCAGATCTTCCCCAAATATCATCAAAGTATCCTTCAAAAGAATAATACATTGAGTGTCTTGATTCTGACTGTATTACTAGATGAGGAACAGTCCAGCCAGATCTGTCTTCTTTATCGTTTCCCCTATCAATTCTATATTTTGATACTGCAACAATTGAAGAATCTATAAAGATTAACCTAAAACAAGGAAGTTGACTGTAGAGCCTGACGTCTAGGCAGTCAAACTCAGTCATTAATTCTTTGAAATGTCGAAGAGATTCGGTTCTACCGCTAATTTTTCCATCTTTATAAAGGTTCTTGAAGTCGTCACATAAAGGGCTTATCAATAGAAACTCTACTTTTCCTCTAGAATGGTTAACTCGAGATAGAAAACCTCTCATTTCGTCTATAACATCGTTATCAACCCATTTTGAACCTAGAATACCTAGAAAACCTAATGTTTTTTTTACTTGTTTTATGCAATCTATTGGGGAATATTTTTCTTCGATTCCACGAGTTCCCCCAATAATTCCTAATGTTGCCATCACATCAGTGAATTCTGATCTTCCGGGTATTTGATTTTCTTCATCAGGTATTTGATTTTCTTCATCAGGTATTTGATTTTCTTCAAAAATAGATGAGGAATTAATTACGTAATCTGGCAATGTGGATGCTGCTTTAATTTTGTTTAATATAGTTGGAAGTCCTGGAGCGCGTTTTTTCTTTATCCTTTCTATGTTTAATCCCCACCTCTCTCCTTCCGGCACTACGGCATCATTGATTCTTTTCCAAAGATTATTCCCATCGAGTTTGATGCTGCTCACACTATACCAATCAATATGTTTATCATTACAAATAGCTATAGCTATGTCATTATAGTCTATGTCAACTAAAGACATTTTTAATATAATTTTTTCTTTCCTATCGAGACCTCTAATATTATGAGTAAGCATGAGATCATTGATTTCTTGTACGAAATTCTCTATTTCTTCATCATTCATAGTATGGATCCCTCTCTAAGTAAAAAAGTTGGAAAGTAAAAAAGTTGGAAAGTAAAAAAAGTTGGAAAGTAAAAAAGTTGGAAAGTAAAAAAAGTTGGAAAGTAAAAAAAGTTGGAAAGTAAAAAAAGTTGGAAAGTAAAAAAAGTTGGAAAGTAAAAAAGTAGCAATAATGTATTTATGCTTGACGGCTCTCTAAAAACAGGTTTAACATTAGACAAGATAATACGAACTATAAATTCTCTTGGGAGGAAAAGACGAACAGAACAGACTGTATCTATTAAATTATTCGCTCAGTCAGCAAACCCTTTACTCACGATATTAGAGTTTAAGAACTTGCAGATTTATGATCGGCAAAATAGTTTCAGTTCGTACTAAACCAAGCTCCCGGGGCTGCAACCCCAAAAGCCTGGATACTAACATTCAATACCTAGAGGTATCATCTCGTGACAATAAACAATACCCGGTCAGGTAAGCCTACCTGTAACTTTAGCATGGACAAACAGCGATCGCAAGTACTTGCCGATCCAGTCCCCCAAATTGTGAAGCCTAACTTATTAAACCTCACTTCTCGATCGGACTGGGGTAGATACTTCTTGGGCTTTTGCATTGCTGGGCTAGCAGCAGTTTCTGTATTCATTGGTGGGGTTGCAGTCGAGCAATTATCTCAATCCCGTGGGGCAGCGATCGCCAGCGACAACCCTCCTACCTGTGATTCGGGGGACGGCACCACCATGCCATGCCCTGATTAGTGGAATGTCAAAGCATAGGGAGATTGAATTATGAAATCTAAAGATAGTAATGAATACGGCAAATTCTTAGCTATGGTGTTCAATTTCACAGGGCATTTCTTCAGGTTCTTCATGGGATTCGGTATAGCCTACATTTTTGCGTTTGTTATTCACACTCCTGTGGCTGAGGTAATGCTCAAAATCGCCTCGGTGGTTGCTATCCCCTTGATAGTACTAATGTTCTCCCTCTTCGCTATGGCGATGATTGTGGAATCCACGCGCCACTAACGCTAGATTGCTGGTTGGTTCTTCCGCGTCGGAGTCCTTCCAGCCTCTATTATTTCATGCTTCGATCGCTCATGTTTGTTGCTTTAGAGATAATCTCTCCAACCTAAGTTAACTACCTTAAGGAACAATCTCATGGCTAATCTCAACTTACAGGATCCTCAAGACGATGCTCGTCGTACGGCATCGATTTTAAGAACTCTACATCCCGAACTAGCTAACCCTCAAAAAACTAGCATTTGGCAAAATATCTTTGCAACATTAAAGCTAGTTAAGGATATTTTCTTCGCTGATCCGGAAGAATTTCACGGAAAATCCTATGTTCCTAAAGAACTAGAAGATCACTCAAAACTCACCGCCAGAAGTATTAGTATCGCTAGCATCATTAATGCCATAACCAATCAACCCATACTGTTCTTTGGGTTTCGGGATATGGGAAATTTGCCAGCTTGGATTATCAGTATTGTGTTGAACATCTTAATGATTAAGTTCACCAATGAGATGGGGACGATCGCAGCGGGTGGCAAACAGGGTAAACGAGGATTTTGGTCTTTTGCCGGAACTATCGGAATGATAGGAATGAGTATCTTGCAATCAGTCCCCGCAGTAGTAGGCAGTGAAGCCTTAGGTAACGGCTCTGGACTAGCGATCATCAAGGCAGAAGAATTGATCAAGATCCAAGAGATACGAGTAAAGAACATGAAGCCTTTGCCAGACCCTGAGCTTGAGAAGTATCAAAAGGATTTTCAGGAGATAAAACAGGAATATGACAAGCTTCAACCAGGCGACCCTAAATGGGACACGCTCTATGTTCAACTGTATGGCACTTTTGCAGACAAAGATCGGGACTGGAGCAAGGAGGATATAGTCAAACTGCCGCTGGCGCAGAAAGTTGCACGATTACAAGCACGGCAAAATGAGGAGATTCAGAAAACGCAGAAAGATTGGGAGAAGAGAGGAGGTCGTCGTCAAGCGACTAATGATGACGTGGCGTTTCTGCAGAAAGAACTGCCCGATCTATTCAATCAGCACTTCAACGAAGACTATAGCATCAAGTCAGGCACGGAATTAATCCGTTTAGCAACTCTAAATGTATGGACCAAAACCAATGCGGGAGACTGGGCTGGGTTAGGGTTTCCTATATTTTGGTTGGCTCTATCGCTTGTGACTAGTACTGCTGCCTGCTGCCTGACTATTGCCCATGCCAGACGTGAAGATGTGGAGGTATCTCGCGATCCGAAGGTCGGTGAGGCGATTAGTCAATATCTTTATGATTTGGTGGATGCAACCCAAGATGATAATTACCCTCATTAATTTTCTGAGTTTCACTGACAGATTAATTTCTTACTACCAAATATTAGGAGGAGAAGCCCCATGACTAACAATAAAAATGGTACAAAAAATACACGGCGTTCCTCGATCGATGAATTTATTAATATCCAAACTGGAGAATCGATTCCTCTAAGGAAGTCACAATCTCATCCACAACAGTTAATCAATAAGGATGGTGAGATTTTAGCGCGGTTCCGGACTCGCTACCAGAAGACTGGAAATTGCGATAGCCTACCTATCCTAGTTGAAATCGTTCATTTAGTTCGTAAAGGTAATTGCGTCCTACCTAAGGAAGCCAAAAAACTGGCTGCTAATTTAGATCGAATTGCTGAAGTTGTTTACGAACAAGTATCTAGCCTTACTCATCAACTCGATGAGATTGAGCATAATAACCTCGAACTATTAATCGATCTCAGTATTGCTCTAAGTCAAAGGCTTGTAAGTTTAATTGAGCCTCTAGAGCAGTTGCTGGATATCTCACGCAATTTTCCAGACCCCCCAACACCGGGGGAAAAAGAGGGAACATTTTTGTGCCTCATTCCTACAGAAAAACTCTTTAATGACCTGTACTACAGCTTGGGTTATGTCAAAGAGCATAGTCGTCGGGATCGTTTTGCGATCGAAGTCGAACGACAGACCGATTCTTCTTTTTATATTAGGCGGTTAACTAGCCTTCTTGGAGATATCAGACTGGCTGTTGGGCAACTGATCGAAAGGCTAAGAGGCAATATAGCGCGATGCGTTCCCTCTCTTGCTCAGCAGTAACCTGATTTGTTCAAAGTTTTAACTTAATTGGAGGTGATTTGTATGTTGAATCCATTCTGGAATTGGTGGGAAGAAAATCAAGCCCATCTTAAAGATAACTTGAACTCAAAATCCAAGGAGAAGACGGGGATAAAGAACAAAGATTTACTCGACGATCTGCAACAAGGAAGGAGGGATTTTCACGACCTGACTATGAAAGAGGTAAATCTGCGAGGACAAGACCTAACTGGAGTTGTTTTTGTAGATTGTGAGTTGATTGGTTGTGACCTGAGTAACGCGCGAATGATCAATGCCAATTTTAGCGGTACATCGCTCGATCGCTCCAATATTACCTACGCTCATTGCGATGGGGCTAACTTTTTCAGGTCTAGCCTGTATGGTTGCAATCTCACCGGAGCCACTTTACGACAGTGCAATCTAACAGGAGCTAATCTCAGCGAGACCAATCTAAGCTGGGCTGATTTAAGTAATGCCAATCTAACTTGGACAAGGCTTTCAGGTGCTAACTTGAGCCATGCAAATGTGGAGCAGGCGGCTCTTGAAAAAGCTTTGGGCAAGATGATGACATTCAATGCTATGCGCCTTCCTATTGGTGGGGCAATTATTCGACGACGAGCAACTAACAAGTCTTGATAGCTAATCGCTTTGGGTAAATTCTATCCACATCTTCATAAATCAACCAATCTAAAACGGAGAAAACTCTATGTCTAACATCGATCCCAATCTTAAAGACTTCCTTATGGCACTTAATGCTCAGTTTGACAAATCTGAATACAAGAAAAAAAGGGGGGACTTGCGACGCAATAGTGCTGGATTTCCTAGGGAGTTTGAGTTACATCACATAATTCCTATCAAGATTTCTCAGCATTGGGTGGTTGATCATGCGAACGAGGCAGGGTGGAAGGTCAATGATGACAACCACAATGGCATCCCTTTACCTAATAACCTTGAAAACAGCAAGCTCTTTGGTGCACCTATGCATCGTCGTGGTGCAGATCATCCTAAATATACTAAAGAAGTTGCTGAGTTGTTAGATGAAATTGAAATTCGTGGAAAAAAGGAAGGATGGAGCGATCGCCGCGTTAGGAATGAACTCGAAGTACTAGTAATCAAAGTTATCCTTACAATTCGTGAGATGAAAGAAGGGCAATATATTAATGATATTACTTTTTCATCACCGAGTACTTGTTATATAGCAACAGCAACACTAACTGGTGGCGGTTCCGAAGCTCAACTGAACATTTTGCGGGCGTGGCGCGATCGAGTGCTTTCTGCTACAAGTTTTGGTCGGAGCCTAGAAGCTTTTTATGATAGGACAGGTCCACAGGTTGCTCGTCATGTCAAATATAACGAGATTCTTGCTAACTCCTTTCTTTATCCTTTTGTTAAACCAGCAATTTGGTTGGTTGAAAAGCGATCAAAACATCTTTCCTTTGCAGCATTCTTCGATTTGGCAATCTATGTCGTTTTCTTGACTGGCTTGGTATATGGAACTGTAGTTTATCTAATCCATCCCAATCCGTAATTTTGCCCTAGTGTAAACAGGAGAGTTTGTTTGAGAAGCTTTTAGTTCTACTCAATATCCTTTACGGAAGAGTTTTGAAATTATCGGGTAATAATTCGATAGGACTATGGCTTCTCAAACATATTCAATATTTTCTTTTACTCACAGAGGGAGCGTTAAATGGTTTGGGTTATTTTCCCCAAAAAATCGCCACTGTGATCTTGATCGCATCCTCAAGTATCTGCTTCATTTTGGCTTCAACCGTTCATAATAATGTTAAATTCTTGACCTAGCGAGGTTTTGCCAATTCACCCAAGTGTCGCAAAATACTGAATATTGTGGTGAGGTCACCGGGGTTAAAAATACCGAACAATCTAGAGGTAGCGTACTGGGGATGGGGATTTTTGACTAGTTTTACAAACAGGAAACTCCCCCCGTTAGTGATTAAACCATAGGTGGTTGGGAGGGGACTAGCCAGCATATAGGCAATAATTTGCGCT
>Ga0335395_10002565_pt1 | contig 11266 bp, 11 predicted proteins | sample MAT02_FD_205744 | JGI IMG/M metagenome (GOLD analysis project Ga0335395, IMG submission 205744) | Freshwater microbial communities from Lake Fryxell liftoff mats and glacier meltwater in Antarctica - MAT-02 (spades assembly) (version 2) ...
CGATACTCCGCCCAAGCGTCACTTCATCGGCGTATTCCAGGTCGCCGCCGATGGGAATGCCCCGGGCAATGGTGCTGATTTTGACCCCCGTGGGTTTTAATTTTTTCTGTAGATAAAAAGCCGTCGTGTCGCCTTCCATCGTGGGATTAAGGGCTAAGATGACCTCTTTGACTTCCTCTTCACCAATGCGGCCCAGCAGCGACTCAATGTTCAAATCGGCGGGGCCGATGCCTTCGAGCGGTGAAATAATGCCGCCCAAAACATGGTAGGCACCGTTGTACTGACTGGTATTTTCGATCGCCAGCACGTCGCGGGTGTCCACCACCACACAAAGTAAAGACGGGTCGCGCTTGGGGCTACTGCAAATATTGCAAAGTTCACCGTCCGAAATATTGTGGCAGCGACGGCAAAAGCGGGTTTGGGTTCGCATCGCCAGCAGGGCATCGGCCAGCGTTCGGGTTTGTGGCTCTTCCCTTTTCAGCAGGTGCAGCGTGAGACGCAGGGCGGTTTTCTTGCCAATGCCGGGCAGCTTGGAAATCTCGTTGACGGCATTCTCAATCAGTTGCGAAGGGTAATTCATATACTATAATGCGGGCGTGGGGTAAGCAGGGCAGAGTTAGAGGATTTCGGCGGAAATGCCCCGGCGACATATCTCGTTGCGCATACTCACCAGCGAGTCAAACTCTCCCACCTTCACGGAGCATTTGCCCTTAAAGTGAATGATCAGAGTACACTGCTCGGCTTGCTCCGGGGCGTGTTCGCAAACCTCCACTAGGGTTTTTATAACCCAGTCAAAAGTATTCACCTCGTCGTTGAAAACCACGAGCGAGCGCACTTCCGTTTCCACGGTTTCTTCCAAAAGTTCAATGTCGGTATCTAGATCGGTTTGCATTCCAGTCAAATTTACGTTTGTTTGCAAAATTAATCAAAAAGAAGGACTTAATGAACCCCTACATTGCCCTCGCCATCCTGGTTGCCTACTTCGGGATGCTGATTACCGTCTCCGTTTACACTTCCAAAGGAGCCGATACCGCCACCTTCTTCACCGCCAACCGCCAGTCGCCCTGGTACCTAGTCGCTTTCGGAATGATCGGCACTTCGTTGTCGGGCATCACTTTTGTGTCGGTACCGGGGGCCGTCCTGAACATTCAATTCTCTTATTTTCAGGTGGTTTTGGGATACATTGTCGGTTATCTAGTCATTGGCACCATTCTCATGCCCTTGTACTATCGTCTGAATCTCATTTCCATCTACGCTTATTTCGACCAGCGCTTTGGGTTTTGGTCGTACAAAACGGGGTCGGCGTTTTTCTTGCTGTCGCGCACTTTGGGGTCGGCGGTGCGGCTTTACGTGGCGGCGGGTGTGCTACAAATCGCCCTGTTCGGGCCGCTGGGTGTCCCGTTCGAGGTGGCCGTGGCCATTACCATCCTCCTCATCTGGATTTACACTTTCAAAGGCGGCATCAAAACCATTATTATCACGGACACCCTGCAAACCACCTTTTTGGTAACGGCGGTGATACTGACGATCGTGCTGGTGGCTCGTGAACTCAATCTTTCCGGCTTCTCAGAGATTGTTTCTGCTGTTGGCGATAGCGAGTATTCCAAGGTATTTTACTGGGACATCAATGACCCCAAGAACTTTTTCAAGCAGTTTCTTGGCGGTACCTTCATTGCCATCGTCATGACGGGCATGGATCAGGATCTCATGCAAAAAAACCTTACCTGCAAGAATATCGGGGAAGCCCAGAAGAATATGTTCTGGTTCACGGTCGTACTGGTTATCGTTAATTTGCTTTTTCTGTCGCTGGGGGCGCTTCTCTACCTCTACGCGGCAGAAAAGGGCATCCCCTTTCTGGAAAAAACCGACGATTTTTACCCAATGCTGGCTTTGAATAACCTTGGCTTGCTGGTAGGAATCACGTTCCTGCTCGGCATCACCGCCGCAACCTACGCCAGTTCCGACTCTGCCCTGACGGCCCTGACGACCGCCTTCTGCATTGACTTCATGAACGTAGAAGGAAAGCCCGAAGCCCAGCGGTCACGCATTAAGTTTTGGGTGCATATCGGCTTCTCAGTGCTGTTTTACGTAGCCATCCTTATCTTCAATCAATTGAATAGCAAGGAAGTAATCACGGCTGTTTTCGACCTAGCGGGCTACACCTACGGTCCGCTGCTGGGCTTGTTCAGCTTCGGGATGCTGCTCAAACTGCCCGTCCGCGATCGACTGGTGCCCATCGTCTGCGTCGTGGCGCCGATTCTCACCTATGTCATCAACGAAAACTCGGCCGCCTGGCTGGATGGCTACAAGCTGGGCTTCGAGCGGCTGGTCCTGAACGGACTGCTGGTTTTTATCGGTCTGTGGCTGCTGTCGCTGGGAAAGCGCGGAAATGAATTACGCAAAGCGTAAAAAAATGCGAAAACTGTTCCCCATTTTCACATAAACCCCGGCCCGGAACGGGCTGGTCTGGTTTTTATGCCAAGTGTTTCTGATAAAAAAAATCCACTGCACACACCAGAATCTTACATGGAAGCATTATTATTTCTAATGGCCTCGATCACGGCAGGCGTTTGGTGTTCCTACTTCGTGGAATACTTGGAAGATAAGAAAACACAACAGGGGGAAGTCAAGGAAAAAGCGAGATTATAGTAGTTCGGCTCCCGGATCCCAAAAACATTCCCGAAAGGCGACCACTTGGTCGTCTTTTATTTTTATTCCTTCTGCTTCAAGAAGCTCCTGCATTACGCTGCCCCCGCCAAAGAAGTTTTTTCCGGTCAAAAGGCCATTGCGGTTCACCACCCGATGGGCTGGGACGCCGGGCTGCCCATGCGCGTTGTTCATCGCCCAGCCCACCATGCGCGCCCCCCGCTGGGACCCCAAGTAAGCAGCAATGGCTCCGTAAGTGGTCACCCGACCCGGCGGCACGAGCCTGACCACTTCATACACGTTCCCGAAGAAATCACTTTGCGCCATTCGTCGCCGCAAGCTTTTCTTCTATCTCCCTGACCAGTTCGTCGTACCAATCTTCCCCGTAGGCGCGAATAAGCGGCTCTTTCAGAAACTTATACAATGGCACACCCAACTCCGCTCCAAACGCACAAGCCGGACTGCAAATGTCCCAGCGGTCGTAGTTAATAGCATGATACTGCTCATACTTCGTGACGCGAATCGGGTACAGATGACAGGAAATCGGCTTCTTGAAGTCGGTTTTTCCGTCGTTGTACGCCGCCTCAATACCGCATTTCAAGATGTTTTTTTCATCATAGAAAGCGTAGGCACATTCTTTCCCCTCAATCACGGGCGTAACCATATCACCTTCCCAGTCCTTGGTATAAACGCCCTCGGCGGCAATGACTGCCTTACCTTTTTCGGACAAATAAGGCTCCACGTGGCGGTAGATGCGCTTCATAATGAGCAGTTCGCTGTCTTCCAGCGGGGCGCCCGAATCTCCCTCCACGCAGCACGCGCCCTTGCATTTGTCCAAGTTGCAGACAAAGAACTTGTCGCCGATGTCGTCGCTAATGCAGGTGTTGTCGATTAGTATCATGGTAGTTTGATTTCAGCGTGGTAGTTTAGTACAAAAGTACCTGAGTACCTAAGAAAGTACCTGAGTACCCAAGAAGGTACCTGAGTACCTAAATTTTAGAGTAAACGAAGCCGATTCCCCGTTTTTTACTCAGGTACTCCCCTTTACCTCTTCGGTATCTTCAAGGTCTCGCCCAACTTCACGTTGGTATCCGACATGTTGTTGAGCGTTTGGATTTCCTGCATGGAAACGCCGTAGCTTTTGGCAATGCGGAAAAGGTTTTCTCCCGATACAACTTTGTGCATGACGTAGTTGCTTCCCGTAGCGGCGGGAGTCGTTCGGCCAGGAGCGGCAGTGGGATTCACGACCAGCTTTTGGCCTACCGCCAGTTTGTCGTTGGTCGTCAGACCGTTCCAAGCCAACAGATCGTCTAGCTCTACGTTATAAAGTTTGGAAATGCTGTAATAGGTCTGGGCAGCTTCCACGGCATGGTACTGGGGATTGGCGCTGCCGGAAACAGTAGGCCGGCTGTAAGTAGCACTCGGACGATTGGTTTTGGTAGTTGGGGCATTATTCGGCGTTGACGTGCTAGGAGCGCTTCGTGGCGAAGTCGATCGAGCGGCGCGGCCCGGTTCGGAGTCGAAAGCTGGCGTTTCGTCTTCTGTGTCACCTTGTTGCTCAATGATGACAATCCGGTCGTTGTTACCGTTCGAAGTTCGGGCAGGTCGAGTCGTGGCGGGTTTATTGGGTTTGGTATAAACTGCTTCGTCACGAGGGGTTTCCTCGCTGACCTCGGGAGTGCTGGTTGGCTCGCCATTCCGGTCAGCTAGTTTGGGCCGATACTTCCTTCTTTCGCTGGCGTTTTTTGGAATGTCCTTATCCGAGCCTGCTAGTTCCCGCTGCGTATTGGGCGAGTCTGCGGGGGCCGCGACGACGGGCGAAGTTCCTCGCGGCGCAGCCTCACCCGAGGGAGGAAGGTTAATGATTTCGACGGGCTTGTTAGCAGGCCGCCGCTTCATCAGCCACATCACACGGCCCTTTTGCAGGCGCTGGTTGCGGTTGCTGATGCGATTGTACTTAAGCAAGCGGCTCGACCTTAGCCCGTAAATCTGCGAAATACTGCGAATGGTTTCGCCCTCCCGCACAGTATGGAGAGGTACCATTGCCTTTTTGTTTTTCTTGGCCAAATAATAGACATCATTCGGAATCAGCGGATCACGACTACCTAAGTCGTTGTATTTCAAGAAATTTGAAGTCCTAACCTTAGCCGCCTTGGCTAGGTCGGGAGCTTTGTCACCGGGCCTTGCCTGAATACCGGGGAGACTATTGATTTCGTAAAAAACCGGTTCGTTCTGACCTTTTAGTTGGACGCTGGCTTTGCGCAAAATCGGAAAACCGATGTCGTCGTCGGCAAAATTGGCGGTGGGATCATCCCGCGCAATCATCAGCAACCCACGCACCTCATTAAGTTGGCCTGAAGCCACGGGCAGCACTACGACGTATTCACGGTCGGCGGGTATCTGGTCAGCCTCCGTCCACAGGTTGTAGCGGCGTACTTCTAGCGGGTCGAGGTTCAACTCCCGCGCAATCGAACTGAATGTGCGCCCCCGGCCTTTCCGGTATTCCAGCAGTACGACGGCGTTGGCCGTGCGGTAGCGCTCCATGCCTGCCTCCAGCGCAATTTTGTGGGCAAAAAAGCGCAGAACGTATTGATCCGTTTTGCCATCGAGTGTAATTTCCTTGGCGTATGCCCAGTTTTTCGGGATAATGTCCTTGACACCACCAACGCCTAGGTAGTATGAATGCAGCGACGAAACCCAATTTTTGTATTGGTCGTTGCTGCGTTCGAGGTAGCGGGCAGCGGCGCGGGTGGAAGCCGTGATGCTTTTGCGCTCATCCACGCGACCACTCACCAGCAGGCCCAACTCCTGCGCCGTTTCCTGCTTGAATTGCCAGAAGCCCACGGCGTCGGAAGTGGACACGGCATCGGGCGTGAGCGAGCTTTCCTGCACGGCCAGGTACTTAAAATCGAGCGGTACTTCCTCCTCAATCAGGACGCCTTCCAGGATGGGGAAATAGAGAATGGCACGGTCCATTTTGGCTTCCCAAAATCTTTTATTGGCCATGAGACTACGAATGTCGGCCTCGATGATCCGCTTGGCACGACTATCGAACTTAACGTCAATGCCGCCAAACATGACATTGTCAGGCACACCCGGAATTTCCTGCGCTTGGGCGGAGAAGCCCAGCACGAGCGCACAAAGTGCCGCGAGGAGCGGACGGAAAGGGTTGATGTTTTTTTGATTCATGGGGGGTTAGAGTAAAAGTTCAAATTCTCAAAGAACCTGGGCAATCATAATTCCGTCCCGTAGGGGGAGCAGAAGGCATTTGACCCGGGGGTCGTGGCTAACGTATTCATTAAAGGCAAGCAAAGCCGGAGTTTCCTTATCGGGCTTGTACGCGGACGGATCGGCCACCTTGCCGCTCCATAAAACGTTGTCGGCGAGGATGAGTCCGCCGGGTTTTATTTTTTCAATTACCAAATCGTAGTAGGCGCGGTAATTGACCTTGTCGGCGTCGATAAAGACCAAGTCGAAAGTTTCGTCAAGCGTCGGGATAACGTCGAGCGCCGTCCCGATGCGGAAGTCGATACGGGCAGCAAACCCCGATTTGGCAAAAATGTTTCTTGTGAAGTTTTCAAGTTCCTCGTTGCGGTCGAGGGTGATGAGCAGGCCCTCGTCGGTCAATCCTTCGCAAAGGCAGAGGGCGGAGTAGCCCGTGTAGGTACCGATCTCTAGGATGCGACGGGGACGGACAAGGCGCGAGAACAGCGCCAGCAGTCGCCCTTGCGCGTGGCCCGACAGCATCCGGGGCCGCATGATTTTGGCGTGAGTCTCGCGGCTGACATACCGCAGCAGGTCGCTTTCGGGTTCGGTATGCCCTTCGGCGTAGGCCTCGATTTCCGGGGGTAGAAATTCCATGCGGGGCAGCGGTGGCAAAAATTTAGTGGTTAGCCGTCGCCTCAAATATACCAAAGAACGCTTGCAATGCCGAATTCTTGTAGAAAAAAGCTAGCTGGGTGTTAGGTTGTTGGCGGGGCGCCCGTGGCGTCGTCAGGTATTAGGTTCTTATTTGCTGTAAGCCTCCCAAAACCTAATACCTAATAACCTAATACCCAATACCTATTCCAACAAATGCTGCAAGTATTTACCGTAGCCGCTCTTCACCAGCGGCGCGGCAATTTCGCCGAGTTGCTCTGCCGAAATAAAGCCCATGCGGTAGGCCACTTCCTCAATACAGCCGATTTTGAGCCCCTGTCGCTCTTCGATCACCTGCACGAACTGCCCAGCCTGCATCAGCGACTGAAAGGTGCCCGTATCCAGCCAAGCCGTCCCCCTGTCCAGCAGGCCGACTTTCAGTTGGCCCCGGTTGAGGTATTCGCGGTTGACGTCGGTGATTTCTAATTCGCCGCGTGGCGAGGGCTTGATGTTTTTGGCAATTTCCACCACCTGGTTGTCGTAAAAATACAGCCCCGGAATAGCGTAATTGGATTTGGGCTTTTCTGGTTTTTCTTCAATAGAAATAGCTTTGAAATCTTTGTCGAACTCCACCACGCCGTAGCGCTCGGGATCCTGCACCTGGTAGGCGTACACCACGCCACCCGTGGGGTCGTTGTTGGACTGCAAAACCCGCGAGAAGCCTGAGCCGTAAAAAATATTATCGCCCAAAATCAACGCCACCTTGTCGCCGCCGATGAAGTCGGCCCCGATGATGAAGGCCTGCGCCAGTCCGTCGGGGCTGGGTTGCTCGGCGTAGGAAAACGAGCAGCCCAGCCGCTGGCCGTCGCCGAGCAGCTTCTCGAACTGCGGCAAATCGTGCGGCGTCGAGATAATCAGGATTTCCCGAATCCCGGCCAGCATCAGCACCGACAGCGGGTAATAAATCATCGGCTTATCGTAAACCGGCATCAGTTGCTTGCTGACGGCCAGTGTAAGCGGATGTAGTCGCGTGCCGGATCCCCCGGCGAGTATGATTCCTTTCAAAAGAGTTCAAAGTTCAAAGTTCAAAGTTTAGGGTTCAGAGTTCAAATTTGTAGTTACACAAGACTTTAAACTTTAAACTCATAAACTTTAAACTTGTTAGCCGTACATTTCTTCGTAATACTTCTTGTAATTCCCTGACGTCACGTTATCGAGCCAGGCTTGATTTTTCAGGTACCAATCCACGGTTTTTTCCAGGCCCTCCTCGAATTGGAGCGAGGGTTCCCAGCCAAGTTCAGTTTTCAGGCGCGTGGCGTCGATCGCGTAGCGCAGGTCATGGCCGGCGCGGTCGGTGACGTAGGTGATGAGGGCTTCGGCGGTGCCGGGTTCGCGGCCCAGCTTTTCGTCCATGATTTTGCAGAGCAGCAGCACCAGATCGAGGTTTTTCCACTCGTTGTGGCCGCCGATGTTGTAGGTTTCGCCTATCTTACCGTCGTGGAAAATGGTGTCGATGGCGCGGGCGTGATCCTCTACGTAAAGCCAGTCGCGCACATTTTCGCCCTTACCGTACACGGGCAGCGGCTTTTCCTGCATGATGTTGTGGATCATCAGCGGAATCAGCTTCTCGGGAAAGTGGTTGGGGCCGTAGTTGTTGGAGCAATTGGAAATCACCACGGGCAGCTTGTAGGTATTGTGATAAGCCCGCACAAAATGGTCGGACGAAGCCTTGGAGGCTGAATAAGGCGAACGCGGATCGTAGCTGGTCGTTTCCAGGAAAAACTCGTTCGGGTCGTGCAGCTCGCCATAAACCTCGTCGGTGGAGACATGGTAGAAAAGATGATTCTCCAAGTCATCCTTCCACGCTTTCCGCGCGGCGTTCAGCAAATTGACCGTCCCGACCACGTTCGTGACTACAAACGCCAGCGGGTCGCTGATCGAGCGATCCACGTGCGACTCGGCAGCTAGGTGAACGACGCCGTAGAAATCGTTTTCGGCGAATAGTTCGTCTAAGAAAACAGCGTCCGTAATGTCACCTTTCACGAAAGTATAGTTGGCCGCGTCCTCCACGTCCCGCAGGTTTTCGAGGTTGCCCGCGTAAGTCAGCGCGTCGAGGTTATAAATGTGGTAGCCGGGGTACTGATTCACAAAACGCCGCACCACGTGCGACCCGATGAATCCTGCGCCTCCTGTTATTAGGATTTTTTTCATTAAAATGTTCAATTGTTTAAGGGTTGAAGAGTTTAGTTTTCAACCCTCAACTGTCAACTGTCAACTGTGTCTATTGTCTCTCTGAGCGTACGGGGCCGCCCGGCGGCCGAAGAGTCAACTGCCAGCGCCAAGCGTCGCGTAGTGATTCGGTCAGAGATTTCTCGGATTCCCAGCCCAGCACCTTATTCGCCTTATCCGATTGCGCCCAGATTTTCTCCACGTCGCCGGGGCGGCGCGGGCCGAGGGTGTATTTGAGTTTTACGCCGCTGGCTTCTTCAAAAGCAGTTATTAGTTCCAAAACCGTGTTACCGTGGCCCGTACCCACGTTGAACACGTCGTAGTAATTGGCTTCGGTTTGTTTTTCCAAAAGCTCAATGGCCTTCACGTGCGCCTTGGCCAAATCCACCACGTGGATAAAATCCCGGATGCAGGTGCCGTCGGGCGTGTCGTAATCGTCGCCGAACACGACGAGCTTTTCGCGCAGTCCGGCGGCGGCCTGAGTCAGGTACGGCACCAAATTACTGGGTACGCCGGAGGGTAATTCACCAATTTCGGCCGAAGGATGCGCCCCGATGGGATTGAAATAGCGCAGCGAAATCGCTTTCAGGCTAGGCTTAGAATGCACGTAATCGCGGATGATGTCCTCGCACATCACCTTGGTATTGCCATAGGGCGAAGTGGCGGGCTGGCGCGGGGTGTTCTCGGTCACGGGCAGCGTATCGGGCTGACCGTACACCGTGCAGGAAGACGAAAAAACAAAATTGTCCACCCCAAACTCCCGCATGACTTGCAGCAGAACGATCAAAGAATCGAGGTTATTCCGATAATATTTCAGGGGCTGCTCCACCGATTCGCCCACGGCTTTGAAGGCGGCAAAATGAATGACGCCATCAAACTTTTCTTTTTCAAATAGCCCCCTTACCGCCGACTCCTCGGTGCAATCGACCTCATGGAAAGGAATATCCTGCCCGATAATATTCTTCAAGCCCCGCAGCACTTCCCAATTAGAATTGTAGAGATTGTCCGCAATCACGGGTTGGTAGCCCGCCGCCCGCAGCTCCACTACGGTGTGCGAGCCAATGAATCCGGTACCGCCGGTGACTAGTATTTTCATGCAAAAATTTTGGGTTAACAGGCTCCTTTAGCCCGTTTTCGGGGTCAAATCGGTATTTTTTTACCGGGCAAAAGTAGAAAATTTGACCGCTATTAAAAAATTGTTTTATTTTAAGAATTCGTAAACGGGAAACGAAGTAAGGAGTTATGAAGGACAGAGAAATACAGGCGCTGGTTTCGCTGCTTGACGACGACGACGCCGAAGTCACGACACTCGTCGAGAAAAAAATACGCTCGCTGGGCAAGGAAATCATTCCTTTTCTCGAAACACAGTGGGAAGGCACTTTCAGCCCCATCGCCCAACGGCGCATCGAGGACATCATCCACGATCTGCAATTCGACGGCATGGAGGAGCGGCTGCTGCACTGGAAAAACGGTGGGGCCCTCGACCTGCTCGAAGGCATGTCCATCATCGCCACCTTTCAGTACCCCGACCTGAATTTCCAGAAACTGCGCGACGAAATTGACCAGTTCCGCTACGACGTTTGGGGGCATTTCGACGACCAGATGAGTCCGGTGGATCAGGTGAAGACGCTGAACAGCGTGTTTTACAGCGGGCTGGGCTTCGGGGCCAACACCAAAAACTTCCACTCCGCTTCCAACTCCATGATCAACATCGTGCTGGAAAGCCGCCGGGGCAATCCCATTACGCTCTGCGTCATTTACCTGCTCATTGCCCGCAAGCTCAATATGCCCGTGTACGGCGTGAACCTGCCTAATCTTTTCGTGCTGACTTACAAGCGCGACAAGACGCAATTCTACATCAATGTCTTCAACCGGGGCATTATTTTCTCCAAAACCGACATCGACCACTACATCGCCCAGCTCAACCTCAGCGCCAAAGAGTCCTTTTACCAGCCCTGTACCCACCTCGAAATCGTGCAGCGCGTATTGCGTAACCTAGTTGTCTCCTACGAAAAGGCGGGCGAACCGGAGAAGATCAGGGAATTGGAGCGATTGCTGCTGGCGATGGTGGAGGAGTGATTTTGTAAGCCATTGAGCATTTTGCTCGTTGACTTTATATTTCTTCTTGTCGTTGAATAAACGATCTACGAGATTTTTCGGGCTTGGAAAAGTAAGCGGTAAACGCGAAAAGGATGCAGTTTTTGGTTAGCAATCGTCGGGCGGGGGTGTGTTTTACTATCTTTGCACGATTTAGCTGGAAAGTTGAATCGATAAAATTTTGTCGGACTCTGGAATTCCCAGAAAACCAAGGCCCGGTCTTCAATATATAGTAAGTACTTGTGCAGAATTAGTTTGCATCAAATATATTTGTAGCATTTTGTTAATCAGCAACTTAAAAGACTAAAAGCTAAATTCTAATAGCTACTTATTCTCTCTTTTAATGAAAGTTTTAAAGTTCGGCGGTACGTCGGTGGGTTCGGTTGAAAGCATCAAGCTGGTCATCGCAATCCTGGAAAAAAGCATTTCCAAGGGC
>Ga0335395_10002567_pt1 | contig 11263 bp, 8 predicted proteins | sample MAT02_FD_205744 | JGI IMG/M metagenome (GOLD analysis project Ga0335395, IMG submission 205744) | Freshwater microbial communities from Lake Fryxell liftoff mats and glacier meltwater in Antarctica - MAT-02 (spades assembly) (version 2) ...
CCCTTCACGTCCACGGTGATTTTCCGGCTGAGATCGCCTTTAGCAATCGCGGTGGCCACGTCGGCGATGTTGCGAACTTGGCCGGTGAGGTTTGAGGCCATCGAGTTCACATTGTCGGTGAGATCCTTCCAGGTGCCGGCCACGCCGGGCACCTGCGCTTGGCCGCCAAGCTTGCCGTCGGTGCCGACCTCGCGCGCGACGCGGCTGACTTCTGCCGCAAACGAGCGCAGCTGATCCACCATCGTGTTGACGGTGTTCTTTAATTCGAGAATTTCGCCGCGCACATCCACGGTGATCTTCTTCGACAGATCACCGTTCGCCACCGCAATCGTCACCTCGGCAATGTTGCGAACCTGTCCAGTGAGATTGTTGGCCATGGAGTTGACGTTATCGGTCAGATCCTTCCAGGTGCCCGCCACGCCTTCGACCGCCGCCTGGCCGCCGAGCTTGCCCTCGGTGCCAACTTCGCGGGCCACGCGCGTGACTTCTGAGGCGAAACCGTTCAACTGATCCACCATCGTGTTCATCGTGTTTTTCAAGGCCAAGATTTCGCCTTTGACCTCGACGGTGATCTTGGAGGAAAGGTCGCCCTTTGCGATCGCGGTCGCCACGTCGGCGATGTTGCGGACCTGCCCGGTGAGATTGGAGGCCATAAAATTCACGTTGTCGGTCAGATCTTTCCACGTTCCCGCCACGCCGGGCACCGCCGCCTGACCACCGAGCTTGCCCTCGGTACCGACTTCGCGCGCCACGCGGCTGACCTCGCCAGCGAAGCCATTGAGCTGATCGACCATCGTGTTGACGGTGTTCTTCAGCTCGAGAATTTCGCCATTCACTTCGACGGTGATCTTGCGGCTTAGGTCGCCGCGCGCGACGGCGGTGGTGACATCGGCAATGTTGCGAACCTGCGAAGTGAGGTTGTTCGCCATCGAGTTGACGTTGTCGGTGAGATCCTTCCAGGTGCCGGCCACGCCTTTGACCACGGCCTGCCCGCCCAGCTTGCCTTCGGTGCCAACTTCGCGCGCTACGCGGCTGACCTCGCCCGCAAAGGCGTTGAGTTGATCGACCATCGTGTTAAGCGTGTTCTTTAACTCCAGGATCTCGCCCTTAACATCCACAGTGATTTTTCGGGAAAGATCGCCGTTCGCCACGGCGGTCGCCACGTCGGCGATGTTGCGCACCTGCCCGGTAAGGTTGGAGGCCATCGAGTTGACGTTGTCGGTCAGATCCTTCCAAGTGCCGGCCACCCCAGGCACCGCCGCTTGTCCACCAAGCTTGCCGTCAGTGCCGACCTCACGCGCGACCCGGCTGACCTCGCCGGCGAAGCCGTTGAGCTGATCGACCATGGTATTGATGGTGTTTTTCAATTCGAGAATTTCGCCGCGCACCGCGACGGTGATTTTTCGCGACAAATCGCCGTTCGCCACCGCAGTGGTAACGTCGGCAATGTTTCGCACCTGCGAGGTAAGGTTAGTGGCCATCGCGTTCACGGAATCGGTAAGATCCTTCCAGGTGCCGGCGACGCCGCGCACCTCGGCCTGGCCGCCCAATTCGCCTTCGGTGCCGACCTCGCGCGCCACGCGCGTCACTTCCGAGGCGAAGCCGTTAAGCTGATCCACCATCGTGTTGATGGTGTTCTTGAGCTCGAGGATCTCGCCCTTTACATCCACGGTGATCTTCTTGGATAAATCGCCGTTCGCGACCGCGGTGGTGACTTCTGCGATGTTGCGCACTTGGCCGGTGAGGTTCGAGGCCATGAAATTCACGTTGTCGGTAAGATCCTTCCAGGTTCCCGCAACGCCAGGCACCGCCGCTTGGCCGCCAAGCTTGCCCTCGGTGCCGACCTCGCGCGCAACGCGGGTCACTTCCGATGCAAATCCGTTGAGCTGATCGACCATGGTATTCATCGTGTTTTTCAACGCCAGGATTTCGCCCTTCACCTCGACCGTGATCTTCGAGGAGAGATCGCCCTTAGCGATCGCGGTCGCCACGCCGGCGATGTTGCGAACCTGATCGGTAAGGTTCGACGCCATCGAGTTCACCGAATCGGTGAGATCCTTCCAGGTACCGGCCACGCCGGGCACCTGCGCTTGGCCGCCGAGCTTGCCTTCGGTGCCGACCTCACGCGCCACCCGCGTTACTTCAGAGGAAAAGCCGTTGAGCTGATCGACCATCGTGTTGATGGTTTCCTTCAGCTCCAGAATCTCACCCTTCACATCGACGGTGATCTTGCGCGACAAATCGCCGCGCGCCACCGCCGTGGTCACGGTCGCGATATTGCGCACCTGCGCGGTGAGGTTAGTCGCCATCGCGTTCACGGAGTCGGTCAGATCCTTCCACGTGCCGGCGACGCCCGGCACCACGGCCTGCCCGCCCAGACGGCCATCCGTGCCGACCTCGCGCGCCACTCGGGTGACTTCCGAGGCGAACGAACGCAGCTGCTCGACCATCGTGTTGGTAGCTTCCTTCAGCTGCAAAATCTCACCGCGCACATCGACCGTGATCTTTTTCGACAAATCACCATTCGCGACCGCGATAGTGACCTCGGCGATGTTGCGCACCTGCGCGGTCAGATTGCCGGCCATCTGGTTGACCGAGTCGGTGAGATCCTTCCAGACGCCCGACACACCCTTCACCTTCGCCTGACCGCCGAGTTTGCCCTCAGTGCCGACCTCACGCGCCACGCGTGTGACCTCGGAGGTGAACACCGAAAGCTGCTCGATCATCGAGTTGACCAGCTTCGCCGAACGCAAGAACTCGCCCCGCAGCGCGCGACCGTCCACCTCCAACTCCATAGACTGCCCGAGATCGCCCTTGGCGACCGCGCCGATCGTGCGCGCCACTTCAGTTGTCGGCCGCACCAGATCGTCGAGCAGCGTGTTCAGTGAATCGACCTTTTGCGCCCACCCGCCGATCGCCCCCTGCACCGACATACGCTGCTGCAGCCGCCCCTCCTTGCCGACCGCGACGCTTAAGCGCTTTACCTCGCCTGTGAAGCGCATTTCGTAGGCGATTATGTGGTTGAAAGCCTCCGCAATGCGTCCATCCGTTCCCACCCAATCAATCGGCAAGCGCATTGAGAAATCGCCATCGCGAAATGCCATCACCGCCGCGAGCAGCTGGCGTGAGCGCACCTCTGCGGCACTCCCTTCCGGAAGCGTGGCCTTTTTGCGCGCCAACGACCTAAGCCTGCTTTTTTGCTCCGCTGTATTACGATTGCCCGCCTCTGGCATGGGCGAGGCTTCGGAATCGGGGCTCAGCGTGGAGTCGTTCATGGTCTTGAAACCTATTGGCAGATGAGGAAGTTGGCAGCTGGCAGTGAGGTTTTCAACAGGCTATCCAGTTAGCGCCATAAGCCCCCTCAGCACCTGTCATCGTAGCACGCGTTTTAGCCGCTCAAGCGCAGTTGGCCGCCGCTCGCGTGCGAAAACTCGACGGTAATTTCCCGGTTTGTCCTGGCCTGCCGACATAGTGAAAAGGTCAGCGCAACTTTTGGCATGCACCTTTGCAAGTTCGATCTGGTCACATTCTTGCTTTGAGCAATTTTGCAAACTTTGAAATAACTGCCCGCGCAAATCATCTTAAATACCAAGAAAGCGCGCTCAAGAGCTATCGAAGCAAATATAACGAAAGAAACCAACGGGATTTGCAAGCGCCGTCAAGAAAACGGCTTAAGTTGATGGCATTACGCCCTGACCCGTCCGAATTAAATAGCCTATTACGAGAAAATTAAAAGAAATTTAACCGTTGCAACAGCGCCGCTTGGATTTCAGCAAGCAGGCTTATCAACTACCATATGCTGCTGGAGCGCGCGGATTCAAAAATTGCTGCAACTACAGATTGCGATAGCAGTCCAGCGTCGCTCAGCTGATTTTAATATGCGAGGCAGTATCGAACGTTTAGCAAAATTATTGCGCCTGTTGCCAATCGCCTGTTGTCCATCGCCCGCTATCCACCTGGTTACTTTGCGCCTTTGAATGATTACACCCGTGATTGTACCAACCGCCGGCCTTATGCTGCCAACTACTGAGGCGCTATGAAAGTTCGATTGAGCCGCTCCAGCAGCCTGTGGTTTTTCGTTTTTGCAGCGTTAGTGGTTGCGTCCGGGATTGGCTTACGCGATCCGTGGCCGGCCGATGAGCCGCGCTTTGTGCTGGCAGCGCGGCAAATGCTGGAGTCGGGCCAGTGGTGGTTTCCACAGCGCGGCACTGAACTTTACGCTGATAAGCCACCGATGTTTATCTGGCTGCAAGCGCTGCTGCTGTATTGCTTCGGCTCGATTCGCATCTCGTTTTTACTGCCCTCAGTGCTGTCTGCAATGGGGGTTTTGTGGTGTACCTATGATTTGAGCAAAAGGCTCTACGGCGTTCAAACGGCGCTGATCGCGGCCGCGACGCTGTTGGTAACCATACAGTTCACCTATCAAATGAAGCGCGCACAAATCGACCCGCTGCTGCTGCTGTTTTGCACGATTTCAGCCTACGGATTTTTACGCCACGCCCTGCTCGGGCCTCAGCCGCGCTGGTATTACGCCGGCTGGCTATTTGCCGGATTAGGCATTATGACCAAGGGCGTGGGTTTTTTGCCTTTGTTGATGCTGCTTGCGCTTTGGCCTATGCGCCGATTCGGTTTTAACGGCTTGAGCGAGCCGGGAACTACCCATGGCGGCAAATCAGCGCTGCTGGGATTTTTAGTAATGCTGGTGCCGATTGCGCTTTGGCTAGTGCCGATGGCGCTACAGGCCTATTCAGGTAGCGATCCGGCGTTGCGCGCCTATGCGAATGATTTGCTGTTTAGGCAAACCGGTCATCGGTTGGTTAATGCCTGGCATCATCATCAGCCACCCTACTATTTTCTGGAGGTCATCGCGACGGCTTGGTTGCCCTTTGCATTGGCGCTGCCATGGCTGCTGCCGCGCTGGAAAGCGGCATGGCACGCACGTGATGCCAAAGTCTGGCTGCCGTTGGCTGGTGGCCTGTTAATACTGCTGTTTTTCACACTCAGCACCGGCAAACGCGATATGTACATCTTGCCAGCGCTGCCACTCATAATTTGGGCATCAGCGCCTTTCTTACCTGAGTTGATCACCCGCCCTGGGCTGCGCCGGCTTTCGCTTGGCCTTGCGCTTACGCTGGCAGGCGCGCTTTGTTTAGCCGGACTGGCGGCGTTATTTGGCGAACCGAAATTTGAGCTTAAATTAGAAGCTGAGCGCGGATTAAGCGCACCCGCAGATCAGGTGTGGATGGCGCTAAGTTTTATTGGCGGCTGCGCATTTCTGGCCGCAATGTGGTTTTGGCGACGCGGATCACACGCAGTATTCGCCGCGCTATGCACAATTTGGCTGGGCTATGGTTTGTTTATTACCCCTCAGCTCGACGGTGCCAATTCGGCGCGCGATGTCATGCAAAAAGTACGCTTGCATATCGGGCCAAATGCGCAGTGGGCCATGCTGGGCTGGCGTGAGCAGCACCTATTGCAGGCCCAAGGCACAAAGCCCGTGCTGTTTGGCTTTAAACGCGCCGTCCTTTTACAAAATACCGATGCCCTGCAATGGCTGCGCGCTGATCCTGCCCGCTGGCTGTTCGCGGATCGCGCACGCCTGCTGCACTGCGTATCTGAGCGCTATCCGCTGACGCCGTTCGCCAATACTAACCGTCGTGAATGGCTGTTAATACACCGTGACGAACTGCCCGATGATTGCCAGCCTATGCCTGCGCCATCGCCGACCCAATGAAACAACTAAAGAGGCTGAGCCCCGAATTGAATTCAGAATTGAAACGCAAAGCACCGATTGATATTGCCTGTAAAGGGCATCCCACGGTTCGGCTCTTTTATGTCGATTGAGCCCTCGCCGCTTGCGCTCAGCGTTGTGGTGCCCGTTTTCAACGAGCGCGCAAATATTGCACCGTTGCTTGCAGAAATCACTGCGGCGCTGCGCCACCTGATCGACTTTGAAATTGTTTACGTCGATGATTGCAGCAGCGATGACACGCTAAGCCAGTTGAGAACGCAAAAGGCGCAGCTGCCTGAGCTTCGCGTGCTGCAACACCAGCGTCAAAGCGGGCAAAGCACGGCGCTTAGAACTGGCATCAGGCATGCGCGCGGTCTATGGATTGCCACCTTGGATGGCGATGGCCAAAACGACCCGGCTGACATTGCTAAGCTGCTAGCGGCGCGCGCGCAGGCATCGTCTAATACAAAAATGTTTGCTGGCTGGCGCGTGCAGCGCCGCGATGTCTGGAGCAAGCGTATGGGCTCGATATTCGCCAATGCGGTGCGCTCCAGAGCGCTTTGCGATGCCACGCCTGATACCGGCTGCGGCCTCAAGCTATTTGAGCGCGCAGCGTATTTAGACTTGCCCTATTTCGATCATATGCATCGCTATTTGCCGGCACTGATGCAGCGCGCCGGGCATCTGACATTGAGCATACCGGTAAACCATAGGGCCCGCACCTCCGGAGTTTCTAAGTACACCAATTTCGGACGACTGATCGTTGGCCTGAGCGATTTATGTGGCGTTGCGTGGCTAATTCGGCGCGCCAAAATTACCGACGTGAGTGAGATATAAGCGATGAATGAAGAACTGCTGTGGCTGTCCTGGACTGGACTGCATGTAACAACCTGGAAGCTTATTGGCTACACCGGCGCGCTGCTGTTCGGCGCGCGCTGGCTAGTGCAGATGATGGCGTCTAAGCGCGCTGGGTGCCCGGTTATTCCCCGGCTATTTTGGTATATGAGCCTGCTGGGCAGCGCAGGCACGCTGAGCTATTTTTTGTTTTCCGCCAAGCAGGACTCAGTCGGCGTTCTGCAGAATCTTTTCCCCCTCTTTACCGCGCTTTACAGCCTGCATTTAGACGTGCGCTATCGCGGCTGGAATCGTGACAAGCTAGACGATACGCACCCTAAAGCGTAGCGCGTTGCACAGGCCATGCTAGAGCGCCACCACCATGAGTTTAATGCCGAGCGCTTCAAGCGCGGTGCGCTCTTGTTTGATATCGGCGCGGGTGAGTGGGTGCGCATCTAGCCAGTCGAGTGGGAAGCGCAGGCGCAGCTGAGTGGCGGTGGCTTGCAGCTTCATGTTGGGAATGGCTTCGGGCTGGCGGCCGCGCTGTAGCACGACGCTCAAACGCAATAAAACCGACAGCTTGCGCGCTCGTTCGCGCAGGCGCTCCGGCAAGTGCTCGAACGCGCGCTCGGGCACGTTGCGGCGGTGGCAGCGCAGCGTTGCAGCAAGCGCTTGTTGCTCCTCACGGGTGAATCCGGCTAGATCGGTATTCGCGACGATGTAGGCACCGTGCTGATGGTGCTGGCTGTGGCTAATTGAAAGCCCAATTTCATGCAAAATTGCCGCGAAAGCCAGCGCTTCACGGGCATCGTCATCGAGCTGCCATGCGCTAGCCACCTGGGTGAATAAGCTGAGCGCCATTTGCTTGACGCGCTTGGCATGGGTGAAATCTACACTGTGGCGTTTCGCCAGCGCGCGCACGGATTCAGCGCGTGGATCGGTATGGCTAATGCGCCCGAGCATGTCAAACAGCAGGCCTTCGCGCAGTGCATTCAGGCTTACTTGCATGTGGGCCACTTGCAGCTCGCGAAAGCAGGCATCAATTGAAGCTAAGCCGCCCAAAAACACCAGCTTACGATCTTCAGACAGGCTGGGCAATTTTAGTTTTGCCAGCTCACCCGCGTGCAGTACGCGTTCAATAATTTCATTTAAACCATCGCGCGTAATATCAAGCTCCGCGCCGCCGAGCGCCTGCAATATATTCGAGGTGGATTTTAGCGTGCCAGAGGATCCCATTACGGTTTTCCAACCGCGCTCTAAATAGTGGGTTAGAAACGGCGCAAATTCCAAAGCCAAAGATTGCTGCACGTCTTTCCATTGTTTGCGGCTGACTTTGCCATCGCTAAAATAGCGTTTGGTAGTCGCAACGCAGCCCATTTGAATGGACTCGGATTCAAACACTTCTAATCCTTGGCCCAAAATCAGCTCGGTGCTGCCGCCTCCGATGTCAATCAGCAGACGCTTTTTCTTGCGTTCGGGCGAGCCAGTCGCTACGCCCAAATAGGTCAAGCGGCCCTCTTCCCGGCCCGATATAATTTCAATTGGAAAGCCCAGCGCGGTTTCTGCCGCGTGTAAGAACGCGCGCGGGTTTTGCAGCTGGCGAACGGTGTTGGTCGCGACGGCGCGCACGCGCTCGGGTTTTAAGCCGCGCAGGCGCTGGCCAAATTGCGCCAGCGTGCCAAGTGCGCGCTCCTGCGCGGTACTCGCCAACACGCCATCGCTGCCCAAGCCGGCTGCGAGCCGCACCGGTTCACGAATGCGATCCATCAGCTGCAAGCTACCGCCCGCATAGCGGCTGACCACCATATGAAAGCTGTTGCTGCCTAAATCGACTGCGGCAAACTGTTCGCCTTCCAGCCCGGGATCGTAAGCGCTAGTTGCAAGCACGCCCGGTTCGGCCGTTTTACGGCTTTTTTTTATTTCAGGTTCAGCCGTTTCAATTGCCATGGTCTGCTCGGTATTTTTAGGCTGCGCGCGCTTTGCTGTGTCGATTTAAAATTACGCCCTGCCGCCGTATTCACCGGTTTCGGTGGACACCCTTACCAGCTCGCCATTCTCAATAAATTCAGGCACTTGCACTTCTAGCCCGGTTTGCAGTTTGGCCGGTTTGGTGCGCCCGGTGGCCGATGCGCCTTTCATATAGGGCGGCGTATCGACAATGCGCAGCTCTACAAATTGCGGCAAAGCAAGCGCGAGCGGCTGTTCATCGACGATCAGCGCAAAACAGCCCTGTAAGCCTTCAATCAGGTAGTCCTTAAGCTCCGGCACCAGCGCCGGCTCGAACGTGTATGGCGTGTAGTCATCGTTGTCTAGAAACACGTAGCTGTCGCCATCCATGTAAGAAAAGCTAGCCGCCCGTTTGGTCAGCTCCACTTCGTTTACCTCATCGTCCGAACGCAGGCTCAAATCCAGCTTCACATCGGTGCCAATTTGGTAGAGCGCAAAGCGAAAGGTGGTATTTCCGCCGCGCCCGGTTGGCGTGCTGCGCTGCACATCTCGGATTTGCCAGGTGCGCTTATCGTGCGTGATTACCGTGCCTTTTTTTACGTCAAATGCCTTCATAAAATTCCCTCAAATTCAATAATCTAGCTGATTCTTGATGACCAATTATTGGCCCGCGCGCTATTTCGCTGCGAGGCGCACTGCGCCGTCGAGTCTAATCACTGTGCCGTTCATGTAGCGGTTTTGCAGAATAAATCCGACGGTATCGGCGAATTCGTCCGGTTGCCCTAGCCTGCTCGGGAACGGAACCGCGGCGGTTAACGCTGACTGCACTTCAGGGCTCATGCCATCCACCATCGGCGTCCAGAAAATGCCGGGCGCAATCGTCATCACCCGGATCCCAAAGCGGCCCAGTTCACGCGCCATTGGCAGCGTCATGCCCACCACGCCAGCCTTGCTGGCCGCATACGCCGCTTGACCAATTTGGCCTTCGAATGCTGCAACTGACGCGGTGTGAATAATCACGCCGCGTTCGCCATCGGTGCCAAGCGCTGCATTTTGCATGCGCTGCGCGGCCGCTTTTGCAACGTTGAAACTTCCAACGAGGTTGATTCGAATCGCCGTTTCAAAACTCGACAGCGCCATTGGCCCATTTTTGCCCAAAACCCGGCCCGCACCCAAAATGCCGGCACAGTTGATCGCCACATTAAGCCCGCCCATGGCCGCCGCCGCGGCTTCAATGCTAGCGACCACGCCGGCTTCATCCGTTACATCGGTACGGAAATAGTGGGCATTCAGCGCATTTGCCGCAGCTTTGCCTTTGTCATCTTGCAGATCTAAAAGCGCCACGCGCGCGCCAGATTTAACCAAAAATTCAGCCGTGGCATAGCCAAGGCCAGACGCGCCGCCGGTGATTACTGCGCATACTTCATTAATTTTCATCAGATTTACCTAACAAGCTATTTAAATTCTTATCTAATTGGCGCATCAATAGCTCATCGCCGCCGCATTTAAAATGCCGCTCACAATGCTCAGGCCCGCTACCAAAATACCCATTGACAGGCGATCAGCCGTCAAATCATCACTGAGCGAAGAAAAGCTGAGCCGCAAAATCGTATAGACCAAAATTTGCACGCCCATCGCAACCACGCCCCATTGCGCCAGCGCCATCGGGCTCACGCTTTGCAAAATCGCCGCCGCCACCGGGATTGCAAAACCAATCAGCGCGCCGACTAGCACCACCGCTGCCGTTACGTTGCCCTGTTTGATGAGCGCCATTTCATCGTGCGGGGTAAAAAACGTGTAGACCGACCAAAAAACCGTCAGTAGCAGCGCAGCCATTGCAAAGTATTGAAAAAAGTGCGGCAAGCCGTACAAATAATTGGGCAGCATGGACGGGCTCGGGTACGTTTGAAGGCCCCAAGCATAGCAGCGCACGGGAAATTTCGGCGTTTGAATTGCTGGCTCTTACACGGCTCGGACTTAGCATGAATGCATTTTGTCCAAAACGTCCTGTAGATGCGTGGTCATTTGCGCAAACTTGGCCAAGGCAGCGCTATCCAGATGCTGCTGCTCAGCGACTGGCCTTCGAACAAATCCTTGCGCGCTCTTGCACGAATAAATCGACCAGCCGGCACACAAAGCTTGTCTCATTGCGCCGCGCCGATGCCGCCAGCGCGCAGCGATCCGCTAGCGATTCATCCGTCGCAGCGCAGTTCAGCGTGAAAGATCGCCGCTCTCCGGCGGCTTGCAGGAGTGTGACCTGCATTTGATCCGAACTGAGCATTACGCTTGCGGTTTTCAGATCCGCGAATACGGCCGACAGGGCAAATGATGGGTTAGTGTCCACTACATGACCTTGACGATGCTACGCTGTTGGCGTAGCTTTAAAAAAGATTCGCGATACTGTTTCGCATTATTAAAAAGGCATGCGATGAAGTCTGACACTTCCATGACCGGCGAAGAGTTAGGGCTAAAAATCCTTAAAGGCTTGCAACAGCTTAAAGCTGGACAATTTCGCGTAGCGTATTCACCGGTTGCCACAGCGCGTAACAAGTTGGGAATGACCCAAGAAGAATTCGCAAAGCTGTTAAACGTTTCCGTGCGGACGTTGCAAGGCTGGGAGCAAGGGCTTAAGCAGCCCGCTGGCGCAGCCCGGTCGCTGATCCGTATCGCAGTGGCGCAACCGGATATGGTGCGCGAAGTGCTAGCCGCATAAGCGTGTACGGGCGCTGAAAAATGATATGGAAGCCTAAA
>Ga0335395_10002569_pt1 | contig 11263 bp, 10 predicted proteins | sample MAT02_FD_205744 | JGI IMG/M metagenome (GOLD analysis project Ga0335395, IMG submission 205744) | Freshwater microbial communities from Lake Fryxell liftoff mats and glacier meltwater in Antarctica - MAT-02 (spades assembly) (version 2) ...
GTTGTCTGCATCTACAATGGCGTGAGTGACTACAAAACCCAAGCGAAAATCGCTCCCCCACCCCTTGCCACCCTTTCCAAGATCGACGGACATTTTACGGTGATTTGTATAGCACGCCTGGCCCCGCCAAAAAATTTCGCCTTATTCTGTGAAATAGCCCAGTCGTTAAATGGGCAGAGGGTGGAATTTTACTGGGTCGGTAACAAGGAGCAACCAACCAATTTGCCCGAAAACGTCCATTGCCTGGGCGAATTCCCTAACGCCCATTTACTGATTCCGGAGGCCGATCTCTTCCTGTTGCCCACCGAATACGAAGGGATGCCTGTCTCCATTCTTGAGTCTTTATGCTACGGTGTCCCGGCCCTGGCGTCGGACGTGGGGGGCATATCCGAAATTCTGGACGGCAACAATGGTTTTGCGCTTAAAAATAGAGTGGAAGAGTTCCGGGGGGCCATTTTAAGTTATGTGCACAGTTTCGACACCTACAAGAAGGCTAGGGCAAATGCCAGAAAATCCTACTTGCGAAGTTTTACAACCAGCCAGATGTACGAGGCCTATCTGGCTTTGTACGAATCGGTGGCAAGAACTAGACCTTGAAGCGGCCAATTCCAATAGTTTGCTTACTTTTGCGGCACCTGTTAGCAATGCCAAATTGGCATCAGCAGGTATAGAAGTATGAATTTATTACGTGCCAAGAATGAACGATCAAAAAAAATATACAAAAATATTATCCTTTCCGTATTCGTAAAGGGGGGAAGCGTTGTGGTTGGACTTTTAATCGTGCCGATAACTATTAACTATATTGACCCACTTCAATACGGGATATGGCTGACGATAAGCTCAGTGGTCAGTTGGATGAGTTTCTTTGATGTGGGAATGGCTAATGGGCTAAGGAACAGGCTATCACAGGCTTTGGCAATGGGCGAAATCGAGGAAAGTAGAGCATATATAAGCACTACGTATCTGGCTTTAACCTGCATTGCGATAATACTGTTCGTTGTTTATTTGCTGCTCAGCCCATACATCGACTGGCGATTATTCTTAAACATACCTCCGAGTGTTGGAGATAATATTCAGTTATTAATGTTTCTGGTGGTGGGAGCATTCTGTTTTCAGCTTGTTGTACAAATTATTAATGCAGTATTGACCGCTTACCATGAACCGGCAATGGCTGGATTTATTATTTTTCTGGGTCAACTTTTGAGCTTACTAGTAATATTTGCTCTAACAAGAACAATCTCGGGAACGCTGACCTTACTTACTGTGACCATGCTGGTAGTGCCAATTATGGTGCTACTGTCAGCTAGTTTCATCTTGTACAGAACAAAGCTGTTAAGAATAGCACCTAAATTTATTAAAGCCAACCTTAGCTACGCAAAGGATATAATGAGTTTGGGTGGTACATTTTTCTTTATCCAAATTGGCGCACTGATACTACTTTATACGAATAACATAATAATATCGAAGGTGATCGGTCCGCAGTCAGTGACAGAATTTAACGTTGCCTACCGTCTTTACGGAGTTGTCACAATGTTGTTTTTAATAATAGTTAACCCTTACTGGAGCGCTTTCACAGATGCTTATGCAAAAGGTGATTTTACATGGATGAGGGAAAATCTTCGAAAACTGAGAATAGTTTGGGTATTGCTTTCGGTTATCGTTATTCCAATTGTTTACTTTTCATCAGACTTTCTGTTTCAGGCATGGTTGGGGAGCAGTGTATATATTTCGAAGCCGCTTTCATTCACAATGGCACTGTATGCCATTGGGCATTCTATATTGACTTTAAACAGCTATTTATTAAATGGCTTAGGAAAACTTAAAATTCAACTGATTTTGTATTGCCTTGCCTGTACTATAAATATACCCTTGTCTATAATGTTGGCCAGAATATATGGGACTTCAGGAGTAGCAGCTTCCAGCGTGATATTATTTTTCTTCATTGGCATAATAATGTGGATTCAAAACAGTAGAATAGTTGAACAAAGAGCCGAAGGTATATGGAATCAATAATTTTTAAAAGACAATTATATTTGAAAGACAATACAAGAGATATTAACGAAATACAAAAACATGAAGTCAAAATTACTTTGGATTAGTTACTTAGTAGCAGTTGCCATAATTGGGGCCGTCATCCTTAATTTAGGATTGTCTTTTTTCTTTGGCTTAGGAAATCCCGTAATTTACGATGATAACCCTTTGTATGGCTATCGCCCACTACCTAATCAAGAAATGACCAGATTTAATGGGAAACGAATAAAAATAAATAACCTTAGCTTGCGCTGTGACTCAGATTGGGATACGGTTAAAGACAACAAAATACTATTCCTGGGCAATTCGGTCACTTATGGAGGAAGCTATATAGATAATTCAGAATTATTTAGTAAGTTGGTCACAAAAGTGGACACTAATTTAATTTCTGCCTCAGGTGGGGTAAACGGTTGGGGAATAAACAACATACATGGTCTGCTTCTAAAAAATAATTTTTATCCAGCGAAAAATTATGTTAGTGTATTACTTGAAGGCGATTTTCAACGAGGTGTAGCAACAATAGCAGGAAATTATTTTTCAACAAAAAAACCTTACAGTGCATTGCATGAGGTAACGAATCATTATCTAACTACTTATTTACAGTCCCAATTGGGGTATTATACTGGTAATTTTATCAAAGACAGAAGAATGAAGAAGTTAGTGCAGGAAGATGCAATGCAGCATTTGAAGCAAATAGACGACACACTAAAATCGAAAGGATTTAAACATCTAATTTTCATATCCCCATCCGCTGCTCAGGTTTTTAGAAAGGATACCATTGATGGAAACCTGAAGAACTTAGCTGCAATGTATGAACTTGATTTTATATATTTACTAGAAGAAATTAAGGATGATAAGCTTATCGAAAAAGAAATTTATCACGATACGGTTCATTTGGAGGTGAAAGGTCATAAAATTTGGGCTGAAAAAATGGGAAAATATATAAATAATAGTTTTTAAAGAGAAAACTTTTTTAATAGTACTTTTCGAAAGGATTCAAAACGATTAATCAAACAATTCGGTATATTGGACTTGTTAAAAGAAAAGTTTGATTTATGCTAATATATAACTAGGACAATTGTGTACAAATAGTTAGAAAAATCTATTGGATCCAAGATTTATCAACTCAATTCTTGAAAAATGTATATTGAGCCGAAGTCGGCAATTACCTTATTGAAAAGAAATCCATCATTATATGGGAACCCAGTATCTTTTGAAGTAGTTGAAGAATTCGAGAGAGCGATATGTGAAAGTGAATACGCAATTGACGTTATTAGAAATGACGGGATATTGCTACCGAAATTTTATAAATTAGCGTATATCAAGCTGAGGGTACCTTTCTACTCTTCATCTATTTGTACTAAGTCCAAGAAATCAATATTTAGTATCCAGATGGGGCCTGATTTTGGCAAAATACTTCCTTTAATTAATAGGTATGAAAATGTGTATGCCTATTTTTTTGACATATGGCCGAACTTTTTTGATGAAATGGAATTGTTCTTGAAAAATATTCCAGTTAGTCAGGTATTTTTGTCATCTGCAAATGCAGTAAACTATTTTCGTAATAAAGGTTTTTTAAATTTAACTTGGATTCCGGAAGGTGTATCATCCAAATCATATATGTATTCATCATATAAAAATAAAGATATAGATGTCTTGGAGTTAGGAAGAAAACATAAACATATTCATAATACTATTGCTGAGATATTGAGAACAAAACATAAAACACATTTATTTGAAAAAAAACCTGGTGAAATCATTTTTTCTTCTACAGAAGAATTTGTATCTGGAATGGCAAGAAGCAAAATTTCGCTATGCTTTCCTAAGAACGAGACCCATCCTGATGTGGCTGGATCCATCAGTACGATGACAAACAGATATTTGCAATCAATGGCTTCAAAATGTTTGGTGGTTGGATCTGCGCCACAAGAAATGATTCAACTTTTCGGTTATAATCCGGTTATTCAAATAAATTTCTCAGATCCTGCTCGACATCTCTTAGAAATACTGGATACTTACGAAGACTACCACAGCCTGATTGAGAAAAACTATCAGAATGTGATTCGAAATCACACTTGGGAAAGTCGATGGAAAAGTATATTGGAAACTATAAAATAATTGACTAAATATGAATATTTTTAACAGCATCAGGAATAAAGTTCGCCGTAGTTTGCTACTCAAACAGTTATTTGCATACTATATAGTTCCAAGCGGGTTTTTCGATAAATGGTTTTTAACAATGAATCCGAGTAAGGAGTGGGAGGAAAGAATTTCACTAGTGCTTTCTAGCTCAGATAATGATAAGATTCCCAGGGTTAAAGATGCTGGGAAAGTTAATAAAGGCTTCCAGACAATGCATAATGGTTTAAAAATAGCTTTGGGAAGTTACTATGGCCCCGAAGTTAGCCATATGTTGATTCAAAATAAAGGTGTCCATGAACCACAGGAAGAATATGTCTTTCAATTGGTTCTGGAAAATCTGAAAAGACAGAATAAGTCAAATTATGTTATGGTGGAACTCGGTTCATTCTGGGCTTTCTATTCAATGTGGTTCAAGAAAGAATTACCTAATTCAGAGTGTTTTATGGTTGAACCAGATCCTTTCAACCTTGGATGTGGAAAGACAAACTTCAAAAAAAACAAATTTAACGGAACATTCATTAATGCTTTTGTATCAGATGAAAAAAGAACTGAAAACCAAAATAAATTCATTTCTGTTGACTCATTGCTATTAGATAATTCAATTAACTATTTTGATATTGTACACTGTGATATCCAAGGCTTTGAATTTGATATGCTTAATGGTGCTTCAGCCGCTATAAAGGCTGATAAGATTGGTTATTTCTTTATCTCAACCCATTCAAATGAATTGCATGCTGAATGTTCTAGTTTCCTTATCAAACAAGGTTTTGACATAATCGCTTCCGCAGATCTTAATCAGACTTATTCATTTGATGGGCTTATCGTGGCGCGGCGAAGTAATCATCTAAGTTTACCTAAGGTGGATATTTCATTGAAATCATAGTTTCGATTTTGAGTTATTTATAAAATTGAGTCTTGTTTTATTCAGGATTCTCAATTAAAGCACAGGAGGTATTTTACTTTATATTGTTCTAAGAACTTGATTTGTTTAAAGTATGCCCAGCAAAGAGCCACTAGTAAGTATAATAATTGCAACTCATAATGTAGGAAATTTGATTGAAAAAACATTATTGAGTATTTTCAATCAATCGTACAAAAAATTTGAGATTATAATTATTGATGCGGTATCGAATGATCTAACACTATCTTACATCGAAAAATATAAATCTCGTATATCCTACCTTATTTCTGAACCTGACAAAGGTATATATGACGCATGGAATAAAGGATTAGAAAAGGCCAAAGGGGAATGGATAGCCTTCCTAGGCGCAGGAGATGAATACCTACCTGATGCTCTCCTTAATTATTTTAACTTGCTAGCCCGATCACATTATTCGGTTGAATTTATTTCTTCCACAATAAATATAGTAGACAGAAAGGGAGAGTTTATATCTGTTAAAGGTAAACCATGGACTTGGCCTAAATTTTTAGAATCTATGATGTGCACGCACGTGGGATCTTTGCATTCAAGGCGGCTTTTTGAAAAATATGGATTTTTTGATCCTTCATATAAAATTGCGGGTGATTACGAATTTCTCTTGCGGGCCGGAGATCAATTGAAAACCGCATTTTTACCTGTAATTACGATTAACATGCTGAATGGTGGTGTTAGCACCTCCCCCATGGTTTTATTAGAAGATAGGAGATTAAAGATAAGTACAGGAAAAAAAGCTATTTGGAAAGCAGACATTGAGTTTGCAAAAAATTGGTTAAAGCAACTAGCTCGTCGAACTATTGAATTTCGATTTTAAGCATCTTCTGATATTTTCTATATTTATTTGATGAATAGACTAGTTGAGGTTTCTTTCATATCATGCATTTTTCTATCTTTCAACTCAATACCGCTAGGTTTTGTTGACTTTTACTATTATTATATCGTTGTATTAATAACATTTCCTATTCTATTTATTATGTATAGGAAAATCGATAAATGGATTTTAATCGGTTTTTCTTACCTTTTAATAATTGGATTATTCAATGTATTATTAGGAAACAACGAGTTACCACAGTTTTTCAAAGTCTATTCAGGAGCGTTTGTTTTTTTTCTCTTATTTTACTATATAATAAAATATAAGGATTTCAACCTTTGGTCTTTATTCCAATTATATTACAAAATTGCAGTCTTTCACGCTTATATTGGCCTTATTCAATTCTTTTCATTTTTGATTGGTTTTAAATATGGGTATGACTTTTCATGGTTTGGAGCGAGAACAATGAAACCCGACGAAATTGCCGGACTCTTAGTCTATCCAATTCATGGTTTGGTTAGTGAACCGGCTGCTTTTGTAATTGTCCAATCAGCAGCTATATACTTTGCTATTGGAAGGTTCCTAAAATCCAACGTGTCGAAGATAGGTTCATACTCTGATGCAATTATTATTATCACAACCTTTATTTTCAGTTTATCTTCCACCGGCTATTTTGCATTATTCGTCGCTATATTACTTCTGTTTAGCAAGCAGCTCAATCTCAAAAGAGTCATCGCTGCCTGCTTTGTACTTCCCGGAATGGTTTTTCTTTTATACACTTCGGTACCTAAGTTTCAGGAAAGGTTTAATACTATGTTCCTGTTAATGGCAGGAAGAATATATGTAGACGCTACTTACGGTGAAGATACTGCTGGGTCAACTCTTATTTTAGTCAATCACTTTTTAGTTGCTAAGGAAAATGCTGGAGATCATTTTTTCGGAACTGGGCTTGGATCACATCACGTAGCCTTTCAGCGGTACAATACGCTTGAAACTTGGTTCACTGGTTATGGCCCTCATTCGATGTTATTGAATGAAAATGATGCTTCATCTTTGTTTAACAGAATTCTATCTGAAATGGGGTATATCGGTGTGTTCGCCGTCTTTGTTTTCTTAATTAAGTTTTACATTGGTAATAATTTATTGCTTTGGTCTCAAATTAATCATTCCTCCCTTGTTGTAATTCTGACATTACTTCTACGAGGCGGACATTATTTTATTTTAGGGTTACCTTTTTTTGTACTGGCCTACTACTATTCTTCAAAGTTATCTAAGACTAATTCCTCTATGTAGCTTTGCATCAATTCAACACTCCTTGAAAAAAATTCTGTATATACTGGAAGATGGCAGGTTTGGGGGTATGAATAAAATGACCGCTGATATTGCAAAAAGAGTATCGTTTAATGGTTTCCAAGTGCATTTGTTAGTGGGAACGGTTGGCGCTGATTTCTTTCTTAAGTATCTCGATCAAAACCAGCTCCCTTACAGCCTTGTGTCTCAACGCGTGTTGTCTAAAAATAAACCTGCTCTTGCACGTTATATACTTTTCTTTTTCTCAGATATATTTAATTTGTTTCGAGTCATAAATGAAATGAAACCTGATCTTGTTTATTGCAATGGCTCTCAGCAGATTAAAAGTGTTATCGCGGCTTCATTTGCTCGTAAAAAAGTAATTTGGCATATGCATGATACTCATCAGCCCTATCTCTTATTGCTGGTATTTAAGCTGATTCGATTTCTCTGCCGCGTGAAATGGTTTGTAGCTTCCTGTGAAAGAACTATTGTATTTTATGGTTTGGACGCCTATAATTCACATGTTTCGCGCCCGCCCGTTGATACGTCTTATTTTCGTTCTTCCCAGCTTGCTCCTATCCTTTACTCTGGCGATTCGTTTAGAGTATTGACTATCGCCAACGTCAATACGGACAAAGGCTTGGATACCTTAATTCGCGTTGCTGCTGAAATCAATAAAAGTTATCCTTTCTTTATTTTCACCATCGCAGGAATGGGAGCTGAGAACACCAACAGGATCTACATCCAGCTACGGCAATTAATGGAGTCGCTTGGTGTAAGCAATGTGGCTTTTGTTGGCCAAATATCCGATATCCGCTCTATGTTGTCAGAAAGTGACCTTTATCTTTGTACTTCCAAAAATGAGTCAGGGCCTATTTCGGTTTTTGAGGCACTTGCTATGGAGGTTTCGGTAGTATCCACTGACGTTGGTGACCTCAATAAATTATTCGCTGCTTACAATTATGGCCCCGTCTTTCCGGTTGACGATCACATAGCGTTGTCGCAAGAACTTAAGAAAATCTTGGATGAGCCGCAAATAATGAAATTTAAAAGCGCAGCCGGAAGGAAATTAGCTGAGCAGGAGCTGGACATCTCCATTTGCGCCAATGCTCAGATCCGGTTTTATGCCAGAGTTCTTTCAACATGAGTAGTATTTCCATAATTACTGTAGTATATAACAATGCTAACACCATTTTGGATGCTCTCAGGTCAGTATCAGCTCAGCAGGAAATAGACATTGAGCACATTGTGATCGATGGTGGTTCCACCGATGGTACTCTTGAAATTATAAAAGGCTTCACTGATCCACCAGAGAAATTAGTATCTGAACCAGACGATGGCATTTACGATGCTATGAATAAAGGGGTGCGACTGGCGACTAAGGACATCATAGGATTTCTTAATTCGGATGACGTATATTTCGACCAGGGAGTGTTAAAGCGCGTTCAGGCGGCCTTCGATTCTGACAATACCCTCCAGATCGTGTATGGCGATCTGGTGTATGTCCGAAGACATAATTTATCGCATGTCATCAGGACTTGGAATAGTAAGCCCTATGACGAGTTCTTTTTCGATCACGGCGATGTACCACCACATCCCGCTTTCTTTGTAAAGCGGGATGCCTTCACCGAGAGTGGGGGTTTCGATCTTAGGTACCGTCTGGCGGCTGATTATGAATTGATGTTAAGGTTATTGAAAATTGAACAAAGATCATCTATGCACCTTCCACAAATTCTGGTTAGGATGCGATTAGGGGGAAAAACTAATCAGTCATTAGTTAACATCATGGCAGGGAATAAGGAAATTATTAGGGCCTGGTCCAAACACAGTCTTAAAATTCCTTTGAAATTTTGGTTAAAAAGATATTTTTTTAAAATTGAACAGTATGTTTTGGCTGTATCCTATCGTCTAAGCAACCGTGCATAGCATAATTTAAAATCTTTTCATTTGTTAGAAACGTGTATTCTTTCTCAGTCAATTAAAATATAGGTGTTCCTTTGTGTAGGAAATCATCACCTTTGAATTAGTAAATGGCTGAATTTATGGCTGAAAACAACAAAGTGAGTCATGGGCTCTTTTACCGCAACCGTATCAAATCAAGTCTTTCTTCAGGCGGTCATGGATAGATTTTTTACGTACATCTGTATAATATTTCTTCCTTGTCTTGCTCACGCTCAGACTACGTCTGTCTTCTCCTTCGCCGAAATAGGCACCTTCATTTCCAGCAGTGGCCAAGTTCCGTTCTGGCTACGGGCCAATCAGTGGGGGACAGTTCCTTTGACTTCTCCGCTGGGTACGGCCCGATTGGGATTTCGATACCAGTCACCCACATCCTCGACTGATTCGATCTTCCGAAAGCCGCGTCTCCGGTACGGGCTTGGGGGAGAAGCTGTGGCCAACGTGGGCGCCGAAAATAACCTGATTCTCCCGGAAGCATTTGGCAAACTCCGTTGGAAGCAGTGGGAACTCATGGCGGGCCGGGAAAAACAGATCGTTGGCATTGTGGATACCACGCTCTCGTCAGGTTCGTACTCCTGGTCGGGCAACGCGCTACCGGTTCCCATGGTACGGTTTGGCCTGGCGGAGTACCTTCCCTTTGGTTTCCTCAAAAACTTCATTTCCATGAAGGGTTCTTTCGCCCATGGCTGGTTTTTAAATACTTACATCCAGAAATCGTACCTGCACCAGAAATCGCTTTATGGCCGATTTGGGAAGCCCGAAGGCAATGTCCACGTGCAACTTGGCATAGTGCATCACGTAATGTGGGGAGGGGAGGCGGATTACCTGATCGACAACCCGGTGGCGGTGAATGGCAAATTGACTTCGAGCTTCCACAATTATCTTTATGGCGTGGTACTGGCGCAGATCCCTGAGCAAAAATCCAATAGTCAGATTACCTCATTCGATGGTGTAAATCGGATTGGCAACCACTTGGGGCATTTCGACCTGGCGGTTGATTGGCAAATAAAGAAAACGAAATTTATGCTATATCGGCAACATCCCTTCGAAGACGCCTCAGGAATAGCATTTCAAAATTTACCAGATGGCCTGACCGGGTTGAGTCTGCGCCGCAATCCGGCCTCTTCTTCGTTTTTCGTCTGGCGAGGGCTCGTATTGGAATATTTCTACGCCAAAAATCAAACGGGAGACGATTTTACCATTCCGGGTAGTCGGTTTACCGGAGGCGATAACTATTTCAATCATCTCCAATACGTTGAAGGCTGGTCGTACAAAGGGAATGGATTGGGTACCCCTTTTATTCCGACAAAACAGGAAGTGAAAGAAGGAGTACCTCTAAGTTACCTATACCTCCCGACAAACAGAGTCGTTTTTTACCACCTGGGTTTGGAAGGACTGTTGGCCCAAAAGGTTCGCTTCATGGTCAAGCTTTCACACGGCCGACATTATCTCTCCTCGCTCACGCCCCTCTCCGATCCGATTTACCGTCAGTTTTCTTCGATGCTATCCGTCGATGCGCCCTTTTTGCGCTGGGGCGATACACGCCTCAAAGCTCAGCTCGCCTATGATAAGGGTGATGTATTGCCTGATTCCTTCGGTGGGTATTTAGGGATAAAGAGTAATTTCAGGAAGAATTGATGGAAATTCAACATTCAACTCCTACCGCTCGCTCATTTTATTTTTGCGTTACGCAGGATATTGTCTAGTTTTACCAACGATAACACATAGTGAAAGACTAAACCCGATGAGCGTAAATAAGACATTTACCTATAATGTTACTACTCGCAAGTCGTACGCGCACCGGCTGAAAAGCAAAACAGCCACCTCCAACGAAGTGCTGATCATTACCAGCTACGACTATTTTCTGGAAAAAAAGGGGCTGGCCCTGCTGCTGAACCGCTACCAGGAGATTATTCTGGTACCCCGGACGGTGGACGACGACTACCTGATGAACCAAACCGTGCGGCCACTCGTGGAGCAGTACGACAAGATCCACCTAGTCACCAACCCGCAGTACGACTCGCGCTACCATGTGATTTATGAGCTGGTTGTCAGAAATAACAAATCAATCCGTATCAGCACGGTTTACG
>Ga0335395_10002570_pt1 | contig 11262 bp, 9 predicted proteins | sample MAT02_FD_205744 | JGI IMG/M metagenome (GOLD analysis project Ga0335395, IMG submission 205744) | Freshwater microbial communities from Lake Fryxell liftoff mats and glacier meltwater in Antarctica - MAT-02 (spades assembly) (version 2) ...
AGTGATTTACGATGCAGCCCACGCGTTCGGCGTGAGACGCCAAGGGCGTTCGCTGCTTTCGTACGGCGACCTGAGTACCTGTAGCTTTCACGCGACCAAGGTGTTCCACACCATCGAAGGCGGTGCTCTCATCTCCAGCCACCCCGAACTGCACGAAAAGATTCAACTGCTGCGGGCCTTCGGCCACCGGGGCGACGAAGAGTACTTCTACGCGGGCATCAACGGCAAAAATTCGGAATTCCACGCGGCGATGGGCCTGTGCAATTTGCCGCACGTGCCGGAGATAATCGCCGCCCGGCGGGAAGTTTTTGAGCAGTACGACGCCCAACTTGATTGGGATAGATTGACCAAACCAAGAATCGACCCCGAAATTGAATACAATTATGCCTATTATCCGGTGGTGTTTGAAACCTACGATGTGATGCGCCGAGTGCAGTCCGCGCTTTTGGAAAATCAGATCGCACCGCGACGGTATTTTTATCCCTCGTTGAATACGCTCACTTTTCTGCCCAAATTCTACCCCTGTCCCGTGTCTGAGGATATTTCATCACGGGTACTTAGCTTGCCCCTCTACACAGGTCAACCCGCCGATGAAATCGAGACAATCAGCCGGGTGATTAACCAAAACCTTTGACCCACCTGTCGTGGAGCCGATCCATTGGATATTTTTTCTGCTGTTCGTGAGTGCTTTGGGTTTTGTAGCCAAGCGTTTGAGTGCGCCTTCGCTTACCGAATGGATCTTGTGTTCCTTCGTCCTTTTCGTGGCCTGCGTCATCCCCACCGGGTTCGTGCTTTCGGCACTCGACCTGACCGCTCAAACTTTTGCCTGGATCATCGGAAATTTCCTGGTTCTGGGGGTTCAGTTTTTGATCTGGAACCAACTGCTGCTTGGCTCACCTGAAAGGTATTCGGTTCGGAACATCGCACGAAACCGCGCCGCTACTTTCAAAGGGTGGTTCACCGAACTTTCCCCCTACCTGAAATTACTCTTCACATTAATGCTCGGGACGCTGTTCATCATCGGTGTCACCAACCTTTTATTGGTTCTTTTTACCGTACCCAACGAGTGGGACAGCATGACGGGCCACCTCAACCGCGCGGTGCGCTACATCCAGCGGGGAACGATGGCGCATTTCGGGGGCACCAATTGGAATATGGATACTTATCCCAAGAGCGTTACCTCCATCCAGATTTACAGCTACCTCCTATCGGGCAAAATTGAAAACGCCTTCAAACTAATTCATCACACATCCTATTGGATAACGCTGGTGGCGGTTTTTGGCACAGCCCAGCGAATTGGTCGCAACCTCTCCGCCAGCTTCTTCTGCGCCTTGGCATTCAGTCTCTTCCTGGATTTTCTGATGCAGGCAATCACCACCGAAACCGACATCGTGCTGACCGCCTACCTAAGCTGTATGCTCTATTTTCTGTACAGCTACTACGCCACGCTGCAAGACAAGTACCTGTATTTGGCAGGCATGGTCTTTGGAATTGCGCTGGGTCACAAGGTGACATTCGTGCTGTTGCTGCCATCGGTGTTCGTAATCATGCTCTACACCGTATTCCTTGCGCCGGACTTCAGAATTTTTATTCAAAGAACCCTAAAGCTCGGTGTCTCCATTCTAGCGGCTGTTCTGATATATGCCTTACCCACGGGTTATGTCAAGAATATCCAGGTTTTCGGCCACCCCATCGGCCCCCCGACGGCATTGCAGCACCAATCCGTCGAGCGGGCAGGCAGTCTGCGGAATTTGGCCGAACAGGGCAGCCGAAATCTGGTTCGGTACAGCTACGACTTTTTTAATCTCGACGGCATTCGTAACGCACAGTGGGGCTATGAGCTGAACACCCAGATACGGAAGCCTATTGTAACACTAGAAGACAAACTGGGAATGCGCCTGGATGAAGAATCCGATTTTTCAATCGTGCCTTTCAGTTTCCAGAGACGATTCGAGTTTTATAATGCCAATCCCTACTGGGGCGTGTTTGGATTTGCTTTACTGCTGCCCCTGGTCTTGCTCACTTTTTTACGAGTCTTTCGCTCGCGACCGCATTGGTTTTTGGCAACCGCCATCGTTCTACATTTCTTAACAATTTCTTACTCAGCGCCATACGACCCATTCAAGGGAAGATACTTTATCGAAACGGGGCTGTTCGCTTCACTATTCTTTCTGATGCTTTTTTCCAACCACCGTCTTTCCGTTCTAAAGCCCCGGAGGCTGGCCTGGAAGTCGTACGTTGGAGTTATCGTGGCTTTGGGCTGCGTTTCGGCGGTAATGTCGGTTTATCTCAATATTCGTGCTTTGCCCTTATCTGCCTATGGCTACGGGTCGGCATTCACTACTGAGCGCATCAAGTATCAAACCTTCGCCCGCCCGGACACCTACCCGGCGTATCGTGCATTTGATTCACTCGTGCCAGCCAATGCCACGGTGGCGCTTGGAACCATCAATGATGATTTTGAATATCCGCTTTACGGGAAAGACTTGAGCAGAAAACTCATTTCCATCAACCCCTTCGAGCGGGGGGTTCAGCCGATTCCGCCCGAAGCCGATTATTTATTTTTCGCCAAAAGCGTTATCACCCCCACATCTGGTGACCTTCGCCTGGGCACTGACACCAGCATGATCGACCTGATCGTGAAAGGGGAAGATTATTTTTTGCGAAAACTGAAATGAAGTATTCCGGACGTTGGATCGGTCAGCCGCTAACATCCAATAGCTAACATCCGACATCTAACACCCAATACATGACTCTCGCCATAATGCAGCCTTATTTTATGCCGTACCTCGGCTACTATAAGCTGCTCAACGCCGTCGATAAGTTTGTGATTTATGACGATGTCAACTTCATCAACCGGGGCTGGGTGAACCGAAATAAAATACTGGTGGGCGGGAAGGAGCATCTTTTTACAATACCCTTGCAAAACGCCAGTCAGAACAAACTTATTTACGAGGTTCAACTCTCCCCCGATATAGCCTGGCGTAAAAAGCTCCTCAAAACCATCGACCAATCTTACCGCAAGGCACCGCATTACGAAACCGCTTATCCCCTGCTGGAAGATATTATCAATGATCCTTCTGAGGACATTGCAGCCTATTGTCGCCAAAGCCTGACAAAAACGGCCGACTATTTGGCTATTGAAACTGAAATCATACCAACGTCCCGGCACTACGGAAATTCGGAGCTAAAAGGACAGGAAAGAATATTGGACATTTGTCGAAAAGAGGCCGCAGACCACTACATCAATCCCATTAACGGTGAGAGTTTATACGACAAAACGCTTTTTGAAAAAGAAGGGATCACCCTGAGTTTCATCAAAAGAAAACCCCAGGTTTACCAGCAGTTTAAGAATGAGTTCGTACCTTGGCTCTCAGTAATCGACGCTTTAATGTTCAACAGTGTGGCAGAAATGCAGGAGTCTTTACAGGTATTTGAATTGATCTGATAGCTTTCCATTCTGCGAGCAGCCTGATTGAACCCTCCAACAGATCTTAAATTCAGCACGCCCTCACTCCCACCCCCTCAAACAATTGGCAAAAGTCATCATCTTCGGCGTATTGGACACGGCAGAACTCGCCCACTACTATTTGGAAAACGATTCGGAACATGAGGTAGCGGCATTTACCGTGAACCGCGAGTACTTGAAAGAAGATTCTTTTCGCGGCCTACCGCTCGTGGCTTTTGAGGATGTAGAAAGCTTATTCCCGCCGCAGGAATATGCCTTTTTCGCTCCACTGACGGCCCGGAACATGAACCGAAACCGGGAGAAAATCTACCTGGAAGCCAAAGCGAAAGGCTACGGGTTCATTTCCTACGTCAGTTCGTACGCCACCATACTCGACCGCAGCGTGGTGGGTGAAAACTGCTTTATTCTGGAAGACAATACCATTCAGCCATTGACGACCATCGGCAACAATGTGGTGCTGTGGAGCGGCAACCACATCGGGCACCACAGTACCATTCACGACCACGTCTTTTTCACCTCCCACGTGGTCATGTCCGGCCATTGCACGATTGAGTCCTACTCCTTCTTTGGTGTCAACGCTACCATCCGCGATTATACCCACATTGCGCAGGGCACCTTGGTGGGCATGGCTGCCGCCATCATGAAAGATACGGACGAATGGAGCATCTACGTGGGCAATCCCGCCAAAAAGGTGCCCGGCAAGAAAAGTTTTGAAGCTTATTAAAGCTGCTTAACTTTGTCCTCCGCTCCATTAATCCCCAGCAAGTTTGCAAAAAGTCCTGTTCATCTCCCACGACGCCAATCGGGCCGGCAGCCAATTGCTGCTTTTGCAACTCCTGGGGCTGTTAAAAAATAAGGGCGTATCGACGCATCTCCTCCTTTGTGAAGGTGGGGAGCTGGTGCGCGAATTTGAACGGGTCGCCTCTGTCACGCTGCTTAAGCCCGTTCCAAAGCCCTCTGTTGGCCAACGAATCATTCGGGTTTTACCAATCAAAACCCGAGGTTTCAACTGGGAAAATCGTGATTTGCATCGGGTGAAGGCAGAACTTCTGGCACAGGACTTAGGGCTGGTTTTCGTAAACTCCGTAGCCAACGCTGAATTTTACCACAAGCAGCTAGGATACCTGCACCACTTGCCCGTGGTGCTGTTTGCCCACGAACTACAAATGTCGGTGGCTACTTACTCCCAACCCGAATCCCTAAAATTCTTGCTTGCCAAATGCCGTCACCTCATCGCGGTTTCGCGGGCAGTCGCTGACTTTTACGTAAATGAGTATCGTTACCCAGTGGAGCAAGTCAGCACTTTTACACTTATCAACACCGACGAAATTCAGCAGCGAATCGCCTCGGTCGATTCAAAACTTTTACAGCAACAGCTTGAACTGCCCGCCGATGCACTCGTTATAGGCGGTTGTGGCAATGCTGAATGGCGCAAGGGAAACGACATTTTCAACCTCATAGCCCGTGAAGTCATTGAGCGATTACCTTACTTGCCCGTGTATTTCGTGTGGGTCGGGGCGGGAGATTCCCAGCCGTTTTTTGAATTGATAAAGTTTGACGTTGAGCGCTTCGGCCTAACGGACAGAATTCGCCTCATCCCGCCCACTCCGCAAGCATTAGCCATCATGACCCGCTTCGATGTCTTCCTGCTTAGCTCCCGCGAAGACCCGTACCCGCTGGTGGTCATGGAAGCCGCTTTGCTCCAAAAGCCCATCGTGTGCTTTGACCAAGCCGGTGGTGCTCCCGAGTTGGTGGAAGCTGACGCCGGAGAAGTGGTCAAGTACCTTGATGTACACGCCGCCGCCGCCGCCGTGATTTCGCTCATTTTAGATGGAGAATTGAGGATGAAAAAAGGCAAAAAGGCGCGTGAAAAGGTGTTGGAACGTCATGATACCGCCCTCAGCGTGCAGAAACTAATGGCTGTAATGAAGAACGCCATGCAAGAAAATCTACTTAGCGAAAAGCCAGAATTGAACGTAACCAATCCTACGGCATGACGATTGCCTACACGATTTGCTCCGTCAACTACCTGGCACAGGCGCGAACCCTGGGCGATTCGCTGCGCCGTACCAATCCCGACATCCGTTATTTTGTTGGACTCGTCGATCGGCTGGACGGTGTCGAATTCGAGCCAGGTTATCAGCCCAATTATTCACTCGTCCAGGTTCACATGATCGGCATCACCGGTTTCGCCGAAATGTGTGAACGCTACAACATCACCGAACTTAATACCGCAGTTAAGCCCTTCTTTTTCAGCTATTTTTTTGAAAAATATCCCGATGCCGACAAGGTCATTTATTTCGACCCTGACATCATCGTTTTCCAACCGCTTACTAGGTTGCTCGGCCACTTGGATCGGCATGAGGCCGTAGTGACGCCGCACCTGTGCACCCCAATAGAGGATAGAAAAACCCCCAACGAGCTGCACCACTTGAATACGGGGGTCTATAATTTGGGGTTTTGTGCCTTCCGGCGAAGCGATGCCATGGTTTCCTACGTAAAGTGGTGGGAGGAAAAACTTCGGCACGAATGCCTGATTGCACTCTGCGATGGCTTGTTTGTGGATCAGAACTGGATGAATTTCCTGCCTTTATTTGTAGAAAACACGTACCTAGAAAAACACCGTGGCCACAACGCCGCCTACTGGAACCTCCACGAAAGGCGCTTTTCCGAAGTTGCGGGCGAGTTTGTCGTTAACAATACAGAACCACTCGTGTTTTTCCATTACAGCGGTTACGATCCGCGCAAACCTGACCTCATTTCGAAATACCAGGATCGCTTCACTTTTGGGGGACGGCCCGATGTGGTGGAGTTGTTTACGTCCTACCACCGGCAGCTTTTACAGAACGGCAACGAGTACTACCGCCAATTCCCCTGCCGTTACATCAAGCCGGAGAAAGTGTACAAATATGTGCGCGTGCGAAAAGCCCTGACCGCCCCGCTGAAAAGGCTGGTCGCCGTCCTCAATACTTACTGATGAAGGAGCCCGTTACCATTCTTATTCCGGTTTTTGATACGCCGCTCACGGCGGTGGCCATGAATTCGTTGGCAACAATACAGGAGCACCTTGGAGATTTCCCGATTACTTTCCTCAAGGGAAAAAGTTTCACGCAAGTTGAGGAGTTGACGGAATTTTGCCCTTCGGCGGATTTCGTTTCCTTCGACGACCGTTATTTTTCCAGCCGAAAAAACTACGCTAAGTTATTGTTAAGCAGCGAGCTATACTATGATTTTGGGTGGAGCCGCTATCTTTTGATTTGCGAGATGAACACCGTTATTACCCGCAACGAACTGGCGTACTGGTGTCGGCAGGGCCATGATTTTATTCAGCCAGTTCCCAACTTAGTGGCTGAAAGTGCAATTCCTGTGGCCGTAAAAATGCGGTTCCAGACACAGGATTTTCTCCGAAGTAACGAATCCCGATTAGCGGAGTTTGGGAAGGCGAGCGGCATTTCCTTGCGGAATACCGAAGCTTTTCAAAAATTAATCAAACGTAAGGGGCAAGCCATCCACCGTTTCCTTGCCGTCAACCCCGAATCGACTAATGACGCTATTTTCTGGGAATTTTATGCCAACCGTTGGTGGCCGGAAATGAATACCCCCACGAAACTCAGCCGAAACTCCTTTGCGCAATCCGCTACTTTTGCGGCCAAGCTAGACCGAAATTCAGAGAAGCCCTTTGCCATTTCGGGACTCACCAGGCCCCTGCCCGCATCCGATACTTTATGAAAATCGCCTTCTCGGTTTGCAACCGTCATCAACTGAGCCATGCCCTCGTCCTGGCGCACTCACTCAGACAGCACAACCCGGATCAACCGTTTTTTCTCGGCTGGGTGGACCCAATGCAGCTCCCCGATTTGCCGACCTGGGTCAACGCGGTTCGGGTGGAATCAATTGATATGGCGGATTGGGTTGGGATGCAGCAACGCTATCACGATTTCGAGTTGTTGGCTGCTTGTAAGCCTTTTTTTGCCAGACACCTCATTAAATCTATCGCTGACTGCGAGGAGCTGAGTTTCTTCTCGCCAACTACCCGGATATTCAGTTCGACCGACTCGGTATCGGACAAGTCCGCATTTTTACAACTAAGTCCTCAGCGGCTGCGGCCCATTAACGACCCGGTGAGTGGGCTCGACGATAAGCGTATCCTAAATACGGGAATGTACCAGGCCGGAAGCTGGATTATGCATCCCGACGGACAGGAAAATGCCTTGCTGTCGTGGTGGTGCGGGCGAATGATTGACCGTGGCTTTTTTGATTTGTGCGAAGGAATGTGCCTGGATCAATTGTGGCTGAATTATTTGCCGATTTACTACGAACGGGTAAAAACTATCCGAAATGCCGGCTGGAATTACGGTCTGCCCGCACTGCCGGGTTCCGTGCTTAGCTTTGCCAGTGGCAGATACTTTGTCGATGAACACCCCCTTATTACCCTGGATTTCGCGGGCGTTGAAAGCCACCATCCAATCTTGTCCAGCCACGGGAGCCTGATCAAAGGGCAGGACTTGTGGTCGGATTTGCGGCAATCTTACCAAAAAGCCTTGGGGCTATACCCTTGCCCAGGCGACGAAACGGTTGCGCCCTACGGCAAAGCCACGCCCATGGAATCTAACCGAAGATTCCGCAAACAGACTGTGCGGGTGTTGGAAAAAATCATTGAGCGCATCGAAACCCTCGCCTGGACTTACCAATGAACCTTCCTGCGCAAAATACCGTATCTTTGCTGCCGTTTTAGAGAAGTCAGCCCGCTTACTTAGTTTAAAATCGACTTTTCAAAAATTAAAAAAAATGAGTGCAAGTTCACTTTGGAGAATGTTCAACTACCTGCGGTATTCAGCAGGGATTGCCCTGGTGGTCAATGGCTGGCCGTTGGTCTTCTTCATCCGCGACACGCTGCACATTGGCCCGGCCAGCAACGTCTTCACGGCGTTCTTCTTTAGCTTCTCGCTGCTGCTAATGTTCCCAACGCACCTTTTTGTCAGGCTCTATAAGGTAAACTTCACCCTCCTGAAATACGGCGTGTTTTTTTTGCTGGTGGCTTTGTATCACTTCGTGCTGTTCAATAATTCCGGGGTGGACTGGTTTATAGAATTGGCCAACTACGTCTTGATTTTCGCCTTCTTGTTCCTCATCATTCATGTACCCAATGAAGTGAAGGACACGCTGTTACCGATCATTTTCTTACTGACCTTCTTTTGTAATCTTACGCTGGTTTACTCGCTCCTGACCGATCCCAACTGGCATTTGGGCATGCGGGCGGCAGTAACCTTCGACAATAAAAATGCGCAGGAGGGTGGCAACCCGCACGTTACAGCGCGAAACGGACTGGTGTGCCTTATTTCCGGGTTGGTTTTGTTTGGTAAATACAAAAATTCACTCTTAAGGATATTTCTGTTCTCAGCCGTCTTGTTCAGCCTAGCGCTCATTGTGCTCTCTCAGTCGCGTTCGGCGCTGATTGCCCTGGTCTTGATGGTCGGTATGTTCTTTGTCTTCAATGCCAAAGCGGAGAACGCGTCAAAGATCGTGAAGGGAATATTTTCGGTAAAGTCATTGATTGTGGCTAGTCTCATTTTTATTATTTTAAGGGTTTTCTTGACACAATTCAGCGAACTTGAAGGGCTACTTACTGGCTATTGGTACACCTTTTTCGATAAAATGATCAATATAGCCTACACGGCATTCGGCCTCAAGCTTTCGGCTACGGCTACGATCGACCACTCGGCCATGGGCCGGGTGACCGGTTTCTCATATTTCTCCAAAGCCCTGCTTGCTCCTGTCTTGCTGCTGATTGGAGGAGGGTACAAAAGCAGCTACATGGATGTGCCAATACTGGAATCCCTTATAAATCATGGTGTTTTTGGCTTTATTTTCTTTGCAGGATTGAATTTTTATTTGTTCATCAATATGATTAAGGAAGCCCGCAACCCAGCGAATAACCTTACACTGTTTCTGGCTTATTTCTACGTTTATATCTTTGTGATGGTCTGCACCAATGGCCGCCCCTACGACTTGTACTATTGGTTTCCCTTCGTATTGTTCATTCGCTTCCTAGGCATTAAGTATCTGGATGCCAGGCCCCGGCAAACGCTTCAGTACAGCCAGTAGTGAGCGACAATACAAGTAGTCGTTAATGTTTATGTTCAGGTTATTCCTTTTGCTATTTGCCTTTGTCACCTCAGTCCTGATTGCAGCGGAATTCGTACTACGCCATCGGTACGGTTTCCTTAGCACTCCCCTGTACGTTTCCGACTCTGATTACGAATACATCTACGCCCCTAATCAGGATGTGCGGCGCTTCGGCAACCACATTAAAACCAACGAATTCTCCCTGCGTAGCGAACCGATTATGCCCACGGATACAACCGTCGTCCTGCTAACGGGCGATTCGGTCGTTCTTGGCGGCAGTCTGACGGACAACGACAGCCTGGCTTCCACCCTGTTGGAAAAACGACTGAGCAAAACACTAGGGAGGCGGGTCAGAGTGCTCAACGTGGCGGCGGGTTCGTGGGGGCCGGATAACGTGGCGGCCTACCTGAAAAAGCACGGCCTGTTCAACGCCGACCTGCTTTGCCTGGTGGCCAGCAGCCACGATTACCACGATCACATGGACTTTCAGGACGTGGTGGGCAATGACACCAACTATCCCGACAAGCAGTATGATTTTGCGCTGGCAGAACTCTGGGATCGCTACCTTTACCCCCGCTACGTAAAGGACTGGATCCAGGCCCAGCCCTCAAAAAACCTCGCCGCCGCTGCTTCGCCCCGAAAAGCCGGCAGTCCGTCCGTTATCCAGAAACCGGGCGTGGAACTGAACCCCGGTTTTGGGCAACTGAAACAAATAGCCAAAGCGGCCGACATCCCCTTTTTCATCTTGCTGCACCCCGAAGTTTCGGAAGTGGAATACGGCCGATACGATGAAGAAGGCGAGGCTATCCTCGCTTACGCCCTAGCCGATAGCGTCCGGCTGATTCGGGAACTGGATAAGGGCATCCGTTTGAAACATTACCGAGATGGCGACGTGGTTCACTACACCGCCGAGGGGCAGCGATTCCTGGCCGATCAGCTTTATCCCATTTTTCTCGGTTATCTCAAAGCCAGCGAATAATGCGCGTCCTAATTGTCCATAACCAAGCCTGGGCGCATTACAAATCCGTCCTGTTTCAGGAAATCGAGCGGGAGTTCCGGGAGAATTATTCCAATAGTGAATTGCTGGTCGCCCACATCGCCCTCCACGAGCAGAGCCGGGCCGTCATGGCAAGCGATGAGCGGGTAGTTTACCAGTACTCGCAGGTAGTCTTGTTCGAGAGAAGCCTGGATTCCGTACCTTTTTCGGAAAGGCTACGGGCATTATTCAAGGTGTTCAGGAAATTCAAGCCCGACGTACTGAATATCAACGGATGGTACGATCCGGCCCAAGTCGTCTTGGCACTCTATGCCAAAAAACTGGGGGTGAAGCTGGTGATTTCCTCCGAATCTTCGGCACTCGATCGTCCCCGAAAAAATCTGAAAGAATCGTTGAAAATGCGTTTCCTGCGTCGGGCAGACGCTTTTTTTTGTTTTGGAAAAACTTCTGTCGAATACTTGGAAACACTTGGTATTGACAAGTCGATGATTCCAGTGAAAAAAGCGGCAGTGGTGGATAACGCGCTCATTTCTCGGATTTTTACCAAATCAAAAAAAAACCACGCTACGTTAGCCACTAGCCGCAGCTTTATTTACGTGGGAAGACTGGCGCCGGAGAAAAACCTTTCTACGCTGCTTGCCGCCTACCGTGATTGCTGCGGTAGCCGGAG
>Ga0335395_10002571_pt1 | contig 11262 bp, 11 predicted proteins | sample MAT02_FD_205744 | JGI IMG/M metagenome (GOLD analysis project Ga0335395, IMG submission 205744) | Freshwater microbial communities from Lake Fryxell liftoff mats and glacier meltwater in Antarctica - MAT-02 (spades assembly) (version 2) ...
TTGCGTCCTTCCAGGCGGCGCATAAATCAAGGGGCCGCCCGGTCACCGTCAGTGGGGCGTCTGCTGCGCACATCTTGCTTTTGCAGACCGTCACCGAAGCGATGCCGCCAGAGCGGAAAAGGCGCAGACGCCTGCCGCATCACGAGGCAGGCGACACGCTTTTCCAGCTTGGTCAGGCCGTTTCGGCCTTTGCGGCAGGCATTGGCGGCAGCGTCGGGTTTCTGGGTCTTGTCATGATTCGCCTTGCAACGATTGTCCGCCATCCCTCACGCCTGCGATTCACTGCGCTGGTCCATCACATGCAAGAGTCCGGGCTGAAGGCCGTGCCGATCGTTGCGCTGATGGGTTTCCTGATCGGGGTCGTGCTGGCCTTTCAAGGGGCGTCACAACTGCAGCAGTTCGGTGCCGAAGTGTTCGTTGTCGACCTTATCTCCATCTCGATCTTGCGCGAATTGGGCATCCTTCTGACGGCGATCATCGTGGCCGGAAGGTCCGCTTCGGCATTCACGGCGGCCATCGGGTCGATGAAGATGCGGGAAGAGATCGACGCGATGCGCGTGCTGGGCCTTGACCCCATCGAACTGTTGGTGCTGCCTCGGGTGCTGGCGCTGGTAATCCTGCTGCCGGTGCTTGGCTTTTTCGCCAACATGGCGGGCCTTCTGGGCGGCGGCCTTATGGCCTGGATCGAACTGGGCATATCGCCGGGCATGTTCACCACCCGGCTTCTGGCGAACACATCCGTGACTCATGCCATCATCGGGCTGTCAAAGGCGCCGGTCTTCGCAATGATCATCGGTGTGGTCGGCTGCTATCAGGGGATGCAGGTCGAGGGGAACACGGACTCGCTTGGCAGCAGGACGTCACGTTCGGTGGTTGTGGCGATCTTTCTGGTCATCGTCGTCGATGCGTTGGCTTCCATCTTCTTTGCGGTATGGGGGGTGTGATGGACAACGAGCTGGTCATCACCGTGCGCAACCTGACCAACCGCTTTGGCAAGACGGTGGTGCATGAGGGGTTGGACCTTGACGTGCGGCGCGGCGAAGTTCTGGGGGTTGTCGGGGCGTCGGGCAGCGGAAAGTCGGTCCTTTTGCGCAGCATCGTCGGGTTGCAACGCCCCGCAGCCGGGCGGATCACCGTTCTTGGAACCGAGGTGCTGACCGACCCGCCGACCGACCGCGAAGACCGCAACACTGACCCCGATGCCGTGCAGAACCGCTGGGGCGTCATGTTCCAGGATGGGGCGCTGTTCTCCTCTCTGACAGTGCGCGAGAATGTCGAAGCCCCGATGCGGGAAAAGCTGGGCATTGACGCGCAGACCCGTGCGGCGCTGGCTGATCTGCGCATCGCGATGGTTGGCCTGCCCGCAAAGGCTGGCGATCTTTTCCCTTCCGAGCTTTCGGGCGGGATGCGCAAACGTGCCGGCCTGGCCCGGGCACTGGCGCTTGATCCCCAGATCGTCTTTCTGGACGAACCGACTGCCGGGCTGGACCCGATCAGTGCAACGGACTTTGATAATCTGATCGTTGCCCTGCAAAAAGCCCTTGGGCTGACGGTCTTTCTGGTCACCCATGACCTTGACACGCTGCATGCCACTTGTGACCGCATCGCCGTGCTGGCAGGCAAGAAGGTGCTGGTCACCGGAACGATGGCGGAAATGCTGGATGTCGATGAGCCTTGGGTTCACAGCTACTTTCATGGGCCACGCGCCCACGCCGCACAGCCCCCACAAGGAACGAACTGATGGAAACGCGTGCGCGCTATATCCTGGTCGGGGCGTTTACAGTGCTTGGCCTGCTGGCCGCACTCGGGTTCATGCTTTGGCTTGCCCGGGTCGAGATCAGCCGAACCTTCGCAAAGTACGACATTGTGTTCGATACGGTCGCGGGGCTAAGCGAGACAAGCGTCGTGCGCTATAACGGCGTCGACGTGGGCACTGTTCTGGCCATCGCGCTGGATTTTCAGAACCCATCGTTGGTCAGGGTGCGGATCGAGGTAAACGCGGCAACTCCCGTCCGGCAGGATACTGTGGCTACCCTGTCGTCACAGGGGGTGACGGGGGTGTCGTTTGTCGCGCTGGAAGGGGGTAGTCCGAACTCTGACCTGCTGGTTGCGGTGCCCCCTGCGCTGGTCCCAGTGATTGCTTCCAAACCTTCGGTCGTGCAGGAACTGACCACCGCGGCGCCCGACCTTCTGAAAGAAGCAATCGCCCTGATGCAGGATATCCGCGGCTTCACGACACCGGAAAACAGCGCTTCGATCGCCACGATTCTGCGAAATGTCGAAAGCGCCACCGAGCGGATCGACACCATGGTCACCCGTGCCGAGAACGTGGTTGCCTCGGTCGAAGCAACCCTGGCGCGCGCCGACAGTGCGCTTAGCGCGGCAGAATCTGCCTTTGCCAGTGCCAACACGGTGATGGAAGATGACATTCCCGGCCTAGTGGCGGGGTTGAAGTCCACAGTTGCCGATGTCGCCGAAACTGCTGCCCAGTTGAAAGAGTTCGCCCGAACCAGTTTGCCGCAGTATGGTATCCTTGCCAGTGAAGCACGCAGCCTGCTGGGCACTATCGGCGCGCTGGCCGACCGCATTGCCAGCGACCCGGGCCGCTTCTTCTTGGGGAATCAGACCCCCTCTTACAGGAATTGACACCGATGCGCTGGCTTTCCCCCTTGCTCACCTGTTTTGCGTTAACTGTACCGTCGGGCTGCGGGGCTCTCTCCTCGCTTTCCCAGGCGAGCGCGGAATTAAGCTCCTACACCCTGTCGCCTGCCGGCAGTTCCGGCACGGCGGCAGCGGGTCGGGGACACCTGGTGGTCGAATTGCCAAGTTCAGGCGGAGCGCTTGGCACTGACCGCATCCTGATCAAGCCGATCCCCTTTCAGGCGCAGTACCTGCCGGACGGGCAATGGTCCGAGCCTGCCCCGGATCTGGTCCAGACCCTTCTGGTCGCATCCTTCCAGAATCTTGGCGGCTTTCGTCTGGTCGGGCGGACCGGCGCTGGATTGATGCCGGACTATACCCTGATGACCGAGCTGAGGGATTTTCAGGCCGAACCAGACGGGACCGAAGACGGGCGCTTCACCGTCACGGTCAGCACAAACATGACTCTGATCCGGGAATCCGACCGTCGCATCGTCTCCTCGCGCCTATTTTCCGCGACTGCAACGGTTGGGTCGGACGACACGCTGGTGCTCGTCAGCGGCTTTGACCGCGCCCTGCAAACAGTTCTTCAAGAAGCCGTTCTATGGACACGCGCACAAGCAGGCTGACAATCCCACCACATGCCCGGCAGCATCAGGCGGCTTCTGCGTCCCAGTTTCCTTCCGACAAACAGGTCTTCAATGGCGAATTCCGACATCAGCCCGAACCCAGTCTTTCTGGCCGCGTGACCGGGGTTTCTGGCTTAGCTTCGCTGCGCCCAGGCCGTCGCAATGTAGGTTGCGGTCATCAGGTCCAGATGCGCGCCGCCGCCGTTTTTGGCGATGGTGATCTCGTCATCCGAGCGGCGGGTGTAAAGGGCCGGATCGTCGTAGAAATCGGCGATCACGTCGGATTCGCGGATCGCCCCCGAGGCAATCGGGGCCATCAGTTCGCCGATGTGGTGCACAGTGGTGGCGCGGGCATCAACAAAGATGCGGGCGCGGGCCATGGCGGTGTCGTCCACCTCGCGCATGGCGGGGGTATAGGCGCCGATCAGGTCAAGGTGCTGGCCAGGTTGCAGCCAGCCGCCCATGATCAGCGGATCACTCGCCATGGTGGCGGTGCAGATGACGTCGGCAGCCCTGACCGCTGCCTCCAGATCATCGGCCACGGGCAGGCCCATGGCTTCGGCCGTGGCGCGGGTCCGGCTCCAGACCGAAAACTGCGCCCCCGGAAAAACGGTGGAATAGGCCTGCACCATGCTGCGCGCCACGGTGCCCGCGCCGACCAAAAGGATGTTGCGCGTGTCCTTCCGCGCCAGACGCGAGGCCGACAGAAGGCTGTCCCCGGCGGTTTTCCACTTGGTCACCAGATGGAAGTCGAGGAGAGCTTTCAACTCGCCCGTCTGGTCATCGAACAGGTTGACGATGCCGTTGACCGTAGGTTTGCCGCGCGCCGCATTGCCCGGCACGATGGTCCCGACCTTTACCAGCGACCCCAGCCCGTCAATCCAGGCGGCGCGGTCCAGCAGGGTGTCGTCCTTGCGGTACAGCAGAAGGTCGGCAATCTCGGCCCGTGGCAGTCGGTGCCCAGCCTCCAGCGCAGCCATGAGGCCGGCCCATGACAAATGCGCCTCGGCTTCAAACGGGATCATTTCGACAGTCATAGTCCGGCCTCCGTTTCAGTCAGCAAGCCCTCGGCGACCAACCGGTGCGCCCAGCCCTGCCAGGTTTCAAACTGATGCGTGCACCAGCCCCGGCGGGCGGCGGCAGTGATGTTGTCGGCCTTGTCGTCGACGAACAAAAGCCGGTCCGGGGCAAGGCCACAATCCGTCTCGACCATCTGGAAGATCCGGGGATCGGGCTTGCTCACACCCATCCGGCCCGAGACATATTCGCGGTCGAACTCGGACAGGAAGTCCAGCTTGGTGCGCGCCTCGTCATAGGAATAGCTGCCGAAGTTCGTCAGCGCAAAGACTGGCACACCCTTGGCCCGCAGGGCCCGCAACAGCGCGATGGAGCCTTCGATCCGGGGGGAAGCAAGCTCGATCCAGCGATCATGCCACATGCGGATTTCGGCGGCCCAGCCGGGGTGCCGGTTGGCCCAGTCGTAGATCGTCTCACGGAACAGGGCGCCCGCATCTACCAGTTCGTTCATGCCGTGCAGGTCAACCTCGGCGAACATTTGTTGCCGCCGTTCCAGCCCGATCGCCCGGTCATAGAACGCTTCGGGCTGCCAGCGGGTCAGCACGTTGCCGATGTCGAAGATGATCGCCTCAGGTTGCATCTGTCCGCCTCTGCCGCCGGTTGATCGTCGTTTCGCGCCAGATTACATAAAGGCCCGACCCGCAGATCAGCGCAATCCCTGCCCAGGCGGTGGCATCAGGGAACGTGCCAAAGACCAACACGCCCCACAGGATGGCCATCGGCATGCCGACATATTCAAAAGGCGCGATCAGGCCAGCCTCAGCGGTGCGGTAGGCTTGGGTTACCATGAGCCCGCCGATTCCGACCGAAAGCCCGGTGGCAAGAAAGATCGGCCAGTCGGTCACAGGCGGCCAGATCCACGGTCGGAAAAGGAATCCCCAAAGTGGGTCATCCGTGGCCAGATGGCCGTCTCCGGTCCACAGACCCATGGCAAGGCTGACGATGATGAAGCCGAACTGAACGTAGAACGAAAGTGTCATCGCGCTTTCGGTGCCGCCCATCTGGCGGGCCAGAAGATTGCCGCTGGCGTAAAGCACCGCCGAGACCAGTACCAGAACCGCCGCTGGCTGGATCACCCCCGCCCCGGGGCGCAGCATCACGATGACACCGACCATGCCCAGCGTGACGGCCAGCCAGCGCCGTGGCCCCACCTTTTCGCGCAGGAAAACGATGGACAGCAGCGTTATCACGATCGGGCTGACATAGGCCACCGCCACGGCGTCGGCCAAGGGCATTGCTGCCAGCCCGATGAAGAAGGTGACGTTCGACACCATCACGATCAGCACCCGCAACAGGTGCGTGCCCGGGCGGCTGGTGGCAATCTGCGACCAGCCACGATCCGAAAAATGGATGACCGCAAGAATGAACGCCATCGCCACAAAGGCACGGATCAGGATCACCTGATGCAGGGCATAGCCCGCCGACAGGAACTTGATCGCCACGTCGTTGACGGAAAAGATCAGCGTACCGCCGGTGGCGAAAAGGATGCCCGTCAGGGCTTGAGAGCGTGCCATTGCGGCAGATGAACCGGCCCCGGACCGGGCGTCTGTCCTGCCCGCGACATACCGTGGCGCGGGTTGATGGAGCTAGCGCAGCACCCGGTCCAGCACGTCCAGAAACCGGCTGCGGTCGGCCTTGCTGAACATCTTGCCGCCCCCCTGCCGGAACGGATCGGCCGCCCGCAGATCCGCCATCAGGTCGCGCGTGGCCAGCGCCATGCCGACGTTTGCGGCCGTCAGTTCCTCGCCATTGTGCTTGACTACCCGCGCCCCCGCCGCCACGCAGCGCGCCGCAAGGGGAATGTCGCCGGTCACCACCACGTCGCCCGGCCCACAAGCCTCGGCAATCCATTTGTCAGCCTCATCGGGGCCGGAGGCTACAAAGACGCTTTCCACCAACGGGTTTTGCGAAGGCCGGATTCCGCCGTTGGAGACAAGTATCATCTTCACGCCATGCCGGGACGCTACCCGTTCTGCCTCGGCCTTCACCGGGCAGGCATCGGCATCAATAAAGATCCGACGGCTCATGGAGAGGCAAACACCTGCACCCAATAGTAGTAGAACGGCTTGCTGTTGCCCATCATCGGCTTGTCGTTGGCCTGATAGGCCACCGCGACACCGGTATCCTTCAGCTTGCAGTTCAGGATGTTGCGGCGGTGACCGGGGCTGCCCAGCCAGTCATAGGCTGCCTGCCTCGCAGAGGCCTGTCCGGCCGCGATATTCTCGGCGACCATACGGTACTTGTAGCCCTGCTTCTTGACCCGCTTGGAGAACTTGCTGCCATCCTTGTTCGCGTGGCCGAAGAAATCCTTCTCAGCCATGTTGGTAGCATGCGTTTTCGCCGCGCCCATCAGTTTGGAGTTGAGCTTCAGCGGGCCGCAGCCGGCCTTGGCCCGCGCCGCGTTCAGGATGGTGACGACCTCTTTCGCTGTTGACAGGGCCGACGGACTTGCCGCTGACGACGAACTTGCATCCAGAATCACATCCGTCGCATTGGCCATCGCCTCGGTTGCAGGGGCCTGCCCCAGCATCAGCGTCAGCACCACCGCAAGCAACCTATGCCAGGAACGCATTGGCATGGAATGACACATGGTCTTCCATGAAGGTAGAGACAAAGAAATAGCTGTGATCATAGCCCTTCTGCATCCTGAATGTGCCGCCCTGTCGGGTGGCTGCGACCGCCTCGGCCAGCGCCTCGGGGCAAAGCTTGTCCAGAAACTGGTCCGCGGTCCCCTGGTCAACCAGCATGGAACCATCAAAACCACGCCTCCGCGTCAGAAGTGTGGCATCATGTTGGCCCCATGTGGACTCGTCCAGACCGAGATAGGCAGAGAATTGCATTCTGCCCCAATCGCTCGCCGTGGGGTTGCAAATCGGCGCAAAGGCGGAAACGGATTTGAACCGGCCCGGAAAGCTCATCGCAATGGTCAAGGCACCGTGGCCGCCCATCGAATGGCCGGTGATTCCCTGCACTTCCTCGGCCAGAGGGAAGGCGTTGAACAAGAGGCGCGGCAGTTCGTCGGTCACATAATCCCACATGCGAAAATGCGCGGCCCAGGGTTTCTGCGTCGCATTCACATAAAACCCCGCGCCTTGGCCCAAGGCGAAGTCCGGATCATTCGCCACTCCCTCACCCCGGGGCGAGGTGTCGGGGAACACCAGCGCAATGCCCGCCTCGGCTGCCCAGCGCTGCGCACCGGCCTTCACCATCGCGTTTTCATGCGTACAGCTCAGGCCTGACAGGAACCACAGCAGAGGCACCAGCCCCTCTTCGGCCTGTGCTGGCAGGAAAAGGCCAAAAGTCATGTCGCAGGCACAAGCAGTTGAGGCGTGAGAGTAAACGCCCTGTACGCCACCGAACGCCCGGCTTTCCGAAATGGTTTTCATGGGATACCCCCTAACTGACCAGCGCGATGACCAGCGTCACGGTCAGCACAGAGGCAACCGTAGACAGTAGGATCGCGGTGGAAACCCGTTGCGGCGCAACTTGGTAGTGTTGCGCCAGGATGAAGACATTGCCCGCCACCGGCAACGCGGATGCGGCGATCATGACGCCAGCCGCAAAGCCCGTGACGCCGAACAGCCAGCAGGCGGCCGCCACGGCCAGCGGATGCATCACCAGCTTGGAAAACGACAGCCAGGCCGCAATCTGCAAGCGTTCGGTGCTACGCCCTGCCAGCGACGCGCCGATGGCAAATAGGGCGCAAGGCGTTGCTGCGGCCCCGAGGAGCGTCAGAAACTCGTTCACGGGGACCGGCAGCGCCAGCCCGGTGGCACCCCACAGGATGCCAAGAACGACAGACACGATCATCGGGTTCTTCGCCAGCCCCGCAGCCAGCACCCCAAAGGTCGCAAGGCTGACCCGCCCGGCCCGCAACCCGGTGATCACCATCGTCAGGATCGAGGAAAACACGATCAGATCGACCGCCAGCACCAGAAGCACCGGTCCCACCGCCTGAGGCCCCAGCAGCAGCGCCAGCATCGGGATGCCAAGGAACCCCACATTGCCGATCACGCCGGTATGTGCTTCGAACACCGCCTCTTCCTTGCCGGTGCCTCGCATCAGCGCCGCAGCCGCCACGACCAGCCAGATAGCCGTGGTGCCCAGAAGATAGGCAAAGACAAAGGGCCAACTGAAGATCTGCGCCACATCGAGGTTGGCCGCAAAACCGAACAGCATGGCCGACAAAGCGAAGTAGAAGACAAAGCGGGTCAGATAGGCAGTTGCTTCTTCGGTGAAGAATCGCGCCCGTCCGGACAGATAGCCCAGCCCGATGACGGCAAAGAATGGCAGCGTCTTAAGAAAGATTTCAACCATTCCCCGTGGTGTCATGTGCCCGGGAAAAGGGCAAGTCCGGGCGGCAGGGAATCGGGGCGGCACCGGGCAACGGGTCGCCCTGCGGGCCGGAATGCCAAGTTCGAACCATTGCGTGATGTGGCAAAAGCTTGGCACGGGGCGACCTGCGGGATTGGTGCCAGGCTGGCCACAAATCCCAAGTTTCCCGGCCATGTACCGCTGATCGATAGAAATGCTGATCTATGCAGGTGATATCGCCCACCCATAGCGTCACCCCTCCCCATGGAAATGTGGCGAAAAAGGAACGAAATGGCATCACGATTTGGCCCAACTCCGCCGTTATCACGGTTGGACGCATCCGCCTTGGCGGTAAGACAGGGATGCAGAGTTGGGAACGATCATGTCATTTGCGGCAATGAAGATGGAAGAGGTCGGCATTGAATCTTTTGCCGACGAGTTGAAGCCAGGGACGCAACTGCTTCTGGGGCAGTTCACCATTGACTCATTCCTTAACGCCGGGGGCTTCGGGATCACCTACCTTGCGCGGGACTCACTGGATCGCCGGATGGTGATAAAGGAATGCTTCCCAAGCTCGTTCTGCCGCCGGACAGATACGGTTGTGGCCGCCCGGTCGCGCCAGCGTCAGGAAGAGTTCCGGTCTGTCGTCGCACTCTTTCTGCAAGAGGCGCTGAACCTGTCCAAACTGGATCACCCGAACATCGTCAAGGTGCACCAGGTCTTTCAGGACAATGAAACCGCCTACATGGCGATGGACCATATTGACGGCCCGGATCTGCTGGAAACGATTGATGGCACCGCGCCGCGCCTTTCGCGCGATGAGATCATCCTGTCATTGCACAGGATGCTGGACGCGCTTGGCCATGTACACGCCCAAGGATTCCTGCACCGCGATATCTCGCCCGACAACATTCTCCTCGACCGGGCAACGGGCCAGCCGATGCTGATCGACTTTGGCGCCGCGCGCAAGGATGTGACGCGGAAAAGCCGGGCGTTGTCCGGGCTGCGGGTGGTCAAGGACGGCTACTCGCCACAGGAGTTCTACATAGGCAGCAGCAAGCAGGCCCCCTACAGCGATCTTTACGCCTTGGCCGCCACGTTCAGCCATCTGGTTTCGGGCGAAGTGCCGAAGACCTCGCAAGAGCGGCTGTCGTCGATTGCCAACCGCGAGGGGGATCCACAGCGCCCGCTGGTGGGTCGGATCAAGGGTTACCCGCTGGGGTTTCTGGCCGCCATTGACCAGGCGATGTCGATTTTCCCGAAGGATCGGCTGCAATCGGTCTCTGAATGGCAGTCCATGCTGCGCGATGGCCAAGTCCCGTTGCCGCAGGTGGTCGCGGCGCGGGCCCCGGCTTTTGCCCCGAGCCCGTCCGCAACAGCGGCCGCCGTAGCGGCCGAATCTCATCAGTCCGCAGTCAGGCGCGGCCCGCGTGAATGGCTGGTGCCGGCAGCTGCGGCCGTGCTTTTGCTTGCCGGGCTGTCATCGCTTGCCGGGGATTTGATGGACCGGTTCGGTGCCGGCGGGTCCGCCGCTCTGTCTGGATCCGCGTCTGCAGGCGCTTCGGTGACCGGGTCTGCAGAATTGACCACGCCGTTTGGGCAGGTCCGTGTCGTGCAGCTACCCTTTGTTCCCGATCCGGTTGACCCCGGCCGCGTGGCGGGTCTTCTGCCCTGGTCGCCGGCATGGATCCGGCCCGGTCAATGGATCGTCGAGGTGAACGGCGCACCGGTTCAAGACAGCGCCCAGCTGCAGGCCATGTTGGCTGATGGCATCAATCTGGCGCAGCGGGCCGAGGCAAAGGTGATCTTCGGCTACCAGTCAGAGCCGGGTGCAGATATCATCCGCAAGATGGAAACCCTGCCAGTGGTGGACCGCTTGGCGCTTGCCAGTGGCCTGGTGTTCGAGATGCAGGACACGCCGACCGGAACGCGAACCGTCGCGGTTGCCGTGCCGACCGATGGCTCCACAGACCTGCAGGTTGGCGATTTGCTTGTTGCTTATGCCAGCACCGGCGAGACCCTTGGCAAGGTGACCGCACTGGCCGATATACTGAAGCGGGATGCGACAAACCGCGTTGCAACTTACGGCTTTGCCGTTCAACGTAATGGCGGAATGACAGTGGGGTCGTTCAAATTGCCCGGTGCTGATTAAGCGCCGGGCGGGACAAAACCGACAGGACCTGGAGAGACAGACGTGAAGTTCCTTCGCTCAATCTTTGGCAAAAGCGCCGACGAACCGGCGAAACCCGTCGCAGCGTTCGAGGTGGGGCCTGACCCTGTCATGGCGGCCCTGGCGGAGCTGGAGGTAAAGCGCCTGCGACAGGCGCTGGCCGCCGCGACCCCGCCTCCGCCCGCACCGGCACCCGATCCTGATCTACCCTCCGCCCGGCCACATCGGGTGGTGAAAAGCAAGGTCTCGTTGCCCGACGGTGCGACCGGCCCGTCTGTGAATATCTGGGATATGGACGAATCGGATGTCCCACCCGCCAAGACCGCTGCACCTGCCCCTGCTGCGGGTGACTCGGAGCGTCGCCGCCCCACGCGGACGAAAACCCGGATCCTTGGCTTTGAAGCCCAGCCCAACGCTGTTGTGCCGCTGTAT
>Ga0335395_10002572_pt1 | contig 11261 bp, 8 predicted proteins | sample MAT02_FD_205744 | JGI IMG/M metagenome (GOLD analysis project Ga0335395, IMG submission 205744) | Freshwater microbial communities from Lake Fryxell liftoff mats and glacier meltwater in Antarctica - MAT-02 (spades assembly) (version 2) ...
TCAAAGCACCGTACATTACGCTAACTGTACCGATGATTGCTAAAGTGGGAGCGACAATCGACCAAGTTTCGGGAAACATCTGCAAACCAAACCGGATTAAGCCATAAGTTCCCAATTTCGCCAAAACGCCTCCCAACAAAATTGCTGTTGCTGGCGAAGCTTCGACGTAGGCATCTGGTAGCCAAGTGTGCAACGGCACTAAAGGAATTTTAATTGCCAACCCCAGCAGCACAATTGTTAGCAGGATTAATTGCGTTTTGAAGGGCAATTGTTGAGTATTAATCGCGCTGTAATCGAAATTTAAAGAGCCGCTCAGCCAAGCTACACCCAAAAATCCCGCTAACACTAAAAGTCCCGAAACTGCCGTGTAAATCAGAAACTTCATCGCAGCGTATTCCCGCTGCTTGCCGCCCCAAATCGCAATCAACAGGTAAAAAGGAATTAATTCTAGCTCGTAAAACAGGACGAACAACAGCAAATTTTGAGACATCAAAGCTCCCACCACCCCCGCATTGATCAGTAAAATCAAAGAGTAATAAAGTTGAGGGCGAGCGATTTCTTCACCGGTACCATAGATTACTAATACCGTCAGCAATCCGGTTAAAACCACCAGTGGCAAAGATAAGCCATCAACCCCTAAGTTGTAGCTCAAACCTAATTGGGGAATCCAAGGCAAATATTCTTGAAATTGCAGTCCAGAATTTGTCGTATCAAATTGAGTCAGCAGCAGGATATTCAGCAGAAAAACAGCAGCAGCGAAAGCGGAGGCTACTGAACGCACCCGCATCCTATTCATGTTTCCGGGCAAGAACCCGACTACCGCAGCGCCCAACGCGGGCAACCAGAGCAAGGCACTAAGCATAATGTGTGAACAGTGAAGAGTAAAGAATCTATTTTCTACGCTTTTGCGATCAATGATTTGAGAGTTTAGATGTTGACTTTACCCCAAATGATTAATCACAAATTGCATCAGGAATCAGCAACAATACTGATGCCCCCCGTGTCTAAATCGTAGTATCCACCAACAATTTTCAGTTTGTTCTCCTCAATTAAATTAGAGATAACTGGAGATGCTTTCAACCTTTTAGCTTGCAGCAAAACATTGGCTTTTACGGCATTTTCGAGATGATCGCCCGGTTGGTTTTTAGAGCTTTCTACAGCAGGCTTAATTGAATCGATTAAACTGCCAATTTGGCCGGGAACTTCAGCGCCCTTGAGGGTTGCACCTACCGCACCGCAGTTTTCATGCCCGACTACCATCAGCACTTTTGCTCCCAACAACAGCGTGCCATATTCCAGGCTGCCAATTTCTTCTGGGGTAGCAACATTTCCGGCCACGCGACAGACAAATAAATCTCCAAATCCCTGATCGAAAATAATCTCGGAAGGAAAGCGGGAATCTGCACAGCCGAGAATAGCAGCAAAGGGTTTTTGACCTTTGGCTACTTCGGTGAGCCTGGATAAGTCTTGGTGGGGATTTATACGCTTTCTGTCAACAAATCGCTTGTTCCCGTCCATTAACTGTTTTAAAGCAGCATCGGGAGTCATGTCATTTTGAGCAATTGCTGGTGCCGGTGCAGCCACATCAGCGCCTAGTCGTGCTGCGAGTATTCCTGTACCTATTGCTCCTGCTACAAATTTGAGCGAATTGCGCCGAGAAAGATTGACTGGTCGGTTATTGTCTTTCATGTATTGGGCATTGTTGGATAGGGTTTGAAATCTTTATTCAAGATTTCATTTATTTAAATTTTTAGGTTGTAAATGTCACCTAAAATTTTCTACGTTATATCTCTTTACCCGCCAACAATCAACGAGAGACGAGCCAACAGAGGCCAACTTACCAGCAGTCCCAACAGTGCAACTCCGAACAGAATTGTCAGGGCATAAAACTGAGTTTGACCGTTAACGTTGTATTTGAGGCTCTGCCCGCCTAAAACTGTGGCAAAACCTATGAGATTCACGAATCCGTCAATAATATTGCGATCGACCCAAGAGACAATTTGAGCCACTAAACCGACTGCAAATATCACGGTAACGCGGTAAAGTTGGGCCGTGTAAAAGTCGTAGGCAAAAAAGTCTTGCAGGGCTTGAGAACCAATTCGCACTGGTTTTTCCCATTTCTCGTTCAGGTAGATAAATGCTCCTGCACCGATGCCGATCGCGCTTGACAAAACTAACAGTCCGGCCGCAGTATAATTCAAAGTTGCCAAAGGCAGCAATTGCCATGCTGCAAGCAAGTGCGGGACGTGCAAGGTGAATCCCATTAACACGGTCATCGGCAAGATAAAAGGCCAGTGAACTTCGGGCGAACGTTCGGTCATTTGCTTTGGTTTGCCACCAAAAACTAAACCGAAAACGCGCACTAAGCCAAAAGCAGTTACACCGTTGACAAACAGCACTACTACTAACAGTGAAGGATGAGTTTCCGAAAGCCCGCCTGCCAATTCTGATAACGCCCAGAAGCATCCGAAGGGCGGCAGTCCAACTAATCCAGCAGCGCCGACAAGAAACGATATTCCCGATATCGGCCGCTTCGGCCACAAACCGCCGAGAGAGCGGACATCTTGAGTAATGCTGTTCCAAACTACCGAACCAATGCTCATCACCAACAAACCCATTGCCAAGGAATAAGCAAATATCAATGTCAAAGCTGTTTGGGTTTGTCCGGTACCGACGGCGATAAATACTAAGCCCATGTAGGAGCTAACTATATAGGATAGCGTGCGCTTGATGTCGATTTGGGCGATCGCAATTAAGGAAGCACCCACGGCCGTTGCAGCACCTACAATAATAGTTGTCTTCAGTCCCACGGGCGACAAAGCGATGACCGGCTGCAATTTAATCAAAATCCAAGCGCCGATTTCCACAACTACCGTGTTCCGCAAAATCGTTGCCGGCAAGGGGCCTTCCATCGCCTCATCCAGCCACAGGTGCAGGGGAAACTGGGCGCATTTGCCCATCGGGCCGGCAATCAAAGCTAAACTCAACAGCGTGGCGACTGTGGGGTCAATGTTTGCAGTCTTAGCCCAAACTGCCAATTCGTCAAAATTCCAAGTTCCCGCCAGCGGCAGAATTGCAACTACTCCCATCAGCAGAAATAAGTCTCCCACCCGCTTAGTCAAGAAAGCGTCGCGGGCTCCTGTCACCACCAAAGATTGATTGAACCACAGCCCGATTAGCAGGTAAGTTCCCAGAGTCAGGACTTCCATAATCATGTAGCTGAAGAACAGAGAGTTGGACAAAACCAAGCCGCACATCCCCGCTTCAAACAGCCCTATCAGGGAAAAGAACCTCGCCCAGCCCCAGTCCATTTCCATGTAGCCGAAGGCATAAATCTGCGCCAGAAAATTTAGTCCGGTAATCAAAACTGTCGCCCCGATGGTGACAGCGGAGATTTCTACGGGAATGGTTAAGTCTAAACCTGCTACATTCAGCCAGGGAATGAACTGCTGTTGCGCCGGTTGGTTCCAGATAGCTGTCAGGGCGATGACGCCGTGGACGAAAGCGAAGAAAGTTAAAATGGCGTTGACGTAACCGGAGGGTCTAGGCCCCGTGCGGCGAGTTATTGCTGGGAACCACAGTATCGAGAGAAATGCGCCGATGAGTGGATAGCAAGGTATAAACCAAACGGTCTGGAGTAGGATTTGAGCCATTGGCACTACCTGTAATTGTTACAAAAATTTAACAATCTGAGAATAATCTCGATCGTCAGAAGTAAAGAATTTTTGGGGTGACTGCGAGTTTCCTGTCCTTTTGAAGCCGGGAGCTTCAAAAATAGACTTATTAATTTTATATTAAGGATTGCCCGAAATTTTCATATTTCCTGATTCAGCATACTTATATACAGATAAACTGTGCTTATATGATGCCAAGATTCAGAGGGCGGTTGAAACCGCGCCTACACAAACGATGTCCGCCTCCGCGGACTAAGAGAGGACAAGGGAGCATCTCAGTTTTGCAAAAAGCAATTTTTTTTATTGAGTGCGAGCTGTCGCGAGCTCGCGTATTGTACTCGCGAGCTCGCGACAGCTCGCACTATAAATTCAAAACTGAGATGCTCCCGAGGACAACATAGGTCTTCAACCCGCTTTCTAGTGGGTACAAGCCTGTGCAGGCGCGGTTTCAACCGCCCTGTCTGGTTTTCAGGATTAAAGCTGCTCAATTTCCCGTGCTGCTTCTGGGAGTTGGGCTTGTCGCTGTCCGATCGCCCTTGCTCTCACATTCAAAAGACCGATCGGCGTATTGAACAAGTCTACCAGATCGGTTCGGGCGATCGCACTTTTGGCGGCAGCAATCGGTAATTCCTTTAACAACCACCTAGCCAGCCGATACAAATATTCCCCTGTGGTGAATTCTCGCATCAAATCCACGCCGTGGAGTTCGTGCAAATATTTATTCGACTCGCCGTAGCGATACCATTGACTTTGTAACTGTTTCATTGTACTGCGATGGCGGTGTCGGGCGATCGCATTTTCGGCAAAATAAATTTTATAGGATGTTTCCCGCAAAATCCGCCAGCACAAATCCGCATCGCCGCCACTCGTAAGGTACGGGCGAAATAAACCGACTCGTGCTAAAATCTGCCTGCGTACAGCTAAGTTGGCCGTTTGACCGTAGGGACAAAAAGGGTGAGCGAGAGTATGTTTTTGAGATAAAGTATTGTCGCGGGCTGCGTGTTTTTCTAAGAGAGTATTACCGGGGAGGGCGAGGATTTCACCACAGCTAATACCTATTTCTAAGTCAGCGAATGGTTTAACTAAATTTTGCAACCATTGAGATTCGGGGCGACAGTCTGCATCGGTAAATGCAATTATTTCGCCTGTTGAGGCGCGAATTCCTTGATTGCGGGCGGCGTAGGAACTTTGAATCTTATTTTCGCTGAGATTGCGAATGGTGATTTGATTATTACTTCCCTTCTTACTTCCCCCCCTTAGCAAGGGGGGGACTGAGGGGGGGTTAGATGCTGCTGTTTGGAGGATGGTTGAAGTGCGATCGCGACTTTTGTTGTCTACTAAGAGATATTCTACTCTGTGTGGCGGGTAAGTTTGCGATCGTAGGCACTCAATTAAATCCGGCAAATCCGTCTCGCCATTATAAACAGGTATCACCACCGAAACAATCGGTAAAAACCCCTCACTGTTCATGATTTGCCCTTCGCTGAGAACCTTTTTTTGACTCTAAAACGGGCAAGATGCCCGTTCCACAACTGTATTAAGTTCTTGTGGAACGGGCATCTTATTTGTTTTTGAACATGGCACTAAATATCAGTTACATATGCTGTAAATTGTGTTAAAAATCGGCTATTAACTGTTACCAGTCAACATCAGAATCATCAACACTAACACCCCGTTAGTTAAATAAAATATCCCAACCACCTGAGTTTCCAGCCAGCCGCACAGTTCTAAATGGTGGTGCAGCGGAGCCATTTTTAGCAGGCGCTTGCCGATGCCATCCGGCCCTTTTGTAGCTTTGTAATAACCTACTTGAGCAATTACTGACAGCGTTTCAATAAAGAAAATACCGCTGATTATTAATAATATCCAAAGGCTATTTGTTAATAAAGCTACCGCACCCAAAGCACCGCCCAAAGCCAAAGCACCTGTATCGCCCATGAACACTCGCGCTGGATTGCGGTTGTGAGTTAAGAAGCCGAGACAACTGCCGCTAATGCAGGCACAAAAAATCATTAATTCTGGCGAAGTTGAGGCTACAGATGCACCTAATCCCAAAAGTGCGATCGCCCCCAAACCACCCATCAACCCGTCAACACCGTCGGTAAGATTAGTAGCATTGCTTTCAGCAACTAACACAAAACCCGCCAGCGGCCAAAACAGAAAACCTAAAGGTAATACCCAACCGAAAGGCAAAGCAATGTTCGTTGAAATTGCTGGATTGTGCAACATTAACCACAGACAAAATAAAGCTGCCAAACCTATTTGCAAAGCCAATTTCATCCGAGGTGAAATACCTTTATTCGACTTGTGGCGGAGGATTTGCCAGTCGTCAATCCAGCCGATGAAACCGTAAGCTAAAGTTAAAGCCGATACGGCCAGAACGTCTGAGTTAAAATTAGACCAGAGTAAAGCGACTGCGACTCCCGCCGGCACAAAAAAAACTCCGCCCATTGTTGGAGTTCCGGCTTTTTTTAAGTGGGCTTGGGGGCCGTCTTCGCGAATTATTTGTCCTGCTTTTAGTTGCTGGAGTAATGGCACTACTATATAGCCCAAACCCGATGCAGCTACGGCACAAACAGCTAGTGGCAGAAATAGCGATGCAGGCGAATTCAAAAATCTACCTGCTGCTACATCTAAACCGATCGCTGCAATACATATCCCTAAACTCAGCAGCAGGAATAAATTCCTGCCCGTAAGCTTGAAAGGCATAGTAAAAGGGATTTTCTCATCCAAAAAGTTATCCATAACACTCCTCAACACACACACCATTGGAGAATAAGCAATTGATAATTGGGGAATAGGGTGCGATACAGGAGATTGCGAAATTTGTTAGTTTTTCTTCCCTGTTTCCGATTGATTCCTTGACCCGCAAAAAACTGGTACAAGCCCTAGACTTCATTAGTGGTCGATTCTCCCCAAGTTTTAGACTCAATTTCGGTTTCCCGGATTTAATGTTGCAAGTGAATCTAAAATTTCAAATCGACTGACTATTTGACGAGTTATTCGTCCCCTGCACCTGCATCATCTTCTGCTTCTTCTTCTAAATCATCATAAGGACTGTCGTCAACTGCCATTAATTCAGAAATTTCTTCTTCGTGCAGATAGTCGGGTTCTTGGACATCCCTTGCTAAGAGGCGATTGTTAGATTCCAACCAGTCTAAAAGAGAAGATTGCTGCTTTAATGGAATTACATCCGCAGGCAAGTGGCGAGGTATTTGACGCAGAGATGGGTTGTACATGATTATCGGTTTCTAAAGACAAAGATGCGATCGAGTAAAAGTGTAGAACTAATGTTGTGCCGACTGACTGCTCCTTCGATAGAACACTTGCAAATCCGGCATTTAGCAGAGCTAAGGCATTATACCACAAGCACTCTTTGGTTCCGGATCGGATAGGATGGCTGACGGATTCGGGCGATCGCCCCGAATCATGGGCATCAGGATAACATTAAAATCCGATATTGCTAATCCCTCTTTCGCCGTAAGTATTGTAATCTGAGACGATCGTCTTTTAAAGTATCACGGGACACCGGGCCAGCAGTTGAGTCAGAACAGTCTCCTGGTTTTGCGTCAAAGCCTGATGGCGAATACCCTCTACCTTCTTCAGCCAACTCTCAAACAATAAATCTCAGGATGGATACAACGGCGGCGGTTTTATACAACAAAGACGGTTACGACACCGGAGGGAAAAAACTTCTGGGGCGTCATTCAGCCGGAGAAGGATTTCTCAAAAGCTTAGTCCAACACGGAACCGCTGACTCTCTCTACTGTTGCGCAGACAGCGAAGCAACATTTAAGGAGTTTTGTTCGCGGATCCAACCTTGGCTGCAACAACCTCGGAAAGTCCGCTGGATTTCGACGGATCGACCAGATTTGCTATCTCAACCAGGTACTGTCTATCGACCCGATCCCGCCCTGGCAGATCTGGTTTGGGGGCGCAGATTTGTCGATCAGCGGGCTTACAGCGTTTGCGGTGTTACCCATACGATCGCAACTAAGTATGTCATGGAATCGATCGGCAATTTGATCACTGCACCAGTTCAGCCTTGGGACGCGCTGATCTGCACATCTAACGCCGTGAAAACAGCCGTAGAAGGAGTTATGACCGAGTGGTCTGAGTATTTAGCGCAGCGCAACGGCGGTAAACCCGAAATTTTGGTCAAATTGCCCGTTATTCCCCTGGGAGTGGATTGCAGCGCGTTTCCGCAGGGTGCAGAAGCAGTCGAGGTGGGCGATCGACAACGGCAAGAACTCGGCATTTCTCCCGGCGATATAGTCGTATTATTTGTCGGCCGATTGACTTTCTCTGCCAAAGCTCATCCGGTACCAATGTACATCGCCCTGGAACGCGCCGCCCAGCAGACAAAGGCGAAAATCCACTTAATTCAAGCCGGTTGGATCGAAGATCCGAGAGAAGAACCCGACTTTAAAAATAGCGCCCAAATATTTTGTCCGTCTGTGAATGCTATTTTTTTAGATGGGAGAAAGCCGGAAATTAGAATTAATATTTGGTCGGCTGCCGACATTTTCATTTCGCTTTCCGACAACATTCAAGAAACCTTCGGACTAACGCCAATTGAAGCAATGGCAAACGGACTACCAGCCATAGTTTCAGATTGGAATGGATACAAAGAATCAGTACGCCACGAAATCGACGGTTTCCGCATTCCCACAGTCATTCCGCCGCCGGAAGCTTGTTTAGATTTAGCGCTAAATTATCACGACGGTAGCTTAAATTGGCCGACTTACATGGGTCACACTTCCCTCGCCACAGCCGTTGATATTGATGCCTGCACCCGCGCTTTGTGCCAATTAATTGACAACCCGGAATTGAGAAAGCGAATGGGGGAAAATGCGAGACAAAGGGCGAGGGATATTTATGATTGGAAAGTCGTAATTGCAGCTTACGAACAGTTGTGGCGGGAATTGGCAGAAATTCGGTTTTCGGCACCAGAGTCAGCACCTGTAAAAGCCGGGAAACCTCCTTATCCGCTGGGCGACGATCCGTTTCGGGTGTTGGGTCATTATGCGACTAGAACTTTAACCAATGATATGATGCTGAGTCTGGGTGCGATCGCCACACCAGAAATTTTGAGAGAGTTGCAAACAATTTGGTTTACCAGCTTCGGTCAAGACCGCAGAATATCTGTTAAAATTCAGATAGAGATGTTGAATGTGATCGAGCAAAAGGGTGCTGTCAGCGCAGGCGAACTTCTCAGGTGTTATGCGGCAAATGAGCAAGAATCAGCATACCTATATCGGACGATGCTTTACCTGGTGAAATTTGGTATCTTAGTCATTGGAAATGGGTAATTAGTTCAAGAAGACTCGGCGGTTGAAACCGCAACTACACAAACGAAGTCGGCCTCCGCCGACTGAAGAATAAAAAAATGCTTAAAAAATCAGGACTATTAGAGATAATTGCTGGTAAGAATCGCGGTTTGCTGGCGACTCCAACCGACAAACAGGCGATCTTAAGTGCGATCGCCCAATTGGAAGATTATAATCCCACACCTCGCCCTGTGGAAGCCGCAGAGCTTTTAGATGGCGATTGGCGGTTATTGTACACCAGCAGCCGCGCCCTGCTGAATATTGACAGTTTTCCGCTGTTAAAATTGGGTCAAATTTATCAATCCATCCGCGTCAAAGAATCAAAAATTTATAACATTGCGGAAATTTACGGCTTGCCTTATTTGGAAGGAATTGTCAGCGTAGCTGCGAGATTTGAAGCGACCTCAGAAAGGCGAGTGCAGGTAAAATTTGAGCGATCGATTTTGGGTTTAACAAGGTTGATTGGCTATGAATCTCCGGCAAAATATATCGATGAGATTGAGTCGGGGAAAAAATTTGCTGCTGTAGATTTCAAGCTGGATACTCGCGAACAGCAGGGATGGCTGGATATTACTTATTTGGATAGCGATTTGCGGATCGGGCGCGGGAATGAAGGAAGTGTCTTTGTGTTGACAAAAGAGTGATTGTGTGATGTCGGAAGCTGACGGCCACTTGCTGTGTCTGCGTCATACCATTTTTCTAAAGATATGCTATGGATGAAGTCTGAGCCACCCCGAACTCGCGGGGGGGTTGGGGGGTAATATCTAGGGCTACTTTATGAAATTGGTATCAACTCATACCTCAAGCTTCGCTGCTGGTAGTCTTTGACTTGCAACCAGACTAAAAGTAGAGGCTTTCCCCACGGGCTGCGAAGCTATCCCGAACAGGAATCGCCCCTCTCAAATTGGAAAGTTATATTAGTTTGAGATTCAACTACAAACTCAAAACTAGGCTGTACGGGTTTTCATTGTTTAGCTAAAATCAGATAAGCTAGTATAAAACTATCCTCAATTTGTTGGTGAATTATGACTGTGACAACTGCAAAATTCATCCTTCCTGAAGCGGGCGCAATTCCACAATGGCAAGCCGCAACGTGGGAAGATTATGTAGCGGCTTGCGAAAATCCGTCTTTAGCAGAAGCCAGAATTTTTTTTCATGAAGGATATCTTTGGATAAATATGGGTAATGAAGGGCCTCAACACGCCAGATTTAACAACCTCTTGACGCTGGTGTTTTACATCTGGTTTTTCAACAAAGCAGGACAAGCTTTCGACGATTTGGGTGGCTGTGTAATTGAAAAGCCCAAGGTGGGAGGTGGTGCGCCCGATCGCGTTTTATACATTGGCGGAGACTTCCCGCAGTGGCAAAAAGGGGAACCGCGCCGAATTAATCTCAATCAATGGCGAGTTCCCGATTTAGTGGTAGAGACTTCCGATACGACTTTGGCAAGCGATTTAGATCAGAAAAAACGGTTATATGCTGCTTTGGGAATCCCTGAGTATTGGGTAGTAGATATTAATGGCGTGAGAGTGTTGGCATTTCGCTTGCAGGAGAATGGAAAGTATCAGGAATGTGATTTTTCGGTGGCACTTGAGGGATTGCCAATTGCTTTACTGTCCGAGACTTTGAAGCTTTTGGATGAAGGAAATGGCACGGCGGCGATGTGGTTTGCTCAACAAATTGGGTATTTGTAGGTAGGTGGGGAAAGTGCGAATTTTAACTCTAACTTTGCTATGATTAGGAAGAAGCCATCTTTGCATCAATTCGAGTCGCAGCAGTACCGTGAGTCTCAAATGAGTCGGTGGTTTCCCGGTGACAATCTTAAAACCTTAATTCTTCAATATTGCGATCGCGCTTGGCAGATTGGTTCTAGTGTGGCGCTGCGAGAGTTTGAACAGGCGCTGCGATCGCTATAATCCGTAGGGAATTGCTCGTTCATGTTTACTCTTCAGTCCGCGAAGGCGGACTTTGTTTGTATAGTCGCGGTTTCAACCGCCGACTCCTATGCTTTTCATAATTTGCACAACTTTTCATAATTTGCACAACAAAACCTTACCAAAAAACCAACAACATCACACACAAAAAATGCTCCGACTATCCCAAACCCAACTCAAAATCCTCGAAGAATGTCCCCGCAAATTCCAGCATAGCTACCTAGAACTCCTCGCCACCACCGCCTCCCCAGAACAGAAAGAAAAACTCACATGGGGCAGCCATTTCCACCTATTGATGCAGCAGCGAGAACTCGGACTCCCCA
>Ga0335395_10002573_pt1 | contig 11260 bp, 9 predicted proteins | sample MAT02_FD_205744 | JGI IMG/M metagenome (GOLD analysis project Ga0335395, IMG submission 205744) | Freshwater microbial communities from Lake Fryxell liftoff mats and glacier meltwater in Antarctica - MAT-02 (spades assembly) (version 2) ...
CAGGTTTAGCGAAGGCACCAAAATCCGATTTAATAAATTTTGGCAATTGGCAGCACCTTCTGTTTTTGGAAAGTTTTTAATTACCTGCTCACAAATATCCTTTGCTCTTTTTATTTCATATTGATAGTCGGTTTTTGTAAATGGTTCATAAGCCTGGCCTTTATCTGCATAAATGTTTGCCCTTAAATACATGGCTTGTGCAACACCCGGCGCTCCTGCAGTTCGATCTTCAATCTTTTTTAAAGCGGTTTCAAATAAAGTGGTTTTATTTTCATTGACTGCGTTTTGATATACGAAATTCAACCGGATTAAATCGGCATCCAGTAGGGCATTCGCATCGGCATCGTTGAGATGAAACTTTAAAATATCCTGTAGCAGCAGGATTGCTTTATAATGAACAGAAGCGGTATCTTTTGTTTTGAAGGGAGCTTTTACGAAATCCTTAACGGGAGCAAAAGCAAAATCTTCATTGAGGGTGAACTTGTATGCTGGTTTAGTAATGTATTGCTCATCATTCATCAAATAGCTAAGCGCCCGATGGGCTAAAAAATCGAATAGGGTAGGGCGAAGTGAACGGGTATTTTCACCCTTTACAATGATCGGATCAAAGCCATCGAGCTTGCTTTCTTTTAATAGCTTTTCATTGGTCATTGATGCATGGTAGAGCTTGGAAATGGTGCTATGTAATTTCTCCAGACTCCACGTACTGATGTCTTTACTTTTTTCTTCTGTCAGTTGGGTGCGGTTATAAAACTTGTACCGGTTGTTTTGAAGGTATTGCCAAAACATTTCGGCCTGCATGCTTTGCAGGATGTTCTTTGCGGGAGATTTCGCGTTTGCGATTAAAGTATCTACAAAAAATATATTGTTCTCCCGGCTATCTTCTTCCACCAGGTTGCGGTACTTAATTTGGTACATGCAACTTTTTATTTGCTGTGCATCATTGTTGTCTTTTAAGGCCAGTTTGTATATAGTTAAAACTTCTGCCAATGCGGACTTGGTAAGTCCCTTTTTTTCAAAGGTCTCTACCTTTTTCCAGTTAGCTACATATTCGTTTTTTATTTGTGCCATCGGCTTATTGAGTAGGATTATTATGAAGAATAACAACAGCGAATTTTTTTTTGAAAACATAGTGTCCCGATTTTAGTTACAAGTTACAATTTGTTGAAGTAGTATGATAATGGTTTAATCATTATACCAGTGGTATTGATGAATGAAATAAAGACATTGCATAAACTGGGCCGATAAACTTTGACGTTGACAAGGTATTTTAACATTTGGTTGCAGGCTAATGAATTTTCATGAAGGGTTTATTAACGAATGTAAATTTGAAATTTCAATCGTAACCGATTGATATAACTTATAAAATAGTTAGCCTGATTGCTCGTAAAAGAGAACGCTGTGTCTACTGAGTAGCAGTGAAGGCTGGACAATGATTTTTATTTTTATGCAGCGGCAGGCATTTTATAGGCACAGGCCGCAACCTGTGCCTACAAAAAACAAAACCCCCGGCGTTTGCCAGGGGTTTCAATATAATTTTTTTGCCTTATTTTTTCAATGCTTCTGCCATTGTTTTTCCAATATCTGCAGGGCTTGCGGCAACATGAATGCCACATGCTGCCATGATTTTCATTTTAGCTGCTGCGGTATCATCTTCCCCACCTACAATGGCACCGGCATGGCCCATACGACGACCCGGAGGGGCTGTTTGTCCGGCGATGAAACCTACTACCGGTTTTTTATTGCCGGTCGACTGGATGTAATGGGCTGCTTCGGCTTCCATACCGCCACCAATTTCCCCAATCATTACGATGGCATCGGTTTCGGGATCATTCATAAAGAATTCAACAGCTTCTTTTGTTGTAGTACCGATGATTGGATCACCACCAATACCAATAGCAGTTGAAATACCTAAACCGGCTTTTGCAACCTGATCGGCAGCTTCATAAGTCAGTGTACCGCTTTTTGATACAATGCCAATTCTGCCTTTTACAAAAATAAAGCCGGGCATAATCCCCACTTTACACTCATCAGCAGTTATAATGCCTGGACAATTTGGTCCGATCAGGCGGGTATCTTTACTAACTAAATAGTTTTTAACCTTCACCATATCTTGTACCGGAATACCTTCTGTAATACATACTACCAAAGCGATTCCTGCATCTGTAGCTTCCATAATAGCATCTGCAGCAAATGCAGGGGGAACAAATATGATACTTACGTCAGCACCGGTTTCCTTTACAGCATCTGCCACAGTATTAAACACTGGTTTTTCCAAATGGGTAGCCCCTCCTTTACCGGGAGTAACACCACCAACTACCTTGGTACCGTATTCAATCATTTGGGTAGCATGAAATGTGCCTTCTGTACCGGTGAAACCCTGTACAATAATTTTGGAGTTTTTATTTACGAGAACTGACATTGGTATAACTTATGTTAGAATGAAAAATTAGAAATTTTGGCAAAGATAGGGGAGTAATCAACAAATTAGAAAATTAGCAAGTGCTAAAAATTGCTGCCTGCTGGTGGAAAATAGTTTTGAAATTTATTTAATTCTTAATTTTTTCGAATGATTGGTATTATATAATCTCATCCCCTTTATTCATCATCACCTCCATATTGCGGTCGTCGGAAATGATGCCCTTTGCTTCCAGCATACGCATGTCTTTGGCATCCTGCAAAAATTTGGAGGCAAAAATAAATTCGTTCAGACGTTCGTTTTTTGAGAAAATAATTTCCTCGTTGTTGCCGTTCCACTCTTTTTTGCCGAGGTCCATGTACAATATATTTTCACCGATTTCCATTACACTATTCATATCATGCGTGTTGATTACGGTAGTCATATTAAACTCTTTGGTGATGTCGTAAATAAGCTTATCTATCACCATACTTGTTTGTGGATCCAGACCGGAATTGGGTTCATCACAAAATAAATATTTTGGATTTAATACAATCGCTCTTGCGATACCTACTCTTTTTTTCATACCGCCACTTATCTCCGCAGGAAATTTATTATTGGCATCTTCCAGATTTACCCTTGCCAACACTTCATTTACACGTTTTAGTTTCTCCTTGTGATTCATTTTGGAAAACATATCCAGTGGGAACATTACATTTTGTTCCACCGTCATACTATCAAACAGGGCAGACCCCTGGAATAGCATGCCTATTTGTTGACGAAGCTCTTTCCTGTCGTCATTTGACATATCGGTAAAATTGCGGCCATCATAAATGATTTCTCCGCCATCGGGTTCAAATAAACCTACCAGGCATTTTTGCAAAACCGTTTTTCCACTTCCGCTGGTGCCAATGATGAGATTGCACATGCCCGTTTGCATTACATGACTTACATCATTCAACACAACCTTTTCATCAAAACTTTTCCTGATATTCTTAAATTCAATCATATACTTCGTCTCCTGAATTTACTTCGTTAACAATATCTGAGTTAGAAGGTAATCAGCAAATAACAGCATAATACAACTTACCACCACGCTTTTAGTACTGCTTCGGCCAATTTCCAGTGCACCGCCTTTTACGTAGTATCCGTAGTAGGAAGGTATGCTACTGATGATAAACGCAAAGGTGTATGATTTGATAAGAGCAAAAATTACGTTGTAAGGGACAAATTCTTTTAATAATCCTCTGTCGAATGTGCTGGCGGACAATATACCAGATGCAACACCAGCAAGCCTTCCGCCCCAAATACCCAATACCATGGATATTATTACTAGCAATGGGATGGTTAATAAAGCGGCCGCAATTTTTGGTAAAATAAGATAAGCTTTCGTATTGATGCCCATAATTTCCAACGCATCTATTTGTTCGCTCACCCGCATATTACCGAGTTCACTGGCAATTTTACTTCCAATTACGCCTGCCAATACGATACAAACCAACGTAGGCGCAAATTCAAGAATTACGGTATCTCTAACAATTTGTGCTATGGTTTCGGCCGGAATGATCGGACTTACCAACTGGTAGGCTGTTTGAACAGCACTTACGGCACCGATAAAAACAGAAATGATGGAGACAATTCCCAACGATCGGATACCGATATCGGAACACTGGTGCATAAATTCTTTCCAATACATTTTATAATTCTCCGGTTTGGTAAACATACCCTTTAACATAATGAGGTACCTGCCAAAATGTGTAAAAAACTCCATGCGACAAATTTATTGAAAAAAGATAGTAACTAGGATTGATTATTTATGAGACAAATTGAATAACAGGTATATATTAATGTTTAAACGATTACATCTTTTCTAAGAGGGTATCCTTTTTAGTATTATTTTCTATCCGAAATAAGCAACTCCTTTAGATGCTGGTACATTAATTGGGGCATCGTGGTACACTTTAGAAATGCAGGATTATTTTGGTAGTATTCAGATAATTCACCTGCAAGCTGTTTTATCTTTTCATCTGTAGATAATTTTTCATCTGCAGCGGCTACCCGTAAATCACGAAGCCGTTGCCGTTCGGATTTAATACGACGGATGATTTGCGACCGCTCTTCCTGCTGGTATTGTTTGATTACCTCACTGTTGAGATAGGTTTTTACAAGTTCAACAAAAACAAAGTTTTCTTTAAAAAATTGAGGTAAATAATTGTTTTTGCTCCCTTCGTAGGATTGCTGGTCAAAGTCAATCGAGCGTATTTTAAACTGTACATCATCAAAATCCTGGGTAATGTCAAAAATAAAATTGTAGCTCCGCATATCGCCCAGCAAGCGTACAAAACACCGCTCATTAAATTTTACAAACTCTTTGGCAATTCGCTTTGGATTAAACTCCGGCCTCTGCAGGTAATTTGTAATGAACATATCACCAGGTACACCCGAAATATGTTCTTCTACCAGCGTATTGCCATCAATTAAAAAGTTCATGAAATTGGGCGATAGCAAATGCTCCAGCTCCATTCCAAATATGCGGGAAGAGTCGGCTACCTTAATATAAAAGTAGTCGTACACTTCATTGTAATTATTGACTATTTTAATCCTGAATGGTTTTGAATTACCAAAAAGGCAATAGTCAATCCGTTCGATGTATAAATGCTCTTCCGCCTTGGTATGACCACTAGATTTTAAAATTGAATACATCCGCTTAAGCGAGGCGTGTATTTCATCTGTAAGAGATGGATTAAAAAATACAGACTCCCACAACGTGTCTTTACCATGACTATCGATTACTGGTATGCTAAAACTAAAATGTTTGAGGGTATCATAAGAAACAGGCAGAGACATTTCTCTTCCGTATCTTTTTAAATATTTCCTGAAAGACTTGCCTACTTCAAATGAAATCTTCTTTTTCGTTACCCGAACATTGTTGTCCATCATATTTTAAGATTCTTTGGGTGTTCTTTGAAATTGTCTCCACCACTTGCTCTTGCTAATCGCTTCCTTTGTATCGGCTTCACTTTTCATTTGCGCATCTACCACTGCAATCAGTACCATGTTAAAGATAGAACGGATTGAACTTCCAAGTTGCAACACGTGTACCGGTTTTTTCAAGCCCAATAAAATGGGTCCGATAGAATCTGCACCGCCCACCTCCTGCAACAAATTATAGGCAATGTTACCCGCTGCAAGATTCGGGAAGATTAAGGTGTTTACTTCTCCGTCTAACAATTCTGTAAAAGGATAGTTGTCTTTCAGAATTTCTTTGTTAAAGGCCAGAATGCCTTGTACCTCACCATCGCAAATTAAGGTAGGGTCTTTTGCCTTAACTATTTCCCTTGCTCTTCTAACAAGATTTGCCTCCGGAGAATCGCTGCTTCCAAAGTTAGAATAGGAGAGCATGGCAATACGTGGTACAATATTAAATTGCTTCACTTCCCTGGCCGTTAGTAAAGTAATTTCTGCCAGCTCCTCTGCTGTTGGATTAAAGTTAATGGTAGTGTCAGCTAGAAATAACGGACCACGTTTGGTTAGCAAAATATACATGCCTGCAATCTTCTTCAACCCTTCCTCTCTTCCAATTGTTTGTATGGCGGGTCGGATGGTGTCAGGGTAATTTCTCGTTAAGCCACTGATCATACAATCTGCTTCTCCACTTTCTACCAGCATGCAACCAAAATAGTTACGGTCCTTCATCATTTTATTTGCCTCGTGGCGGTTGATGCCTTTGCGCTGGCGCCGTGCATAAAATGAATCTGCAAATTGCTTTCTCAATTCTTCTGTGTCATCTGCCTTAGGATCAATGATTGGCATATCGCTGATATCAATGTTATTTTCAGTCGCTAAACGCAATATTTTTTTTGGATCTCCCAGCAAAATCGGAAAGCCGACACCTTCTTCTACTGTTAGTTGGGCTACTTTTAAAATTTTTACATTTTCTGCATCTGCAAATACTACCCGTTTAGGATCTTTTCTTGCCTTGTTGCCAATTACCCGGCTCAATTGGTTGTCGATGCCAAGGCGTTTATTCAATTCCAATTCGTATGCCTCCCAATCTGTTATTGGATGTTTGGCAACCCCACTTTCCATGGCAGCTTTTGCTACGGCAGGTGCTATTGTAGAAAGTAATCGTGGGTCCAACGCTTTTGGAATAATGTAATCGGGGCCAAATGTTATTGTTTTTTCGTTGTAAGCAAGGTTTACAATATCCGGAACTGTTTCCCTGGTTAATGCGGCCAATGCCCTTACTGCAGCCATCTTCATCGATTCGTTGATGGCAGTCGCCCTTACGTCCAAAGCTCCACGAAAAATATAGGGGAAGCCGAGAACATTGTTAACCTGGTTGGGATAGTCAGTTCTGCCAGTTGCCATAATCAGGTCTTTTCGAACGGAGGTTGCGAGGTTATATGTTATCTCCGGGTCAGGATTTGCCAGTGCAAATACAATGGGATTTTTAGCCATGCTTTTTACCATTTCTGCACTCACAATATTGGCGGAACTAAGTCCTATAAATACGTCTGCGCCTTCCAAAGCCTTTGCCAGATCGTACTCCTTATACTTTTCATCTACACAAAAAGTTTTTTTCAGGTCATCTACACCTGCTCTTCCTTTGTATAAAATTCCTTTTCTGTCAAAGACCATAAAGTTGCTTTGATTAGCACCCAGCGATTCGTATAATTTCATACAAGCGACGGCAGCAGCACCTGCACCACTCACTACAATGCGTACCTCCTCAATTTTCTTTTTCTGCAATTCAAGCGCATTTAGCAAACCCGCTGCCGATATAATCGCTGTACCATGCTGGTCATCATGCATGATCGGTATTTTCAATTCCTCTTTTAACCGTTGCTCAATATAAAAACATTCCGGAGCTTTAATATCCTCCAGGTTGATACCACCAAATGTTGGCTCCAATGCTTTTACAATTTGCACAAATTTTTCAGGATCCGTTTCGTTGATCTCAATATCAAATACATCAATGTCGGCAAAAATTTTAAATAGTACGGCTTTTCCTTCCATAACTGGTTTACCGGCTTCTGGCCCAATATTGCCCAATCCTAAAACAGCCGTTCCATTACTGATAACACCTACCAGGTTTCCCTTTGCAGTGTATTTATAAACATCTTCTGGATTAGCCGCAATTTCAAGGCAAGGCACTGCAACGCCGGGCGAATATGCTAACGAAAGGTCTCGTTGTGTTTTGGATTCTTTGGTGGGAATTACTTCAATTTTTCCGGGTCTGCCTTTGGCGTGATACTCCAGGGCTTGTTGTTTACTTTGTTCTTTTGACATGGCATGTTTTTAATTTCCTATGAAGTTTGTTGTAACCGGCTGTTGTTTTTTAGATTCCGAAAAACTTCGGATTTTGTTGGTGTATTTTTTTGAACCAGCAAAATTTCTTTACTCAACATCCCTGTCTGCTTTACGCAGTCAGGCAGGGTCGTGACACTTTCTTCAACTGAAATGCTGCTATCTGATTTTAACATAGCGTAATTAAGTATCCAGTTTTGATAAGGAAATGATATTTTAAAATCAGGTAATCTATATGTGTAATTTTTTTCGTTTTAAACGGCAAGTCGCTTTAAAAAGATGGTGCAAGGTACTAAATGATTTACAATGAAGGTTAAACAATAGTCTTTGAAATGATGTAAAAAGAATCAAATAATTTTACTCCGAACAGCCAGTCACCGGTCATAAAAAGCTATCAATAAAAAGCCTTCCGAAAGTTTTGTTTTTCGGAAGGCGAGCTCAATAAAGCAGGTTATTCCCCATTGGTAGCACCGAACAATGCCATCATCCCCATACCAATTTCGATGGCATTTTCATCCACATCAAAAGTAGGCGTATGGCCACCGATTGTAATACCCTTAGCTTCATTGCGTGTACCCAGTCTAAAAAAACAGGCAGGTATTTTATGAGAATAAAAAGCAAAATCTTCGGCCCCCATTCTTAATTCGGTTTCGGAAACATTTTCTTTTCCAAGATAAAATTCAGCTTTTGATCTTGCTGCTGCACTTAATAATTCGTTGTTAAGCACAAATGGATATCCCACATCAATTCTTATGTCAATTTCAGCACCCATGCTGTGTACCAATTCGGTCGACATTTTTTTGATCAGGCCATGCGCTTTAAAACGCCATGCTTCATCCATTGCCCTGAAAGTGCCCATCAGCTTAACTTCCGAAGGAATCACGTTGGTCGTATTACCACCCTGGAAAGAAGTGATACTTAGCACTGACGGATTAAACGGATTATTATTTCTGCTAACGATTTGTTGCAGACTTACAATTAAATTGGATGCGATTAAAATAGTATCTGCCGTAAACTGCGGCGCAGCAGCATGGCCACCCTTTCCTTTAATGGTGATGTAAATTTCGTCGGCACTGGCCATTACCATTCCACCACGAAAACTAAGTTTACCAACATCCAGTATCGTGTGTACATGTAAACCGAAAATACTTTGTGGCGCAGGATTTTCTAAAACGCCTTCTTTAATCAGCAAACTTGCACCACCCGGATTTTTTTCTTCACCCGGTTGAAAGATCAGTTTAACGGTACCTTCCCATTCATCTTTTAATTCGCTTAAAATTTTGGCAGCACCCAATAAACAACTCGAATGCACATCATGCCCACAGGCATGCATCACGCCGGGAATGGTTGATTTATAGGGAAGTTCATTTGCCTCAATAATAGGAAGCGCATCCATGTCTGCCCGTAAAGCCACCACTCTTTTACCGGGATTTTTACCCTGTATTAAACCTACAACACCGGTGGTAGCTTTAATTTCAAACGGAATATGTAGTTCGCTTAATTTTTGCTGAATAAATTTGGAGGTTTCAAATTCCAGGTAGCTCAACTCCGGATTGGCATGCAGGTGGCGGCGAACACCAATCATTTCTTCGGAGTATTTTTTTGCCAGCGTTTTTATCTTCGTTTCTATTGGTTCACTCACGGGTTTAATTTAAAAGGGATTTTTGAATAGTTGAAAAGTGAATGGTTAATGGTGAATAGTGAAATTTGTAGAGTACTCCAATAGTCCTTAATCACTAATTGATAATTATTGTTTGCTTGTTGCCTCGTTAGCTACGAAATCTAATTATACCAAAAATCAGTATTCAAATTTTGGTCTTCAATTTTTGATCCCTCGAAAAATGGTCTTTACCAGCCTTCCCAAATAACTTCAAAAGACGAAGCTTTTGCAATCTGAAAGCCATCTGTAAATTTTTGTTCACCACCCGATAGCTATCGGGTCACTATTCGCCACCCTTCTCGTTATAAAATATCTTTCTCTTTATTTTTATCTGGTTTTACCTCAATTATTTCAGGCACTAAATAGATATTGGTGGTAACCAGTTTATTGTTGATGATATCTTTTTTATATTGATCTGCTTCTTCCTTTTCTAAAAAATTACCAAACTTCAGTTTAATATACGGAGGCTGAAAACTCATGTAAACCTTCTGTTCCGGGAAACGTTGCAAAAGCCTTGCCCTCAAATTCATTGCCTTTGTACGATCGTTGGTACTCAGCACCATCAGGCGGTATCCTTTCGCAGATTTTGGACCCAGCGCAAGCGCTTCGTTAAATTCCGCTTCCTTTTTAGCCAGAATATCCAGGCGGCTGTCTTTAAAAATAGTCACTTTTCCGGTAGGTGCAGTTGTGTCTTTCGGAGGTACGATTTGTGCCCGTATTGCACCTGTTATTAAAAAAAGTACAGCAATAAAAATTATTTTTTTCATGGTATTTTCTTGGCAAAAACTGTTCCATTTAATTTTCGGGAACCGCTTCATTCACAATCGTAATACTGCTGCTGCAACCTATCCTGGTAGCGCCTGCATCAATTAGTTGTTTGGCAAAAGTATAGTTTTTTATACCACCACTGGCTTTAATACGGATGCTATCTGCCAGGTGTTTTCGCATCAGTTGTACCGCTTCAGGCGTAGCGCCTTTCTCAGCGTAGCCAGTAGATGTTTTCATGTAATCAACACCAGCAGCACCATATAAGTCGCAACATTTTATAATCTCGTCATTGGTCAATATTCCTGACTCTATAATGATTTTAATCACCTTGCCTTTGCTTTTTACAATGGGTAGAATGGCATTGATTTCATTGGCTAAAAATTGCCAGTCGTTATTTTTGATGGCACTGATATTAATTACTACATCCAGTTCATCTGCTCCATCAATAATTGCCAATACAACCTCTGCCACTTTTGCTTCAATGGCAGAATAACCAAAGGGGAATCCAATAACTGTCGCCACTTTTACATTAGAAGTTTCTATCAAATTTTTTGCTTTTTTTACAAACAGCGGCGGCACGCATACTGCTGCAAATTGGTATTGTAAGGCTTCGCTGCAAAGTTTTTCAACATCTGCGACCATGGTGGTCGGTTTTAAAACAGTATGATCAATATATCCGGCAATATTCATGTGTATTTTTTAGAAGAGCAAAATTACAGTTTAGCGATCGTAAAAATATAAGTAGCATTTGAAATAAATATTGCACATTCTAAGTGATTTGATATTAACAATAAATTTATATAAGGTAAAAGGATAATAGCAGACGAAGATTGAGTTTAAAAATCATTTTGACCGAAAAAAATCAGGTTAACTCCCTGTCAATTTAAATTATAGCCGGTATCTGATGTGATGAAGGATTGATTAAATCGATCGTTTTCAAATTTATAATGAAAATAATTAATTGATGAGAAAATCATTCATTCTGCTCTTGAGTTTTGTATTGCTTGTAACATCATTACAACTACAATCACAAACCACCTTTCCTGTTAATCATGCAGCTACACTGAGAGATGGCTGTTATGCATTTATTAAAGTCACCATTGTTAAAGATGCGATACAAAAGG
>Ga0335395_10002574_pt1 | contig 11258 bp, 3 predicted proteins | sample MAT02_FD_205744 | JGI IMG/M metagenome (GOLD analysis project Ga0335395, IMG submission 205744) | Freshwater microbial communities from Lake Fryxell liftoff mats and glacier meltwater in Antarctica - MAT-02 (spades assembly) (version 2) ...
CTGACTGTTGCTAGCATTTTGGACTTCCCATTCTAAATATGCTCAATTCTCCCGTTTTGTCTTTGCTATTTCTTCTTTGTTAAGAAATGTCTACTGTTTTGTTAAGAAACGTGTGCGGTTGCCCTAACCTTTAAAGCAAAGAACGGATCATCAAGTAGTTTAAATGCCTATAACTTGCTGATGTTGGGTTGCATTGACCCTAACATTGCACGATTAGCGGGTTTATATTTTGTTGACAGTGAAGCGAAAACACCAAATGAGCTATTTGATTATAAAGTAGAAGCGAATTACAACAATAACTATTTCAGGAAATCAATTTGCGGAGTTATTCTGAATATTGGCGGTAGATACTCTGAACAATCCAAATTAAATGAACCATTAATTACAACTCAAATAAACGCCACAAGATGGGAGTTTGACAACGAATATGATGCAAAACACCTTGGCAAAGTAAGGCTTGCTTGGAGAGCAATCAATCAAAACCCCAACAATGAATCGTGGAAAAGGTATATTGACCCTGTTGTGTATAGCCTTAAAATTGACAGCAATCCTGCTAAACTGATCGCACCAAGAATTGATGAGCGGAACTTCTATTTTATTGATCAAAATGCAAGAGTAGCTGAAACTGGAGTTAAATACCAGTTAACAGCTATTGATATTTTTGGACAGGAAAGCAATATCCTGAGGGAAAAAATCAGATTAAAGGATAATGATATTCCTGCTTGTCCTGTAAGGCTTAATTTCAACCAGTTAAATGACAAAACTTTACTGAACTTTGAATATGGAGGATTTCAATACCTTACTGACCCAGAGATAAGCAAACTGGATATTTATTTTAAAAACGACTCTATTTATACTCAAAATGTTAAAGCTAGGTATAATTCATTTTCGGAAGAAGGAAGAAATGGTGAGGGAAATAGACTTGTAGCTATAAACCTTGAGCAAGCCATCAATCTGGAAACTAGATTTTATGCGCTTCATTTTATAGAATCTTTATCAGGTGTAAAATTGCCTGCTGCTAAAAGGAAAAAATTTAAAGTTGTTGAACAAAGACAGAACAAGGTATTAATACTATTAGAAAATGAAGATAATTTCGTACCTGAAAGCAATGGCATTGTTTTACTTGAAGCTGATCCTCGGAGTAAAAATAGTACCTGGACAAAATCGAATGATTCTTTAATACAATTCAAAAAGCCAATTCAAGCAAAACTTTTGAATTATAATCACTTCGTAAGTGAATCCAAGGATTTAACACATTTTACCTCATCTCAAAATATACGGACTGAAAATTCTTTCAAAGTGCTTATTACGAATGTTCAACATAAAAAATATAGTGATAATGTAGATTTATTTAACCCCGAACCCATACTTGAAGCTGATGATAAATTCACTGAAATAACGATTGATAGAACCCTGAATGAATCCGATATTTTTACTGGAGGTAAACTGAAGTTCCAGCAGTCTATTTACACCGTAGCTTCACAAAATGCAGGATATGGTACTTCAGTAGTAGATGAACCTAAAACTAAACTAACCGTTAAAGATCATATTCCTGTATCTCAAGGTACAGCACTTCTTATTCCACCAGAAATAAAAACAAGTGGCAATGGATACATCAGTAACCATATGGTTTTATTGCTATCATTATCATCAAGTGAAGATTTGAAAAAAGTAAATGCCGGGGAATTTATGTTCAGGGGAACAAAGGCGAACTTAATAACAAAAATGGATGAGAATAATCTAGAAACTATTACATCCAAAGAAGACACTCTCCATATAATAGCTACTTTAATGTCAGACATTTATAAACATCAGAATCAATGGCAAGTACTAGTTAGAATTGCTACCAAATCGAGCTTTCTCCATACAGTAGTTTCTGAGGAAAGAAGCAATAAGGTATTGTATTTTGAACCTTATCGCTTTAATGTTACTAATAAGATAAACAGCATTCAATTGCAAGCTAAAGATGCTTTTAAAAATGTATACTTTACCGCCAATGCCATAGATAAATCTGGGAACGAGAGTCCACTTTCGGTTATTGCACAATTTATTAAAACAAGAAACAAGGACGATAAACCATTATCTCCGTCTCAGCCATACCCCTGTGATAATCCAAATGAAACAGAAGCCTATTTGAAACTACCCAATTCGGAAGGAATTTCTTATTTCAAAGTGTGTTGGAAAGGCTCTTCAGATTATCGTTATGAATCAGATTATCGTTATGAAGTTGGAAGAGCTTTGGACAAATCAATTATTGCGAGCCATAGAGACCTTTGGTTAAAGGGTCTTTCATATTCCTCAGATAATGAACAAGCCCTTTTGTCTATCAAGCTTTCTAGCATTAGTGAGTTGAACAGCACTAATGGAACGGTTGAAGTTTCTCTCACCACCACCATCGATCCTAATATTTATATAGGTGGGAGACTTTTTCAGGTATCTGGTGCTAATAAAAAATATTTTGAAATTATAAAAATAAGCACTGAGCCAAACAATAGATTTAAGCTTTTATTGAGACCCATGAAAAAAGGGGAAGTCCCTTTTAATAATGTAACTTGCACTATACAAAAGTTGCCAGATTATAAAGCCATATTGGAAGATGATATCATCCTTAAACAATTGGCGAACTTGGCTCCAACAGAAAATCTGCCGCACATACCTGATGGTTTAGGTGCATTTAATGTGGTTACTGGACAACCGCTAAGAGATGAGCTTAGTTTTTTAGACGAAGTGCCAGGTTTAGGTAGCAGTAGGTTTTTTTATAAGGTAAGGGCAGTGGATGGATCAGAAAATCGCTCGCTATGGTCGGGGGCGAGTGTGGCGGTAAGACAGGTGGATACGAGGGTGCCGGATAAGATTGAAAATTTACAAACTAAAAAAATAGAATCTAAAATTTATTTGAATTGGCCTGTAGATAAGGATAGAAATATTTTACATTTTAATGTTTATAAAAAAAGCAATACCAATAATATTCTTTCTGAACAGTTATTTATCAATCCTAGTAATGGGCAAACAAAATTAAACTATTCACCAATTCGAATAAAAAACTTTCAAATTAATTTGAATTTTAACAAAGAACTCATTCAAACAATTTCCGCTAATAATAGAGATGGTATTACTGGTGTATACCAATTTGATCATTTAACCAACATTCAAGGCACCGTCAATTTCATGGTAAGTACTGTGACAACAATTACTGGTAATGCCATTTCAAATAGTAACCAATTACTAGAAAATAACTCAGAAGTAGTGCTAACTATTTTAAAGAACAAAGTATTTTCTATTGCTTTAAACCGATTAAAAAATAAAAAACTTATTATAGAATCACAAAAAATAACTTTAGACTATCCTTATGAAATAAATGAAATAATTGGGATATATAAAGTAAATGAGTTTAACCACAATAAGGTTCCAATTAGTAATCAAGAAGCTACCAATTATCTTTTAAATTTAAATACATTCGATCCAATAAAAAATCAAATTGAAAACATAAATAATTTAGCAGAAGACACCGAAGTGATCGTTGTCGTTAGGGGGGATTATAAAAGCACATTGTTTATGAATATTGAAAGTCCTATTTTGTTTATAAATAATACAATTCTATTAAATCAAGGTCAATTAGATTCACCTTCAAAAATAATAGGAATTTTTAAGGCCAGTGAGTATGAGAAGAACAAATTATTTGAACAACAAGAATGTCATAATTATGCAATTACTGAAATTACTAGAGTAGAAAATAACTTCCTAAAAGGACTTCTGCCACCCAATACTATGGTCGAAACATTCATAATTAAACAGAGGAAAAATAATGAGGAAATAATTTTTGTCTATAACAACGCAGAGTACGAACATACAATTCCGCTTGACGAAGAGACAATTTTTAATTTAGATTACACTGTCCGCCCCGTAAAAACCTTAAATAATATAAGTTCACAACCCATTTATATTGAAGCAAATAAATAAAAGCGATGACAAACATTAGATTTCCTCTAAAAATGCCAACAAGTGGACATCCCAATCCATATACCATTGATTTTGATTTTTTGCCTTATCCTTTATCATTTCCATTACTCGCTGCAGATGACCCTTATCTTTATACTTCCAAAATTACAGTTAATGATACATTATCTGAATCAAGTAAAATAATTGAACATGTTTTTCCTAATGGAAAGGTTTATTTCATTATTGATGAAATATATTCAGATCTTGATACAATTGTGAACAATATATTTAACAATTCGTTTTCTGGTTTAATTAAAGGTATGTGGATTCATCTTGGTACGATTAAAGATATTATTAATATAAAACAAACTTTAAATAATTCAAGTTTCATACCAACAGCAATTGTGTATAATAATGTAACTATTAACGGAGAAACTTTGCTTCAGATTAAGGAAAAATCATTAACCAATTATATGTACAGAGCCCAAGCTGGGACTCTCCTACCCCAGGGAATGGTTTTTTAAGGGAAAATATTAAAAAATGGCTTACGGGTCAAGCAGGAATATTTATCAAGGAGTCAGAAATAGAAGAAAATAATTTCATATTGCCAAAGGTTTCTGATAACTTGCTTCAAGTTGGGTCATTAATGATGAATGGAAATGGAATAGAGATTAGCACACTTCATAAATTAATCTCTGTTTTAAAAATTAATCGACTTAATAACCAAATCTTTAGTTCTAACAATAGTTCTGAAAACAGTGATAGCCCTCTTAATGTAGGTATTATTCCTTGCCCATTATTTAATTTTATTGAAAAAGCTTCTACTAATTTACTTATTGAATCACACAGAAATCATCCGCTCAGAGATGCATACCCGATTGATCCAAAAGTATTAGAAGCCTGTCTTTTTTTTGTAAATAATCCACTTAGATCAAGTGGGGATATTGAAAACTTAACTTTTAGATCAAGTTTTAAAAATTATTATGTGCAAATCGATGGAATTAATAGAGATTTACATCCAAGTGGTTTATTGTTTTCGAGAGATTTTGAAAATAGAACTATAGAATTATTTAAAAGTAATATTGCACAGACAATTTCTTTGATATCAGCAAGAAATTCAGACGTTGGTACATTATTGACAATTAATTCTGAATTAAAATTTAAAAATCATTTCCGTATAGCGATAGATAATATTAAAATAGAAGACATATCAATAATTGGTGATGAATATTTTAACATTGAGCCTAATTTTAATAGCCTTTTATCTTTTTTAAATCAACTTTCTGCAAGAATAAATATAAGTCTAACAACATCTGAATGCTTTGCTAGAGCAATGGGATTCATTGAAATTTCTACCCATCATTATTTTTTTAATTCAAATCATAAGATTTCAAGAAATGGATTGGAATTTCCCCTTTTACCAGGAAAAGCTATAATAATTTATTTTCTAGCTATATCTTGGGCAGTATTAACTGATACTTCTATAAGAATATCAGATGGTGATGCTGAATTCTTGAATGACAATTTTGAAGAATATTTTAATGAATTACCAGTTGATTTGAAATCAACAATTAATAATGTAATTTCAAATCGTCCGTTTTGGACAAATAACCACGGAGATGAAGAAAATGGTGGATGGAAATATTTTGGTGAAACACCTGATAGTGGTGGCAGAAAAGATCATTTTTTAACCAATGCTTTCGCTTACTACGATACTAATATTCCTATAATTGATCGCTTAACAACGCTTCATGCTTTTTTATTTTACGAGACGGTTTTTGACGATGATAAAATTGACGGTAAATACAACGAAAAAGGAAGAGAATTTGCCGATTGGCTGAATTTTTCTTACGAATCAGGTAAAGTATATTTAAAAATTAAAGAATTAATTGTAGAAAAATCTAATTTTCAATAATGGAAGAAGAATTAATATCATTGGAATCACTTTCTGATTTTTTTCAGAACTCAATTAACTTACCTGAGTTACGTAATTCATTTTCGTCTATTTTCGGAAATGCAATTTTGGACTCAATATATATTGGTGAAGCTTGTCATTATGATATTGAAAATGGGTTTATCCTATCTGCTTACATTGGCTTACCAATAAATATAGAATTAACAATACCCTCTATTAACCTTATTAAAATAAAATTGGGTTTGCCTAGCCAGCAATTAGTAGTAAGTAAATTTACTTTTTTCTTTCAATTAATCGAAAATGTACCTTCTTGGAGACTTTTTTTAAGAGATATAAATCTAAGTATTGTCTTTGATAATAATATTTTAAGAAGAGTTAGCCCTGATGATTCTGAACCTGTTGGTTCAGAAGTGATTTTAAAAACAGGCATTTCGATTGATCAAAATTCAAATTTCTTTATCGAACCGGCAGAAGCTTCATTGCCATTATCATATATCGGGACTTCCGATTTTAAAATTAGTGCCGAAAAAGTAAAGTTTAATTTAAGCCCAAATAACCCTCAAGTCTCATTAAAAAAATTAAAATTTATTGCTCCTCAAGATTTGTTTCCTGATAGCATGGCTATGCCTGAATTTGCTATTGAGGATGCTGTCGTGAACAAAAACGGATTTACTGGTACCATATTGGTTGAGTGGAATTTGAATTACGAAAGCAATAAATTTCTTTTGGATGTTCAAAAAGAAGATGGGAGTATAGAAAGAAAAGAATCTACCTTTTTAACAATACCAGGAGGTATAAAATATTTTAAAATCCAATTTGAAAATAACATTCCTATTTCGAGTGACATTAAAGGTCTAATCAGATTACCTTATTTTGATCAAGACATTGCTATTGAGATTATTATTGGAGATAATGGGAATTTTAAAATTAAACTTGATAGTCTATCTGAAAACGGAGTCCTTATTACAAAAGAGGATTTAATAGCTCTTTATTTAAAAAACATTACAATAGACCAAGACACATCTGCTGTTTTCCTCTCCGGTGGCCTCGAACCCCTCCTCTACGCTTCCGAAGGCATGAAGTGGCTCAGGATGGATGTCAAAAATCTTAAAATCGACAGTACTGGAAAATTCAGTATTGATGAAGCATGGCTCGATTTAAAAGAATTAGCAACCCTCGATTTGTTTGGGTTTAAATTAGAATTGCGTAAAATTGGTTTAGGAACATTAGTTGAAAACAGCACCGACAAATTATGGATTGATCTTTCTGGTAGTTTGAAGCTGATAGATCAAATTCCCATAGGTTTGGATGTGGAAGGCTTTAGAATTTTATGGCCACAGAATAAAAACATCCAACAATTTACACCAAATGACATTGGCATTCAATTCAAGGGTGTTCAATTTAGTTTTGGAGTGCCTGGGGCAATTCAATTAGATGGATTAATTCGATTTATTAAAGACGAAAATGTAACCGCTTTTGCCGGTGATATGGTGTTGGTTATTCCCGCCGCTGGTATTACTGCCGAAGCAGGTCTTATGGTGGGCATGAACTCTGAGCAACCAAATCCCTATCCATTCTTTTATGTCTATTTTGGTTTGGAAGCCGCTGCTGGTATTCCATTAGGTCAATCAGGATTGGCATTAAAAGGTGCTATCGGTTTGTTTGGAATTAATGTGTCTCCCAATAGACAAGAGGGACAAAACTGGTATTACGATTGGTATAAAAAAGCTCCTGCTCCAGGTGCCCATCAGACCACTAAATGGGGAGACGAAAGAGATGCATTAGCCGTCGGAGCTGGTGTAACCATTACTACCGTTGATGGCGTTGTGAAAGGCACCAAAGGTATTATTGTATTGGCTTTGCCAGGTCCTATTTTAGTTATTAATGGTAAGGCATTAATTTTGGATGGACTCAACCCTAATCCCAATGCCGAACCACCTTTTAGTGCTACAGCCATATTTGATGGAAAAGAAAAAATTGTACAATTTAACATAGAGGCACAGGCTGAAATTGTAGAAGACATGGTGGATGCCTATGCAGCCGTTGAAGCTTTTTTTGATTTTAAAGATGTAACCAACTGGCATTTGTACTTGGGGCAGGACGAGCCAAGAGACAGAAGAATTAAAGCTAATGTTTTAAACATCATTGAAGCAGATGCTTATTTGATGCTTGACATGTTAGATACCAATAGTCCCCGTGCAAGAATGGGTATCGAAGCAGCCATTAAACCGAAAATAGACAACATTTGTTTTGATATTCCGTTGGTGGGCGAACAATGTATAAAGTTTGATGCACATATCAATATAGGTGGCAATGGGAAGGTTTCTGTGCAGCCCGAACAATTTTCAGGTAATGCGTTTATTGATGCAGGAATAGGCATAAGTGCTCTGGGGTTTGAACTTGAAATTGCTGCAGAAGTGGATATTTCTGTGGAAGGGCCAAGTCCTTTTTCTTTGCAAGGCGATTTGGAATTATATGCGAACCTTCCCGATCCTTTGCCTGATTATGAAGATACTTTCCGTTTCGAGTTGAAAATACCTAAGGTTGAGATAAAAGTTAATGACCCATTGGCTGAAGTAAGTTTGTTCAGCCGGTTTACCACCGAAAGCAAAAAAAGTACTATATATTCTGGAAGAATTGATGAAAAAATACTAGATGATAAGGATGAAAACGGAAATTATTTGGTTCCAATGGTTCAATGCGATGTAAATCCCATCCTATCTTTTGAGCATGAAATGAATCAATCAACCGCTTTCTTGATGTCGCCAGAAGGGCAGAAAAAATATGATGTAGGTGCTGTAGAATTTACTCCAAGCCTAAACAAGGTGGTAATCAGAGAAAGGGATAAAAAAGAAGGCTCCTCATGGCAGGTAATCTACTCCACTGTTGCAAGCGATCGGAAACCAATTATTGGCACTTGGTTAGCAGAAAGCGATCCTTCATCACCTTCAAGACCAGCATCCAAGAGACTGCAATTACTGACACTTAATCCACTCAGTAATACGATGCATTCTACAGGTATGATAGGATATCTAATGATGCAATCAGAAGCAGAATCAAAGCATCTTTCAGAATTAGTTTTAGAAGACTATCCAGAATTAATTTGCAAAGACACAACAATCAAACCACATTGCTTGGATTTTAGATACTCAGGAAAGCCAATCATTTTCAAGAAAATTAATTGGTCAAAAGTCAAATTATCAAGTAATACTTTAATTGAAATATCAGAAAATTGTCTAAATTCTGAAAATGATCTTAAAGTAATATTTCCTGAAAGGGTTTATAGCGTTACCATAACGTTTTGCAATAAACCAGAAAATGTGGAAATCAAGGCACTTTATAATGCCAGTGGCAAGGAACTTAAAAGCTTGATTAAAGAATCTGAGAAAAACATCCTGCTAACAGATATAAGCTTTACAAAAGAATCTGTAATAAATATAAATGCGATTAGTAGTAATTCCGTTCAAACTATTACTTCTGCTGCCTATTTTGAATGCCTGCAATTATCCACAAAAGATAGAGAAGGGTTGAAAATTAAATCCATCTGCTATACCACTATTAAAGCCAAAAAGGATAGTGAAATAAATCAAAAATTATGTGAATCAAACAGGTCTATGTTTGGGCTTTCAGCACCTCAAAATCAGACTGGAACAAACTCTAACCCCTTTTTGGGCAATTCAATTTTTCGACCTGGAATGTATTATGAAATTGAGGTAAAATCAATTTTGGAGGCAGAAGTAATGCCTAATCGGATTAAAGAAACTGACCCGCTTATAAATCTCAATATAAAAAATATCATCATTGATAAATACAATTCTATCATTGACAATTTACCCAGCCTAACATCAAGATTTGCTTATTTCCAAACAGATGCTCCTCCCCAAAACCTCGAACCTTACATCAAATGGTCGATACCTGCAATCCAAGAAAGTAGTACATTTGTAAATGACCCTCTTCAAATAAGATTTAAAAGGGGGTACTTGAATGTACTATTCAGCAATTCTGTCATGCCTAAATATAGGGCAAAAGTTTTTTTTAAGGATGTAAGCGGGGTTTGTACTCCAATTACAGAAGCTATAGGTTGGCTAGTATCAGAAAGCTCAACATTATTTCCAGACGAGGAAACATGGAATGATTATCTTGTTAGCAATAACCTTCCAACCCCTACCAAAAAAGACGATGTTTTGAGCATTAGTCTAAACAAACCTAATTTATATAAACCGAATAATCGTTATGAGCTTCTACTGGTCGGAATGGAGAGAGAAGATATAATTTTAGAGGAAGATGCAAATAAGGTAAATGTGATAAAAATAAATGGGAAGTATTATAATTTATTGGCTTCAAGGTCTTTCAAAACTTCTCGATTTGATTCGTTTGTAGGAATGCTAAAATCAGCAAATGCAGCTGGAGAATTTAAGGTTGTAAATAATACGCCAACAATTTTTATTAAATCAATAGTTGAACAAGGCTCTAACGTAAACTGGAATTTTAATTTTAGTGGTATTGTTAAAAGTGAATTAGAATATTATAAAGGGCTTGTGGATTATGAATTTGGAATTGTTAATTTACAGAAAGGTGCCAACAAATTAGTGAGCAAAGAAGCATTGGAGGAGTTGAAAATATTGCATAGAAATCAAAAAGACAAATTGGATGAGGCATTTCGTATTAATGCAATGGGTTTAAATAAAGATATCTTTTTCAAAGACGAGGGAAACATATTAAATGTTTATGCTATTCGTAGTAATGGGAGAATTGGATACATTTGGGTGAAATTGCCAGAAAAAATAAACTTAAAATTCAATGTAAATGCTATTGGTTCATGTAATGTAAAGCTAAACAGAAGAAACATTCAGAATGGAATTGACAATAGATTTAAATACACGATGTTGTGCAATTCAGATACTTCACAATTAATATTTAAATTGAATCAACCTATTAACACTAAATTATTAGAGTCTATAGGTATTGAATTTTCTAAAGTCAATGATCACAAGGACGAAATTACAAATGCTAACTTGTTTGGACCAAACAAAAATAAACATCACCGTTATGACCGACCATCATTAAAGCAAATAAGTGATCAAATAATAGAATTGAAAATAAGAAGTGCATAATAAAGGTACGAGAGCATAACAGGCGTTTGGCAAAAAAGCGGGTTCAGTGCTTAATGAAGCTTTTTGCTTCGTATCAGATTCAGTGCTGTTAGACAATTTAATGCTTCGAAATCCGCTTCTTCGCCAAGCGCCAAACCGTTACCTGTCATTTTAATGAAGGTACTGCTAACAATCATAGATTTGTGTGACATGAACTTATCAGTATTTCGTTAGTGTCATGAATTATTCGCGGAAGATCTACGGTCATGTTTGGCATGATCACGCTCGACAACCAGCCAAAAAACAGTTAA
>Ga0335395_10002575_pt1 | contig 11257 bp, 8 predicted proteins | sample MAT02_FD_205744 | JGI IMG/M metagenome (GOLD analysis project Ga0335395, IMG submission 205744) | Freshwater microbial communities from Lake Fryxell liftoff mats and glacier meltwater in Antarctica - MAT-02 (spades assembly) (version 2) ...
TGGATTTTAAAGGAAAACCGTATCAATATCTAGCGATCGGATTCGACATCACAGAAGGCAAAGCCGTCGAAGCAGTCCAAGCCGAAGCCAACCGCGCCAAAGACGAATTTCTGGCGATCGCCTCCCACGAATTGCGATCGCCTCTGAGCGCGATTTTGGGATGGGTGCAGCTAGCGCGATCGGGGAAATTAAACGAAACCACTACCGGCCTGGCTTTGGAAATCATTGAGCGCAACGCCAAATTACAAAACCAGCAAATAGACAATCTCCTCGATCTTTCGCGTCTGCTACGTGGCAAACTAAATCTCAACATCAGTCGAGTTCATCTCCCATCAGTCATAGAATCTGCGATCGACATTCTCCGTCCGGCGGCAGATGCCAAAAATATCCAGGTAGCAACAGTTTTTGACCCCGCGATCGGTCACATTTTGGGAGATGCAGAACGCTTGCAGCAAGTAGTCTGGAATCTGCTTTCCAACGCGATCAAATTTACCCCGGAATCCGGGTCGGGGCTAGTCCAAATCAGGATCGAGTCTACACCGTCGGGCGCGTTGATTCTAGTCAGTGACAGCGGTTGCGGGATTGAACCCCAATTTATGCCCCAGATCTTCGACTACTTCCGCCCCACAGATAGCTGGAATACCAAGGAACAAAACCGCCTCGGTTTGGGACTTTTCATTGTACGCCAGTTGGTGGAACTGCACGGAGGAACTGTGTGGGCTTCGAGTCCTGGCATCGCTCAGGGGACGACTTTTGGGGTGCAGCTACCCATCGCTAACCACAAAAATCTACTCCTCGATCGCACTCTGGCGATCGGTCAAATGGAAAATAGAGCCGAATCAGTTCCCAAACCCTTGGCGGGACTGAACGGATTCGGACCCGGAGGGTACGACCTGGCAAATGTCACAGCGATCGCGGCGGAATGTGACCTTGGAAAAATAAATAGTTCAAAAGAGCAAAAAACCGCCGAAGAATTTGTAGATGAAAACCGAGAATTGCCACTTTTACTGGTAGTAGAAGATAACTATTTTCTGCTGGCATACCTGCAAACTTTACTGACCCCTCATTACCGAGTTGCTGTGGCCCGCGACGGAGTTGAAGGTTTAGAAAAAGCTAAACAATTGCTACCAAATTTAATTGTAAGCGACCAAATAATGCCCAGGCAAAACGGGTTGGATTTGCTGAAGGAAATTCGGAATACACCAGAATTGAGTTCAACTCCGGTAATCTTTTTGACAGCGCGCATGGGGATGGAAGCTCGGATTGAAAGTTTGGATGCTGGTGCTGACGATTATATTTCTAAGCCTTGTGACGAGAGAGAACTGCTAGCGAGGGTGAGAAATTTGTTGCGATCGCACGCAGCAGAACAGCAGTTGGTAGCGCTCAACCGTCAGTTGCAGCAGCAAAAACAGCAGTTAGAAACCGTAAATCTCGCCTTACAGTATTTAGCAACCTATGACAGTTTAACTGAGGTAAAAAATCGTCGATGTTTTAATGAATATCTCGATACTGAATGGCGGCGTCTGGCGAGGGAAGAAGCTACGCTATCTTTGATTATGTGCGATATCGATTATTTCAAACTTTACAACGATACTTATGGCCACCAAGCCGGCGATGAATGTTTGCGGCAAGTGGCAAGTGTTTTACGGAGTGCAGTAAAGCGACCGGCTGATTTAGTGGCGCGTTACGGGGGCGAGGAATTTGTGGTAGTTTTGCCGAATACGGATATTCAAGGTGCGGCTCTGGTTGCTGAATTTATTCGCGAAGGAGTGCGGGGTTTGCAGATAGTTCACGCTAAGTCTGCTGTTTGCGAATATGTTACGTTGAGTTTGGGTGTAGCTTGCTGTATTCCGGCGCCGATGTCGCAGTCCGGGACGCTAATCGCGATCGCCGATGAAGCACTTTATCGAGCGAAAAAAACAGGGCGCGATCGGGTCTCATACTAAATCCGGGTTACTCACCCCCTCTCCCCTCTTCCCCTCTCCAGCAATAAAGGGGTTTTTAACCCCGATAGCGCAATCCCGTGTTTCTACTTATCAAAAGATTTCAGCAAAGTTTCCACACTAGCATTGTGGTCTATGAACGAGAACAAATGTTTAAATATCAGTTTCCCGTTTACATCCAAAACAAACTGAGCAGGCAAAGGCGCGCCTAAAGCTTGACCGAGTTCATAAGCCCGAAAAACTTGACAGCTAGGATCGCTCAACAGTGGCATTTTCAATCCTAAATCTCTAACCACAATCTGGCTTTGGCGATCGTCGGTACTTGCAACCATCAATAATTCTATATTGCGATCGGCAAATTTTTCCCAGTTTTCATTCAAGGCTTTAATATGAGGAAAACAAAACGGGCAATATTGCTTTTCAGTAAAAATCCGTGTGAAAGCGAGAACCACGGGCCTATCGCCGCGATAATTCGACAGCCTAACCAATTTGCCATTATTAAGATCCGGCAATTCAAAATCAGGCGTCATCTGTCCCAGTTTCAGAGAATTACTAGCAGGAACAGGCAATAAATTTTGGAAAAACCGCTGATTTAACAAGCCGCTAAAATCAGTAGAAGTCAGCATATTTCCTAATTTGGGTAATTGGGAATTGGGAATTGGAAATTGGGAATTGGGAATTGGGGGAAAGGCTTTGAATTTTGAGGCGGGCACTCACACGCACCGCCCCTACAACTCAAAACTATCAGACAGCGGCAAAGAATACTTTAGACTTAACTGGATCGGGAGTCATGGTTTTGTCACCGGGCTGCCAGCCGGCGGGACAAACTTCATCGGGGTGAGACTGGACGTGTTGAATAGCTTGCAGAGTGCGGAGAGTTTCGTCCACGTTGCGGCCGAAGGCAAGGTTATTGATAGTAGAGTGCTGGATGATGCCTTCTTTATCGATGATAAACAGACCTCTCAGGGCAATGCCTGCTTCTGGGTCGAGGACGTTGTAGTCGGCACTAATTGTTTTTTTGATATCGGCAACTAAAGGATAGTTGAGGTCGCCAACGCCACCGGATTTGCGATCTGACTGTATCCAAGCTAGGTGAGAGAATTCGCTATCAACGGATACGCCGAGGATTTCGGTATCGATTTTATTGAAGTCCTCAAAGCGATCGCTAAATGCTGTAATCTCAGTCGGACACACAAAGGTGAAGTCCAAGGGGTAGAAGAACAGGACTACATATTTTTTGCCTTTATAGTCAGACAGTTTAACTGTCTTGAATTCCTGATCGACTACGGCTGTGGCTGCGAAGTCGGGTGCAGGTTGACCAACGCGAAGACATTCACTACTCATAGATTTTGTTTTCTTTTTTACGAACTGTTACAAATATATCATAGTCATAACGAGTACAATTATCTTAAATCCAAATAAAAAACACGCTCTCAAAACTGAGAGCGTGGTTTTTGTCATTACATCATGGCTCAGGCGGGATTTGAACCTGCGACCTTGGGCTTATGAGTCCCCTGCGCTAACCAACTGCGCCACTGAGCCAAAACTTGTTCACGATTTACTATCGTAGCACAGTAGAGCGAACTAGGATAGATGCTTGACTACATTATTTGTAATCACTAGGAGTAAAAGTTATGAGTTTTGCTAATATATATCAAAACCCATAACTTGAAACCACTCCTTAGCGAGAAGCGCTAGAATCATCCTTTGGCAGAAAAGCCATAGGATTGACAGCTCCCGATCCGGCGGGATGAATTTCAAAGTGCAAGTGCGGCCCGGTACTAAAGCCAGTGCTGCCCATTTCTGAAATTTGGTCGCCTTGAGCGACTCTCTGACCCTTTTGCACCAAAATCCGGCTGTTGTGGGCATAGACAGTTTCAGTGCCGTCAGGATGGGTAATTTCCACCAGATAACCGTAACCGCCGTCATTCCACTGTGCATAGGTAACAACCCCGTCAGAGGCTGCCACAATTGGTGTGCCGATCGGTCCTGCAATGTCAATACCCTTGTGCATCCGTCCCCAGCGCCAGCCGTAGCCAGAAGTGAAGACACCCTTAGCAGGCCAAATAAACCCATTAGCCGACTGTTGTTTTGAGCCATTAGGCAGATAGGTATCAGCGCCAGAAAGCGGGGGCAATTCTGGAGAAACCATTTGTCCCAAAGAGGGATGGCTGAGGGGGTCGTAACCCTGTGAACCTAAAGGAGCAGTAGCGACAACAGGCCGGTCTAAGTTAGAGGTCGGCGTCAGGTTGATCGGTTGCGATTCGGCAGCGCGGGCCGGGTCAAAACGCTCTTGCTGCTGCTTCTGAACTTCTTCGCTCCACCCTCTAGACGGTGGTCTGCTGATTTCATTCTGCACCGCTCCACCGTACTCTGGGGTATAGAGATAGGGATTGAGATGTTCGTTGTCCTCAGACGGGTTGCCCGAAGCGACTTGGGTCTCTGGGTCTGCCGTTGGAGCTAGGGCAACTGAATTTGGGCCGATCGCATTTCGCTCTGCTCGATACTCCTCTCGCAGCCGGACAACTTCCGCCCTTAACCTTTCAGCATAGGGACTCTGAACCTCTGCTGATTGAGTTGCAGCCGAGGACTCCGGTACAGCATTAGCTGTATCACTGGCGAAACCCTGGGTGCTGACAACTGGTGTCCAGTTAGCAGGCTGCGGGTATGATTCCGTCAAGGTAGAGCTTGCCGTTGCAGTCGCTGGCATTGGTAGCGCACTGGTATCAACAGCACCTGTGAATGTTGGTTCGCCTTGAAGATCCAACTTTCCAGGATTGCTAATGCTTTCAGAAACTTGAGTGAGCGGAATGTTGTTAATTTGGGGAACCATCGGCGCTGAAATATTGTTCAGACCTTCCAAGTTCGCCAGGGGAGAGACAATCGGTACGGTTGGCGCGGATACTGTAACGCCAGAACCAGCTATTTCCGGGGTAGACAAGCCGGGGTTCAAAGATGCGGGAACCGAAGTTGCCGAAAAGACAGATGTAGAGTTAGAGGCCTGAATAGAGGCGGATGCGCCCGCCGCTGGATTATTTAACCCAACTTGAGGAATTTTCAGCCGTTGATTGACATTCAGCAAATTCGGGTTGCCGAGCTTGTTGACCGAGATCAGGTCTTTTGCCGATACGCCCTGAGATGAGGCGATCGCGTGTAGGGTATCTCCCGGACGCACAGTGTACAACACATCCGTCTGTGCGGGTGTAGTGCCTGCTGGGGGTACTACCACAGCAGAGGGTAAACTTGTAGTTACCAGCGACTCTTCAATGGGTGATGCTGCTTGACCAAACCCGGCATTGGGAATTACTTTTCGCGTTGCAGAGATAGAAAACGCCTGCGTCGGTGCTGGCGACTGCAACGATACAGCAGATGCAGATGATGAACTCGTTCCTGACTCATCGCCCAACTGGGATTGACCCAAGGCTGTGCGGTTTTCCTGTTTTTTCAAACTGTCAATCGCCCCGTTTGTATTGGGCAGGACGATGGCATTTTGCTCCAGTGTCGGAGTTAGGACAGGGTTCGGTGCTGTTGATTGTGGCCCTGACTGCACCAACGGAGTATAAGAAGGCTCGGAGCCTGTTAGATCTAACTTTTGTTCGGGATTGACCACCCCTGCATACTCTGGAGCGGAGGCTGCGGTGTTGTCGGCGTTTTGTTGTGGCGCGACGACGAACGCCGGCGGAATTGTGAGCTTTTGCCCTACTTGGAGTAAGGTGTCGGATTTAATCCCATTGGCAGTTGCTAGTGCATTAGGCGCAACTGCATAATCTTGAGATAACTCCCACAGAGTTTGTCCTGGTTGCACCTTAACCGCCACCGGATTAGAAGGTTCAGCGGTTTGTGCGGCCTCGTTGGCCTCACCCACAGAGGTAGCGAGTTCGCTGGCTGAGGTTGGCTGCACTTCAGCAGTGGGTTCTGGTGTGGGTGCGAGTTCAGACGCGCGAGCGCTGTCCCCGGTTCTTGGCAGCAGGATGCCAGAAGCACCTACTGATATTGCCAGCCCGATCGTGGCGAGAGAGCGAAAGGAGCCAGTGCCTAGCGTTGTCTGCTTGGACGGCTCTGTAGAACCGTCTCTGTCGATTTCACTAGCCTTAACAGGCTGATTTTTTTTTGGATATATTCGTTTCAAAAAAACGACCTCCTACTGAAAAGCGCTAACTGTCCTTGGAAACACACAAGGGGATTGCATGACGCTGAGTTAAATCAAAAACCAAAAATATTCTGATTGTTGATAGCTACCATGCTTAGGCAAGATTACCTTGATTTTTAAATTTAGACAAGCTCCAACAGCCACTAAAATTAAAATTTTAGGTAAAACTTGCTGCAATAATACCCTAAAACCCTTACACGGCAATAGCTAGAACCAATAAATAAAATAGTGGTTGCGGTCAAGCTACGAGTGTCATGTTTGATGCTCGAACTGTAGCCTAATTTGCCCAATATCTACAACCGTATATTTACTAGATATAGCGCCTCTGGCGATCGCAGTGCGGTCTAGCGCGCTATATCGCTAAAAAACTCAGTTTTGGCACCTGAATCCTCTCTTAAGTAATTTGGTATGGATGATAACAATCTCTTTTTAGATGAATAAAAATCTATTAATCTTGGCTGTCTAGAATTTCACAGCTTTGATACAAATTTCTTATCTTTTGATCAAGATTTCCTAGAGGTATACAGCTATTAAATATCTATATGTGTATGTGTCGATAGTTGTTTATCCCAGCTCGCCCAACTGTCGCCTCGCCTCAAATAAACCTACAGCCGCGCTGACAGAGAGGTTTAAACTCCGCACTCCAGGCTCGCTCATGGGAATAAAAACTGTGGCATCACAGGCATCTAAGACGAATTGAGGAATTCCGAGTGTTTCGGAGCCAAACATCAGCCAGTCGCTGGCAATAAATTGGAATTTCGCGTAGCTGTATCGTCCGCCAGTGGTGAATCCGATCGATCTCCCCCCCCGCTGCTGCCGACAAGTCAGAAAAGCCGCTAAATCTTCGTGACAGTGGAGGTTGACATAGGGCCAGTAATCTAAACCGGCCCGTTTGAGGTAGCGATCGCTAATTTCAAACCCCAGCGGGCCCACTAAATGCAATTCAGTGCCTGTAGCAGCGCAAGTGCGGGCGATATTGCCAGTATTCGGGGGGATTTGTGGGTGAATCAAGACAAGTTGAGGCATGAAGCTAATTAAAAGCGCAAAATACAGCTATTGGGAAAGGTAGAAATCTACCCAAAGGTAGATACAACTCATAGCTTTTATTTATAACCTGTGTTGGGTGCAATTGATTAAATATTCTGATTTGTCTTTAATTGCTCGTTTCAAGCAACTAACTGGGCACACAAGTTATCTTCGAGTTCCCATTCCTGGTGAGCCATCCCATTAATCCCTTGCAAAATAATACTGCGGGTGTCCAAACCGCTCTCATGCAGCTTCAACCATTGCTGAGCGGTGTTGCCTTCCCGAAGAATCTTTTTGAGCGGCAATAGAAAGCAGCTAAAGCCGCGTTTTTTGGCAAATGGCCAGACTTGCTGGTAAATTTCCTCAATCCAATCTCGTGCCAAAATCTTTCTGCCATCTTGCCAGTGGATGAGTTCAGCATCCAAACTTTGCCGGGATGCAGCAATTTCGTTGGCGTCTGTGAGGGCAACTAAGTCTTCGTTGCGGGTGCCCGCCGGTAAGGTGCTGAGTTCTAACGGGTCTAAGCTGGGGTCTTCCATCATCTGCCAAATCCGAGCTTCTAGCAAGGCTGTGATGGCTAACAAAGCCAGAGGATTGACTTCTAGGTCACAAATTCTCAGTTCTAGGCGGTTGAGGCAGTAGGGGCGGCGATCGCCATTTGGCCGCACAGCAGACCACAGGTGGCGGACATTTTGCATACTGCCGAGTTCTAGCTGTTCTTCAGTCCACTGGATGTAATGCTTGTGACTTTCAAACAGCGGGACGATGGCGGGAGTTTTGGGAAACAAACCCCAGCGAGTGGAATGATAGCCGGTGACTTCGCCGTCGAGGAAGGGAGAAGAGGCGCTCATGGCAAGGTAAAGCGGTGCTTCGACGCGGGCGAGGCGGATGGCGCGCATCAGCATTTCTGGTTGGGAGATGCCGATGTTGATGTGAATGCTGGCGGTGACGACTTTGGTGCCGTAGGTTTGCTCGATGTAAGTGTGATAGGGGTTGTTGGGGTCCGATCGGTAAAATCGATCGCTCCCGCCGAGAGATAGGGTACTTCCCGGCAGCAAGGTATAGTCGCCCAATTGTTTGAGATACTCGCGCAGCCGGACTCGCGGCTTGACTAGGGCGCACAGCAGGCGATCGTAGCTGCACAGCGGGGCGGTCGTGTACTCCACATTGCGACTATCAGGCTCCCGCACAAATCCCTCTAAATCGGCGACTATGCGATCGGACAGACCGACAACCTCGCCTTCGGGCGTGCCGGTATACATTTCTACTTCAAAGCCTTTTGATAGCAGCACGTTTATTCCTCAGCTAAGTTGAGTGCTACTTTCGATTATCCCAAAAATTGACCAATTAACACTATCTTCCACAAGGCAGAGTTAAAATTTTTGATCTACTCCCACGGGCACCTGGTTTTATGGATTTTCGATTTTCGATTTTCGATTTTCGATTGAAGAATTAACCCCACGGATGAATCCGGGGGCCGAACCCAATTGCTTGATTGTCAATAAACAAATTGCAATTCCGTAGGAAATCTTGCTTCTTCGGGTTCAGGATTGTAGATATAATCGCAGTCAAAGCGCAAAGCTTGAGCGTGGCGACTGATAGAAAATCCGCAGTTACTCACCATTTCTGTAGTAAAAGTTGCCGTTACTAATTCAATTAGTTTTTTGTAGGAAATATCAGGCTGTTGAACGTAATAAGCCCGCCTCGCAAAAAATATTTTTTCATCTTTCGGTACAATTATGCCGTTAATTTTGTGTGCGTGTTGAATCGGCTTGATGTAGGTTTCAATAAACTGCCACTCATTTTTTTGTAGTCTAGCCAATCGTTCGTGTTGCAACCAGGTCATTTGAAAAACAATTTTAATAAATTCAAAACCCAAAATGTAGTTAAACACATTATTGCGTTCTTCTGTACTCAAGACGAAGCGAAGTGCGGATTCTAAATACTGGTCGTTTTGCCCGCGCACTTGTTGAGCGGAGTGGATGTAAAATTGTTTGATGTAGCTTCTTAAATCTGATTCGTTTAATTCTTTTTTTACTCGGAACCTGGTTAGATACTCTTTGACTCGGTTCAGAGTATCTACGTCTTCAAACATTTTTGAAACTAAGCCGTCGGCGGTGTAGTCATCTAAAAATTCTGCTTGCAAGTCGGGAGTGGAAGCGCACAATATGTAACAGAGGGACAATAGGTAACGGCGCTTGTTCCAAGGCAGGCTTTGGGCCCAATCTTTAACTTCTACAGGAATCTGCCCTAGAATGATATCTGTATGTCGGCATTGAGAAAGGTCGGCATCTTTATTTTTTTCTTTAATCATTGCCTGGAACCTTGATGACTAAGTAGAGGGGGTAATGTATCGCAGACGAGGGCTGGGTAAAGGAATGGTGGATAGATGCACTTATTGTAATAATATTATTTCTCGTATTGTAGCTCCTGTTATGGCTGGGGAACGTGATCTCTCTCACACTTTTTAGGGTTTAAGATCACAAGTTTTAGGTGTTGCGATCGCGTCTTGAGACTGCGATTATCACACAAAGGACTTATTTACGTCACCATATTATATACCGGTTTAGTTGATTATTAAGTAGGGTTATTCATAACTTTTTAAAGTCTCCACGGAGAAATCCGGGGGCAAGAGACCAAATTGCTGGAGGGTCAGGGGGTAGGGGTAGGGGGCAGGGGTTAGTGAGGGTTGGAGGGTCTCACACCTCGATCGCAGGTTGAGGTCAATTATTTACAGGGTGTGTTGAGTGGCTAGTTGTTCGATCGCTAATTTAACCAATAATCGTTCATAATCTATCAGTAGATGCTTATAGATACGATCGGGCACCCACATCAGTAAGTAGGTCAAAATTAATATCAAACAGTAGCCAGCAAAAAAATAAGTATAAAAATAATTTAAACAGCTAGTTTCGAGCTGGGAAGTTAATATGTTTAATGCAACAGAACTACTGATTAATGCTTTCATCCATCGGCTGATTGAAGGGTATCGCTACACTTACGGAGGGTGCAAGTCGAACTATGGAGAGATTATTGCCTGGGTAGCGGATATGGCTTTGCAAAATATTGCCAATAGTGATGCTCTTTACCACAATGTGGAACACACTATTTTAGTGACTTTGGTGGGACAGGAAATTATGCGTGGTAAACACATCCGTGAGGGAGGAGTTTCCTCTGAAGATTGGCTGCATTTCCACATTGCTTTGCTATGTCACGATATCGGGTATGTTAAGGGTGTTTGCCGTCAAGATCAAACTGATTTGCGGCTGTATGCGACGGGGGTAGGCGATGAAAAAATAAAGCTGCCTCCAGGGGCGACTGATGCTAGTTTGACTCCTTATCATGTTGATCGAGGAAAACTGTTTGTATCTGAGCGTTTTGGGGGTCACAAACTGATTGATGCTGAGCTGGTGAAGCATAATATTGAGTTAACTCGTTTCCCGGTACCTGCGGATGAAGATCATCAAGATACTCTCAATTATCCGGGTTTGGTTCGGGCTGCTGATTTAATTGGTCAGTTGAGCGATCCGCGATATTTGCAAAAGATTGCTGGGCTGTTTTACGAGTTTGAGGAGACTGGTCAAAATCAGGTGTTGGGGTATCGCAATCCGGCGGATTTACGGGAGGGGTATCCTCAGTTTTATTGGAATGTGGTTTATCGGTATGTCAAGGATGCGATCGGCTATTTGGAAGTGACGCAACATGGGAAACAAGTTGTTGCTAATTTAAGCGCGAATGTGTTTCGGGTGGAGCATTCTGAGGTGGGAGTTAAGGATGTAGCTGTAGTTCGTTGATTCCTTGTCATTGCGAGGAACGAAGCAATCTCATATCATGTCCGGTCAATTGACCACAATTCTTGTAGGGGCGGGTTCACCAACCATAATTGCCTATAATCTACAATATAATAAACCCGCCCCGGCCACGATATTATGGTCAATCTGATTCCTTGTCATTGCGAGAAAGCAATCCCAATAAAATGCGTAATTCCTGATAGAATTCAGCAATCCTGTTGATATCGTAAAAAATGACCATCCCCACACGGATCAGCAAATCATTAAATGTTTTGATTGTCCTTGCTAGATAAATTAAGTTGTTGAACTGCTAGAAAAAGGGAAAATTACCATGAGATTCATTAACCCCA
>Ga0335395_10002576_pt1 | contig 11254 bp, 11 predicted proteins | sample MAT02_FD_205744 | JGI IMG/M metagenome (GOLD analysis project Ga0335395, IMG submission 205744) | Freshwater microbial communities from Lake Fryxell liftoff mats and glacier meltwater in Antarctica - MAT-02 (spades assembly) (version 2) ...
ATTAGTTAATTAAGTTACTTACTAGTTTATATAATTAGAAATTTCATACACCAAAAATTCAGATTACCATTATGCCGCATGATCTGCACAGGCATTGAAGATTTCTTTATCTTCCTAGGGCAACAGTACCACAAGGTAATTTATTCCATAGTAATTTATTAAACTCAAAGCAAATTACTATGGAAAAAGGCGCTCATTTACAAAGTCAATTAAGTTTGAGAGAGGATAAATAAAATCAGTCACTTGAGGATCAATAGGTTTGCCAATAAAAGCTCGATCGAAGAACTTAAACATCCCTCTATGTTGGGGATTATTTATTTCATTATAAAAATTAACCGTAACAAAACAAATCAAAGGGATTGTCGGGGGATCATAGGAAATTTCATATTTATCACGAACCTCACAATCTGACATCGCAATTTCCATAAGGAGCTTCCATTCCCATATCAGATCAATACTCTCTCGCAGGGATGTTTTAAGTAACAGAATAATACACTTATTTAATTCTGAGTTTTCTTTGAGAGAATAAATTATTAAATCCGTATCTAGCTTTTGAGTTTCTTCTCCAATACTTATGGTACATATTTTCTCAAAGTCAGGGATTACAGACTTATTTCTCGTAATGAAAATCTGTTCTGAGATATTGTTAAAAAGCTTATTTTGAGTAAGAATATAGACAATTGCATTAGAAAAATCATCGGACGTAATACTTTTGTGATCTTGAGACTCATCAGAAATTTCACTACCTACTAATCGTGTGTCCAAGGTTTCTTCAACATCATCTTGAGCATCTCTTAAAATTTCATGGAGATGATCTAAAACTGTTTGCCAACTAGTTTGATCACTACCGGATTTTTTGACCCAATCATTTATTTTTGATTGAATAGGCTGCATATAATGAATTTTTGATAATCCTTTAAAAAACTAGCTTCGTTTTTACTAAAAACTAGTTGTGGTATGTCTATTTCCTCTATACATCTAAGCTGATAATTTATTAAATGTACTAGTCCTAATATTCATGCCTATAATTATATCATTAAGTAGTAAAAATGTAACAGATTAGATAGAAAAATATGACAAGAGGAAGTCGTTGGTCACGGGAAGAGCTTATTATTGCAATGAATTTGTACTGCAAACTTCCCTTCGGGCAACTTCATCGCGGCACAGCTATAATTATTCAGGTTGCCCAAAAACTAGGAAGAACTCCAAGCAGTTTGGCGATGAAACTTGGAAACTTCGCTTCTCTTGATCCCACTTTGCAGGCAAGGGGCATCAAAGGACTTCAGGGAGCAAGCCAAGCCGATAGAGAAGTATGGAAAGAGTTTCATAAAAACTGGGAAACTCTTGGGTATGAGAGTGAAGAGAAATTGCAGTTACTGCTTGATCATTCTCCCCTAGAAATAGAAGCTTCTCAGTCTAAAATAGCTTCAAAAAGAGTTGGAGCTACACCAATGCCTAATTTAACTGAGTCAGAAGCTACAGTGCGGGTTCGTATTGGACAAAACTTTTTTAGACAGATTATTCTGGCAAATTATGATGGGCGGTGTTGCATTACAGAAAATCCTATTCCTGAACTCTTAGTAGCTAGCCATATCTTACCTTGGAGCAGGTATCCAGAACATCGATTAAATCCTCATAATGGAATTTGTTTGACCAGAACACAAGATGCTGCGTTTGATAGAGGAATAATTACAATTGATGAAAATTATCAAGTTGTTTTAAGTTCGTATATCAAAGATTTCTTGCCTGAAAAGACTTTAGAAGAAAACTTTGTAAATTATTGTGGTGTACAAATAAAATTGCCAGAAAAATTCCAACCTGATCTAGATTTCCTCCGTTATCACAGGGAAGAAATATTCATTGGTTGAAAGAGAAAATATTTAGTGAATCACCTAAAAGTATTAAAATTGGAGCCTTTGCAATTACTGGCAAGATTTTTTTAGCTTACTACCCCTCTATGCCTAAATGCCGTAACTCAGCTACCTTAGCCTCTTCTTGCTCAGCCCTTTATTTCTCCTATGCTAATCTGCTAATCGTTGCCGGTCTTGTTGATTTTTCTCTGCTCTTGCGGGTAAGAGCTTTCCAGAGCGATCGCACCACTGGATCCAAGTATTTTCCGTTCCCTCATATCTAGTTACCTTTGGGAGTCCAAAATATTTCCCCAGAGACAGTCGCCGTTGAGAGAGCGATCGCAAACTTTGGCTACGAACTGTTAAGGAATTTGAAGTTATTAGCCCTTTCTAGAGAACCATAGCAAAACCCAAGGTAAAATGACTCTCAAACTTATAGTTTTCCTACCCATATCAAAAAAAAGAACACTCAGCAAGGAGCCGTTATCCTATGTCTCATAGCGTCAAAATTTACGATACCTGCATTGGTTGTACTCAGTGCGTCCGTGCTTGCCCCCTAGATGTCCTAGAAATGGTTCCTTGGGATGGTTGCAAGGCCTCACAAATTGCTTCTTCTCCCCGCACCGAAGACTGTGTAGGTTGCAAGCGTTGCGAAACAGCCTGCCCTACCGACTTCCTTAGCATCCGGGTCTACCTAGGTGCAGAAACCACTCGGAGTATGGGACTTGCTTATTAAAGACTTTCCCCAATTACCGCAAGGTAAGAGGATTTAGTCTTAGTTACACTACAAAAAATTAAAAACAGCTTAGGTTCAGGAGAGAAATAATTTCTTTCTTAGAAAACTTTTCAGGGGAAGTCTCTTCTCCTGATTTTTTGTTGCCTAAATCCTTAAGAAAATCTTTATATTATGAAGTAATTGTAAAAGTTCTGTAACTACCGCTACTTTCCCTTGGATATTTGTTATATTTAAGTCATGGAATCTATATAAGACATTTAATAAGTAAAGGAGAAAAGTTATGAATATGATGCGTCGCAAAAACCTCCAACAGGTTGCTGAAGTTCACCGCGCTAATCTCCGCCAAAGACTTAAGCATCGTTTAGAGGCTGCTAAGGCGAGTGGAAATACTGCTCTACTCCAAATTTTAGAACAGGAAAGAGAGCAACTAGCTTAGTAATTCCCTAAACCAAAATATTGATATTCGTTATCAAGTTTACCGCTGGATAATCCCATTTTCTTCCAGAACCCTGACCCGATCGGTTGGGGTTCTGGCATTTTGGTATTCTGGATGAGCTACTTTAAATTATCTCATCAATTCTCTATAGCTATGGCACAAGTAACGATCGATAATCTCTCCAAAACCTTCCCCTCCCGTAACACCAAAGATAGCGGCGTAACTACTGTTTTACAGGAGATTAATTTGACTATTGCTGATGGAGAATTTATGGTGCTAGTTGGCCCCTCTGGTTGTGGTAAAAGTACCCTGCTAAGGACGATCGCTGGCTTAGAAACCGTATCTGGAGGCAAAATTTCTGTAGGGGAAAAGGTGGTTAATAATCTGCCCCCTAAGGATCGGGATATGGCCATGGTGTTCCAAAGTTATGCCCTGTATCCTCATTTAACTGTCTATGACAATATTGCCTTTGGGTTGCGGCGGACTATCACAAGTTTAGGAAAATCTAGGTTTCCCGTGTGGTTAGAGAATTTATTAATAGAAACAACTCGCAATTTTCCTAAGCTAGGGCGTTATTCCTCGGAGCGGGAACGGGAGATTAGCTCCAAGGTAGAACAAGTTGCTCAATTGCTGCAAATGGAAAATCTGCTCCACCGCTTACCCAAGCAACTATCGGGGGGACAACGGCAACGGGTGGCTTTGGGGAGAGCGATCGCCCGGAACCCCCAAGTATTTTTGATGGATGAACCCCTATCAAATCTGGATGCCAAACTCCGCACGGAAACTCGAACCCAAATTGTGAAACTACAACGGCAGCTAAAAACTACAACTATTTATGTCACCCATGATCAAGTGGAAGCGATGACTATGGGCGATCGCATTGCGGTGATGCAAGGGGGCAAGATTCAACAAATTGCCACACCCCTAGAGTTGTATCATCAACCAGCCAACCAATTTGTAGCCGAGTTTATTGGCTCTCCCCCCATGAACTTCCTGCCAGTGCGAGTGGAAAATCCCTGTTTATTAGTCCATCCCCAATTTCAATTAGAGGTTGCTGCGGGTTGGGGCGAAACTTTAGGGGGTTATGTGGGGCGATCGATCATTTTGGGAATCCGTCCTGAACATTTAAGTTTAAGAAATCCTAGCCTGAGCAATCAAGGGTCTGGACATCTGCTAGTAACCGTAGATTTAGTAGAGTCTTTAGGTAATGATACTTATTTATTTGTTAATTTAGCTGCTGCCCATAACCTCCAAGTCCGCCTGACGAGTGATCATCAGGCAAGTATTGGGGATCAAGTGTGGTTAGCGATCGATCCAGAGAAATTACATCTCTTCGCCCCGGAAACTGGTCAGAGGATTTCCAAATAAGAATTTTTTTGTCCCCTCTCCCCCTGGGAGAGGGCTAGGGTGAGGGTCTTATGCCAAATTTACCCCTGTCCATAACTAGAACCAGCTTTACCTCGACGGCGGGGGTCGATGCGAGGAGAGGCGATCGGTGCAGGATGGGACGGGTTTTCTCTGTCCTGAATCTTGAGGGATTGTCTGGGCGAGGCAGAACTAGAGGAACTAGGGGAATTAGTTGCAGGTCGATCGCGTCTCTGGCTATTCTGATTATGCCGACCATTTTGCTGCTGGCGACCATTTTGGATAGGTTCTGCCCGCACCTGTGGATCTACCTCGAAACCATCGACTATTTCCTTAGGGAGCGATCGCTTAATTAACCTTTCAATATTTCTCAGCAGATCCTGCTCATCAATACAAACTAAAGATACCGCCTCTCCTTCAGCCCCGGCTCGCCCTGTCCGGCCGATGCGATGCACATAATCTTCTGGGACATTGGGTAGTTCAAAATTCACGACATGGAGCAGTTCACTAATATCAATCCCCCGTGCCGCAATATCTGTGGCTACTAATACTTGCACATTACCTTCTTTAAATCTTGAGAGGGCTTTGGTTCTGGCAGCTTGACTCTTGTTGCCATGAATCGCTAGGGCAGAAATGTCATCTTGGGTAAGTTGCTTCACTAGGCGATCGGCCCCGTGCTTTGTCCGGGTGAAGACTAGGGCTTGATACCAGTTATTTGTCTTAATTAGGTAGGAGAGCAATTCTCGCTTTCTTTCCCGATCGACTGGATAAACTTTCTGGGCCACCAAATCTGGAGTAGCATTGCGCCGTTCTACTTCGATCGTGACTGGTTGATGAAGTAATCCCGTAGCTAAGGATTTAATTTCATCAGAAAAGGTCGCAGAAAATAAAAGATTTTGGCGCTGCCGGGGCAGAAGAGTCAGAATCCGCCGGATATCCCGAATAAAGCCCATATCTAGCATTCGATCAGCCTCATCTAGCACCAAAATTTCTACTTGGGATAAATCCACTGTGCGCTGCTGTACATGGTCTAATAGCCGTCCCGGAGTGGCTACCAAGATATCAATCCGGCCTTTGAGACGCTGGATTTGGGGATTGATATTGACACCACCATAGACAGTCATGGAATTGAGATTTAGGTATTTACCATAGTTCTGGACACTTTCTTCTACTTGGGCAGCAAGTTCTCTAGTGGGGGTGAGGATGAGCGATCGAATGGGATGCCTGCCACCGGAGGCTCTTTTTACCACCGTAGTGTTAGACCTAAAGGCTGGATTAGCATTGACAACTACATTATTTGACTTAACAACAGTGGTGGATAGTTGATGCAGAATGGGCAGGGTAAAGCCAGCAGTTTTTCCAGTTCCCGTTTGAGCAGCAGCTAGGACATCTTGTCCAGCTAATACAGCAGGGATTGCTTGTAATTGGATGGGGGTAGGTTGGGTATAACCTTGGGCAGTTACAGCCCGGACAATTTCATCTGACAGACCAAGGGCAGAAAAAGACATAGAACTCCAAGATTTTAAAGGGTAGATTTCGGATCGATCTTGTTGGCAGCGCCAGTCTTAGCCAGGGGGGATAGATGAAATGGGAATAGAGAAAAGTCGATTAACAAGAGATGATGCAGCCATGTCTCTAAGACTGGGAGGAGACAGGGGAGCATTTAATTAGGTATTAAATTCTGACAGGTTCTTAATTATAACAGGGTCTCAAACTAATTTTGTCAATTTAGCTTCATAAAAACCAACTAGATGGAGATTATGCTAAGGTAATTATGAGAAGAAAATGAAAACAATGGGTCAATAGGACGGAATGGAGTAAACCCAATGGGTCAAAACAAAATACAAGGATTGGGATATAAGCTTGGGACGATCGCCCTACTTTTAGCCATCACCTCAGGTTGTACCCAAGCCTCGAACCCAGTTCCCCTTAATTCTCCTATCGCTGCCACACCAGAAGTTAGTAGCCCAACCCAAAACAAGAATCAAGATAAGAAAGTAGTCCTCACCACCTTTACCGTCTTAGCAGACATGGCGCAAAACGTGGCCGGAGATAAAGCGATCGTCACATCGATTACTAAGCCGGGAGCAGAAATTCATGGATATCAAGTCACTCCCAGTGATTTGCAAAGAGGGCAAAAAGCCGACCTGATTTTAGCAAATGGCTTAAACCTAGAACTTTGGGCCGATCGCTTCTACAATAGCTTGCCGAAAGTTCCCCACATCATCTTGAGTGAAGGAGTCCAGCCTGTTGATATTGCCGAGGATGCCTACAAAGGGAAGCCTAATCCCCATGCTTGGATGTCACCTAAAAATGCTTTGATCTACGTGGAAAATATTCGCAAAGCCTTAGTTAAGCTGGATCCAGCTAATGCGGCTACCTACGAGGCTAATGCCAAAGCTTACAGTCAGCAGATCCGGGCGATCGATGAAAAGCTACAGCAGGCGATCGTCGCCATTCCCCCAGAAAAACGCTACATAGTGAGTTGTGAAGGAGCATTTTCCTACCTTGCTAGGGACTATGGCTTAAAAGAAGTTTATATCTGGCCAGTTAATGCCGAGCAGCAAGCTACCCCCAGACAAGTAGAAAAAGTAATTAATGCAGTCAAGGCTAACAAGATTCCTACGGTATTTTGCGAGAGTACAGTCAACAACGAGGCACAACTTCAGGTAGCGAAAGAAACAGGGGCAAAGTACGGGGGAGTTTTGTATGTAGATTCCCTCTCGCCCAGCAGCGGCCCGACACCCACCTATCTCAAATTACTAGAATATAACATAGACACTTTAATCAAGGGTTTGCAAATGGCAAGTCTTAGCTAGAACTGGAGCTTGATCCCCCCAGCCCCCCTTAAAAAGGGGGGAGAATTAATTAAACTCCCTTTAGAGAGGAAATTTATGAATAATATCAGTATTGATATGGAAAATGTGACCGTTGCCTATCATGGCAAAGTAGCTTTACATAGTGCTTCTCTGCAACTAAAAGCAGGGACTATATGTGGCTTAGTGGGGATGAATGGGGCTGGAAAATCAACCTTGTTTAAGGCAATTATGGGGTTTGTCAAGCCCACAACTGGGCAAATTTTAATTAATACTCTACCGATTCGGCTGATCCAAAAAAGAAGTGTGGTAGCCTATGTCCCTCAATCAGAGGAAGTGGATTGGGACTTTCCGGTAAGTGTCTATGATGTGGTGATGATGGGACGCTATGGCTACATGAATTTGCTCAGGATGCCCCGATCGATTGATAAACAAGCTGTGAAAGAAGGATTAGAACGGGTAGAAATGTGGCCGATGCGCGATCGACAAATTGGCGAACTATCGGGGGGACAAAAGAAACGCACCTTCTTTGCTAGGGCTTTGGCACAACAGGGAACAATTTTGCTGCTAGATGAACCCTTTGCAGGAGTTGATATTAAAACCGAGAAAATGATGATTAATCTCCTGATGGAGTTACGGCAAGCGGGTCACACAATTTTAATTTCTACCCATGATCTTGCTTCCATCACTACATTTTGTGATCAGGTAGTGCTGATCAACCGGAGTATTTTGGCCTATGGCAACACCTCTGATGTATTCACCGAAGAAAATCTTTCCCGGACTTTTGGGGGGGCGGTAGGGGATTTTTCCTCTGCCAAAAATCAAGCTAATTTTCTCATAAGTGGCCAAAGGGAAAATAGCTCTGATCTTGCCCCCCTCTCCCAAAATGGGAGAGGGGCTGGGGGTGAGGGTTCTAGCTTCATCCAAACTCACATCAATCAGGAGGAATAGTCATGGATTTAGTTCAGTGGTTCCTAGCTCCCTTGCAGTATGAATTTATGGTCAAGGCCATCTTTGTCAGTGCGCTAGTGGGGTTAGTGTGTTCTGCTCTGTCTTGTTATATGACATTGAAGGGCTGGGCCTTGATGGGGGATGCGGTTTCCCATGCGGTGCTGCCGGGGGTGGTGATTGCTTATATCCTCAATATTCCTTTGGCGATCGGGGCATTTGTGTTTGGGGTGGGTTCGGTGATGGCGATCGGCTTCATTAAATCGAAAACTCGGGTCAAGGAAGATACAGTGATTGGCTTGGTGTTTACTGGCTTTTTTGCCTTAGGAATTGTGATGATTTCTAAAATTACAAGTACTGTAGATTTAACTCATATTTTGTTTGGCAACGTCTTGGGTATTTCTGATTCTGATATTATCCAAACAGTAGTTATTAGTATTATTACTTTGGTGACGCTAGCAATTTTACGTAAGGATCTAATCCTATTTTGTTTTGATTCTACCCATGCCCGATCGATCGGCATCAATATTACTTTTCTTTACTATGTTTTGCTCTCATTACTATCCCTGACAGCGGTGGCGGGTTTGCAAACTGTGGGGATTATTCTCGTGGTGGCGATGTTAGTAACTCCGGGAGCCACGGCCTATTTATTAAGCGATCGCTTTGACCATATAACCTTGATTGCCATGGCCACGGGGGTCTTTTCTAGTGTCATGGGAACCTATATTAGTTATTACATTGACGGCTCCACTGGTGGATGTATTGTGGTATTACAAACACTACTATTTATAGTTGCCATGATTTTTGCCCCTAAGTATGGACTACTTGCGCGGCGTTAACATTTCTAGAAACGCAAACACTGCCGGGAGATGGAGTGCCTCTGCCAAGGCCGCAATACCAATCACTCGAAATAAAGGTACAGGCAGGCTAAATACCTGAAGTTCCGGGGGCAGGGGTTCCGCAGCAAGGCGAGGAATAATCGCCACCCCTAACCCCTGGGCAACCATACTCACTATAGTGGAATCTTCCTTCACATGAAATGCTACCCGAATCTGCTTGCCGAGGGATTGACAATGGTTAATGAGAATCCTGTAGGTAATTTCGGTGGCAGGAGGCAAGAGCAGGGGATGGCTAAGTAGTTCTTCCCAAGTCAGGGTGGGGGATTGGGCATGGAAGGTGGCCGGAAATAGGGCTAGATATTCATCTTGGTACATTTCCCAAGTTTCAAACTCATTACTGGTGGGCAGACAAACAAACCCTAAATCGGCAATTCTCGATCGCAAGGCCTGCTCTACTTCTGGATAGTCATAGTATTCTTGCAAACTCAAGGCAATCTCTGGAAATCGCTGGCGAAATTTGGCAATTACTCCCGGCAGGATATGGGTGGCCGCACTCCGAAAAGATGCAACTCGGACAATTCCTCCCCGCAGTCCCTTGGAGCGATCGACAATATTGGTAATTTCTCCTGACAATCCTAAAATCTGTCTAGCTTGACTGATAACTTCTTCCCCCACGGGGGTGAGGATAGATTTCCGCCGGTCTCGTTGCAATAAGATCACGCCTAATTCTGATTCTAGGGAGGCGATCGCATGGCTAATCCCCGATTGGGATACTCCCAGTTGCAGTGCCGCCTCGCTAAAAGTTCCCCAGTCTGCCACTGCTACCAAAGCCCGGAGTTGGGATAGTTTAAGATGCTGTTCAGCATAAGTAGCCATAATTTGTTGTAACTAATCCTGATTAAATATCTGTTCGGGATAATAAACTTCTTCTCTGAGTCCACGCAGTTGGACTTTGCTCCTGTAGCTGCGGTTTTAACCGCCCATCATAAGTAACTTAATAAATTATCTATCGATTTTACTCATGATAATGATTCTAATCTCCTTTTGCTCTTCCTGCTAGACCCACCTAGGCTAGGGAGATAACAAATTTAGGGTCGTCTTATGCAGAAAATCAAGTTCTTTCAATCCCAACAGTTTGGCTTAGGACTATTACTCCTAGTCATGGTGATCTGGGGTACGACCTTTCCTTTAATGAAAGATGCCATCACCACTATTTCTCCTTCAGCTTTGGCTGCCGGCCGCTTTGCGATCGCCGCCGTTGTCCTCCTCCCCTTTATGCAAAAAATTTACCCCCAACTAATTAGGGATGGCATAATCTTGGGGATAATATTTTTCCTGACTCTATTTACCCAACTCAAAGCCCTAGAGACCATTCCCGCAAATCGAGCAGCTTTTATCTGTGCTTTTAATGTGGTGCTGGTGCCTTTATTATCTCCTTGGTTTCATAACTGGCTAGGCAACAACAAAAATAGTCATCGGCAATCTAGTCCTCCGATTCAGTCCCAGAAATGGACAGCTCCCCTTATTGCCCTGGTTGGACTGGGAATTATGTGTGGAGGAGTGGCCACTTGGAGTATTGGGGATCTATGGATGTTGTTGTGCGCCCTTACCTTTGCTTTGTACTTGCTTTATATAGAACTAGTCAGCCGACGACATACAGTTATGGCCTTGACGGGAATGCAATTATTAGTAGTCGCAGTAATTAGCCTAGGCTGGGCGGTTCCCACTTTAGGATCCCAAGTAGGGGCGATCGCTAGTCATTGGTGGCTATTGGTATATCTAGGGATAGTAGTTAGTATTTTGAGCACTTGCATTCAAACGATCGCTCAACGTCTAATTTCTGCCCAAGATACTGCCCTGATGTGTACCCTAGAGCCAGTTTTTGCTGCGATATTTGCTTTCTTTCTACTAGGAGAGCAAATGAGCCTCCACGCTTGGTTAGGGGCAGGGGTAGTATTAATTGCCATGTGCCAAAGTCAAGACCTACTGCCAATTTTGGTAAACCGAGCTTTTAAGTCAAACTATTAGATATGGCTCTGGTAACAGAGAAAAATTACTCTTGCCTAAACCCAATTTTTGATCTTAATCTCAGAGATTTCTTCATAATATAGTAGACCTGATTTTATCCAAAATTTAATTAAATTAACAAAATATTTTTCATGACTATTCTCCCAACTCCTTCTCCAGTTATCACTGCCCCTTGGTTAAAGGAAAAGCTAGAGCAGAATCCAGAGCCACAGGATTTAGTTATTATCGATTGTCGA
>Ga0335395_10002581_pt1 | contig 11241 bp, 8 predicted proteins | sample MAT02_FD_205744 | JGI IMG/M metagenome (GOLD analysis project Ga0335395, IMG submission 205744) | Freshwater microbial communities from Lake Fryxell liftoff mats and glacier meltwater in Antarctica - MAT-02 (spades assembly) (version 2) ...
CTGAAAGCTTTAAAAATCTAAATGCTTCTTTTGTTTCGTTTTTAACATAATATATGCCAAGGTTGTATTGACAACCATCGTGACCTAAATTTGCACCAAGCATCCATAAATTTATTGCGGTTTCAATATCTTGAATTACGCCAGACCCTTCATGATAGCATAAGCCCAGATTGCTTAAGGCATCTGCCTGATTTTCTTCGGCTGCAAATTGTAATAATTTTATTGCCTTGTCAAAATTGATCTTTACACCACGCCCCTCTAAATAACAAACCCCAAGTTCACTTGAAGCATCGACATGACCTTGTTTGGCGCTTAATTTCCACCATTTTATAGCCTCTTTTTCATTTTTTTCAACACCTGTACCTTCATTAAACATAGTACCATAATGGTATTGGGCGCCCCCATGCCCGCCATGAGCGCTAAGTTTCCAGTATTTGCCAGCTTCATAATGATTGTTTTGTTTTATATAGTAACAGCCTAGACTGTATTGAGCATCAAGATTACCAAGATCCGCTGATTGCTTCCAAAAATCATACGCTTTTTTTGAATCTTTTATTACGCCAATCCCCTTATCATAACAGCACCCAAGGTGGTATTGAGCGTTATCGTGACCATTGGACGCTGAAAGCATGAATAAATCTACTGCTTTTTCAAGGTTTTGCCTCACAAGTAGACCTTCAAAATAAAAAACTCCAAGTTCAAATCGTGCGTCGTTGTGGCCAAGATCAGCTGCTCTTTTCAAGAGTTGCAATCCTTCCTTAGTCTTTTGCTCATTTTCTAAATTAATAAAAAATAAACCAAGAGAATAAAGAGATTTCATATGATTTTGCCTTGCTGCTTCTTCCCATAATTTTACAGCTTTTTCAATATCCTGTGGAACACCCAGATTCTCAAAATAACAAATGCCAAGATTATATAAAGCTTCTGCATTTCCTTGCGATGCGGCAATTTTCCAATAATCAACAGCTAGAGGATAATTTTCATTTACACCCTTCCCGTTTGCACTGCACACTCCAAAATTATATTGTGCTTCCACATCGCCAAGATCCGCAGCCATTTTCCAGTACTTTGCGCTTAATTCCTTATTTTCCTCCACTCCAAAACCATTCGCATAACAATAACCAAGACGAGTATTTGCTTGACAGTGACCAAGAGTAGAAGCCACGATCATCCAACTCACACCCTCTTCGGGTTTTAAACCTTCGCCGTTAAGATAAAACAACCCTAATAAATAAGCGGCTTCTTTGTGGTCATACTTTGCGGCAATTTCCCACAATTTTACTGCTTGGTCTAAATTTTTTTCTAAGTATACCCCTTTATGGTATTGCACTCCAATAACGCAGTAAATGTCACTGTATTCTTTTTTAGAATCATTCATCCATTTATCAAGCACTTCAATGGCGGGCTCATAACCCTCTTCTGCTGCTAAAGCAAAGAAGATGACAGCCCTTTCCATATCTTTTAAAACACCTTTACCTTCCAAATAGTTACATCCAAGATGATACTCTGCGCCAAGATGCTTCTTTTTAGCAGCTTGAATAAAAAAATCAATTGCTGCCTTATAATTTTTTTTAACACCTTTGCCTTCGTTGTAGCAAACCCCAAGTTCAAATTCAGCTTCCGTATGACATTTTAGAGCAGCTCTTTTAAACCATTTGACAGCTTCACTAAAATTTTCTTCAACGCCTTTTCCTTCTGTATAACATTTTCCAAGACGGTATTGAGCATCGAAATCACCAAGAGTTGCCTTATAAAAGAGTGTGATAAAGGAATTTTTAATTTCCAGATCTTTTGAAGTTCCCAAATACTTTAAAGTGACATTTTTGTCTTGATCCACATGAATAGCACAGTAAGCTATTTTAACGATTTTTTTAAGAGTAAGTGGATTTATGATAATCTCTTGTTTTGATTGATGAAACCCCGAACCTTCAAAAAAACTAAGGGTAGAGGAGCCTTGATCCTCAACAATGGCAAAAACGTAGGGGACTTCTTTCTTATACTGAGAAAACTCTAGTTTCTTTTTTGTAAAAGGCATTTTATAAACAAAACTTAAAAAATCAATATATATGGCAGAAGTTTTTAAAGGGCTCAAATTTAAAAGCTCGTATTTGCCTTCAATTTTAATGAAGTTTTTTTCTCGGTTTTTTCCTAATGGCTTTACACTATTTAATTTATTGCCCTTTTTTAATTCTCCGAGGTAGCAGAAATCTGAATAACCACCTATTTCGTCAGCAGAGATTGAAAAATGGAAAATGTGGGTGATGGGATTATTTGTTGATGGATTTGTCCATTTTTTGTCTGTCCACTCTTTTAAGATTTCGGCATCATAATAATGGATGTGAGAATTACCATCCTCTTGAACAAGAGCTAAAATGTATGGTTGGTATGTTTCTTTTTTTTTGTCTATTAACTCTGAATAGGTACTGCCAATAAAAATCTCTTCTTCAGTTATATCTAAGTAAGCTTCGATTTTATGCGGACAAAAGATTGGGGGAATGTGAATTGGGATTAAATTTGAAGAATTGTTTATAGAATTCATACATCTCCTTAAGATTTTGAATCTTAAAGGATAAATCAATATCGCTTTCAAGTCAATATTTCACAACATAATGAATCGTACCTGTAATATTTTTTTACCGGTGATTCAGTGAGTAAGATTAACAGCAAACTTAGGAAATAAATCAGAAATGGATTTTAAAAATGGGAAAAAAACGCGGGAGACGGGACTCGAACCCGCAACCTCCGACGTGACAGGCCGGCGATCTAACCAATTGAGCTACTCCCGCGTGGAGTATAAAAACTTGCTTGACAGTAAATTGGGCGCAACAGGACTCGAACCTATGGCCACCTGTGTGTAAGACAGGCGCTCTACCAACTGAGCTATGCGCCCTTAAATCAATCGACTTATCAAACAAGGACTGAATATACATTTTTTACGAATTATGCACAAGCATTTTGACTTAAAAGTTTTTTTCTGTTATCATTCAAGAATGATATTCAACGAGTTGTGATTAACATGTTTGCATCCACAAGTTCCTCAAAATCCTTACTAAGCCAAGTGTTTTTATACCTGGCATTGACATTTGGCGCCGTGCTGTCGGCTTTTGCCATTCAAGTTTTTTTCGTTCCAAACAATTTAATTGATGGTGGAATCACAGGCGTTGCCATGATTTTTGCTATTATTTTTGGTTTGAAACTACTCCCCCTGTTTCTTTTAATATTTAACCTACCTTTTCTATTCCTAGCATACCGCTCGATTGGCAAAACTTTTTTAATCCATATGTTTTATGCTGTTTTGGTCTTTATTACTTCTCTTTTCGTCCTTGAGCACTTCACTGAATTCACGTTCAAAGGAGAAAGTCTTGAAGTTGTAGTTATTGGCGGTGCTTTATTAGGTATTGGCCTTGGCACGGTCATTCGTTTTGGCGGATGCCTCGACGGAACAGAAATTTTAGGGATCATCATTAACCGAAAAACCGGCTTTACCGTCGGTCAAGTGGTTTTAGTTTGCAATATCTTTGTATTTGGTGCAGCAGGCTTTGTGTTTCAGGATTTACACCCTCCTTTAATGTCATTAATCACCTACATCATCGTCATTAAAGTGATGGACGGCGTTATTGTCGGGCTTGATGAAACAAAATCTGTTTTGATCATCTCAAAAAAATCTAAAGCAATTGGCGATGCCATTATTCATGAACTTGGACTTGGTCTCACAATCATGTATGGACGTGGTGGGTTTTCAGGCGATGAAAGAGAAATTCTTTATGTGATCGCAGAACGTCTGCAATTATCAGACCTTAAAGATGTAGTCCTAAGAGAAGATCCTACAGCCTTTATTGCTATTGAGAATCTTCACGAAGTTGCCAACGGAAAACAGGTACAGAAAAAGAAAACACGCATGGAAGAACTTTTCTCCAGGATTTTCACTTCAGGCAAATAATTAATGCTCTCCTTAGATGAAATTAAAGAAAAAGCCTTGGCTCTTGGCTTTGATGATGCCGGGATTACTTCTGCCACGATTCCGCTAAGCGATATTAAAGCTTATGAAGAGTGGCTGAACGTAAAATGGCATGGTGATTTGACTTACATGGAAAATCAATCACGCTGCCACCCTGAACACATTTTACCCGGCGCCAAATCTGCAATAATTTTCATCTCGTATTACAAACAGCCAAAAGTTGACTTTAACAAAAATTCAGGTATTGTAGCCTCTTATGCAAGGGGGCGCGATTACCATCATGTTCATCGCAAGCGCCTTAAAAAATTTATTATTTGGCTAGAAGAAAAATCGGGCCAAAAAGGGATTGCCAAAGGTTTTAGCGATTCAACACCTGTTCTTGAAAAGGCGTTAGCAGTACAAGCAGGGCTTGGATGGTTTGGCAAAAACAGCCTACTCATACATCGCCGTTTTGGAACTTTCACGCTACTTAGCGGCCTTTTTACAACTCTTGAACTTAAAAATCCTGTCATGCAGCTAAGCCTTGCCAAATGCGGCTCCTGCCAGAGATGCATCGACGCATGCCCCACAAGTGCAATTGTTGCTCCATACAAAGTTAATGCAACACTTTGCCTTTCCTACCATCTGATCGAATCGAAAAAAGAAATTCCTAAAAACATTCAAGAAAAAAACCCAGGGTTCATTTTCGGGTGCGACATTTGCCAGGATGTCTGCCCCCATAACGCCAGGAAGGAAGATTCAAAAACAGTCGAATTTAACGCATCATCTGGTATTGGAACTTATATCAGTAAAGACCGCTTGAAAGAGCTTGAAAACAATCCTGAAATTTTATTTGGCACTCCCCTGCAAAGAAGAAAAATCGACGGCCTTCAAAAAACCGCCCTATCTCTGAATCTATAAGCCTTTTGGTGACATTGGTGACATTAATAAGCATCGCAGTGTAATTAATATCTTGATAGAATTTTAAAGGAATTACCAATGTCCCCAATGTCCCATAAAAATCATTGTGTTTAAAGCTTAATTTTTAGATATTCTGATCTTTATGAAAGAAGGATAAAAATGGACGATATAAAATTAAACGACCACAACGAAAGCTACACCTCTGATTCATGGCGCGTTTTTCGCGTGGTATCAGAACTTGTTGAAGGCTTTGAAAAAATGACAACTATTGGACCTTCTGTTTCAATTTTTGGCGGGGCAAGAATATCAGAAAATAGTCCATACTATACCCTCGCAGTCGAGACAGCAAAAGCCATTTCAGCCAAAAAATTTGCTATCATTACAGGTGGTGGCCCAGGGATTATGGAAGCTGCCAATAAAGGGGCTCAAGAGGTGCATGGTAAATCATGCGGAATTGGCATAGATTTGCCTTTTGAAGCCAAATTAAATGATTACATCGACCTCGATTATAGATTGCAATTTCGTTATTTCTTCATAAGAAAAGTAATGTTTATCAGATACGCTCAAGGCTACGTCTTTTTGCCGGGCGGTTATGGCACGCTCGATGAACTATTTGAGGCCTTAACCCTGATCCAAACCAAAAAAATCAAGCCCTTCCCTATTTATTTACTTGGAACAGAATATTGGAAAGGCATGATGGACTGGCTTATTGAAACAGTTTTAAAAATGGATGGCATCGCTCCAGAGGATTTAAAGCTTATCCAATTAACAGACAGCCCGGAAGAGGTTGCTAACGGCATTGAGCGCCATTACCAGCGCGACCGTGCCACCCGCAACTTCTAATAACGTCTATACTGGTTCTACTTCAATCTGAAAACATTAGACCTCTACAATCTATAACATCTTCGATTTTTTAAAGTATTTGCAGGATTGCTTAAGCGGCTATTTTTAATAAATCGATATTTTAGATTGAAGTAGAACCAGTATATATAGGGTCAGATTGTGATTTTTAAACACAAAGACACTAGCACTCTTAGAGTTATGATTTTCTAATGCTCTTCTATCTTGCCTGTTGAATAGCTTAAACGGCAAATAAACTAGCCGAATGCTCAAGCTTGCTCAATTGCTTACCGTCCAAGAAATAAACCTCATCAGGCTCGATCCTGTTACAAAGATTGCGCAGATTGTCCGTGTTCAAAATAATGAAATTCACATTCTGAAGCGATGCCAATACATTGATAAATTCTTGGTCCGGCTCAATGTCCCTGATGTAAACTAATAAATCAAAATCTTCCTGACTTGATAATTGATTAATCGTGCTAAAAATAGCTGTCGTTAATCCATTTTCACCTGACAATCCAAGTAGCTTGATTTTTCGCCCTTTTAAAGCCTCTTGAAGGGCAAAAAGATGCTCTTCATCAAAAACCTTGTTAATGAAATCGCATTCAAGAAGACGTCTTGCAAGGTCTGACAAACTAACCCTTGCGCAGCCAAAGCGCTCGATCGCAATTCCTGCCGCCAAATTACAAAACTGAATGGTATGAGCCATATCAATTTGGCAAGCCATTGCAATGGACAACATGCTTAAAACAGTGTCGCCGGCCCCTGTCACATCTTTAACTTCCTTAACGCGAACAGGAAAATCCTCTTGTGTACCATTTTTGTAAAAACAAGAAATTCCCGCCTCAGATCGTGTTATCATCAGCATTTCGGATTCTGTGATCTTTAAAAGAGTTGCTGCCACAAGCTCTAAAGGTGCATCTTCTGGTAAACCTGACGCACCATACGCTTCTTTAAGATTAGGCTTAATTAAAGTTGAACCTCTATATTTAGAAAAGTTCATTCCCTTTGGATCTACAATTATTGGGATTTTTCTCAAGTTTGCAAGTTCGATAACGGTACTCAAAATTTTAGGGGTTAAAAACCCTTTTCCATAATCAGAAATGGAAACTACACTAACACCTTCAATAAGTGTTGGTAACTTATCTATAATTTCTTGTTCGAGGATTAGAGGTAAAGCTGTAAATTTTTCATGATCGATACGTACGATTTGTTGGTTTTCTGCAATGATGCGATTTTTTACAGGCGTCTGATAATCTTTTTGAACAAAAATGCCCTTCAAGTCGACACCTTCTTCATTGAGTGCATAATGTAAACTTGCTCCCGCGTTATCATCGCCAATTCTGCCTACCAAGACAACTTCTGAGCTAAGGGAAATCAGGTTAAGCGCTACGTTGCCGGCGCCCCCTGCTCTTTGTTCTTCTCTTTGAACTTCTAAAACAGCAACTGGCGCTTCCGGTGAAATGCGCTTTGCCTTTCCAAATGTATAGGAGTCAAGAATCAGATCCCCCATCAATAAAACTTTGGCTTTTGTTAAACAACTAAGTGTTCCTGTTAATCTTTGCATATTTAGCCCGATGATTTATTGAGGTGGTTTTGGATATAGTCGGCAACGGATGATTCAAGGCTTAAACAATTAGCTCTATCTTTTAGTAAAGCTTTTGTTTTTTGCATGTCGGCGCACGTGTAATTTTGATATTTGCCTATTAAATCAGTCGGCATGTCAATGTAATCGATATTTGATTCCATGTTCAGTGCTTTAAACATAGCAAATGCCAGTTGATTCCAACTGGATGCTACACCGCTACCAACATTATAAATGCCATTAGCTTTATGGTTTAAAAAGGCGCACGTCATTCTTGCTGCATCTTTAACATAAATAAAATCCCTTTTCTGCTCGCCATGGGAAAAATTTGAATCATCCGATTTAAAAAGTTGAACTTTACCTGTTTTCTTGATGATGGGAAACAAATGATGAATTGCTGACGCCATTCTGCCTTTATGAGCCTCATTTGGCCCAAAAACATTAAAGTATTTTAAGCCGATAAGTTTGTCTTGCACGCCTTGATTTTTAACCCATAAATCAAAGAGTTGCTTTGAATAACCATACATATTTAAGGGATGAAGCTCATCAATTTTACTACTATCATCAAGAAAGCCTAATTGACCGTCGCCGTAAGTTGCAGCAGAAGATGCATAGATGAAACGATGATTATTTTGAAGGGCGAATGAGCCAAGGTTTTGGCTAAATCGATAATTATTTTCAAGAAGGTAGCTTGCATTTTTTTCAACCGTACTTGAACAAGCACCTAAATGTATATGTGCGCCAATTTGCGATTCCTTACCCTTAGCCCAAGAAAAAAACTGCTCTTTTCCGATGATGTCGTCAAATTTTGTGCCGACAAGGTTTTTCCATTTTTCGCTAAATCCAAGATCATCCACAACTATAATATTTACAATTCCACTTTCATTTAAGCAGCGAATTACGGATGAGCCTATGAATCCTGCTCCCCCCGTTACAATAATCAATTGATTTTTATCCATTTTCTTCCAGTCATAATTTTCCTCGAATTATAGCGAGCAGAGGGAATAAATCAAAGAATTAAAAACAGACTTTGAATCTAAAGTTTTTTTTAATTAACTATATCATTGACTTTTAGTTTGTTTTAGTGCATGATCACTTATACAAGCGCAAAAATTAAATGGAAAATTATATAAAATGAAACGATTAATACAAGTCCTATTTACTTTGATTCTTCTTTTTTCACCTTTAAATGCGATTACACTGACTAAAAGTTCGCCAATGGCTCAAAAGGCTATTTCCACTCTGGAAAAACTTGCACAATACCCCGCTCTGATTAAAGAAATTGAGAAAAACGGCCCCATTAAATTAGAGATGGCAAATTTGAAAGATGAGCAATTTGATGCCTTTTGGGATAGCACAAATCGCACAATTCGCATAAATCTCTTAAAAAATGAAAAATTTGACGTACTCATTGTTTCCATCCTTTTTGAGCTACATAATGCAAAAAGTGACTTACGATTTAAAGAGCTATATACTAAGGCAAAATTCGGCCAAATCACAAAAGAAAAATATGTAGAAGAAGTTGAGCGGATGGAACATCAAAATGCTTTAAGCACATCCCTTATTATTGACAACGGAATTAAGATTGGATTGTTAAACGAAGAGGCCAGATGGCCAATATTAAAAAATTTTGATGATCATTATGCATTACAGCAGTTAAAAGATCATTCCCGATGGATTGCTAATAATTACGATAGCATGTCACCCAAGAGAAAAGTCAATTACATTGGAACACTTCCAAAAATTACCACTCCCCAAGATAAAGCCGACATGATTCGCTATTTAGAAATTAAAAATGATGTGGAAGCCGCATCCCGTGAAAAGAATATTAGGGGTACGATATGCCTAAAAAAAGAATACGAAAGCTTGGAAAACTGCTACACAGGAAAAGTTAGCAATTGCGTTCGAACAAAAGAGCGTATTGCGCTTCTTGAGCATGTTTTTAAAAATAACCCCACCTTTCAGGCCTTAATCCAAGGTTCGCCGATGTACCTTGCCAAAAACTCACCAACCGCCCCTAGTATTGATAGGTAATGTTTTAACACAGAGGGTACAGAGGAGCAACGAGAAAATTTTAGAGAAGGCAAAAAAATCTTATACTTAAGGCAAAAGCACTCTCACCCCTCTCTCTTTGCTCCCCTTTGATCTCGGTGTTGAAAGAAAGCGGTATCAAGCTTAGAATTTAAAGCATTTTGGCGATGGTGCTGCGGTGATTTATGAAATAATCAATCCCCGAATAGACAGAGTATGCAGCTGCAATGCTGACAATCCAGAGGCTTAAACTCTCAAAGGTTGAAGTATCTAACATTCCTAATGAATGCGGAATCATCAAAAGAATGATTATAAAGGCGGCAAGCGCTTGCATGATAGACTTAATTTTGCCTTTCATGCTTGCTGCCAAGGCAAAGCCTTTTAGTGCGCAAAGAGTGCGAAGCATGCTGATCATGGAATCGCGATAAAGGAAGATGAAAACCAAAAAAATCGGCAAATTTACCGGATCTTGAGTAAAAGCTAAAAATACCGTTATACGTAAGATGCTGTCGGCCATCGGGTCTAAGATTTTCCCAAGGTCTGTTACTTGATTGTATTTTCGTGCGATGTAGCCATCAAAGGCATCGGATAATTCAAGTATACCAAGTAATATAAAAAGCACGTAAGGCAAAGCCGTTGGCGTAATTCCTAATGCTTCGTGTTTAAGGTAAACAAGCAAAAAGAGGGGGCTTAACAAAAGCCTTGCAAAAGTAAAATAATTGGCAATACTCACTTAATTCCTAAAAACTTTAAGGTTCTCACTATTTTCCTCTCCGAGCAGTTTCTTGTAAAGAGATAAATAAAGATCCGATGGTTTATCCCAGCTAAAATCAGTATTCATACCTCGAATTACAAGCTTTCGCCACCTTTCCTGATCTTTAAAATAACATTTAAATGCACGAGCTAAAGTTTTTTCAATGGCCACAATCGAAGCTTCATCAAATACATAGCCATTATTTTCATTTTCGTCTGCCTCATCCACATCGTGGATTGTGTCGGCAAGACCTCCTGTACGTCTGACAATAGGAATTGCCCCATATTTTAAAGCAATCAATTGCGTGAGGCCGCACGGCTCAAAAAGAGACGGTACAATAAACATGTCTGAGCTTGCAAAAATTAAATGCGCAATTTCTTCTTGATGATGAAGCGATAAATGCACATTTGGATTGCTGGCATAATGCTGTTTTAACTTTGTAAAATCTTGCTGAATCGAGGCAATAGGTGATGAGCCAAGTAGTAAAAATTGCCCTCCATGCTCGATAGTGTATTTTAGCGCGTGTTTGATTAGCTCGATTCCCTTTTGAGGCACAAGACGTGCAATACAGCCAACAATCGGGCTGTAAGATTCATTCATAGAGAGTTTTTCTCTGGTAAAATTTTTTATATAAGCTTTTTTATCTAGGGTATTCTGATCTTTTTTATTCATCGGTGTCTCTCTTGATGAATAATGAACAGGTAAAAAACGATCAATTTCAGGATTCCAGTAAGAGTAATCAATCCCGTTTAAAACCCCCATAAACTTATCTTTATAAAGGTTCAGCGTGCTTTCCATTCCACAACCTTGCGCCGAGGTTAAAACTTCTTTTGCATAATTTGGCGATACGGTGGTAACAAAATCTGAATAAACGATGGCTCCCTTAATCAAGTTAATTGCTTCAGGGTAGATATTATCTTGCATTTTTGCAGGCTTTAAAAAACTTAAACCATCTAGCCCGATTCTATCGAGATCGAATGGGGCGCATCGACCTTGATATTCGATGTTATGGATTGTAAATAAGATCTTTGGGTGGTTGTAGCCAATTTCGTTGTACATCTGGTAATAAAGCGGGGCAATGACCGCCGTTTGCCAATCGTGCAGATGAATGATGTCGGGTTTAATATCTAACTTATATAAGAATTCAATTGCAAGCCGTGAAAAATAAAGAAA
>Ga0335395_10002582_pt1 | contig 11240 bp, 9 predicted proteins | sample MAT02_FD_205744 | JGI IMG/M metagenome (GOLD analysis project Ga0335395, IMG submission 205744) | Freshwater microbial communities from Lake Fryxell liftoff mats and glacier meltwater in Antarctica - MAT-02 (spades assembly) (version 2) ...
AGGCTGGTCCAGAAGCGTCGCCGCTATAGCAAAGCTTCCGACGATCGAAACGCTCGAACTTTTCGGCCCAGAGGCGACCGACGAAGTGATTGCTCCGCTCGCGGGGCATCCTGGTTTGCGAGTTCTGAACCTTGCCCAGACTGGAATAACCGATGCTGGAATTGCAATACTGGCCAAACTCCCGCGATTGGAGGATATCAACCTGGATCGATGTGAGATTTCCGACGAATCCTTTAAAAGCCTCTCGCAGAGCAAAACTATTAAGCGAATTCGTTCTCCTCGAACCAGGGTTACCGACGTGGGACTTGGTTATCTGAAGGAGACTATGCAACTGGAGCTACTCAATTTTTCGGATTGCCTTCAAGTAAGCGACGCTGGCCTGGAATCGCTGAACAACCTTACCAAAATGAGAAACATATCGCTTTGGGGGAATCGAATTACCGACGCTGGGATGGCTCATTTAGCAGCCATGACCGATATGGCTGCGATCGATTTTCAGGACTGTGGAATCACAGATACCGGCTTTAAGTCGCTTGGCGGGTTCTCAAAACTCAAAGAGCTATCAGTGTTCCGGAATCAAATCGGGAACGGAGTTCTCGCAGCAATGGTCGAAAGTAAGCAGCTAGCGAAGCTTAATCTTCGGGATACCAAAGTGAATAGCCAAGGCATTATTGATCACATTGGAAACTACCTTAACTTGGTTTCTCTGGATTTGAGCGAAACGCGGATCAACGACAAAGCGCTTCCCGCAATTGCCAAGTTACCCAGGCTCGTCGACCTAAACCTTTGGCATACGCGTGTCACCGATGATGGAATTTCGGTTCTCGTCGGTTCATCTATCAAACGGTTGAACCTAGATGACATCGCAGGAATCGGCGACGGCTCGGTCGAGCATCTTGCGAAGATGACCGGACTGGAGTTCCTGCATCTTGGAAAGACAGGGATTACCGATGAAGGATTAGCGAAGCTAGATTCGCTTGTAAATTTGACTGAAATTACCCTTAACAATACCGCTGTGACCAAGAAAGCCATAGAAGGTTTGCAGGCAAAGCTGCCGAAGCTAACAAAAGTGAACTTCTAGGGTTTTCGTTAGACGACTAACGCATTCGTTTCTTCGTAGTTCGGACAAGACATTTGGGTTCCGCCAGGAGCGTTTGCCCAAAATTTTGCGAAATATTGCGCAATGTGACTCGAACCTGTCAAGCTGAAGCGGATAGAGAATCTTTGATCCAAAAAAGCTAGACTTTGGACCACTGTTTCGCATAACATAGGGCGTCGCGAGAAAACATGGTTCTCAGTTAGGGATGACCGTGCAACGAGATAGCTGTGGGAGTGACGAAGGTGACTAAGGTGGTCCAGGAGATTTTGTCAAACACTTCTGTGCAGGCTGCGTTGAGCTTGCTGGGTTTGATGATCGTTTCCATCGGCGCATATTTAGTCGTGGTAAGGTTGCGCGATTCCTCCAAGGAAGACCAGAGGATGGAGCAAGAGCTGTTGAAGAATTTCGAGGAAATGCGACAGGAGGGTGACATAAACGAGAAGGAATTCCGAAACATACAACTGTTGTTGAAGAAGGAACAGCAGGGTTTGTCGTGATGTCTCACGGCAATGCTTGCAGGCGACTTCGAGAGATCGTTTAGTTTCGGCAGCGGGTCATGATGACCTTATAGATCGGCAACCTATGCGTAGGTATTTTATCGGCTCGAAACCGCGGACATGGAAGGCCCGGTTCAGAAGGACACAAACATTCGGTAATACGAATAGTGTGACTTTCGGACCCATCGAGCTTCCAGTCAGCGTTTAACCATTTTTCTACTCGAGTGTCACCACTGCAATCCAGCTGCAAGGGTGTGATACTCGAGTCGATGGGAATAGTTTTTAGGAGTCGTTATGCCTCAAGGTAAGGATGTTGTTTCAAGCCGCCGCAGTGGAGGACCAGGAAGCACCAAAAAGAATGCTTTCTGTTCGTTCTGTCGCAAGAGCTATCGCGATGTGGGACCATTGGTCGAAGGGCCTGGTGATGTCTACATTTGCGGAGAGTGTATTGAACTGTGTCAGTCGATTTTGGATCAAGAGACCAAACGACGCGGTCCATCCAAGAAGTTATTTAACGATATACCGACACCACGCGATATTGTTACACACTTGGACGAGTATGTGATCGGCCAGACCGGTACCAAGCGAACCCTCGCTGTTGCTGTCCACAATCACTACAAACGCCTCACTGCGGACTGGCAAGGCTCGGACGTAGAAATTGAAAAATCGAACATTTTACTATGCGGCCCGACTGGTAGTGGAAAGACACTTTTGGCTCGTACACTTGCAAAGATGTTAAACGTTCCGTTCGCAATCGGCGACGCGACGACTCTCACGGAAGCCGGCTACGTTGGCGAAGACGTTGAGAATTTGCTGCTCAAGCTGCTTCACGCGGCTGATTTCGATCTCGAGTCGGCTCAACGAGGAATCTTGTACATCGACGAAATCGACAAGATTGGTAAGACCAGTCAAAACGTTTCAATCACACGCGACGTTTCCGGTGAAGGTGTTCAGCAAGCCTTATTGAAAATGCTCGAAGGGACCGTCGCGAACGTTCCCCCTCAAGGCGGTCGTAAGCATCCAGAACAGCAGTTCATCCAGATGGATACGACGAACATTCTGTTTATCTGCGGCGGGACATTCGTCGGAGTCGAGGAGATTATTCGGAAGCGTCTCGGCAAAAAGACCCTTGGGTTCGGTCAATTGGGAAGCCATAAGGAAGAAGCTGACACCGCTTCAGTTCTTACCCAAGTCAATTCTGATGACATTCTCGAGTTCGGTCTCATCCCCGAACTGATTGGACGCTTGCCTGTGGTTACTTCGTTAGCTCCCCTCGATGAAGCTGGCTTGATCCGTGTCCTTAGCGAACCTAAAAACGCATTGCTCAAGCAATACCAAGCACTGTTCGGAATGGAAAATTGCGAACTACACTTTACCGAAGCCGCCCTGAAATCCATCGCGCACAAAGCTACGGTCAAGAGTGTGGGGGCTCGAGGTCTTCGCGGCATCGTAGAAGAAGCGATGCTGGACATTATGTTTGAGCTACCTGATCAAGAAGAAGGTACGGCGTACACCATCGACGCCGAGGGAGCTGACGGCACTCTGCATCACCGCAAATCGGCACCGAAACGAAAAGAATCAGCATAACCTCGACTAGGTTTCTATAACCTTTCGAAAAGCCTGGAAAAACACGTCATTCGGCATTTAAATCGAGTGACGTGTTTCCTTGTGTACCGCTGTGGAACATCAATGAGTAAGAAAAAGTGAGTAAGAAAAAGTCGATTGTCGAAACAACTCTTCGAATTCCGGGTGCGTGGGCCGGATTCGACGAGATTGCGAATCGCATTCCCAAGGGGTTCTCACTTTGCGACGACGGCTTGGTAATGCCAGATGGACAAGTCATCGAGATGTTCCCGATGAAACCTGATAACGAGTTTCCGAAAGTCTTTGAAGCGGCCTGTCGAAAGCCCGCAACAGCCGACGAACTGTCTACGGTCAAACGCTACACAGTCAACCTAGGCCTGATCGGTCCGGGTGGTTCTTTGGAGGCCGCCAGGACAATGCTCCAAGCGGGAGCTGCAATCATCCAAACTGGTGGTGCAGGAGTCTTTATCGATAACAGCATGTTGGCTCACGGCGCATCTCTTTGGAAACAGATGGCAGCCGTTGGTGATCTTGACGCGGTTAGCTTCGCATTTGTCGGTATTGTTCGCCTCAAGGCCGACGTGCATACCATGGGCATGAACGTCCTTGGAAAGCCTGATGTTGTAATGAGCCGATCAGACTTCACAGAGGATAACGATTCGATGATCGAAATGATTCGCTACGTATGCAACAGCAAGAAGGCGATTGGCGAGGGACACTTGATCATCAACGAGTTTGGACCGCGATTCAAAGCAAGACTGATCGAAACCGACGATGCCCCTGTTGGAAGCTATCTCCATAACCCACTTGGTCGGATCCAATTGATAAATGTGAAGACAATCAGCGATAGGAATTGACGCCTTCAAAACCGTTTCACTGAGCCGATGGCGCTAGCCACCGGCGACAAGCGGCGATTGACTTTGATTTCAAAATCCCATGAATAGAGAGGGCGTTCTCGTCAATTGATTACCGAACTTTGCACTGGAAGCGGATGAAGCCGCCGGTTCCTGGGGCGACGGTTTCGGTGATGTTCCAAGTGAGGGTGCTGCTGCCCGCGTCGTTGGGCTCCATAGAGAACTTCGATTCGATGCTGCTCTTTTGGCTATCAACGATGTATTCGAAACGAGGAGCCAACGAATCTTGGATCATGATGTTGGTGATCTTTTGATCGCCCGTGTTATCGAAACGGATGGTGAAATCAACAATGTCTCCCGGTTCGGCCACTTGATGGGATGCAGCCTTGCAAAGCCGTACGCGGCTATTTCCAAGTTCATAGTTGTACAGTTCTTGCGGCCCGTCGAGCGACTCGACGACGTTGGCTGCGACGTTGTCGAACAGGACGACCAGTTGCTCGACTTGGGTCTCGATGAGGACTTTGAGGCTTTTGCTTTGAGTCTGAACGATATCGCGTTGACGTGACAAGTCAGTACCAACAATGGTGAGGTCGATTGTTGGTTTGAGTGCATCGCTGATATCGTTTGCAGGGATGATTTTCGCGACCGGGATACCGCGATTGCGGTCACGGAAGGATTCGATGACTTTGACGTTCGCTTCACGAACAGGTTTGTCGTTTCTAACAAGGCTATTCGATGGCAATAGGTCTTGAATGGGGGTTGGTTTCTGTTCAAGAAGTGTTGCTTGAGTTGCAACGGAGTGTTCGCTGAGATTCAGGGCGACAATCTTCCGAACGGCGGAAAACCGAGGCGAATAAATGGGAACACGGCAACCCGTCTGAAGTTCAACGCTGCCAGAAGTGGTTTCATAGCGGATGACAGTGTCTTCTGAGTCGAGTCCAACGACTGTCAAATCGGAACGCAATCTTGCCTCTGGATCCCGATCACCGCCATCATAGATGTATTCTTGAGGGTCAACATATCTAGCAGGGTAGGGTGGGGGGGATTCAGCGGAACCAGTCGTTCCACAGCCCGTGATGGCGGGGCCATAACTCGATAAGTCACCTCGGGTCGAAAACTGTGGATAGACCGGCGAGTAACTTTCTTGCGGATAACAGCACTTACAACCGTCCTGTCCATGCGGAGCATTTGCATTTTGTCCGCTCGGAATACCGATCATTGAGACTGGTCGCATGTTAGATGCTGGCAACATATGGGAAGGAATTCTTGGAATGTTCTGCGTTTGAGTTTGCTGCGTTGTATTTGCAGAAACTTCTGCGCCGCTGTTCATCGCATACTCTTCATAGGATACCGTTTTTACGTCAAATGATTGCGTCCCTCGCCCCAGTTGTGGCGGAGCCTGGGCTGCTTCAAACGGATCATTTATTAGTGTCTGTTGCAACGATTTTTGAACCGGGGTCGCCAAAGCGCTCGCGCGTCGGTGTGATTGCATCAGAGCTTGAGACCCGTCATGATGAACGAGTGATCGCGAGCAACCACCGGCAACCGGTAAACTGCCCATGAAGAGCAGAAGTATTGCCGCGTTCGATCTGCCATCAAGCATGTCCCATTTTAAAACCTTACCGGCTATTTGAAGCATCGCTGAGAGTCTTTCCCTGGGGGAGGTTCTTGATGGGGAGCCACGGAGGTGATCCGAATACGAAATGTTCTGCTTCGGGGCCCTCGGTGACATCGGGTACTCGAGAGCCGATACGAAGGATCGCAAGGGGACGTCCGTAATAGTCGGCGGTGCGAAGGCTATCTTCGCCGATGTTGATATCGAAGACCCGTTGCGGGCCGCCAGCATAAGATACTGGTTCGGCGTTCGTGGAATCTTCGAGATAGATTACACGCGTCACGAGGTCGCCGCGAAGGGCGGCGTCAATGTCGGCTTGGTCGATGTCGACAATAATTGGAAAGCGATGCTCGCGTTCTGATGGCGGGTAGGTTCGATCGATGACTTCAAGCGTAGGAAAGAGTTCCGCACCGGGCTCACTGGGAATATTCGCTATTCGAAATCGATAGACAGGTCCAACCAAGAAGGCTGCGCGTGCTGGACCAGTTGTATTCTCCGTGAACAGGCCGTCGCTGACTAAAGCGAACTGCATATCGGGAAGTCCTCGAAATTCTACGGCTTGAAAGAATCCGCGTAAGTTTGGTTGGCGTTGAAGTTGAATTGCACCAATCATTCCTGGAGGCATGTTGTCGTTAAGCAGTGGGATTCCAGATGGAAGCGAGGCGGGGGCTGTCCCTTGTGCATGCAACACGTTTGTTTCTGCGGTGCTCAACGCGATGACGAAAATTAGTAATCGGGTTAGGAACGACGTTCGAATTGTCATAGCCATTCCAGTAGGGGTAAGGAACGAAGGAGTAAGCGGTACGGAGTAAGGATGAAACCTTACCACGTGTACCCTATCGCCATCGGTGTTTAAGAAAGCCGCGGTGTAGTCTGAAGTACGCGACGGCTTGAGTATGCGGATCTTCTTTTGCTACCGAATCATAGTTGGTTGCTGGCAATTGGGATCGTTTGGATCCATGCCGGCACCGCTGTACTGATTGGGGCCAACGGATCGGCTTGCATGTTCGTACGGTGGACGTCCGCCAGGGAATCCTGGGTGAATATTTTGTTCGCGAATGAATACGCGGTTTGGTGACGTTGGGTAGGATTGGCCTGGTTGGCTTCGTACGTGGATTTTCATCTTTTCAGTCGGATCAGGAATATTCATATGCGTGTGATTCTTCATCACGTGCTTCTGAAGTCCCGCCGGTCCACCCAATGGAATGTGAGGAGGTCCTGGCAATCCAATGGGTGTACCCGAGTAGGTCATGCCGTACTGAGGAGCAGAGACACCTGCAACCATATTGGGTGGGTTCATGTAGGGGTTCATTGGCTGTCCATCTGGACCGCACTGGCCTCCACCGTTCATTCCGCCGTAACCCATCATCATATCGCCAAAAGGAATGGAAGGACCTTCCATCTCGATGTCTTTGTTACCCAAGCGAAGAATTGCGAGGATCGAGCCTCGTCGGTCCGCTTCAATGATTGGATCCAGTCCTGGTTCTAGGCGTGTGCTTACCAGCGTATCAACGCCAGCAAGCGCGTCACCTTGGAATTCAGGGTCTGGCAAGTAGAGAACCTTGGTCACGAAGTTGCTCGCTAGAGCTTGATCAAAGTCTTCATCACTGAACTGGATAGGTACAGCATTATGTGCGAGGTAGGCCGCAGTTCGAGGCGTTGACATCGCAATTTCAAGGGTTGGGTAAAGTTCAACGCCAGTAAGATTAGGACCCAGCATGTTCGTTAGCTTCAACCGGTAGATGCCACCCTGTGGAAAGGCGAGTCGACCTGGAACCACGAGTGGATCACTAGTAAAGGTATTGTCACCGATGACGTCATACAGGATCTGCATCGATTCAGGCTGGTTGAACAGCACTTGAACCTTCGGAGCAGACATCGGCATTCCGCCACCGCCTGGAACTGGAATGGTCTCTGGCATTAACACGCCAGGACCGGGTCCGCCGACCATCGGGCCGGGTTCTGCCATGCGTGAAGCCGGCGGCATGTTATGCCTTTTGGCAAACTCTCCAGCCGAGGTGGTTGCGTTGATTTGGATGACCGTGCCCAGAGCGGCCATGACTCCTAAGAAATATCTTCTTTTCATACGGATTCCCCTTTTTGGGTTCCCACGAGGTTTATCGGGTCATTTCTGCCTGGACGCCGCTTTGGCTCCAAAATTACAATCCCGTCCAATGCCTTAGTTCGGCTTGCGCCTACCAGAATCTTTGAAAAAACCGCCATAACCGCCATATGACTCAAAAACCGATTACAAGATCTATATTTTGCAGATCGCCTAGGCTTCGTATTCGACCTGGTTTTCGTGGAGCTGAGTCGAAATCATTCTCTGAATACAACATCCGACGGGCAAAGCTATTCTTTTTCCAAAAAACTAAGATAATTTTATTGTTTTTTTATTCTGCCGTCTCTCTCGTTTTACCGTGTTACTCGGATGATCCCGATGCGACAGTTCTCCAAGGTTTTGATGCGGTTGTTGGGTCTGCTGGTCTAGAGGCTGAAACCGGGCTCACCGGCGAGCCCCGTTCGGGAGAGCAACCAACCGCCGACAAAAACGTAACCGAATCGTCTGGTTTGACTGCGACCAGTCTGGATCCCAATCAGTTAGTTTTGCGCGCCGTACAACAAGCGGTGTGGGGCCCATCGATGCATTGTCGAGTGAAGCAGACTTCCGTGAACGGAGATTTTCAATTAGTGGGAGAAGGTGAGTACTGGACAGGAGGGCTTGGAAGTGGGCAGATGAAACTAACGATGCAGTTAGCCGCGGGTGAACTGCAGACAAACATGATTCAGGTAAGTGATGGACGTTTGGTATGGACCAGCACGGACGACGAAGAGCCGCCTCGCCGGGTTTCCTTGGACCGTATTCGATCTGAGCTTGGTGGTATGGCTCGCAATCCGACTGGTTACCCGCAAGCGGCCCTTTACTTAGCAATCGGTGGGCATGCTGAGATGCTCCGTTGTCTATATTATCGATATCGATGGTTTAAAGTCTGGGCTGGAAAGGATGAGAACGGGAACAATGTATGGCAACTAGTCGGTACGCTAAGAACAGAAGCGCCGAGTATTGCATCTTACACGATCGCAGATAGTTACTACATCCAGGCTGAGCCGCCTGCTGAATTGCCGACCGATGTACGTTTGACGCTCGATCGAGACGGAAAGCTTCCGTTGTTCCCTTACAACGTTGAATACTATCGTCGAGAACCGAGTCTTGATGGAATTCCTGGAAAACTAGTTCCGGTTTCCTCTGTAACTCATGTCGTGATTGAAACTCCGATTACAATTACGAAAGAGCTATTTCAGTATCAAGTCCGCGAAGATGCTGACCGTATCGAAGATGAAACAAACGACTATCTACCGTCCTATCCAATTGCGGACGCTGGTACGTTGCAGCGAAGGTAAGAGTAGCGAAGGTAAGAGTATTGAGTACGCAACCTGATACTGTCGATTTGGTTGATAACACGGTCAGCCATCCAATCGGAGACGTAAACAAAGATACAACTTCTCGTGTCTTTGCTCTAACGTTAGCTTATGACGGAACTAATTACGCTGGATGGCAGTACCAGGCCAATGCAATTAGTATCCAGCAGAGGGTGGAGGAGGCAGCAGAAATCGTACTCGGTACGAAGACTTCTATATTCGGTAGCGGGCGCACGGACTCAGGAGTTCATGCAATTGGTCAAGTTGCGCGGCTAGTGACGACTACTTGGAAGCATCCAGCAAGTAAGCTCCTCCCCGCGTTAAACCGTAGACTTCCTAGGGATATCGCGGTGAGAGCTGTTCGAGAGGCCCGCAGTGACTTTGATCCCGTACGAAGTGCGACTGGAAAACGCTACCGATATACGATTCGTTTAGCTCCCTGCGAGTGCCCGATGAGTCGGCTATACCACTGGTACTACCAGCGTCCTTTGATCGTCGAGGCGATGCAAGAGGCAGCCAGTCTGTTAGTCGGATGCCATGATTTTGCTGCCTTTCAGAGCCTGGGGTCGCCTCGATTGACTACCGTTCGAACCGTGAAAGAACTTTCTGTGATCGGCTTTAAGAACCGTGATGGAATTGATGTATTGATAGAAATCGAGGCGGATGGATTTCTATACAACATGATGAGAAACATTGTCGGCGCATTAGTTGAAGTTGGTTCAGACCGTTTTGCTCCCCATTGGATCCAGGAAGTGTTACGTTCCAAGAGTCGGGAGGATGCTGGGATGACCGCCCCACCTTTAGGACTTACCATGCTTCATGTCGAATACCCTTCGAAGCTTTGGATTGGGGATTCATGCGAGTAGCACATGTGATTACTAGAATGATTGTTGGCGGGGCGCAGGAGAACACGCTTTATACTTGTCTGGACCTGATTCGAGACCATGGCGACGACGTCCTGTTGATTACTGGCCCAACCGATGGTCCAGAGGGACGATTGTTAGAAGCGGGAAGGGCAGGGGGGGTGCCAGTCCAGACGATTGATTCATTGAGAAGAAGCATTCATCCTCTTCGTGACCTGCAAGCGTATCGTGATCTCAAACAAGCCCTTCAAAAGTTCAGGCCTGATGTAGTTCACACGCATAGCGCAAAAGCGGGGATGCTGGGACGCGCTGCTGGGTGGGGTCTAGCAAAGGAGTCGAAGACGCCTCTTGCTGTTATCCACACCGTTCATGGTGCACCGTTCCACCCCTATCAAAGTTTTCTTGCGAGATATTTTTATCGACAGTGCGAACGTTGGGCAGCAAAGCGATGCCATCACCTGATCTCTGTTGCAGATGCAATGACTTCACTCATGGTGCATGCAAAAGTAGCTCCGTTCGGTAAGTTCACGACCATCTACAGCGGTATGGAAGTCGAGCCTTTCTTGAATTGCGATCAACATCGACAGGCAACACGACGTGAACTCGGACTAAGCGATGATGCGATCGTAGTAGGAAAAATCGCGAGACTTTTTGAATTGAAGGGGCACGAGTACTTGGTAAATGCCGCGCCAGCTATTATTGCCAAGAATCCCAACGTGCGATTCTTGCTGGTCGGAGATGGTTCACTTCGTGGGGATATTGAACGACGAATCGATGGGCTCGGGCTTCGCCATGCTTTCCTTTTTACAGGATTGGTTCCGCCGGAATTGATCCCAAGATATATCTCGGCCATGGACATGCTGGTTCATACGTCGCTTCGTGAGGGCTTAGCAAGAACCTTACCGCAAGCATTAATTTCCGGGAAACCTATCATCAGCTACGACGTCGATGGCGCCCGAGAGGTCTGTCTAACTAATGAAACAGGAATTCTGCTGCCTCCGAAGTCGGTGGGTTCGCTTTCCGACGCAGTTAGCCGACTAGCAGGAAATGTCGACCTGCGAACAACCTGGGGCAGGGCGGGGCGTGCAAAATTTACCGAACAATTTCGTCATACTTTCATGACTTCAAGAATTCGAGAAGTGTATTTGCGTTTCTTGAATGAAGCTTCCGTTGGCGAGTGATTTGACTTAAAATACCGAGCTTGCCGATTACATAGAGTCTGAGGCAATTTCCTTCTAAGCGACCGCTAATCCTGTAAGCTTTCCATGACAAAAGTACGTGATTTTCTAGGGCCTTATCGACTCTCAC
>Ga0335395_10002584_pt1 | contig 11239 bp, 9 predicted proteins | sample MAT02_FD_205744 | JGI IMG/M metagenome (GOLD analysis project Ga0335395, IMG submission 205744) | Freshwater microbial communities from Lake Fryxell liftoff mats and glacier meltwater in Antarctica - MAT-02 (spades assembly) (version 2) ...
CGGGGGTGCGAGTGATTCTCGATCCAGCGCCTGCTATGGCGGATTTGCCGATCGCACTTTACCCCCTAATTGACATTATCACGCCGAATGAAGTGGAAGCTGGCCAGTTAGTCGGTTTTGCGGTGAGTGACACCGAAACGGCGATGGCAGCGGCCAAACAGTTGCAGGAACGCGGTGTCGAAAATGTTATTGTCAAATTGGGCGATCGCGGGGCGGTGGCGGTGACTGCAGATGAGAGCTTTTTTGTGTCGGCTTTTGCTGTGGAGGCGATCGACACTGTGGCCGCTGGCGATGCTTTTAACGGCGGATTGGCCTGTGCTTTAGATGGCGGTCGATCGCTCCGTGAAGCGGTGGTGTGGGGCGCTGCAGCGGGCGCTCTGTGTGCAACGAAAGCGGGCGCTCAAGCTGCTATGCCCGATCGCGCAACGTTCGATCATTTTTTGCAGAATAGACTTATTGCTTAAATATTCGATCGATAGGAAGACCGCAGTTTGTAGGGCGTGTCGCTGGGAGCATCTCAGTTTTGCATTTATAGTGCGAGCGGGGACGCTCGCACTATAATCAAAAAATGCTTTTTGCCAAACTGAAATGCTCCCGTGTCGCTTCTTAATATCATGTAACGGGTACAAAAAATGAAAAAACCAGGTTTCTGTTAAGAAGTCTGGTTTTTGCATTAGGGCTTACGCACGCGAGGCCTGAGAAACCGGGTTTTTCACTTAATCTACAGGTTAGTGCGAAGGATTGTTGTCAAAACAACCCGGTTTCCGATCGCCCCGGAGTGAGTCCTAGGAGTATTCTATTGTTTGTTGAGTGCTACTTAACTTCGGACGATGGCCGAGTGTTAGGCGATTCGTAGTAAACCCCAGAACCTGTATCGGAGACAAAGTGACAATCCCAGTAAGAGCGAATAAAGCTCTTCCAAATTGGATCGGTTGACTTGCGATAATAATCGCCCAACAATGGCTTGATGGCTTCTGTTGCTTCCTTCAAGTGATAGTGCGGCATTGTCGAGAAAATGTGGTGGGCGACGTGGGTGCCGATGTCGTGATGGATGGAGTTGATGAATCCGTAATCGCGATCGATCGTAGATAGCGCACCTTTCAAGAAATACCAGTCATCTCCGCGATACCAGGGAATATCGGCTTCTGTGTGGTGCAGGAATGTTACCAAATCCAGCCACATTACGAAGATTACGTAGGGAACTAAGTAGAACTTGAGTAAAAACAGCCAACCAAATTGATAGGTTAACGCGCCTAAAAAGGCTACCATTAAAACTAAGGATGCGGAACTTGTCAACACGTCCCATTTTTCGGAAGGACGGAAAATCGGACTACCGGGCATGAAGTGAGAACCTTCCTTATCGGGCGATCGACGAAACAGATAAATTGGATAGGCAAATAACATCAAATAAAAGCGTCCTAGCTTCTCATACCAGGGCATTTGATTGTATTTGCTTTCCGACACTGGATACCAGCTTTCATCGTTATCCAAGCTGCCTGTATTCGCGTGGTGGGTTCTGTGGCTGATCCGCCAACCGTGGAAGGGTACGAGAATGGGTGCGTGGGAGAGGTGTCCGATCAGGTTGTTCAGCCATTTTTTCTTAGAAAATGAACCGTGCCCGCAGTCGTGGCCTACTACAAACAACGCCCAAAACATGGTTCCCTGCATCAACCAAAAGATTGGATAAAACAACCAGGAATCGAGGCTGTAGGCGATCGCGTATAAACCTGCGATGATGCCAAGATCTAAAAAGAAATAAGCTAGAGATTTCCCTGTCGAGGGCTCAAAACAATGGGCTGGAATGGCTGCTTTAACATCTTGAAGAGTAAAAGGTAACTCTTTTGTACGGGAGGATGAGCTTTGAGCGCTCGGCGGATTGAGAAGAGTATTTGATTGCACGAAGTTTCCGATTTAAGCTGACTTGAGAAACCGCATTTCGCCTTTTAACTTTCACTTTGGGCTCGGAAGGAGCCATATTTTTTACTCTGCAAGGGTTTCTAAAGTTCTTTAGTTCGCATGAATAGCCCGCCCGCGATTCTCAAGCAAGTTGGCTTGTCAAATACTTGTGTGGGAAAATTTAGTGCGATCGACCCTGTTATCTAAAAAAAATTCCTGTGTCCGTTGTTAGTACGAAATGCGATTTTAATCTGATATCGCACTTCTGGAGGCACTACCTCCAGTCCGCAGGTAGCCTATAGCGCTTCCGGCAGGAATTGTTAACGATAGTGTAGGGAAGGCCGAGCGATTTTAGATTTTAGATTTTAGATTTTAGATTTTTTCTTTAATCTCCAATCCGAGTCTTGGGTTTCCCGGAAGTTCTACCCAACCGGCAATTCGCTACAATTCACTAATTCTGCAAGATTTGCAATAGCTAAGTTAATTTAACATTTCTACACACACTTGGCAATGACTTTTCAGAAAATTTTTAAAATTCATAAATTGCTGAATATTACCGCCCAAAACGGTATGAAAGCTCCCGAAAATTGTCGAGAACTCAAGCATTTTAGATTTTGGTTCAAACTCCTAGATTGACTGCGCTGCAAGTCATATAATGTCCGGTCGATTGACAAAGATCAGATTGGTTCGTAGTGCGGACTTTAGTCCGCAATCCAAGAGCGGACTAAAGTCCGCACTACGAACCAATCTAAAATCTCAAATCGACTGATGCGCGATCGCTTTTTAGCTTTTGGTTTTTTTAGGTTGCAGCTTTTTCTAATATAAGCTTAGACCGTTTTACCAATTCTGGAACGTCGATCGGATAATCGCCGGTGAAACAGGCCGAACAGAAACTTTTCGGATCTTCGTTAGTCGCCTTCAGCATTCCCTCTCTACTCAAGAAAGCCAAGGAATCCACCTCCATTAGGGTGGCGATTTCTGCGACTGACTTGGTAGCAGCAATCAACTGATCTTGATTGTCGGTGTCTATTCCGTAGAAACAAGGATGAGTCACCGGCGGCGAGGAAACTCTCATGTGTACTGCGGTCGCGCCCGCATCCCGCAAGGCTTTGACGATTTTGCGGCTGGTAGTGCCGCGCACGATCGAATCGTCGATAATGATTACTCGCTTTCCGTCCAACACATCTCTGAGAGGGTTGAGTTTCATGCGGATTCCTGACTCCCGCATGGCCTGAGTCGGTTGAATAAAAGTGCGCCCGACGTACCGATTTTTAATTAATCCTTCGGCGTAAGGAATGCCGGAAGCTTGAGAAAAGCCGATCGCCGCCGGGATTCCAGAATCGGGAACGCCGATGACTATATCAGCATCAGCGGGAGCTTCTGCAGCCAACATACGTCCGATCCGCAGTCGGTAGCTGTACAAATTTTCACCTTCCATAATGCTGTCAGGTCGAGCAAAATAGATCATTTCAAAGATGCAAAGTTTGCGCTTTTGCTGCTGACTCCAGTGGAAGGAAGCCATACCTTCTTCTGTAATCCAAACTAATTCCCCCGGTTCTACATCCCGCAAAAATTCAGCACCAATAATATCTAAGCCGCAAGTTTCCGACGCTAAAACGTACCGTACCGGAGTTGTGGGGAGACGGCCAATTACCAGCGGGCGAACACCGTGGGGGTCGCGGACTCCCATCACGCCTTTCGGGGTGGCGATCGTCAAACTAAAGGCTCCTTGGCACATACCAAAGGCACTGATCGCTGCTTCCAGCCAGTCTTTACCCTTGTCTACCTCCGAACCGATCGCCACTGCGATCGCCTCTGAATCCGTCGAGCTGACAAACGTGCAGTTGCGAGACAGCAATTCTTCCCGCAATTCTTTAGTATTGACAAGATTCCCGTTATGTGCTAAGGCAAGACTTCCCAAACGGGTTTCGACTACCACAGGTTGAGCGTTGATCGCTCGCGACGAACCCGTAGTAGAGTAGCGAGTGTGTCCAACGGCTAAGTTACCGGGCAAGTGACCTAAATTCGATTCGTTGAAGACTTGGGAAACCAGTCCCATATCCTTATGCAGGTGGACTGTTTCACCCTCAAAGGTGGCAATTCCTGCAGATTCCTGACCTCGGTGCTGCAAAGCATACAAACCGAAGTAGGTCAACTTGGCTACATCTTCACCCGGTGCGTAGATACCGAAAACGCCGCAAGCTTCCTCGGGCTTGTCGGGTTTGCTAGAATGCTCGTCAGCCTCGAAGGAATGGTTGGGAATCATAGATTGGGTTGGCTTGTATGTAATGGGGACGGTACGTGAGCGGGGCAATTTCACCGGTGCGTTTTGTTGGGGAAGATGCCGTATAACTTAACACTCCCTTAATGTTGCCACGGATGTGTCTTAATAGTTGACTGTTGACTGTTGACTGTTGACTGTTGACAGATGACTGTTGACAGATGACAGATGACAGATGAGTGCGAAGTTTTTAGGCGGGGGATTTAAGCCCCAGGGTAAAAACAATCCACCTAAAGATGGGGGCTTAAATCCCCTGTGATGCAGGTTAATTCCAACTGGTTTAGCATTTACACAGAAGCTATGCGGCGTTCAATGGCATTGTAGTATCGATCGCCCATTTCTGCGATCGTAACCTCAATTAACGGTTCCTTGTCGGTAGTAAAAACCCGCAAAGACGATTCGGTACTACCAACCAAGCCGATTTTCTGCCACTTACCCGCCAAATTCTCCTGCAAGTAGGATGTCCAAACAGCCTCATTTTCAGGACTTACCGACACTAAAATACAATTTCCCATTTCGCCAAACAGCAATTCATCCCAACGCTGAGACTGCGGCGAATTTGGGTAAAGGTGGATTTTGGCACCAAGTTTACCAGAAATGCAGCATTCAGCCAGGGCGATCGCGATTCCTCCCTCAGCACAATCGTGAGCAGAGCGTACCCAACCGCTGCCAATGCCATCCCGACAAGCTTTTTGCACTTTTCTTTCCAACTCAAAATCTATAACTGGCGGCTTACCCGCGATCGTACCGTGAACTGCGGCCAAATATTCCGAACCGCCCAAAGTCGGCAAAGTTTGCACCTGAGAATTTTCCGATACATCCCCAATTCCCAGCAGATAAATGAAATCCCCCTCTTTTTGCCAAGCTTGGCCGCAAATCTTCGTCAAATCTGGAATCAACCCCACCATTCCGATTACCGGAGTCGGATAAATTGGTACAGGATTCCCCTCAGCATCAATCGTTTCATTGTAAAGAGAAACATTACCGCCAGTAACAGGAGTTCCCAACTCGCGACAAGCATCAGCAATTCCCCGACAAGCCGACGCTAACTGCCAATATCCCACAGGCTTTTCAGGACTGCCAAAATTGAGATTATCCGTAACAGCCAAAGGTTCAGCACCAACACAACTCAAATTTCTCGCCGCTTCCGCAACTACCGCCTTTGCACCTTCGTAGGGGTCAAGATAAACATAGCGAGAATTGCAGTCAACCGTTGCAGCAACTCCGGGAATAACCCCCTCCGACCCCTCCTTGCTAAGGGGGGGAGAAATTTCTGGAGTTTTTCTACCTTGTCCCTTTTTAAATAGAGGAATTACCTCTTCTTCCTGTTTGCTTGTAAAAGCTTGAGAAACATCATCTTCTCTCAGTAGCCCCCCCTTAGCGGGTTCTTCCAAGCTCTGTAGCCCCCCCTTAGCGGGGGGTTCTGAACTCTGTAGCCCCCCCTTAGCAAGGGGGGGTTGGGGGGGTTCTTCCAAGCTCTGTAGCCCCCCCTTAGCAAGGGAGGATTCTAAGCTCTGTAGCCCGCCGTTAGCAATGGGGGGTTGGGGGGTTTCTTCTAACCCTTTACCAAGGGAAGATTGGGAAGTTTCTAGAGGACGCAACCTTACAACAGCAGCATCAGCGCCTCCGGGTAACAGCACAGTATTATTTTGAACTTGATGGTCGTATTGGCGATAAACCCAGCGTTTAGAAGCTATGGTGGGAGTATCTAACAGCGTCAGCAAAATCTGATTCCAAGTTTGGAACTCACCCTTAACTTCAATCCCAAGAGCGGTGCATTTCGGTAACAAATCCGCCGTCCATTCCCAGGCTTTTATAGCATATTCTGGCGGTTCTGTCAACAGTTCGCGGTGATAAATTGGCGTGTTGTCTGCCAAAGCAGTCGCGGTAATTTCGGCAGCAATTTCGCCTTTAAAGAGAATTCGGACGATCGGCTCTTCGATCACTGTCCCCGCGACTACAGCGTGCAATCCCCAGCGGTGAAAAATATCGATTAATTCCTGTTCCCGTCCTTTTTGGGCAACAAACAACATCCGTTCTTGCGATTCCGAAAGCAGGTATTCGTAGGGAACCATACCGCTTTCTCGAACCGGAACTTTGTCTAAATCAAATTCAATTCCGACACCACCTTTTGCTGCCATTTCCGATGTCGAGCAAGTAATTCCGGCAGCGCCCATATCTTGAGCGGCGACGACTGCACCCGTTTTGAATGCTTCTAAACAAGCTTCAATTAAGGATTTCTCTAAAAACGGATCTCCTACTTGGACGGCGGGGCGATCGTCCATTGATTTGTCGGTCAATTCTGCACTCGCAAAACTCGCTCCTCCCATGCCATCTCTGCCAGTAGTTGAACCGACATAAAGCACGGGATTTCCGATTCCCGATGCGCCGGATTTAACTATTTCTTGAGTTTCCATTAAACCCAAGGCCATGACGTTAACTAAGGGGTTGCCAGAATAAGCTGCATCGAAGTAAACTTCGCCGCCCACTGTGGGTACGCCGATGCAGTTTCCGTAGTGACTGATTCCCGATACTACGCCTTTGAACAATCTCTGAGTTTTGCTATCATCTAAGTTGCCGAAACGTAGGGAGTTTAAAAGTGCGATCGGGCGAGCACCCATTGTGAAGATATCGCGGAGAATGCCGCCGACTCCTGTTGCTGCGCCTTGGAAAGGTTCGACTGCAGACGGGTGGTTGTGAGATTCTATTTTGAAAGCAAGTTGCAAGCCGTCTCCCAAGTCTACGACACCGGCATTTTCTCCAGGCCCGACCAGAATGCGATCGCCCTCTGTGGGAAACTGTTTTAATAGCGGTCGCGAATTTTTGTAGCAGCAGTGTTCGCTCCACATCACGCCGAACATTCCCAATTCAGCCTTATTGGGATGGCGGCCGAGGCGCTGAACGATTTCTTCGTATTCTTCGGGTTTGAGTCTTTCGGCGGCAATTTGTTCAGGAGAAAATGGGAGGTTTGGCATAATAATTGCGATCGTTTTGTAGATTTTACACCCCAATTAGGGATTCTTTAAATTAGAACTTAGACATCAAGATCGAAAAAACCGGGTTTTTTATTTAATCTGCGAGTTGGAAGGCATATTTTCGGTGAAAAACCCGGTTTCTGACCGCCCGTGCGTCCAAGACTGTTAATGCTAATTTTTAGGAGAGGGAGTTTGTTTGTAAGATTGTTCAGATTTTAAGTTCTAGCATGGATTGAGGGGGCTGCATTTTTGTCAACTTAATCTCAAAGATCCTACCAGTTTTTTGTGACTCCGATTAGCTCGCAACCGACGCGATCGATTATACAGGGAAATTGAGAACTTACCAAATATCCGATAATAATTGACATATATCTTGTTTTCTGCTAAAGCAACCGCCCCCGACAGTTAAAATATTCTTAATTCCTCAAACCCTTGTCAAAGATTCCCTCTTCCCTCTTCCCTCTTCCCTCTTCCTTCGTGTCCTTCGCGTCTTCGCGGTTCGTACTTCCCTCTTCCTTATGACTCAAAATCTCAATTTTGCCAACCAAAACTTACGCAACCGTTCATTTAAAGGGCTTGACTTGTCTGGGGCGAACTTCAGCGGTAGCGACATTCGAGGCTGCAATTTCACCGGGGCGATTTTGAGGGGGGCAAATTTTCAGGGTGTCAGAACCGGACAAAGCCGCCGGCGGGTACAAAAATTGATTGCTAGGGCTGGTGTAACTGCGGTGACTGTGACTGCTGCTGGGGCTGTGATGGGAGTGATTGCGGGGGCGGATGCGGGGGCTGTGGCGGTGGCGGGGACGGCTGCGACGGCGATTGCTGCGACTCGGGGCGAGGCGGGAATTGTGGCGGGGGCTGTGGCTGGGGCTGCTGCTACGATCGGGGCTGGCGGTATTATGACATTTTGGGGCGGGGATACTCTGAGGGGAATTGGTTTGTTTTTGGTTTCTGGGGTGATTTTGGGGTTAACTGCGATCGGCTTTTTTATTGCTGTTGAACAGATAGAACAATTGTCGGTAACGTCGTTTAGAAAAGCTGATTTGACTGATGCTGTATTCGATCCGGGGGCGGTTCTCGATGCAGATTTTTCCGATGCGCGAGGTTTGCTTTGGTAGACTGCACAATTAGTTCGCGATCGCTAAAGGTATGAAACATCGCAACATCGATAGAACCATTTTAAAGTTTGAGAAATCATCGCCATCTGTCGCAACGCCCAAATTTTTACTGATCTTTGCTAACTAGGGCGATCGTACTAACTGTAATATTTTAAAATTTTGTGACAGTTATAAGTTTTGGCGGTTTTTTGAGCTTAGGGCGATCGGCCCATCAAAGCAAACAAATACATCAAACGCACTCCCCCTAAACTTTCTCGGTTCAGGGGGATTATTCAGTGCGTCCGCTGTTGCTGGGGGCGTGTCAGCGCAAATACCGAGACCAATCAACAGACTTGAATAGCTCTTCATTCGCTCTCCAACCTAGAAATTATCAGCATTAATCAGCGGTTTCCTCAACTTGTATCAAAAATTTATGAAGTTCAAGTAAGAGTAGAACTACGGAGCCCAATCAACGCAAGTACGCGGGCACGGCACCACAGCTACCGGTTTTTTGTAATTCACTTACGTAAAATCTGCTATATGTGAAACGTTGGTAAAGATGCCGCACAGCTATTGACACGTTTAACAGTGATTAGTAAGCTCAAAATAGCAACAAAAACAGCCGACAAAAAAAGAGCGGCACAAACATTTCCTCGATCAGAGCGCTGACCATCAGAGTGCAACTGACAATTTAACGCTGAGTGTAGCGCTTTTATTCGCACTGCATAAAACTCAATCATTGGCTGACCAATTCCAAGAAACCAAAGTCAATACCATCCTTGAATGTCCAAGGAAACGCATTAACATTTGAAAAATCAGGGAGGCAACGAATGTTATCAATCAACTCGCTCACCCCCAGCACAACTACCAGCACATCCATAATTCCTGACATTACAGAAAAGACGCAGTTAGGAAACATTGCCAGCAGTTATCATTTCCCCCCCCCCATATAAAAATATCCAGCCAAGCGAATTAGACACGACAAACATCTGTCCAGAATTGTTGAATAAAAGTCAATTATCAGTCGATAGCAGCACAGAGTTACCGATAAAAACCACAGAAATAGACGCTTTACTGATTGAAAAGCCTGGAACGACAATCGATCCTCTAGCTAAAAAAGACTCAACAACAACGTCCCCAATCGATCCAATTACTGGCAACAGCACAAAATCTGAAACTACAAATAACATCAAAATAGACTCCGGCACATTCACAGCAGAAGCAAAAAATGGGACTGTTGCGGATATTACCAATTCTGTAACAACTCCTGCTGAAATAAAACCAAATTCCTCCGCAACAGAAACTAAAACCACAACAGTTTCCGAAGATTCAACTAATACGAAAAATCTGATCGAAGCAAAAATAGATTCTCCAACAGTAGAAACAAAAAACGCGACAGTTTCAGAAATCCCAGACAGCAACGCCACAACAGCAGACACAAATTCAGAAAAATGTAAATGTACTGAAGCGGTAGAAACCAAAAATACAACAGTTTCAGAAATTCCCACTTCCACCACAAAGCCTGTGGAAGTAAAAGCAGATTCCTCCGCGACAGAGACTAAAAATACGACAGTTTCAGAAATTCCCACTTCCACGACAAAGCCTGCTGAGACAAAAGCAGATTCTCCTGCAACAGAGACTAAAAACACAACTAAGCCTAAGGAAGTAAAACCAGATTCCTCCGCCACAAACACTAAGAATCCAACAGTCTCACAAATTCCCACTTCCACGACACAGCCTGCTGAAGTAAAACCAGATCCCTCCGCGACAGACACTAAGAATACAACAGTCTCAGAAATTCCCAATTCCACAACAAAGTCTGCTGAGACAAAAGCAGATTCTCCTGCAACAGAGACTAAAAACACAACTAAGCCTAATGAAGTAAAACCAGATTCTGCCGCGACAGACACTAAGAATACAACAGTCTCAGAAATTCCCAATTCTGCGACTAAGCCTGCTGAGACAAAAGCAGATTCTGTCGCGACAGAGACTAAAAACACAACTAAGCCTAATGAAGTAAAACCAGATTCCTCCGCCACAGACACTAAGAATCCAACAGTCTCAGAAATTCCCAATTCTGCGACTAAGCCTGCTGAGACAAAAGCAGATTCTGTCGCGACAGAGACTAAAATTTCGACAAAGCCTAATGAAGTAAAAGCAGATTCTCCAGCCACAGAGACTAAAAACGTGACAGTTTCCACTGCTGCGACAAATCCTGCTGAGGTGAAACCAGATTCTCCAGCCACAGAAACTAAAAACGCGACGAATCCTATCGAGAAAAAACCCGATTCTCCAACTACAGAAACTAAAAATCCGATTGTTGCGACAAAGCCTGTCGAGAAAAAACCCGATTCTCCAGCCACAGAAACTAAAAATATGACTGTTTCTACTTCTGTGAAAAATCCTGTTGAGGTAAAACCAGATTCTCCAGCCACGGAAACTAAAAATCCGACAGTTGCGACAAAGCCTGTCGAAGTAAAACCAGATTCTCCAGCCACAGAAACTAAAAATCCGACAGTTGCGACAAAGCCTGTCGAGAAAAAACCAGATTTCTCAGTGACAGAAACCAAAAACCCGACAGTTTCCCACAATCCAGTCTCAGAAAACACTCAATCAGCCGTCACAGTTATTAATTCAATCGACGAAATAACAGGTTACAAAACAGAAACAACAGCCATTCCCTCAGCTTCTACCCAAACAGAAACCGCCGACTTACCAGGAATACCAGCAGCAGCAACAGACATTCTTACTGGGGAAATAAAAAACATCTCCTTAACTCTCCCCAATACCTCCGTCAATGCAGACACTGCCGAAACTACCAGCAAAGCCGATGAAAGTTTCCCACCAATTTCTGACGAAGAAATTTCGGCTCTTCTGGGTTTGCGGTGTAAAGTGTATAATGTAGGAACTTTATGCTAGAGCGTCGCTCATGGATTTTCATCTTGACGGATTACTCAATTTGCCAGGCATTACGATTGAAAGATGTATTA
>Ga0335395_10002586_pt1 | contig 11235 bp, 9 predicted proteins | sample MAT02_FD_205744 | JGI IMG/M metagenome (GOLD analysis project Ga0335395, IMG submission 205744) | Freshwater microbial communities from Lake Fryxell liftoff mats and glacier meltwater in Antarctica - MAT-02 (spades assembly) (version 2) ...
GGGCGAAGACGGCGACATCGCCATCTCGCCGATCGTCGCCCGCTGTGTCAACAAGCAGCAGCCAGCGGTGCTGGCCGCCTGCCGTCAGGCGATCAGCGTTTGCAGTGCGGGTGTTGGACATGGGGTGTTTTTTGGCAACAAGAAGCAGCGCGGAAAGTTGACGGATGGGTGCAAGCGCGGGTCGCTGGCAAGTCAAACCGAAACAAGTTTGCACGAATCGCACGATGTTGACCTGTCTTGCGCCAGAAAGTGCCCCATCGCAGCGAGATCTGGCGCGTGCGCAGCGTTCAAGCCGAACACCCGCTGCTGAACCAGCTGCTCCCCGCTTTCTCTTTTGAGATCGGATGGTGCGGCGAACCGGCAAGGCGCAGGCGGATCTCGGTACGATGACATGCACCGCAAGCAAGGTCGCGGGAGTCGCTGTGTACACGCACCCAAGCATGCGATGGTGACCATCCAGCGACACGCGACAACGTTATCCAGAAAGCTGAGCGAGATGAAACAAACGCCGCAGACCGGTGACGCGCCACCGACCAACACCACCCACTTTCGCTACGCTCAGGCGACGGTGTGGGTCATCTTTCTCGGCGCTCTGGTGCTGCTGGCGTGGCAGCTGTCCGACGTGCTGCTGTTGCTTTTTGGCGCCATCATCGTAGCGGTGGCGCTGCGCGGTTTTGCAGCGCCTGTGCAGCGCTACCTGAAGCTGTCGGCCCGGTGGGCGGTGGTCGCCACCACCCTCATCTTGCTAGCGCTGATCGGTGTGGGCGTCTGGCTGGCGGGCGAACGGCTGGCGCAACAGACCGAAGACCTGCGCCAGCGCGTGCCCGATGCGCTGAACGCGGCCGTCACTTGGGCGCGGGGCCACCCGATCGGCGTGGCGGTGCTGGACCTGTGGGACAACGCAACCGCCGATGACGTGCCGTGGTCGCGCGTGGCCAACGCCGCCACACAAACGCTGAGCGCGCTGGGCAGCGTCGGACTGGTGGCCGTGGTTGGTTTATACCTTGCCACCGATCCCCAGCTGTACCGCGCCGGTCTGGTGCGACTGATGCCACCGAACCAGCGCGAACGCATCGAAGAGGCGCTGCTGGCCAGCGGACAGGCGCTGTCGCGTTGGCTGCTGGGACAAGGGGTGTCGATGCTGTTCGTTGGCTCCGCCACAGCGCTGGGGCTGTGGCTGCTGGGTGTTCCGCTGGCGCTGACGATCGGTGCCATCGCGGCGGTACTGGCCTTCATTCCCTTTTTCGGTCCGATCGCCTCGGGCATTCTGGCTGTGCTGATGGCCTTCATGGAGGGACCCACGCAAGCACTTTATGTGGCCGGGTTGTGCGTGGCGATCCAGCAGATCGAGGGCAACCTCCTGATGCCGTTTGTGCAACGCTGGGCGGTGGCGCTGCCGCCGGTTCTGGGCATCATGGCAGCGGTGATTTTTGGTCTGCTGTTCGGCTTGGCAGGCGTGATCCTGGCCACGCCCTTGATGGTGGTGGCGATGGTGCTGGTGCAAAAACTCTATGTCGAAGGTGTGCTGGAGGCCGGAGGCACGCATCCACGCTGACTGATTCAGCGTCGCCAACCAGCACGAGCGGGGATGGTGTTCGGGTTGGAGGGCTGTGGGTTCGCGAACATCGATAGTCAGCCCAAGCAAGCAAGCCCTGGGCGCGTCATGGCGTCAGGCCTTCGTGCCCCGGACCGGGTACTGCTTTTCCTGGATGAACTTCAACCCGGACAGCAGCGCAGCGAGGTCTGGCCGCGCAAACGGTGCATTTGAAATATCGATGGCCTGCACGTTGCCATCGGGATTGATCGCGAAGGTCGCGGGTTGCGCGAAGGGCCGGTCGGTTTTCTGCGGCGACCGTGGATCGAAGATGCAGAAACCGAGTTCGCGCATCTGCTTACGGCTCATGTCGCAGGTCAGCGGAAGGCGCCAGCCTTCTTCCTTGAGCTCGGTCTCGGCCATCTCACGTGAATCGGCAGAAACCGCCGCGACCTTGATGCTGGTGTCTTCGAATGCCCGCAGCCTGTCGTTCAGGATCGCAAGTTACTTCTCGCAGCGCGGGCAGTGTTTGCCGCAATCGGCGACGAGCAGGCGCCAGCCCTTGTCGCCGGCCCAGGGTGAGGGCGCCGCCACCGGCCAGTGGCCAAGTCGTCATCGGACACGGGCTGCCGATTGCAGTCCATGCTGAGGTGCTCATGGAATTCTTTTGGTGGTGCGCAAGGCGCGGGGATGGTCGCCGGTGGTGCGCCGTCTGAACAGCAAGTGTTCAAGGCGTCGATGCGAATTTGGATGTGCGGCCCCCACCGCAGGGCGGGCGTCTGTGAGACTCGCGCCCTTTCATCGAACGCGTCATCGGGTCGCCGCGCAACCGATGCGGATACTGCCGGGCTTGCGGGTGGTGTCGCGTGGCAGCGCCGGGCGGGCGCTACGGCAGCGGCTCAAGCTTGTCTAACAGGAAGGGCAGGAATTCGGCGACTGTGGGGTGGATCGGCAAGGCATCGCGCAGCACCTGGTAGCGCGCACCGGTGGCCATGAACGTGCTGATCACCTGGATCACCTCGTCGCAGCCGAAGCCCAGCAGCGACGCGCCGACGATCTGTTCGCTTTGCTGGTCGACCAGAATTTGCATCAGGCCCGCGGTCTCGCCCTCCTCCTTGGTCCGGCTCACGTCTTTCATCTGAAAATTCGCCACCAGCGTGGCGCGGCCCGACTCTCTGGCTTGTGCTTCCGACAAGCCCACCCGGCCGAGCGGCGGATCGGTGTACATCGCATAGCTTGACACCCGGCCATCGGCGGAACGTGCGCCGCCCTTGAGGTTGGCCAGCACGATCTGCCCGTCTTGGTAGCTGGTGTGGGTGAAAGCACCGCGCTTGTTGATGTCGCCCACCGCCCAGATGCCCGGCACATGGGTTTCCAGCTGGCCATTGGTGGGCACAAAGCCGCGCTCGTCGGTTTTGAGCCCGACCGCATCCAGGTTGAGACGCTCGGTGTTCGGGCTGCGCCCGGTGGCAATCAACAGGTGCGAGCCTTCGACCCGCTGCCCACCCACCGTCACAGCGATCCCGGCATCGGCACGCTTTCCCTCCAGCTTTCTCACCTGCTCCACCTCGTTGCCGGTGTGAAAGCGGATGCCCTCCGCCGCCAGCATCTCGGTGACAGCCGTGGAGACGGCCTCGTTTTCGTGTCCGGTGATGCGCGGGCCGGCCTCGATCACGGTCACTTCGCTGCCGAGCCGGCGAAAGATCTGCCCCATCTCCAGGCCGATGTAACTGCCGCCGATGATGATCAGATGACGCGGCAGCTCGCGCAGCTGCAGCAGGCTGACGTTGTCCAGGTGCGGCACGTCGTCGATGCCCGGCACCGGAGGGATCAACGCGCGGGTGCCTGTGTTGAGAAACACCCGCGAGGCACTCAGCGTCTGGTCACCGGCGGTCAGCTCGAACCGGTCACCGGCTTGGCCCACAAAGGCGCCCCAGCCCCGCAACAAGGTCAGGCCGTCCTGCCCGGCAATCGATTTTTCCAGCCCCGCGCGCGATTCGTCGACCCGCTGCTGCATCCGCTCCATGGCGGCCGCGAAGTCGATGTCGATCTCCCCGGCTTGAACACCGAAGTCGCTGGCACGCCGCGCCAGGTGCGCAACCCGCGCGCTTTTGCGCAGGGTTTTGGTCGGCGTGCAACCATGGTTGACGCAAGAGCCGCCGACCAGCCCGCCTTCGATCAGGGCCACTTTCTCGCCACGCCCAGCCAGTGTCATGGCCAGGTTCGGGCCGGCCTGGCCGGTGCCGATCACGGCGACGTCGAACTCGACGACGCGCTTACTCTTGCTCATGCAATGCTCCTCATGTTTGTTCCATCCGCTCGGCAAGCTCTTGTCGAGCAGGCCGAATCAGGCGTGAGCCTGGGGACTCGATACGTCTTGCGACACAGCCGATCGCCCATAGAACCAGCCGAGTACGGCGCCGAAGATGAGATGCAGCACCAAGGTCGTCATCGGCGCCATCACGCCCATGTTCATTCCAAACAGGCCGGCGCCAGCCATCGGCATCAAGACCACCATCATGATCAGCCAACCGATAACGCCAAGCATGACCCCGTGTCCGACATGGCTCGTTCCCGGCAGCTTCGGGTCGAGCACGTCAATCGCCACACCGCAGACCACGATGCCGATTGAAAGATGCACGATCCAGCCGATGAGCGGCGTGTCGGGCGACCCCATCGCGCCGGCCAGCATCGCAGGCATGTCGAATTGCGGCATGAGGCCCATCGTCGCCTTCATGACCATCAGCAAGGACAGCACGACGGTGGCAGCGAGGCCGGCAAGCATGCCCTTGGGAATGTCTCTCATGGTCTTCTCCTTGGTGGTCAGTGGGGGTGTGGGATTTCTCTTTTAGGCGTTGCTTGTGGTCGGGTCTGTGCGCTGACGAACGCAGGTGCCACGCACAAGGTGATGAACATGCTGGCGTTCATGCAGCGGTTGGCTGCGCTGATGCCGCAGTCGTGGCTACGCCTGTTGGAACTTCCAGTTGATTGGTAAGAACCAGATCAAACCGACAGATTTCCGCGTTGGCGAGCGAGTCGAAGAGCCCAACGCGCGCTGAGCAAAGAGGCCGCCGTCGGCAGGCCAAGCCAGACCGATGCAAGCCCAGTTGCGCCGGGCGCGGCCAGAATGCGCTGCTATGCTGCCCAGGATGCGACTGCTGCTGGTAGAAGACGACCGCATGATTGGTGATGCCCTTCGCCGCGCGCTGATGCACGAGGGGCACGCGGTCGACTGGACGTACGACGCGCGGGCCGCGAAGCAGGCGCTGGGCGCCGAGCGCTTCGACTTGGTGCTGCTCGACTTGGGCCTGCCGAACGCCGAGCAATGGGGCGGCGGCCTGGATGTGCTGCGCGAGTTGCGAGCGCGCCAAGACGCAACGCCGGTGATCGTGTTGACCGCGCGCGACGCGCTCGGCGACCGGGTGGCCGGGCTCGACGCCGGCGCCGACGACTACCTGGTCAAGCCCTTCGAACTGGATGAACTGCAGGCGCGCATGCGCGCTGTGCTGCGCCGCCAGGCCGGGCGCAGCGCGCCGGTGATGGAACACGACGGCTTGCAGCTCGACCCGGCCACGCGCGAGGTCAGCCTGAACGGCGCGCCGGTGCTGCTGTCGGCGCGCGAGTTTGCGGTGCTCGAGGCCTTGATGACGCGCCCGGGCGCCATCCTGTCCCGCGCGCAGCTCGAAGACCGGCTCTACGGCTGGGCCGAAGCGGTCGAGAGCAACGCGGTGTCGGTCTATGTGCTCCAGCTGCGCCGCAAGCTCGGCGCCGATCGCATCCTCAACATGCGCGGCGTCGGCTACTACCTGGCGGGCCCGCGCGCATGAGCATGAACTCGATCCGCACGCGGCTGCTGGCCGCGCTGGTGGCCGCCCTGTTGCTTGCGGCGGCTGCAATCGGCGGCCTTGTGTACTGGAACGTGCTGCGCGAGACCGAGGCGCTTTTCGATTACCAGATGCGCCAGATGGCGCTGTCGCTGCGCGACCAAGGCGAGATCGGCGTGCAGCCGGTCGACAGCGACGCTGGGTTCGACTACGTGGTGCAGATCTGGACCGCCGACGGTCAAGAGATCTACGCCACCAGCCGCTACCGCGCGCTGCCTTCGCGTGCGGTGCTGGGCTTTGCCGACATTGAGGTGCAGGGCGTGCTGTGGCGCACCTACAGCGCGGCGACCCGGGAGCGCGTGATCCAGGTGGCGCAGCCCCACGCCGTGCGCCGCCAGCTCGCCGCACAGGCGGCGCTGCGCAGCGTGACGCCGCTCGCGGCCATCGCCCCCCTGCTCGCCATCGTGATGGCGTGGCTGCTGAGCATCGCGCTGCGCCCGCTCGCGCGTGTCGCACGCGAGGTGCGCGAGCGCGATGCCGAGTCGCTGAACTTGATCCCCATGCAAGGGCTGCCCGACGAGGTGTCGACGCTGGTCGGCGCACTCAACCGCATGCTGCAAAGGCTGGCGCAGTCCTTCGGCGCGCAACGTGCTTTCGTCGCCGATGCGGCGCACGAACTGCGCTCGCCACTGACGGCGCTGCGGCTGCAGATCGGCGCGCTGGGCAGCGCCGACGACGCCGCTTCGCGCGGCGCTGCGATCGAGTCGCTGCGCTGCGGCATCGAGCGCGCGGTGCGTCTGGTCGAGCAGTTGCTCACGCTGGCGCGCAGCGAACGGGGCGCGCCCGCAGCGCCAACCCAACGGGTTGACCTGAGCGAACTGGTGCGCCAGGTGATCGCCGACACCGCCCCGGCAGCACTCGCCCGGGGCAGCGACTTCGCGCTCGATGGCGACCCGGCGGCGCTGGCCGCACTGGTGCGCAACCTGGCTGAGAACGCGGTGCTGCACGCGCCCGCTGGTGCGCGGGTGCGGGTGCAGCGCGAGGCAGGTGTACCGGTGCTGAGCGTTGACGACAGCGGTCCGGGGATTGCCGAGGCGGAACGCGAGCGGGTATTCGATCGCTTCTACCGGCCGGGCGGCGGTGGCGCGGACGGCTCCGGCCTGGGCCTGGCGATCGTGCGCAGCGTGGCCGAACGGCACGGCGCAACGGTGGCGTTTGGCGACTCCGCGCTCGGCGGCTTGCGTGTCGAGGTGCGCTTTGGGGGTGGTTCGGCGCTGCTGTAGAACTGGCGCGCCAAGGGTCGGGAGCGGCATGGCCGGTCGATTGGAACGCTTTGCGGCATGCCAATCTTCGCGATACGTTGAGGCAGTGCCAATTCACGAGCAGCGCTTAACTTTCGCTTCATCCAACCTTCACCGGGGCCTCACTTCAGACCCTTACCTTCGGTCTGTCCCAACACACTCCAAGGAACTGTCCATGATTCGCAAACCCATCGTCGCGGCCGTCGCCGCAGCTGCCATCGCCGTGCTCGGCACCGCAGGCGCGATCGACATCTTGAAGCCGGAGGCTGTCGCCCTGACCGCACCCTCCACGACGCAGGCACGGATCGTCCAGAGCACGAACGCCGCACCCAACTACCGGGCCATCGTCGAGCAGGCCGGACCGGCCGTGGTCGGGATCACGGTCGAGCGCAACCAGCGCACCGCCAGCGACGAAACAAGCGAGCCGCGCGAGAGGGGCGAACGAGGCATGCCGCGCAATCTGCCGCCTGAGTTCGAGCAATTCTTCCGCGGCCTGCCACCCGGCTTGGAGCGCGGCCCTGACCAGCGCGATGGCGAAGGCCCGATGCAGCGCGGCATGGGCTCGGGGTTCATCGTCAGCGCCGATGGCCTGATCCTGACCAACGCGCATGTGGTCGGCGACGCCAAGGAAGTCAACATCAAGCTGCAGGACCGTCGCGAATTCACCGCCAAGGTGCTGGGCGCCGACCCGACCACCGACGTGGCGGTGCTGCGCATCGACGCCAAAGGCCTGCCGGTGGTTCGCCTGGGCGACCCGCGCCAGCTGCACGTGGGTGACCCGGTGCTGGCCATCGGCTCGCCGTTCGGCTTCGAGCAGACCGCTACGCAAGGCATCGTCAGCGCCAAGGGCCGCTCGCTGCCCGGTGGCGCGTATGTGCCGTTCATCCAAACCGATGCCGCGGTCAACCCCGGCAATTCGGGCGGCCCGCTGTTCGACGCCAACGGCGCAGTGGTTGGCATCAACTCGCAGATCTATTCGCGCTCGGGCGGCTTTCAAGGCCTGTCGTTCGCGATTCCGATCAACGTGGTGCTGAAGGTCAAAGACCAGATCGTCGCCACCGGCCGTGCGTCGCACGCCCAGCTCGGGGTCACGATCCAGGATGTGAACCAGACGCTGGCGCAGTCGTTCGGCCTGAAATCGCCCGACGGCGCGCTGGTGTCGAGCGTGGCGCCCGACAGCCCTGCGGCGAAGGCCGGGCTGAAGCCGGGCGACGTCGTCACGCAGCTGAACGGTGAGGCGGTGGTGCGATCGGGCGACCTCTCCAGCCGTGTCGGCATGTTCGATCCGGGCACCGAAGTGAAGCTCACGGTGTGGCGCGACAAGGCCAGCCAGCAGCTCACGGCCAAGCTCGGCCAGGCAGGTGACGACAAGCGCGCCGCAGCCGTGCCCGCCGCTGCCGAGGGTGGGCAACTGGGCCTGGCATTGCAGGCCAACCCGGACAGCGGCGGCTTGGTCGTGCAGGGCGTCAGCGGCCCGGCGCAGCGGGCCGGCATCCAGCGCGGCGACGTGCTGCTCGCGGTCAACGGCAAGCCGGTGCAGTCGATCGAGCAGGTGCAGAAGACGCTGGACGGCAAGCCGGGCAGCGTGGCGCTGCTGATCGAACGCGACGGCGATCGCATCTTCGTGCCGGTGAAGATCGGCTGAACCGCGCGCCAGCCGATCGTCGATTCGGTCGGCGCACCATGGCAGTCGGTGCTGGTGCGCTGTCGGCATTGGTGCCTTCTGCGTGGCCACCCAACCCATCGACCTGAGGCGGCTGCGCTCCTGCATAGGTTCGCGTGATGCACAGAAATCAGCTCCGTCGGGATTTGTCACCGAACACTGGGGCTCGACAGGCTTGGCCCGAACGGAACGCAGGACGTCACAGAGCCGCAGCAGTGGCTCGCGTCCTACAGCTGATCGGCTGCTTTGCCATTGGGTTACGCGGAGCAGGTTCGAGCAAGATCACCCGTTCGGTACGCACAAAGGGATGAAACATGAAAGTTCACGGACTGCTTTTCTCCGCCCTGATTGGCGCGGTCGCCAGCGCGCGATCCATGACACCAATGGCCACCCTTGCGGCCGCACGGCTTCTGGGCGGCCGCACGCCGGGGCAACTTGTGTTGCTGGACCGCCCCGTGTTCAAGTGGGGCGCCATGGCCATGGGCATTGGTGAATTGTTTGGCGACAAGATGAAGAGCGCGCCGGATCGCACGGCGTTTTTGGGACTGCTGGCGCGCGTCATGAGTGCGGGTATCGCAGGCGCTGCATTGGCTCCCCTTGGGCGCGAGCAGGCCGGCGCCGTCACAGCGGTCGCAACCGCCGTGCCGCTGGCCTACCTGACGCTGGCCGGGCGCGAACGCGCCATGGAAAGCATGGGCCAGACCCGCAGCGGCTTGATTGAAGACGCGCTGGTGGTGGCCGCCGGCGTGTTGATTGTGGCGCTGGCGGTCAGGGCGAGAAACGCTCGGTGATTTCCTGGTGTTTGTACGCTCGTTCAGGGCGCCGCTCTTTCATCTGCCTGCGCGACGGATCTGCAGCAGGCGCTGGCATCAAAATGCGACCCGGCTGCGCGTAGACCACAAACCCATCTTGGCGAACCAGCCCCACCAGCCCCATGCCGGCCTGTTGTGCTGTGCTCACCGCGAGCTGCGTGGGTGCCGACACCGCCACCAGCAAACCGGTTTTCGCCATCGCCGCCTTTTGCACCATTTCGATGCTGGCCCGGCTGGTGACGGCGATGAAGCCTTTGTCCACATCCCACCGCGCACGCGCCAAGGCGCCGATGAGTTTGTCCAGCGCGTTGTGGCGCCCCACGTCTTCTCGCAGCAGGTGGATGTCGCCATGAAGGTCACACCACGCAGCAGCGTGCGTTGAGCCTGTCAACGCATTCAGAATTTGTCGATCTTTCATCGATCGCATGGCGCGCACGATGGCTTCGGCTTGAACTTGCGTGCTGCTGGAAACCACCGGCACGGGACGCAGCACCTCGGCCAAACTCTCGGTGCCGCACACACCGCACCCCGTGCGCCCAGCCAGGGTGCGCCTTCGCTGTTTCAAGCCGGCAAAGCTGCGGGCCGACACGTCCATGTGCAGGGTGATACCCGCGCCACCCACCTCCACCTCGCAGCCGTAGAGTTCGCCGGCATTCTCGAAAATGCCTTCGCTGAGACCAAACCCCAAGGCGAAATCTTCCAGGTCGCACGGTGTCGCCAGCATCACTGCGTGCGAGATGCCGTTGAACTCCAGCGCGACAGGAACCTCGTCGCAAACCCAGTCGTCAAGCGCGTGGCTGGTGCCATCGCGCCAGCGCAAGACCGGTACTTGGCTTGCGCCTTGTGGGGTGGTCAGCATGGTGGCGGTCGCGTTGTCTGCATCAACGCTGCGGCGCCAGCGTCTGGGCACCCTCCGCCGTGATCCGCACCGGCACAGATTTGGACGCGGGTGTTTTGGAGAGTTTGTCGTGGTGCCCGATCGGTACCAGCACGTTGCATTCCGGGTAGTAGCCGGCAACGGTACCGCGCGGAATCTTGTAGGCCGTCAGCCGCAGGCCGCCGAGCTCGCGTGTGTGCCCGTCATCGACATCGGTGTGCAAGCGGACAGTCTGGCCATCGGTCAGCCCCGCCTGTGCGATGTCTTCGGGGTTCATCATCAGCACATCCCGCGTGCCTTCGATGCCACGGAAGCGATCGGAATAGCCGTAGATGGTGGTGTTGAATTGGTCGTTGGAGCGCAATGTGATGAGCCGGTAGCGGCCTGGCGCGTCTTTGAATCCGGTCGCGCTGAGTGGGCCGGGGGCGGTGAACACCGCTTTTCCAGATGCCGTCTTCCAGATCCGATCGTGTGCCCCGTTGCCCCGGTAGAAGCCACCGGGCTCGAACATTCGCTGATTGAAGTCTCGAAAATCCTTTGGGTAGGTCAATTCGATCAGGTCCCTCACCAACCCGTAGTCGCCTGTCCAAGCGTCCCACCTCAGATGCTCGTCGGGAGCCAGTGCGGCCTTGGCGATGCCGGTCACGATCGCGAGCTCGCTTTTGACCGAATCGGACACAGGCGGTCGATTGCCGATCGAGCCGCTGATCATTGAGAAGCTGTCTTCGGTGGTCACCGACTGAACACCACCGGCTTGCTCGTCGGCTTCCATTCGCCCCAGACAAGGCAGGATGAACGCGGCCTTGGCGGGGAAGAGGTGGCTGCGGTTGAGCTTGGTGGAGACCATCACCGTCAAATCTTGTGCGGCCCAGGCTTGTTCCATGCGGCCTTGATCGGGCACAGCGCGCACCAAGTTGCCGCCCAGCGAAATGAAAGCGCGCACCTCGCCGGCGAACAAGCCTTCCACCGCCTCGACGATGTTCATGCCGTCGTCGGTGGGCGGGTCGAACCCGAACACGGCTTTGAGTTTGTCCATCGGCACGAGATGCGCCTTCTCGGCGATCCCGACCGTTCGCTGACCCTGCACGTTGCTGTGCCCCCGAACCGGGCAGCAACCCGCACCGGGGCGGCCAATGTTGCCCCGCAGCAGCAGCAGGTTGATCAGCATCGCGATGTTCAGCGCGCCGTGGGTGTGCTGCGTCAGGCCCATGCCATACACCCCGA
>Ga0335395_10002587_pt1 | contig 11233 bp, 9 predicted proteins | sample MAT02_FD_205744 | JGI IMG/M metagenome (GOLD analysis project Ga0335395, IMG submission 205744) | Freshwater microbial communities from Lake Fryxell liftoff mats and glacier meltwater in Antarctica - MAT-02 (spades assembly) (version 2) ...
TCAAATCGGGAAAATCGTCGAGAATTTCTGCTTCGGTCATCTCGGAAGCCAGGTACTCAAGCACTTCATAAACCGTAATTCGCAAGCCGCGTACACAAGGCTTACCACCGCGTTTATTTGCTTCGATAGTGATGTGGTTTCGGTAGTTCATCAGAAACACTCGCTAATACCATTTTTCTGTGAAGCTGCATAGAATGTATCCTTTACAGGAATCGATTTCAGGCTTCCCATTCTGTGCAGCTTCATACAGAATTACTATAAGTGGGAAACTCAGCGTCTTCAGATTTGAGAGGGAAACGACCGGCCAACTGCCAAAGTTTTACTCTTCTACGCGATAGCCCAATTCCGCTAAACGAGTCCGGGACTGCCGCCATTTCGGTTGCACCTTGACAAAGAGCTCCAAATATACTTTACCCTCAATCAACTTTTGAATCTGTTCGCGGGCCGCACTGCCGATCGACTTGAGCATACTGCCACTCTTACCGATTAAAATACCTTTTTGGGAATCCCGTTCGACGTGAATTGAAGCGAGAATACGAGTAATTTTTGGTTCTTCTTCCACAACTTCGATCGCGATTGCTACGGAATGCGGCACTTCTTCCCGTGTCAGCAGCAAAATCTGTTCCCGAATCAACTCACCCATAATAAAGCGTTCCGGCTGATCTGTGACCAAATCTGGGGGATAATAATAGGGGCCTTCCTCCAAATGTTCGACTAACAACTTTTGCAGCGACTCCACACCCTCGCCAGTTAGAGCCGAAAACTTGACTACAGGCCACTGAGGATTGACAATTTGCTCATAAGTGCGATCGATCAACACGGAATCCTCCGGTTGTTCGTCCAACTTATTCAGCCCCAAAATCACCGGCACCTCCGTATTGCTCAGGATTTCCACAATATATCGATCGCCCCCACCAGACTCCACCGAGCCATCCACCACAAATAACACTAAATCGACCGATCGAATAGCCGTTCGAGCATTCTGCACCAAAACCTTACCCAATTGGTGGTGAGGCTTATGAATTCCCGGAGTATCCACAAAAATTATCTGCGCCTCATCCGTCGTCAAAATACCCCGCAGTCGATTCCGAGTCGTCTGAGAAACCGGCGAAGTAATCGCAATTTTCTGCCCCACCAACAGATTCATCAGCGTTGACTTGCCAACATTCGGTCGTCCGACAATCGCCACAAAGCCTGATTTGTAACCCGCAGGAGCCGCGGGAACACTCATAATTTCTGATAAGTCTATAACCTTGCTATCTTCCACTAAAATCACCAATATTCAAGCCCCTTCTCCACCCATTGTCCCTCGAAAAGGCTAAAACGACAACACTCAAACCTTTAGCCATCCATCAATCGGTCTTAAAAATCGATATCTGCTTCATAAAGCTTGATATCTGAGACAAAATTTGATAAAGTTCCCACAGGCATCCATCAAAAATCAATAATCCTGGTAAAGCCCAGTCCCCAAAGCTGTAACAACTTCAGATGTGTAAATATCTAACTCAACTGAAACTATTTTACAGTTGTTCAGGGAAACCAGTTTTAAACTTTTTGAGGATGTATAGTAATAAATTAGGTGGGTTAAACTCAAAATCAAAAGCTCAGTGTCAACAATTCGTTGATAATTAGAAGCTCAGGTTTGTGAACTCCACCTAAATGGTGCTAGTCGTATAATGTTGAGGAGATGAATCTAATGAAATCGAAATTATTTTGGAGTATCTGCACCGTTTTAGTAGCCAGCTTGCCGATGCCAAGCTTCGCTCAAACCAAGGCGGAAGTAGGTTTTGACTACAAAGGTGGCTCGATGAAGTACCAAATCCTACCGGGCGCAATACCTGACAGAACCTTGCCCAGAGCCTTTGATTTTCCAATTATTACCAATGTTGCTACTGATACTAGCATCACCAGCGATTACTTAATTACCGATCAGTTCCGCGCCCCAGCAACACGCTCAGAATACACTTCTGCTCTCAACACCTGGTCTGAATCAATCAAAGAATGTCTTCGCAAACAGCCTCGATTGATCCGAATGAGTACCAAAAACCCGGTTCAAGTCAATGGCAAAGTAGGTACGATTGTCAGAAACGCCAATAACCGTGCAGTTTGCAAATAAGCGAGTAGATTCTGCTGCTTAGCAACAATAAATCAAGGGCATTTTCCAACAAAAAGAGCAATATAAAAGCTGTTGCTCTTTTTGTTTGCTAAATTTCAATGAATATCAATAGCATCGGAATTAATATTACCCGAAATTAGGAGAAACCGGGTTTTTAGGTTGGTAGTCCGATTAAGTAGCGCAAAATTCATTTGTACTCAGCATAATTTCGCCGTAGTCAGGAATCCAAGCCAGCCATTTTTCCTCCGAACACTCACACAAAAGCCACGCTTCATCAAAGCTGAATGCTGTTGGCGGATTGAATAATTTAACCCACATCGAAGGAGTCAATTTTGGTGCAGGTATCGCGCAGCCAAATTTTTCCCAGTCGCGGGCACTGGCGGCGCTTGCTGGCGGTTGTGGGGGTTGCCAAGTAATATATTGCAGTTGCATAACTACTCCTGTAGAGGTAAAAGTCTGCACTCTTTGCGGGGTTTCAACAACCCCCGGCGAAGGCGCAGATAAATTTGATTATGTAGTCTATGTTACGGAATTTTCCAGGCAAATGTGTAGCGTTGTAGCAAAAATTTACAATCGAGAGCAAAAAATCGGGTCAAGGTTGAAAAGACCGATCGACTATGGGGGCGATCGACAATTATCAATTACGATCGTAAAAACATCAGATTTATAGCAACCGCACCCGACGGCTAGGAGGTTCTTAATTCCTCAGTCTTGGACACACTCCGACTCTTAGAAACCGGGTTTTTTACCGAATCTGTGAGCTGCAACGAAGTAGACGCAAAAAACCCGGTTTCTGGGCCTCATGCAACATCCATCCGTTACATCCGTTAAAAAATCCGCTGCCGAACTTCCTTCCAACATGAACCAAACTGCAAAACCCCACTGGAAAACCCTAGACCGCTTTGTAGAAATCAACTCTGACTGGGTAAAACTAATCGGCGAACATCTCGAAACATCCGAAGGGAAAATTCTCGAATATTGGCGGGTGGAAAGGGCAGATTCCGTTGTAATTTTGACAATCCAAGCTGACAAATTCCTGTTTCCCACACCGATGTATCGCCCCGGTGTGGGAGAAGCAACCCTGGACTTTCCCGGCGGTCGCGTACCCGCCGGATCAACAGCAGCGGCCGCAGTTCCAGCTATAATCAAAAGGGAATTAGGAGTGTCAGAAAGTGCGATCGCCCATATCCGGCCTCTTAACCTCATAGGATGGGCAATTAACAGCTCATTTTCCAATCAAAAACTCTACGGTTTTGTCGCAGAATTGCATCCTGAAGCAACAGTAAATCCCGAACATATCGGTGCTAAATATTCTGTCACCCCAGCCGGAATTAGTGATTTACTAAAAAAATTAACTTGTCTCCAATGTCGAGCATTATTGTTAGAATGGCAAAACCAGTCTGTTTCAGAATCGCTGACATGAAAACCAATATCGCTGAAACTACCCATGCCTTCCAAAAATGAAACTGCTGTCCAATGTTTCGACGTTACATACCGCCTCAACCGCCGAAACTTAGTAGAAAACCTCAATTTCAAAGTCTTACAAGGAGAAGTCTTAGTATTGCTAGGACGCAGTGGTAGCGGTAAAACTACTACCATGAAATTGATTAACAATCTGCTGACACCAAGCAGCGGAGAAATTACTGTCATGGGAAAACCGACAACTCAGTGGAACTCCATTCAACTGCGGCGAAAAATTGGCTACGTCATTCAAGAAATCGGTTTATTTCCCCATTTTACAGTTGAGCAAAATATCGGTTTAGTGCCAAAATTGGAAGGCTGGGAGGGCGATCGCATTCAATCTCGCGTCCGCCAACTGCTAGAATTAGTCAACCTCGACCCCCAGCACTTCGCCAAACGCTATCCCAGCCAATTATCCGGCGGACAGCGACAGCGAGTGGGCGTTGCTAGGGCACTGGCCGCTGACCCTCCCGTGCTATTAATGGATGAACCCTTTGGTGCTTTAGACCCGATTACCCGCCTGGAATTGCAGCGGGAATTCTATCAATTGCAGCAGCAACTGGGCAAAACTGTTATTTTGGTCACTCACAGTATTCAAGAAGCTTTTTTGTTAGCTTCGAGAATTGGTTTGATGCAAGACGGACGGTTGGTTGAGTTGGCATCTCCCGATGATTTTATGAAATCTCAGCAACCAGAGGCCATCGCTTTTTTGGAATGTTTGCAATTACCGGGAACTGGATAATTCATCAATGATGCAATTTATCAATCGTTATGGCTCAGAAATTATTTATCGTGCGATCGAACACTTATACTTAGTAACAATTGCCATTGCGATCGCGATTGCTTTGGGTATTCCCCTCGGTATTTTAATCACTAGAAAACCTCAGTTTAAAAAGACTATTTTGGGTTTTGCTAATATCATGCAAACAATTCCCAGTTTAGCATTATTTGGCTTACTAATTCCAGTACCGATTATAGGCGGCATAGGCGATCGCACAGCAATCATTGCCCTGACTATGTATTCTTTGCTACCAATTATCCGCAACACTTATACTGGTATTATTGGTGTCGATCCTGCGATTCGCGAAGCCGGGAAAGGCATGGGTATGACCGATTGGCAACTGTTATTTCAGGTAGAAATTCCGTTGTCAATGGGGGTGATTTTGGCTGGTGTGCGAGTTGCTGCGGTAATTGCGATCGGGCTAGCAACGATTGCTGCTGCAATTGGTGCGGGCGGTTTGGGAGTGTTTATTTTTCGGGGTGTGGCGACAGTGAATAATCAGTTACTTTTTGCTGGGGCAATTCCGGCGGCTTTGATGGCGCTAGCTGCTGATTTTGGGTTGGGTTTGATTGAAAAACGGCTCTCGAAAAGTGAGGTAAAAACCATCAATTAACCCAATGTGTCAAGTTAGGTCAGTGGAGATGTTGCAGTCCTTAACTATCGACCGCTTTGATCCAAAATAGCCTCAATTTGACTCTTTACTTGTTCAAGTTCCCGGCGTTTGTCAGCCAGCCAAACCTTTTCGGCTTCGCATTCTGCTTGATTTTGGCGATCGCGCTTTTCTTCCTGTTCTAACAAATTCTCCCACAGCGCGATCGCTTTTGACATCGCATCGCTATTGGCGTTAGTGCGATCGTTAAATACTGTAATAATTCTTTCTTGTACCTTCTCAAAAATAGACTCTGCCGATTCCCCAAATTTCTCAAAGCCTAACTCGCAAACTTTTTCCTTAATCTGAGCTTTAACAGCGTCGCCATCTAAAAAACTCCAGCCCAAACCGCCACTAGCACCAGCGGCTAAGCCACCCAAAACAATTCCTATAAAACCAAGTCCTGTAAAAAATAGCAACGCAGCACCAACTGCTGCACCAATTCCTAAACCCCCAAAAAATCCACCATCCTCAATCTCGCCAATTGATGAAGCTATTCCGCTTCCACTGCTGCCAATTCCGCCTAAGCTACCTGCTGTTGCTAAGTTATTGAATTGAGCGACAAGGCTAGTGCTGAGTTGCTGGTCAAACTGTTGAAATTCTTGCCGTATTGCATCAATATCTTCACCGATTTGGCGGTCTAGCACTCCCATATTTTGTTTTAAAATAGACTGTACTTTTTGATTGCCCCAGTCATCAATTTCTTTGGTGATGTCTCGTACAAATTGATCGGCATAATCTTTAGTCAACTTGTCTTGACTCATAATGTGTCCGTGTTCGGAAGTCCAGCGATGACTTTTTGATCCCAAACGTTGTCCCAATTCTTCCACCCATTCATGCCAAGATTCAATAGCTTCTTCTAAAGACTGATCCCTCAATTCATTAGCTAACAATCTAATTTTAACCTCGCGACCGCTGACTTCCGCCATTTGTTCAAATATTTTCTGCTTATCTCCTTCAGAAACTGTCAATTTTCCCTCTAACATTTTCCGCCATTGATTGAATTCCTCACAACCAGTGTCAATAATTTGCTTAATTCCGGTGGCGGACTGCCGAAGTGCGATCGCCCCCCGTTCAACTGTCAGAAACTTCTCAATCGAATCAGTAAAACCCTGAAAAGATTTTAGATAATCATCATTTTCATTGCCTTCTAAAATCGCTTCCAAGGCAGATTGAGCAGAAATAAAATGAATCCGGTTTTCACCAGCAATCAAATTTTGATCCTTAACAATCGTTTCCACCCTTTTTCGTACCTGCTGGCGACTCTCTTCGCGCTTCAGCAAATCGAAAAAATTAACAACCATAAAAATATTACTCGCGCCCTCATCATTACCGGAATTTAGTTCTTTTTTTAAGTACAAAAGCAGTTTCCGCTCATTCTCCGTTAAAGCATTTTGAGCATGAGTTAAGAAAATAACGGCATCAGTTGTTTTGAGAACCTGTTGGGTGACTAATGTGCGTTCTGCTTGTTCGTTCAATCCGGGAGAATCAATAATTTCTACCCCATTGCGACACAACTCTAATTCTGGATGTTCAAAAACAATTTCGGCAATTTCCGACTTGGCAATTTCATCAGCATAAGAACCATAAGCCGCTTCTTCCGAAATCGAAGCTTTCTCTTGATATTGTGCCGGCGAAATTTCTTCCTCCCGTCCATCTTTGTAGCGACAAATAACCCGGCGCTGCGAACCATATTTCAAAATCGTCACATTTCCGCTACAGGGAATATCCCGCACTGGTTGGATTTCCTCGCCGAGTAAAGCATTGAGTAAAGTTGATTTGCCTTTACTAAACTCACCGACAACAGCAAGGCGAAAACATGGAGATTGCAATCTCTGAGATACTTTGGTTATTTCTTCTGCTAAAGTAGGAGATAGCACGTTGCGATCGCTTCCATCTTGCAGAGTTAAACCTAATTTTCCACAAACAGCATTCAGTTGTTGCCGATACTCCTGAAATTTTTTCAACTCCTGATAGGACGAAACTGATTTGTTTTGAGTTGTTTTGTGTTTCGGTTTTGCTGGTAAATGTCCGATAATGTGACTGGCAGCACGGACAAACATAGAATCGAGAGATTGAAATTGCGCTGGATCGAGTAACCTGTGTACTTCTGCTAAAGCTGCTGTATCTGCGATCGCCCTACTGCTAAAACTAGCCTCCAAAACAGTCAAATATCGCGCATCAACTCCGAGTCTATTAGCGGCGATCGTCAAATACTCTTTTTCTGGTTCCTCTATTGTCCCATTTGCCGCCGACATTTGATACCCAAAACTAATTAATAGCAGTTTTTCCTCCTCGGAAAAACAGGCTGTCAGCATCGGCAACGCCGGCAATTTATCGTAAATTTTATGTTCCCGCACGCCCTTAGCCATCAGCATCGCTAATTGTCGCAAACTGTTGTTAGCGGGGATAAGTTCCGTCAAAGTTGTCCGCAGGTGCTGGATTTCCTCAGCACTTACCGTACCGTCGGCATGAATGACTCCCAGCAACACCGTTATCAGCCCCGCCAGAAACAGGATCGGGGGACTAATATCCTCCCTACGAAGTCTTTGCCCTGTCAGGCGCGAAACAAGCTCAACCGTTTGCGAACTAATTAGCGAAGTGTCCATTTGCGGAGCCCACTGATAATTTTTTTTTAATTTAACATATCATAATAGATAAGTTATTCTTGGGTATGCTACCGGGGTAAAAATCAATGATGAACTTTGTATTTCCCACAGCAGTACAGGCTGCGATCGAGGCTGGCAAGTATTTACAAGTTGTTAACTCTGCCGGAGTGCCGATCGGCATGGCGAGGGATGCAGTGACGGGACAGTTTATGGCCCACGCGGTTGGCGCGGCTGTCAACAACAGCCCCTTATCGCCGTTAGTGTCTCCTATGCAGTTCGTCATGGGCGGCTTGCAGATGCAGCAAATGCACATGGGCTTTCAAGGCATCCAAGCCACTTTGGGGGTACTGCAAGCGACTACAGCCGTCATAGGTGTGGGAACTGTTGCTGGGGTAGCCTTGTCAGCGGTGAACTTGCACCAGACATTGAAACTCAAAAAAGCTGTAGAAAGGCTAGAAGTCAAAGTAGAAAACGGTTTTATCAATTTAGAACAACTTTTAAAATACCAAGGCGCGGATATTAAGCAACAAATTTCGCAAGTTGTCGAAAAGATGACATTTGAGAATCATCGCCTAGTTTTAGTGCGGGCTTACGGGTTATTTACGCAAGCAATTCAACGAATGCGATCGGCTTTGCAACTCCAAGATATCAACCGCCGCAATGCTGAAATTGATGCGGCGCGGGGGATGTTGTTTGAGGCTTTAGCAGACTACAAAAATCCGCAGTTATTAGAAGAAACTTGTGCGGCGGGACAGTTGCGGCGGTTAGAGTGCAGTTGGGCGATCGAGCAAAGTATCATTGGCACGTATCAGGTGCAGAATGAATTTGGTGCAGCGGGCGATCGGCTTTCTCAGCTTCAACAACAAATCCGTCAAGATGGCCTCGGTATTATACAATGCTGTGACTCCGACGAAGAGCTTGACTTTCTCTTTCCTGAAATCACGCGAATTCACAATCACGATTTAGCCGCCTTAGACATTTGGCTGAATCAGATTGAATGGACTAAAGCTTTGCCACCAAGTGAGTTAAAACAGTTACAAAGTGCTGATTTCAGCAAATCAAACTTGGCGGTTATTGAAAATAAAAAATCAGCAACAACAGCTTTAGCAATACCAGATGAACAGTTATTTTATGAAAATTTGAGGCCGAAGTCTCATTTTTATGCGCTTCGCACTCAACTGGAATTTATGCTCGATCCGCAGCAACGAAAAGAGCATGAAAATTATATTATTGAGCAAGGGGAAATAGCTGGTCATAAAAGTTTAGTAGCGTCGAATTTGGAAAAAGCATCTGATTTTGCTGTTGCTAATCTCTTTTACTACTTCCGAGTCCGAGATGAATCGGAAGAGGAATTAGAATTAGAGTTCGAGGGAACTACAACTGCTACTGATAGCGTTGCGGCGGAATCTTCCGCAAGCGATCGTGTCAAGCAGAAAAATCCTGAAACAACAAAAGCCTCGATCGAAGATGATTCGCAAGCTATGAAAGAATTTGGGTTAACTCCCGAACAAACTAGAATCATGTTCAGCTATCAGTACCACTTGGTGCAAGCTGATATTGACAATCAATCAAATAACGACGTTAAAAACACCCTTAAGCAAGAGTTTTTACGCGGTCTCCAAGGTGATATTGACAATCAATCAGAGCCGGTTAAAAAAATCCTTAAGCAAGAGTGGTTACGCAATTGGGAAAACTCAACCACACTGTTTTTGAACAGCCAAATTGCACCTGACACTCCACACAACAGTTCATTGAACTTAATTACTGATTTTGAATCCCTCAAAAATTCGGTAAAATCCCACATCATCCCTCCTGGAAATCAATTGACTCGGTATCTACTTTTATTAGAAGTAACACTGTTTCAACCCTATTTCCCATTAGGCGATAGTCGCGATGAAGCATTCAAAGATTTAAAACTTGAAAAAGAACTCACCGCAAAGCTCAGGTATTTTGCTACACAACTAGAGATCGATCCAGATTGTGTTCTCCGCTTTAAGTCCAACTACAAAGAAGCCATCAAAGGAATTAAAGGCGGCATAAATCCTTGGCTACTTGATGCAGTCGGAGCATTGGCGTTAGGAGTAGTAGCTGGATTTGCTACACCATTCAACGTAGTAGGTGTACTTGCACGGATTCTAGCACCGGGTTTATCAGGTGCAGCCGCAGTATCCGCCGTTTTAGCTGCACTTGGAGGAGGTGCGATCGCCGCCGGTGGCATGGGAATGGCTGGCGGAATGGCCGTAATTGTTGCTGGCGGTTCAATTCTCGGTGCTAGTGCGGGAGTTGGTGTTGGTGCTTTATTCAGTCAATCTCCCGACACCGCTTTAATCCAAGCAGCCAAGTTAGAAGTCGTGATGCGCGAGATTGTTGTCATTCAAAAAAACATCCCCAAGGCTCAAGAAATTCTCAAACAACAGCGCCTCGCCATACGCTCCATTGAGGACAAACTCGACGAGCTACTTCTTAACCAGCAAAAAAATCAGAAAGAAATTGAAAATCTCAAAAGAGCGATCGAATATTTGAAGAAAGCACTCGAAAGAAATCAAGGTTTAATGTAATACCTACTCACAAGATCGATCGGTGTAGGGATACCGCAATGCCGTGTCCTTACCAGAACTTGTACGAGCTATGTCATTCTTATTCCAACAATAATCAAATAAAATGAAGTCTAAATCAGTTACGCAAATCAGCGGTCTTCCCGGTCAATTAGTCGGTGCAGTTCCACTCCGAACCAGTGGCACAGGAACTATTAAAATTGTTGGAGACACCTTACAAGGAAATTTTACTTCATTTTTTGGCTTAGAAATCAAAGAAATTATCATTCCGATTCAAAATGTCAAAGCTGTTGAAATTGGGGAAGGCTGTACTTGGTGGCTGCTCGGACTCGGAATTTTGACCCTGGGGATCTTCTTTATTGGTATTATTTTTATTGTGTTGGCTTTTGTTGTAAAACAGCGTTATATTGTTATTTACACGAGTAGCAATAATTTAATTCTGTTTTATTCAAAAAGTGATAAAATCAACCATTTTAGGGACGAAATAATAGAAGCTTGCCGTCCTAAACCGAGCTATATTCCCCGACCTTCTCTGTCTCCACCCGCACCGCCTTCTTTGCCAAAGTGATTGACGACGCTTAGCTAAGTTTACCAGGTCGATCGGTATTTGTGCGAAAGTGCGATCGAATGTAATTTTGTGCGATCGTTACTTTGATTTAGGAAAGCACAAAGCGCGGGATGTAAACAACCTAAATTATACCAATTATCAAAAATATTGCTAATACAGAAATTAGAGGATCTCATCTGTAGGGAAACGGCACTGCCGTGTCCGGCGGGAGAGTTATGCCAATGACAAATAATTTGTCTAGAATTAATAAGTGTAGCAAGACTTTTTCATGCTAGGTATTAGTCCCAGTCAATAGATTAACAGGACAAAAGAGGTAATAAGTGCGATCGGCAAAACAAACAAAAGCCCCAATCTGGCATTCAGAAAGGAGCTTTGTTTATTTAGAATAGAATCCCAGGCATCGAGCTATTTTCTCAGGCAGTGACCCGCCAAATATCTTCGCCACCGCAGCGTTTAACAACCGAGTTCGGGATGGAATCGGAGTGGTGCCACTG
>Ga0335395_10002588_pt1 | contig 11232 bp, 10 predicted proteins | sample MAT02_FD_205744 | JGI IMG/M metagenome (GOLD analysis project Ga0335395, IMG submission 205744) | Freshwater microbial communities from Lake Fryxell liftoff mats and glacier meltwater in Antarctica - MAT-02 (spades assembly) (version 2) ...
CAGCAGGTTGGACATCAGTGCCAGGTGGTTCTGCGCATACGGATCGTCGTTGCGGATGGTGCCGACCAGGTCCAGCGGCACGATGCCGGTGCCCTGGTGCAGGGCCTGGAAGAAGCTGTGCTGCACATCGGTGCCGGCGCCGCCCCACCACACCGGTACGCTGTCCTCGGTGACCGTGCCGCCATCCAGCAGCGCGGTCTTGCCAAGGCTTTCCATGACCAGTTGCTGCAGGTAGGCCGGCAGCAGGGCCAGGCGCTGGTCGTAGACCATAACGCCCTGGGTGGCATGGCCCAGCGCATTGCGGTTCCACACCGCCGTGAGTGCGTGGCGTACCGCGATGTTGCCTTCGACGGGTGCCTGGAGCGCATGCTGGTCGAATTGCGCCGCGCCAGCGAGCAGTCCCTCGAAGCGATCCATGCCCAATGCCAGCGCAATCGGCAGGCCGACCGCCGACCACAGCGAGTAGCGGCCGCCCACCCAGTCCCACATCGGCAGTACCCGTTCCGGCGCGATGTCGAAAGCGGCGGCGGCGCGCCCGGGATTGGCGCTGACCGCATGGATACGGTCGCTGCTACCCAGCCACTGGCGCAGGATCTCGCCGTTGAGCAGGGTTTCCTGGGTGCTGAAGGTCTTGGACACCAGCACCACGGCGGTCCGCGCCGGATCCAGGCCGGCCAGGGTGCGCTGCGCGGCGGCACCGTCGACATTGGACAGGAAATGCACCCGGAAACGTCCGGGCAAGGGGTCGCGCAAGGCGTCCGCGACCAGGCGTGGCCCCAGGTCGGAGCCACCGATGCCGACGCTGACGATGTCGGTGACGTCGGTGGATGCGAGCCCGTCGATCAGCCGCGCCATGCGCGCGCGCGTGGCCGCCGCGGTGGCATGCGCATCACGCGCAACCTGCGCGCTGGAATGGTCGCCGCGCAGCGCGGTGTGCAGTGCGGCGCGACCTTCGGTGACGTTGACCGGCTCGCCGTCGAACAGCCGTTGCATAGCGCGTCCGACTTCGCGTTGCCGGGCCAGCTCGATCAAGGCCTCCAGCGCCTGCCGGTCATAAGTCTGGCGCGCAAAGTTGAAGTACAGCGGGCCATGCGCCATGGCCAGCTCGCTGGCGCGCGCCGGGTCGGACTCGATCAGCTTCGCCAGCGGGGTGGACTGCAGGCGTCGCGCGTGGGTGCGTAGCGAAGCGAGGTCGTGGTTCATGCAGCGGTTGCCCTGGTCCGGTGTGGAATCGAAGGATGTTTTGTGCTGCCCAGGCCGGCAACGAAGCTTGCGGCGGCATCGAATGCCCGATGGTCTCCGAGTCTAGCAGTCGGCTTTCGCCGCCATGGTCGAGCCAGGGCGGCGCCTGCTTGCCGATCGAGCGACCTGGAGCGGTGCCTGCACGGCCGCCAGGCGCCGCGCGCCTACCACTCCAGGTTGTCGATCAAGCGCGTGCGCCCCAGGCGCGCAGCCACCAGCGCAACCTTGTGTCCGTCCTCGCCATCCAGAGGCTCGCACAGGTCGGGCCGCCGCACCACCGCATAGTCTACTTCGAACCCGGCTGCATCCAGCCGCCCGCGCGCCTGCTGCTCCACCTGCGCCAGGCTGGCACCGCCGGCCACGGCCTCGCGCATGCCCACCAGCGCCTTGCGGATCTCGCCCGCGCGCGGGCGCTCTTCGGCGCCCAGATACTGGTTGCGCGAGCTCATCGCCAGGCCGTCGGCCTCGCGCACGATGCTGCCGGCCATCACCTGCACCGGGAAGGCCAGGTCCCGCACCAGCTGCCGGATCACCGCCAGCTGCTGGTAGTCCTTCTTGCCGAATGCGGCGATATCCGGCTGCACCTGGTTGAACAGGCGCCCCACCACCGTGCACACGCCATCGAAGTGTCCTGGCCGGTGCGCGCCCTCCAGCAGGCTGCTCACCCCGGGCACGTGCACCTTGGCCGCCAGGTCGATGCCGAACGGATACATCGATTCCACGGTGGGCAGCCACAGCGCGTCGCAGCCCGCACCCTCGAGTCCGGTGGTGTCGGCCTCGGGCGTGCGCGGGTAACGGGTGAAATCATCGTTGGGGCCGAACTGGGTTGGATTGACGAACACGCTGGACACCACGCGATCGACGTACTGGCGCGCCAGCATCACCAGCGAATAATGCCCCGCATGCAGGTTGCCCATGGTCGGCACGAAACCCACGCGCAACCCTTGCCGCTTCCATTCACTGACGCGCTCGCGCAGTTGATCCAGCTCGGTGATGGTCTCGATCATCGGTCAGTGCGGCCTGTGCAGCGGGAAGTCAGTACGAATGTTCCGCGTCGGGGAACGTGCCAGCGCGCACCGCGGCAGCATAGGCCGCCACCGCGCCCGCGACCGAGCCGCCCTCGGCCAGGAAATCCTTGACGAAGCGCGGACGCCGGTGGCCGCTGTCCAGGCCTAGCAGGTCATGCAGCACCAGCACCTGCCCATCGCAACCGGGTCCGGCGCCGATGCCGATGGTGGGCACCGACACCGCGACGGTGACCGCACTGGCCAGGGTCGAGGGTACGCACTCGAGCACCAGCATCGAGGCACCGGCCTGGACCACCGCCAAAGCGTCCTCATGCAGCTGCGTGGCGGCGCCTGCGTCCCTGCCCTGCACGCGGTAACCTCCGAGCTTGAGCACCGATTGCGGGGTCAGGCCCAGGTGCGCGCACACCGGGATATCGCGCTCAGCCAGGAAGCGGATCACCTCCAGCTTGTGCCCGGCGCCCTCCAGCTTGACCATCTCCGCGCCCGCCTGGAGCAACTGCACCGACGCAGCCAGGGCCAGCTCCGGGGTCGCATCGGACTGGAATGGCAGGTCGGCCACCAGCATCGCGCGTTGCAGGGCGCTCGCCACTGCGGCGGTGTGGTAGGCGATGTCGGCCACGCTCACCGGGATGGTCGATCCATGGCCCTGGACCACCATGCCCAGCGAATCGCCTACCAGCACCAGGTCCACGCCGCTGGCATCGGCCACCCGGGCGAAGCCATGGTCGTAGGCGGTCAGCATTACCAGCTTGCGCCCTTCGCGCTTGGCCTGGGCCAACTGCGGCAGGGTCCACTTGCGGATTTCGGCGTGCGTGCTCATGGGGGGATTATGGGGCCAGCGGGATGAGCCCGGCATCCGCCAGCCGCGACGCTGCATCCCGGGCCAGGCCGATTCCCGGCAGTTCGACATCCGGCGCGATCTCGACCAGCGGCACCAGCACGAACGCGCGCTCATGCAGGTGCGGATGCGGCAGGGTCAGCCCGGCCGTCTCCAGCACGCGGTCGGCGTACAGCAGCAGGTCCAGGTCCAGGATCCGCGGGCCCCATCGCACTGCGGCCAGCGAGCGGTCGCGTCCGAAACGACGCTCGATCGCCAGCAGCGAGGCCAGCAATTGCGCCGGCGCCTGGCCGGTCTCGAGCATGGCCACCGCGTTGATGAAGTCAGGCTGGTCGACCACGCCCCAGGCCGCGCTGCGATACAGCCGCGACTGACGCAGCAGCCGGGTATCGGGCAGTGCCGCGAGCGCAGCAAGGGCTGCACCCACGGTGGCCACCGCGTCGCCCAGGTTGGCGCCCAGGCCAACGAAGGCGACCTGGGCCTCGCTCATTCCGGGGTGGATGGGCCGCTGCCGGCGGGGCGTCGACGACGTCGGCGACGGCGCGGCGCGGCCGCGTCTTCGTCGCCCAAGCCATCACCCAGGCCATCGCCCGGCACCGGGACGCCAAGGGTTGCGGCCAGCTCTTCCCCCGACTGCTGTTGCGCCTCGCGCCAGAAGGCCACGTCCTCGGCATGCTCGCTGGAAGCAGACAGCCGCAGCAGCAGGAAGTCGTAAGCCGCGCGGAAGCGCGGATGCGACAACAGCCGCCGCACGCGCTTGCTCTGCCGGGTGGAGAAGCGTGACTGCAGCAGCCAGATCTCCTGCATCGGCAGCGAGAAGCGGCGCGGCAGGGCCACGGTGGACAACTGGTGCACGGTGACCCGGTCGGCTGCGCGGCGCTGGGCCTCTTCCGCGGCGATGCCCTGGGCCTGCAAGCCCATCAATGCGCGGCAATACGCCGGCCACAGCAACAGTGCGAACAGGAAGGCCGGCGACACCGGTTCATCGTTGGCCACGCGCGCGTCGGTGCCGCGCAGGCCCTCCAGCAACATCGCGCGCAGTGCGCCACTGCGATTGGATACCAGTGCCGCGGCGCTTTCCGGCAGGATCGCCGGCAGCAGGCCGAAGCGCTCCAGGCCCTCGAAGCTGGCCACCGCGTTGCCGGAGAGGAACAGCTTGAGCAACTCCTCGAACAGCCGCGCGGGCGCCGATTCGGACAGCAGTGGCGCCAGCCTCGGGATGGGTTCGGCCGAGGCCTGGTCGATCTCGAAGCCGAGCTTGGCCGCAAGCCGGACCGCACGCAGCATGCGCACCGGATCCTCGCGGTAGCGGTGCTCCGGGTCGCCGATCAGCTTCATGCTACGGGCCTGCACGTCCTCGAACCCGCCCACGTAATCGCGAACCGAGAAATCCTCGATCGCGTAGTACAGCGCGTTGCAGGTGAAGTCGCGACGCACCGCGTCGTCCTCGACCGAGCCGTAGACGTTGTCGCGCAGCAGCCGTCCGCCCTCGTGCAGTTCGCGGTCGCCGCTGCCGTCGTCCACGTTGGCGCGGAAGGTGGCCACCTCGATGATCTCGCGCCCAAACACCACGTGCGCCAGGCGGAACCGGCGACCGATCAGCCGGCAGTTGCGGAACAACTGCTTGACCTGCTCGGGAGTGGCATCGGTGGCCACGTCGAAATCCTTGGGGTGCCCGCCCACCAGCAGGTCGCGGACCGCGCCGCCTACCAGGTAGCCGGCAAAGCCACCATCGCGCAGGCGATACAGCACGCGCAGCGCATTGGGGCTGATGTCCTTGCGGGAAATGGTGTGCTGGTCGCGCGGGACGATGCGCAGGCTGGTGACGGGGAGGTCGGCGGCTGACGTAATGATGGCGGTCCGGGTGGCTGGGCGGCGTGCCGGCAGGACTGGCGGCATTTGCCGCGGGCTGCGGCAGGCGAATATACTATGCCGTCGCGGCAACGCGAGCCAGCAACGCTCCCTTCGTCTAACGGTTAGGACGTGGCCCTCTCAAGGCTAAAATAGGGATTCGAATTCCCTAGGGAGCACCAATCCAGGCCAGCGGCCCGTCGAGTCAGCTCGACGGGCCGTTTGCTTGTGGGCCCTGCCCGGCCATGCCGTGGTGTCGCAACAGGGCCTCGATGCCGGGCGCACGCCCCCGGAACGCCACGAAGCCGTGCATGGCAGGACGGCTGCCGCCGCGCGCCAGCACCTCGCGGCGGAACCTCGCGCCGGTGGCAGCCAATTCCGATGGCGCCTGCTCGAAGGCTGAATACGCATCGGCGCTCAGCACCTCGGCCCACTTGTAGCTGTAGTACCCGGCCGCGTAGCCGCCGCCGAATACATGGCTGAACTGGTGCGTGAATCGGTGCCAGGCCGGCGCCCGGTTGACCGCGACCTCGTCGCGAACCCGTTCCAGCAGGTCCAGCACCTGTGCACACGAGACCGCGCCGAGGCGGTGCAGCTGCATGTCGAACAGCGCGAACTCGAGCTGGCGCACCGTCTGCATGCCGCTCTGGAAGTTCCTGGCTGCCAGCACCCGGTCGAACAATTCGCGCGGCAGCGGCTCACCGGTGTCCTGGTGCGCAGTCATCGCCTCGACGCGCGCCCATTCCCAACAGAAGTTCTCCATGAACTGGCTGGGCAGCTCGACCGCGTCCCACTCCACCCCGTTGATCCCGGCGACCGACAACTCGCCCACTTCGGTGAGCAACTGGTGCAGGCCATGGCCCATCTCGTGAAACAGGGTGGTCACTTCGTCGTGGCTGAAGGTAGCCTCGCCGCCATCCACGCCCGCTCCGAAATTGCACACCAGGTGCACCACCGGGGTTTGCACGCCATGCGCGCTCACCCGACGATTGCGGCAATCGTCCATCCACGCGCCGCCACGCTTGCCCGGGCGTGCGTACAGGTCCAGGTAGAACTGCCCCACCAGGGCACCGCCGGCATCGACCAGGCGATGGAAGCGCACGTCCGGATGCCACAGCGGTGCCTGGTCCTGGAACACGCGCAGGCCGTAAAGCTCCTCGATCAACCCGAACAGACCCTGCAGTACCCGCGACTGGGTGAAATAGCGCTTCACCTCCTGCCCCGAGTAGCTGTAGCGAGCCTGCCTGAGACGGTCGCTGGCGTAGGCGAGGTCCCAGGGTTGCAGCGCATCCAGCCGCAATTCCTCACGCGCGAACTGCTCCAGTTCCCGGCGGTCCTGCAACGCGTGGGGCCGCGCATGGCCCGCCACTTCGCGCAGGAACCCGACCACCTGGCCCGCGTCTTCGGCCATCTTGGGCGCGAGTGAATAGGCGGTGTAGTCCTCGAAACCAAGCAGCGTTGCCAGTTCTGAACGCAAAGCGAGGATGCGCTCGATGTGGGCGCTGTTGTCCAGCTCCGTCGGGCCGGTCTCCGATGCGCGCAGCCCATAGGCCCGATACAGGGTTTCGCGCAGGTCGCGGTCCTGCGCGTAGGTCTGCACCGGCAGGTAGCAAGGCAGTTGCAGGCCAAGCTTCCAGCCGCTGCGATCTTCCTTCACGGCGGCGGCGCGGCACGCCGACACCACGTCCGCGGGCAGGCCTTCAAGGCGGCGCTCGTCCTCGATGTACAAGGCGTAGCGATCGGTGGCATCGAGCACGTTCTCGCCGAATCGTGCCGACACCGCCGCCAGTTCCTGGCGCACTGCGGCCAGGCGCTGCTGCTGAGGGGGCGCGAGTTCCGCGCCGCCCAGGCGAAAGTCGCGCAAGGCATTGTCGAGCGCCTGGCGGCGCGCACCGGACAGCGCGGCCGGGCCGGCTGCAGCCGCCAGCGCGTGGTAGCCGGCGTACAGGCCCGGGTCCTGCTCCAGCGAACTGCCGAAAGCGGTCACCCGGGCCAGGTTGTCGTTGTAGGCCTGGCGCAGGGCAGGCGCGTCCACCACCGCCTGCAGGTGGCTCACCTGGGCCCATGCACGGGCGAGGCGTTCGGTCGCATCCTCGAGCGGCCACACCCACGATTCCCAGGCCACTGCGGAGACCTCGCGCGCGCGCGCGACCGCCGCCTGGGCCTCACCCAGCAGTCGATCCAGGGCAGGGCCCACGTGGCCGGGCTCGACCTCGTCGAATCGGGGAAGGCCGGAGAAGTCCAGCAGCGGGTTGTCCATGCAAGCTCCTTCTTGGGGGTTGGCGGAAGCGCGAATGCCGCCTGCACGACCGGCTGACAGCTCCGGTCGGCGTCGGGGCATTGCGCATGCGATGCAACGTGCGATGCAGGAGTGTAAGCGGTGATCTAGACTAGGGCCCTGCCCGCCCGCAAGCGAACACCATGCCCTTCGTCGTCACCGAAAACTGCATCAAGTGCAAGTACACCGACTGCGTCGAAGTGTGCCCGGTGGACTGCTTCCACGAAGGCCCCAACTTCCTGGTGATCGACCCGGACGAATGCATCGACTGCACCCTGTGCGAACCCGAATGCCCGATCAACGCGATCTATCCCGAGGACGACGTGCCGGCCGGCCAGGAAGCGTACGTGGCACTCAACAAGGAACTTTCCGCAGCGTGGCCGGTGATCACCACGCGCAAGGAACCCCTGGCCGACGCCAAGGAGTGGGAAGGCAAGACCGGCAAGCTGCCTTTGCTGGAGCGCTGAAGCACGCACTCGCCGATGCTTCGCCCGGGTAGCTGCGCGGCCTGGCGGCCACGCACGCCCCCCAGGTCAGTCGCTACTGTCCCCCTGGGCTCAGTTGCCCAGCTTGCCGCGCAGGTCGACCAGCAGCGCGCTGGCCGCAGGCGAGCTGGCGGGCAGTCCGCGCGGATCCACTGCCGATACATAGCTGCCGGCCTCCACCGCCACCACTCGCACCAGGAAGTTGCTGTCCTGGTAGGTCACGTCGAAGGTTCCCAGCAACTCCGAACGGCTGGCGACGGTGAGCCCAGCGGTGCCATCCAGGGCGGCGCCGATCCGGGCGAACACCTCGTCGCGGCCGCCAGCCACGTTGAATCCGCTGGGCGACGCTGCCGCGCCAGGTGCACCTGCGGCACTGGGCGTGGTGCCGGTCTGCGGCAGCTGCATCGCTCCCGCGGTGCTGGGCAGGGTCAGGTCGGGCGGCACTTCCAGCGGGCGCGTCTCCGCGCTCATGGCGTAATCGGGATTGCCCTTGCGGAACCAGCTGCAGCCGGAGGCGCCGAGCACGGCCACCGCCAGGACGGACAGGACGAGCGGACGAAACGGCGAATGGGAAGCTTGCATGGGTGGATCTCCTGGAATGAGGCGTTGGTTAGGCCGCGAGGGTTTCGCGTACGGAGGCTTGTTCGATTTCGGTCACCCGCGCGGCGAGGCGATCGGCTTGCCCGGCGTGCGATTCGGACAGGGGCAGCAAGGGCAGGCGCAACCCGGAGCCATAGCCGAGCCGCTGCAGCAGGCCTTTGACCGGGATGGGGTTGGGTTCGACCCCCAGGAACACATGGTATTCGCCCAGCGATCGGTCGATGGCCTGCGCGGCGTCAGCCGCGCCGGCACGGGCCTGGTCGCACAAGCGGCGGAACGAGGCCGGCAGCACGTTGGAACCGACCGAGACCAGGCCGTCGGCGCCCGCCAGCAGCCAGGCGCAGGCGCTGGGGTCGTCCCCACTGAGGACTACGAAATCGTCGCTGCGCAAGGCCAACAACGCCTGCAGGCGGGCCGGGTCGGACACCGCCTCCTTGATCCCGACGATCCCGGGATGGCCAGCCAGCTCGGCCACCGTGGCCGGCAGCAGGTCGCAGCCGGTGCGCGATGGCACGTTGTACAGCACTACCGGCAAGCCGCCCTGCTCGGCCACCGCGCGAAAGTGGGCCAGCAGCCCGGCCTGGGTGGGTCGCACGTAGGCGGGGGTGGCCACCAGGGCGAAGCCAGCCCCTGCCGAAGCCGCCAGCCGTGTCTGGGCAACGGTCCTGGCCGTGTTCATCTGGCCGGTTCCGGCCAGGATCGGCACCGATCCGCCCAGCGTTTCCACCGCGATCGCCAACAACTGCGTGTATTCCCCGTCCGCCAGAGCGGCCGCTTCGCCAGTCGAACCAGCCACCACCACGCCCTGGATGCCACCCTGCCGCTGCCTCAGCAGCAGCCGGCGCCAGGCATCGAGGTCGAGCGCGCCGTCCTGCAGGAAAGGCGTGGCCAGTGCGGTGATGCAACCGGAAAGGGACAAACGGAGGCCTCGGGCAGGGGCGCGGGAAGCGCCAGTCAGCCTGCGATGTTACTTGCGGCTGGAAAGCACGGGCAAGTATGCTGGGTCATGCGCCGGGCACCTGCCCGGTTGCCATTCAGACTGAGGGTCTGTTGCCAGTGATGCCGGAAGCGCCAGCCACCGATCCAACCGCCCGGCCATCGCCGAACGAAAACCACCTGCTGATCAACGCCTACACGACGCATCCGGAGTCTCCGTTGCTGTCGGTGACCCGGCGCATCGCCGACAGTGGCTGCAACCTGGCCGATGCACGCCTTTCCACGGTGGGACGCGACGTCTCGGTCACCGCCCTGGCGACCGGTTCGTGGGACGCGGTGGCCAAGCTCGAAGCCATGCTCACCCGGCTCGAGCGCGAAGAGGCACTGAAGCTGGTCTGGTACCGCACCGGCCCCAAGCTGGTGCAGTCCAACCTGCTGCCCTACATCGTGGAGGTGGTGGCCGCCGACAAGCCGGGCATCCTGTTCCAGCTGGCCGACTTCTTCGACCGCCAGGGCATCACCATCGAGAACCTGCAAAGTACGCGCTACCGCGCCATGCAGACCGGCGCGGAGATGTTTTCGGCGCAGGTGACCGTCGGCGTCCCGTCCAACATGCACATCGCCGCACTGCGCGATGATTTCCTCGAATTCTGCGACCACCTCAACCTGGACGCGATCATGGACCCGATGAAATTCTGAGCGCATGAGCGAATCCGGCACGGCATTGGACAAGGCGACCCTGGAACTCCCCCTGTCGCTGTCAGGCGGACGCAAGGCGCGGCTGTCCGAGCACGCCGGGCGCTGGCTGGTGCTGTACTTCTACCCCAGGGACAGCACCCCGGGCTGCACCACCGAAGGCCTGGATTTCAACGCCCTGCTCGCGGACTTCCAGCGGCTCGGCGCCGAGGTGATGGGTGTTTCGCGCGATTCGGTCAAGTCGCACGACATCTTCTGCGCCAGGCAGGGTTTCGATTTCCCCCTGGTCAGCGACAGCGACGAAGCCCTGTGCCAGGCTTTCGGCGTGATCAGGGAGAAGAACATGTACGGGCGCAAGGTGCTGGGCATCGAGCGCAGTACGTTCCTGATCTCTCCCGAAGGCCGCATCGCCCATGAATGGCGCGGGCTGCGCGTGCCCGGCCATGCCCAGGCCGTGCTGGACGCATTACAGGCCGCCCAGCCGCGGTGATCCACCCCTTTGCCTGCCGCTGTCTCCGCCCATCGCTACGGTGGCTGCGGGCCGCTGCCGCCTGCGCATCGATATCGCTCTCGCTGTTTCCAGGCAATCCTCCGCAAGTCCACCACCACGAGGTTGAATGAATGACCAATAGCAAGCGCATCTACGTGTTGGACACCAACGTGCTGATGCACGACCCCACCGCGCTGTTCAAGTTCGAGGAGCATGCGGTGTTCCTGCCGATGCAGGTGATCGAGGAGCTGGACAACGCCAAGAAGGGCATGACCGAGGTCAGCCGCAACGCGCGCCAGGTCAGCCGCTTCCTCAACGAGCTGATCGAAGGCGCGGGCGCCGAGCACATCGAGGCCGGCATCACCCTGAGCCACCCGCAGGGGCTGCAGCTCAAGTCGCAGAGCCAGATCGGCAAGCTGTACTTCCAGACCCGGCCGATCGCACCGGGCCGCACTTTCGGCAACGTCGCGCCCGACAACAAGATCCTGGCCGCGGTGCTGGAACTGCAAGAGGAAAATCCCGGCACGCCGGTGATCCTGGTGTCCAAGGACATCAACCTGCGGATCAAGGCATCGATCAGTGGGCTGGTGGCCGCCGACTACGAGAACGACCGCGCGCTGGACGATTTCAGCCTGCTGTACACCGGCGCCACCGAGCTTCCCACCGATTTCTGGGACCGCCACGAGAAGGACCTGCGCTCGTGGAGCGACAAGGCTGGCCGCACCAGCTACGAGGTGCTGCTGGGCGAAGGCGAGGACTGGCACCCCAACCAGTTCCTGTACCTGCCG
>Ga0335395_10002589_pt1 | contig 11228 bp, 14 predicted proteins | sample MAT02_FD_205744 | JGI IMG/M metagenome (GOLD analysis project Ga0335395, IMG submission 205744) | Freshwater microbial communities from Lake Fryxell liftoff mats and glacier meltwater in Antarctica - MAT-02 (spades assembly) (version 2) ...
AAGGAGTTTATAACGTCTTAGAGGTTTCACTGGCGGGGGGTAGTCGGATTATTGCCCTCCCTGCAAACCCAGATACAGCCAGAGGATTTGCCGGGAATGTTTATTTAGATGAGTTTGCTTTGCATCGTGATAGTCGAGAAATCTGGGGCGCTCTTTACCCAGTCATCTCCGCCGGATACAAGATTAGAATCACCAGCACCCCCAAGGGCAAAAGCAACAAATTCTATGAGATATTCACCAGCGAGGGGGATTTGTGGAGTAAGCACCGGACAGATATTTACGAGGCTGTAGCGGCAGGACTCCCTAGAGATATTGAGGAGCTAAGAGCCGGGCTTAACGATGCGGATCTGTGGCGACAAGAATATGAGTTGGAATGGCTAGACGAGGCAGAGGCGTGGCTCCCCTATGAATTGATTAATTCAGTTGAGGACGATCGAGCCGGAATCCCCCAGAATTATCAGGGTGGTAAATGTTTTATCGGCAACGATATCGGTCGCAAGAATGACTTATGGGTTTCGGTGGTCTGGGAATCGATCGGGGATGTTTTATGGTGTCGAGAAATTAAGACACTAAAAAGGACTAGTTTCGCAGATCAAGATAAAGCTCTTGACAGTTTGATGGATAGCTATGATGTGGTGCGGATCGCATTAGACCAGACTGGCATGGGTGAGAAACCTGTAGAAGATGCAGAGCGGCGCTACGGTCGGCATAAAGTTGAAGGTGTCATGTTCACGCTCAATAGCAAGCAACACATGGCAAATTTAGGTAAGCAATATTTTGAGGAGCGAAAGATTAGGATACCCCTAGGTGACACCGCACTGAGAGAAGATTTGCACAAGCTCCGCCGGATCATTACCCCGATCGGGAATATCCGGTTTGATGCCGATCGTGATAGCTCTGGACACGCAGACAGGACATGGGCAGCATTCTTAGGAATTTATGCAGCCAGTACCACAGAAAGACAAGTCAAGCGATCGCCCGTTGGCTCCATGAGTAAGCCCAACTACGGGTAATAGCGACTATATCTTAAGGATGAGGGGTAATGTGGTTTTTTGCTGTTTTAGCTCCCATTTAAGACCCTGTGTTAGTAATGCAGTACTAGTAAAGCAAGTTGTAAAGGCTGTAAATGGTTAAATAAAGAGGGTTTTGAATTATCCTAAGATATAGATGATTTACGGGTTATGTTCGATCGACCCCAATCTTTTTATGGCTTAAATTCTGGTAAAATATTGGGGTAGCGATCGCAATCTTTCAACCTTGCGATCGCTTAATCAAAATCTAGTAAAGGTAGACTATGACTAATAATATTGTAGCAAAGATTGATCTTGGGTTTGCTGATTCTGGTATCCGGATCACGGATGACGGGCGTTTTTCCGTTCTCGATGTAATTAAATTTTGTGGAAAGAAAAACCCAGCACAGGTATGGAGTGGTGATAATCGGCAAAACGGGTTAACTAGCAAGTATTCTGAAGTTGCCCAAAGGTGTGACAGCTTCAAATTCCCCGGCAGAGGGCAGCAATTCACCCCCGTAGCAAATAAAGAAAATATTCTTTGCATCATTGGCTTATTACCCGGAGCATTATTACTCCAAGGGTTTGAGTCGCTATCAAAAGTTTTGGCAATAACCAAGGATGAGTACTCACAGTTTTTATTTAGATTTCCCCAAAAGGCAAAAAGACCTTCAAGATTCGTTTTGGAGAAAGATGTCCAGTTAAGTCTTCAGGCGTTGATCGGGGGGATTCTTGAAGTCAAAACTCCAGCAGGAGATATTGATTTGCTTACTGCTGACCAGGTTATCGAAGTTAAGCGAGTAAATGACTGGAAGTCTGCACTAGGTCAGATTCTTGTTTACGGAAAATATTATCCATCCCATCAAAAGCGCATCCACTTGTTTGGAGAGACGCAGACATCCTACCTCGAACTAATAAGGAGCCACTGCTCTACTTTGAATGTAATTGTTACTCACCAATCACGATGAAGTTAATCAACTAGCCATAATTTCACCCGTAAGAGGCGGGTTACTCTCATGACAAATCTAATACGCTTTGATGACTTTACGGATGCTGGTATTCGATTAACCGATGACGGACGGTTTTCCGTTCTTGATGTAGTTGAGTTTTGTGGGCAGAAATCCCCAAGAGAAGTTTGGAAAAGGATTGGGATACAGTATCCTGAACTTTCCGATTTGTGTGACAGCTTCAAATTCCCCGGCAGAGGGCAGCAATTTACCCCTGTAGCAAATAGAGAAAATATTCTCTACATCATTGGCTTGTTACCCGGAGCCATCGGTCGATCGTACCGAGAAGAATCTGCTAAGGTATTCCTGCAATATCTTGAAGCATCCCCTGAATTAGCTGAATCGGTCATCGATCGAGCCACGCCCGAAGATTTAAAAAGGATTCAGGCTCGACTTAAAGGCAAGCAAATCAGGACTACTTTTACCTCAGTATTGCTAGATCATGGGGTGACTGAGTGCTGGCAATTTGCAAGATGCACTGATGCAATCTATAAGCCAATTTTAGGAGGCTCAACCCAAGTAGTTAAATCAGAGAGGGGATTAGCCAAGAAAGCTAACCTGAGAGATGAGATCGATGAGTTTGAATTAACTCAAGTGATGTTTGCAGAATCCTTGGCAGAGCGAAAGATTAAGAAAGAGCAGTTACATGGCTTCGATCAATGCGAATCCGCCGCAGCCGAATCAGCAAGAAAGGTTAAGGGAATCTCTGATTAATCATCCCCAGAAATAAATAGATAGGAGAAAATTGTGAAAGAAAATGTACTGACTGGTGCTTACAACGAACGGGGCTATGTTATCCAAAAGGACATGATAGACGTGTATGCAGCCGGGAACCATCACTACTACGCTCAAGAGTATGTCAGGCAAAAGGACGGGATGAGGATAGAGGAGATCGCAGAATGTTGCACTGACAAGATCAAAGAAATGATCGCAGACCCGTTGCTGTGGGAACGGATCAGAGAGAATTTGGATACAACCCTAAAGGACGGGGGAATCAAGTATGACGAGTCTGTGAAACCAAAAGAGGTTGCTGGTATGACTGGTGACTTTTGGAATGATGATGAGAGGTAATTAAAACTTCTAATTGAGGCAAGGCTCCTATATCTTAAGGATGAGATAGGGAGCCTCTTTTTTGCCTATTTTACCCCTCTATAAACTCCCGTCTTAGTAATGCAGTACTAACAACCAAGGCTAAAACCCACTAAAACAGGCAAAAAACAACACTTTCAAAACATCGCAAGGTATAGAGCATCTATCACCCCCTGCAATTTTCTGATCTTGATCAAGCGGAAACCACCCGCCCCGATCGATAGCCTAGAGATTATTGAGGATTTTATTATGATGATTGAGATCGCCGTCCTAATTTTCCTTCTCGCTTTATCTATGTCAGTCCTAGTTATTTGGCTCCTCGATAACCATCAAGGCTTCTATTAAAAACCTATGCATCAATTCTTTTTAATCGATCACTTTTGCAGCCTGTTGGTTTTCGGCATTCTGGCTTTTTGCCTTCTAGACTCTGGTGAAACTGATGGTAGATAATCGCAAACCATTTTTCAGCGACTTCCAAAACCTGAGAGAAAACCGGGATTATTATTCTGGAGACACTTGGCAATTTTGGATCGGCGCGAGGGTAGCTTATGGCTCCCCTCAATATCTGGAGATCATGAATGAAGTCTATCGAGTCTTCCAGAGTGCCAACAAAATTCAAGAGTGCGTCGATCGACACCGCCGGGCTTTAATTAGCAAACCGCCGATCTGGTATTTCACCAATCCAGAAGGGGAGCGCGCCCCGGCTAGTACCGCCGATCTCAAATTGCAGAGATTGATCGATCGATGGTCACGCAGAAAAAACCCCCTAGTTGAAGCCCTCACCGCCACGCTCTTAGAGGGTAAAGGATATTTAAGATTATGGTCACCCGTTCAAGCAGCAAACAGTCCAAACCCCTACGATCGCATCTCCATACATTCTCCTGCGCCGGGTTCTGTGGAGATAAAAAGAGATGGGGACGACTTCATCGAAGAAATAATCTACAGATACTCAGACCCCCAAAATCAGCCACTCATCGAAAAGCAGTATTTAAATCCCCAAGGGCTAACTGTTTTTGAAACTATCCGGGGCAAAGAAATTATTGAGCAGATCGTCCTAAATCTGGGCGGGGGGTTTTCGATCGTCGAGATGCAAAGGGAGCCATTAATTACCGACACAATCAAGCGCGCCCAAAACGGGATCAATTATGCCCTAACAATGCTGATTAGAAATATTGGCTATTCTGGATTCTTAAGGGAATTGATCCTGAATGGACAGCCCCCCGGTGAATGGGTAGAAGATCGATCGCAACCCAACGGGCAGAAATTCGTCCCCAATGCCGAAGGATTCGAAACCAGTCCCGGCATTACCAACTTTGTCATGGGCGCTCCTACCTATGACCGAGAGGGAAATATAACCGGATACACCAGCCCCAACGTAAACGTCCGCCAGCCGATCGATCCCTCAATGTTTCTCGAAACCGTTCAGGCTGAAATCAAAATAATCTATGAGTCAATGGGCCAAGGGCATATCCTCGCCACGGACTCACAACTAAGCGGCGTGTCGAGAGTACAGCTTCGGCAAGATTTTGTAACAGCCCTTGGTGAGGATGCTTTAGCCATTAGTGGCGCCTTAGCAGAAATCTATAAATCTGCCCTCCTAATGCTTGATCCTGAATCAGCAAATCTTGATCTAGTAGTCAAGTGTCAACTTTCTGTCAGTCAACCAACACCCGAAGAGATGAGAGAAATCAGGGCTAATTATCAGGCGGGGCTATTGAGCCGATCGACCGCCATGTCCTTAATGGGGATTGATAATCCAGATGCCGAAGCCGAATTAATCTCCGAAGAAAACGAATCAAAAAACACGGATCAAAATAATGACGTTGCCACTGCCGATCGAAACCCTATTGACTCAATCCCCATTGACTCAAGCGGAAGTGATTCAGATACCCCCGATCGAACCCCCGCCGATCGATGATACCGATGATGATTTGACCATCTTTGAAAGATATCATCTCGAACTTTGGGGACATGATTCTCCATCGATCGCCAGAATAAACAGAGCCTTAGAAATCTATGAGGATCATCTAAAGCACAACGTCCCCACAGAATCGCAAGCCAGATTAATTGGGGAAATCCAAGAACTGTTAAAAATGGTAGTTCCCAAACTAGAAGTAGGGGGCGGACTGTTACCCCCAGAAACTTTAGTCAACTTTCTACAGGAATGGGATGCAGTAATTTCGGAGCCTTAAATTTTCTGATCTTGATCAAGCGGAAAACTTTTTGATCGATCGCTAGGCTAGGAATTATTTGGATAATAATATTTATGGATTTTTCACAGGTTTTAGATTTTTTGAAGGATCAGGAAAACGGGCCCGCCATGGCTACGGCGATCGCAACCAAGATCACCGCCTTAAATAACGAGGCTGCACAATGGCGGGTAAAACTTAGAGAATCAGAATCAGAGTTAGGACGTATTCAAGAATTGAGCGGGGGTGATAGTAAAGCCTTAGAAGGAAAACTAACCGCCCTAACTCAACAGCTAGAAGCTGCACAAGTAGAAATTAAGTCCGCTAAAGATTCTCAATCTGATTCGATCGCCAAAGAAGCGGGGTTAAGGAAAACCCTAATTCTCCAAGATGTAGCTGTCAAAGCTGGGGCCGATCGAACCGCACTCACTGAAATCCTTCAAAACATCGAACCTGACAAAATCGTCATTTCTGATAATGGGATAACCGTAGACGGGAAACCACTAACAGAATTTGCACAAGCGAAAGGCGACTGGGCTGTGAGGGCTTTATTCCCAACCGCACCAAAGCCAACACTACCCACTGGCGGGACTTCAGGACAAGCCCCTAAAAATCCGGTAGATGCTTATTTCTCCTCTACTTACACTTTACCCAAGGCTAAAACTAATGCCCCAAGTTGAATTTTCCACAGATACGATCGGTTACCAAAATTTCCTAGCAGAGGAGATGTCCAGTTACAAATTAGTCCCGGCTGGGGCAAAAATTAACCCCGGCGAATTTGCTGCCTACGGTTCGATCTTTGTCACGGTAGCGACTGGCGGGGCAGCAATTAATGCCGTCTCAGTTCCGATCGCCCCTTTGGCTCCTCTGGCAAAAGTGGGAACGGTTATTCTATCGATCGGGACGGTCTTAGTTTTTGGAGTAAAAAAGTTTGCAATCCTCACGGCTCAAGCTCTCGCTGGTGATGTTACCATCACTGTTCAAGCCCTACCGACCGCACTCGTTGCCACTGATGCAGCTAACTATTCCCCCGGCTATTCCAAGCCAATCCAAGCGGGTTTACTTGTGGGCAGGACATTTGCAGAAAGGGATTCAAGTACTCCTTACGGGGCAGCGGACGTGGCTACAGATACCGATATCTATTTGATCGGCGTTGGCTGCCAAGATGCAAACATTAATCCTGAAATCGTTTTACTTCGGCATCAAACTTTAATTTACGAAAACCGTCTCCCCGGCTGGGACGCAATGACCGCACCCCAAAAAACCAAGATTCGATCGCTCTATCAATGCATCACTTCAGCTAATTAGTCGGGTAGATATCGACTGAAATTTATCAATCCCCCTAACTAGGAAAAAGATGGACATTCTAAAATTTTACGCAGACTTGCAAGCTGATGGTTATTTCTCGCGGATGATGATGAATCCCATCACTCAATTCGGGACTACGGCGGAGCCATTTCTGGGCGCTACCTTACTCCCTGAAGTTTTGAAAGATGAGAACGCATACCAAGAAACCCAAGTCCGCTACCGAACCACCCCCGCCCTCGATGGTTCTAGATACAGTCCGACTCAATTAGATAATTCTGGTTACTTAGTCGGCTCCGTTAAAGTTGAATTTGGGGATACAGATATCGCATCCCAGATCACCGCTCAAGAACACGATGGGCTAATTAAATTATTAGCTAGGGGTGGAGATGTTCAAGCTCTGGCAAGTGCGATCCAATGGGCCGATCGATCATTAGTCCGACCCCATGCAATTAAAAATGAAATTCAAAGATGGCAAGCGATCGTTGATTGCCAAGTAGTCCGCCGGGGTTCTAACGGGCTGCTAGAAACCGTAAACTATCAAAACCCAGCAGGGCATAGAGTCACGCCCACGATCGCCAGTGGCACTCTCGCCGCTCCTACAGGATGGTACGGCCCCAACTATGATCCTTTTGCCCTAGACATTTTTCCTCTGGCTGCAAAACTATCAGAAAAAGGCTACACGGTCGATCGAATTATTACTTCCAGAGCGATCGGTTATGTCCTTGCTAGAAACCCCAAAGTAGTGCAACGGACTTCTAGAGTCACGATCGCCGGGGGTGAAATATCAGCAGTGATGGGGCAAGTAACCCTAGCTGAATTGAGTCAAATTACAGTCCAAGATTCTTTACCTCCCATCGAACTTTACGATCGGGTTTACCGCACCGCCGCCGGGGCTTTTCCGTTCCTAAACAAAAATGCTTTTGTGATGGTTTGTTCTACAGGTAGGGACGAATCCGTTGATCTTGGAGATGCTGGTGTCCTGCAACTCACAGACACCCTTGGCTATTACGGGGTCGGTCGTCCTGCCGGCGCATCTAGCCCCGGTCGTGTTGTCCACACTGAAGTTAGCCAACGCAAGCCGATCGGACTTTTTGGGGAATCATATCAAACCGGATTCCCAGTCATTACCGAACCCGAAGCGATCGCCGTGATTACGATCGCCCCACCAACAGCTTAACCATGCAACTAACTCTGCCAGCCGCTCTAGCATCTCTAAAGAATCTGCCAGCCGTCCGGGACTTGCCAGTGGTTTTAGATGACAATTTCCTAAATAGACTCTTGACTTTATCCGCCGGGGTTAATGCCCAGACAGAAACGGTTTACCGAGTCTATTACGTGGCTGCAAAGTTTTTAGAGCAGATTCGATCGCAACACACCCTGAGTTCTGCGGACGGGGCTGTTTTTACAGGGCTTGCTATCCCGATCGCCTCCCTGTTAAATCTGCAATTCAGCGAAGATTTAGCACTGGGATTAATCATCCCCCCCGGCTTTGAATCAGTGCCAATATCGATCGCATCGCACCGTGTCAAAGTCTTTGGGACTAAATCTGTGAGGGTGCGACCAGTGCTATGAGTAGTAGCCCATTTTTCGATTTCGTTAATGCAACCTTGACATTCAAAGTTCCCGGCGTGGTCACTGTAGACGCCTCTGGGAATCCTTCTAGTGCCTCCACAGAATTGATAGTTAAGGCGATGCTTATGGGCGATCGAAGACAGGCTGCCAACTTCTTAAGAATGGGGACGGGGGTAGATTTAATTCCAGTAACAGGGAGATGCATAGAGCCATTATCTTTACCGTCCGGGCTAGTTGCTGATTCTGTAGCGATCGCCCTAATCGGCAATCAAGTTGGTGAGTTTATTTTATCCGGGGCTATTCAGTCCCCTTATTATCCGGTCACACTTTTGGGACAGAAAATAGTTGGCAACTTTAGACTCAAGAAAATCTGGGGGGATTTTATCTAATGGCTAAATCAATTGTTGTCAGGGTTCGAGCCTCGGACGTTTTAGCAAGACTAGCCATGGCAGCCGAAAAACTGGGGAATCTATCTATTCCCGTTAGCCAATCGGCTGAATATATGCTGAAAGAAACTAAGCTAAATTTTGCCAAAGAATCAACTCCAGACGGCGCCGGATGGGCTGCCTTAGCTGCCAGTACATTAGCCCAAAAAGGTAGCGGTAAAATTCTGGTAAAATCCGGGGCGCTCTTAGGTTCGATCGCCATTCAAGAAGCCGGATCGAAGCAAGCATTTATCAGCAGCACCGGGGTAGCCTACGCTATCTACCACGCAGCCGGGACTTCTAAAATGCCAGCCCGTGAATTTATCGGAATTTCAGGACGACACGAAACCCGGATCAATCAGATATTTAAGAAATACATCAAATCTATCTCCCTGTGAAATGGACATTCAAGCGATCGAACAGTTTCTAATAGATCGGCTATCCCCACTTAGAGCCACTGGTATCTGGGTGCGGGGTTTACCTAATTTGGCAAGCGATTTGGGGATAGATGCAAATACCGGGATACTCACAATTTACCTAGACAAGACAAACTTTGAGACACCTGAAACATTGGGTTTAATAGTCCAAACCGTACTCCTGCAATTCGTGATCGAACTCCGATTAATTGATCTTCGGGAACCCAACGGCGCTTACGCAGCAATCCGATATATCTGCAATCGACTAATAGGTTTCGCTCCCCCGGACTCTGAAAATATCTATCTGCTCTCGCACGAATTTATGGGTGAGAAAGACAAACTATGGATTCATCAAATCCGGTTAATCGTCCCCACAAGGCTGTTTGAGATTCCTGATGAAGATTCTTATGTCCTCCTAACACAAATCACACTGGAAGATGGATATGGCAATGTGGTAATCAATGCAGACAGCCCATTCTACACACCCCCAACAAATTAAAAACCCCAACGATTAAGCCGGGGTTCTTTGAGAGTGGTTCGATCGATCAATTGCTTTGAGAGGCATTCCCACCAGTGCCAGAACCATAATCAGAATCAGCCAATCTGTGCCGACTAGCACCACCGCCACCGCCAGAACCAGAAACAGGCGATCCGGATGTAACCCAACTACCGCCGCCACCAGCAAAACCAACACCAACAAAACCAGAACCCGAACCAGAGCTACAACTATGAGAAAAAGGGACAGTCCCCTCAACAGGGCCCCATGTGGTTACTCTAGTTGACTCACTACCACCGCCATGAAACTCAACAGTCCCCCTGCTGATAACAATGGGGTCTTGTGCGTCCTTGGCTAATTGCTTGGCTACAGCTTTCTCGATATATTCGCTTCGATCGACCTTAGAGAACTTTTTCAGCGCAGCCCGGACTTCATTGGAAAATTTTATCTTCATGCCTTTATAATAACACTCCATTGCCAAGTTTACACGCCATAGAGCTTATTTATTCCAGCCATTTTCTAGACATCCCCATACTCTTGATTTCCTGATCTTGATCAAGCGGAAACTTTTAACCCCCGCCATTAGGCTAGATATTATTTGGATTGAATCAGATGCAGAAATTTATCTATAAAGGGCCAATCAATAGCGGGGTGTCGATCGACGGGATTGACTATCTCCTCTATCAAGGAAAGCCCGTAACTTTGCCAGAAGATAATGATTATGTGAAGGGCCTGGTTGCTCAAGAATATTTAGAAATTGTCATTGAAAAACCTGTCATTGCAGAAAATATTAATCCCGTAATAGCGAGTAAAAAATAATGGCTGCAAATTATTTACACGGGGTAGAGACGATCGAAATCGAGATCGGCGCTAGAAGTATTCGGCAGGTCAAGACCGCCGTAATTGGGATTGTGGGGACGGCTCCGATTCACACTCTACCCCTAGCCGATCAAACAATTAACTACCCCACCATAGTCCTCAACCCACGGGATGCAGCTTTGAAGTTTGGAGTAGCATCCCCCGGATTTACAATACCCGCCGCTCTCGATGCAATCTTTGATCAAGGGGCGGGAATTTGTATTGTAGTGAATGTTTTCGATCCGGCTGTGCATAGAGCGATCGTAGCGGCGGGCCCGTTCACTTTCACCACGGATAAAATTACCCTCCCTAATCAAAATGTTATTGTTGCAACCGTGACTAACACAGCAACAACTACCACCTATGTCTTGGGTGTTGATTATTCGATCGACATGACTAAGGGGACGATTTCTCGCATCAGCACGGGAGCCATCCCTGCCCTAGCATCAGTTCAGATTGGTTATACTTACGCCGATCCGACCTTGGTGCTACCAGCAGCCGTGATCGGGACTGTAAATGCATCAGGCAATCGAACCGGGATGCAAGCATGGCAAGACTCCTATTCCCTATTTGGATTTTTCCCGAAGATTTTGATCGCTCCTCTATTCTCGACTCTGGCAGCCGTTACTGCTGAGATCGTAATTCAGGCTTCTCGACTCCGAGCCATTGGCATAAGCGATGCTCCGATCGGCACTACTTTTGCTCAAGCCATAGCGGGTCGGGGGCCGGCGGGTTCGTTTGGATTTAATACATCTAGCGATCGAATGATGCTCTGTTATCCCCATGTAAAAGTTTTTGATTTAGCCACTAATGCCGAAGTTTTAGAACCTTACAGCCCCCGAATGGCTGGGGTGATTG
>Ga0335395_10002591_pt1 | contig 11223 bp, 8 predicted proteins | sample MAT02_FD_205744 | JGI IMG/M metagenome (GOLD analysis project Ga0335395, IMG submission 205744) | Freshwater microbial communities from Lake Fryxell liftoff mats and glacier meltwater in Antarctica - MAT-02 (spades assembly) (version 2) ...
CCACCAGCGTGCAGGCCACCAGCAAGGTGAGCGCCGAGCCCAGCGAGAGCAGGGCGGGGCGCAGCGGTGAAGCGGGTTGCTGCAGGTTGGCCAGCGCGAGCTGCGCGGGCAGGGGCAGCTGCCAACGCCCGCTCGTCTGCAGCCGCGCAGCCAGGTGTTTGAGCGCGCGGGCGATGGCGTCGAGCAGCACAAGCAGCGCGGCGGTGGCGAGCACAAACGCCGCACCAAAGCGTGGGTCGGGCAAGGCCAGCACCAGAAGCACGATCACCAGCGCACCGATCGCAGCGGTGAGCCACCAGGCCGCGCGCGGCGTACGCAGCGACTGCCCATCGACCCCGCGAAACAGCACCGCTGGCGTGACCGACAGCGCACGCCCCAATGGCGGCAACGAGAACGCCAGCGCGGTCAGCACACCAAACGCCAGAGCCACCCCCGAGGGCTGCCACAGACCGCCGAGCAGCAGCCCAATGGGCAGGCGATCGGCCGTGGCCAGCGCACCGGCCAGCGCCATCCCGTTGCCCAGCAGCACGCCGAACGCGCTGGCCAGCAGCGCGAGCATGAGGATCTGGATCAGCACCATGGCGGCCAGCCGACTGTCGCGCAGGCCCAGCGCGCGCAGCGTGGCCAGCGAGGCGAGCTTGCCCTGCAGGTAAGCCTGCACGCTGTTGAACACGCCCAGCCCGCCGATGAACAGGGCCGAGAAGCCGATCAGCAACAGGCCCGAGCCAATCTGGCCCAGCACCTCGGCCATTCGCTCGCTGCGCTCGTCGAAGGTGTCGACCTCGGCGTCGAGCGCCGGGAACGCGGCCGTGAATGCGTCGCGCCAGGCGCTGGCGGGCTGGTCGGTGCGCACGCGGTAGCGGTACTCCACCCGACTGAGCGGTTGCACCAGACCGGTAGCGCGCAGCGCGCCCTCGCTCACCAGCACTGGCGCGCCGCCCCAGTCAGCCCGCAGGCTGCGGTCGGGCTGGCGGGTGATGAGGGCGCTCACGGCGAGGCTCAGGTCGCCGATCTCCACCCGGTCGCCCACCGCGATGCCCATGCGCTGTGCCAGCGTGGCGTCCAGCGCGGCGCCCCAGTCCCCGCCTTGCTCGGCGAGTGCGGTGTCCAGCGAGCCAGCGGGCGAGAGCGTGACCTGGCCGTACAGCGGGTAGGCCGCGTCGGTGCTTTGCAACTCAATCAGCTGCGCGCGGCCGTCGGCGCTGCGCAGCATGGTGCGCAGCTCGATCAGGCGCGAGACGGTGGCCGCGCCCTGGCCGGGCGCGCCCATCCAGGCCAGCACCTCGGGCGGCAGCGGTTGCTGGAATTCGACTTCCACATCGCCACCGAACAAGAGGCGAGCGTCGGCCCGCAGCGCGTCGGCCACTTGGCGGTACAGCCCGCCGCCTGCGGCCACCAAGGAAACGCCCAGCACCAGGCAGGCGACGAAGATCCACAGGGACCGGCCACTGGCGCGCAGATCGCGCCAGGCCAGGCTAAACAGGAAGCGCATCGGGGGCTTCCGTGTTGGCGGGCGTGGTGGTGGTCGGGGTTTCGTGCAATTGGCCCTCGTGCAGGCGCAGCACGCGGTCGCAGCGGGCTGCGAATTCGAGGTCGTGCGTGACGAGCACCAGCGTCGTACCAACCTCGCGGTTGAGCTCGAACAGCAGCTCGCGCACCGACTCGGCTGTCTGGTCGTCCAGATTGCCGGTGGGCTCGTCGGCCAGCAGCAGGCGCGGGCGATGCACCAGCGCGCGCGCAATCGCCACCCGCTGCTGCTCGCCGCCCGAGAGTTGGCTTGGCAAATGGCTGAGCCGTCCGCCCAGGCCCACCCGCTCCAGCATCGCGGTGGCCAGCGTGCGTGCGTCGCGACGACCCGCCATTTGCAGTGGCAGCGCCGCGTTGTCCAGCGCGCTCAGCGAGGGCAGCAAATGGAACGACTGAAACACAATGCCTACCTTGCTGCGCCGCATGTCGGCCAGGCCGTCGGCGTCCAGCGTGCCCAGGTCCACGCCATCGACGATGACCTGGCCGCTGCTGGGCCGCTCCAGGCCGCTCAGCAAAAGCAGCAGCGAAGTTTTGCCCGAACCTGAAGGCCCGGCGATGGCTACGCGGGTGCCTGCTTCGATGCCGATGTTGACATCGCGCAGCACGTCGACCTTGCCGTGGGCCAGCGGGTACGACATGCCGAGCTGGTGGGTCTCGATGAAGGGGTGGTGATGTTTCGGTGGCATCTGCTGAGCAGAGTGCGGCTCTGCGTGTGGCGGGATCGGTGGGGTGGACTTGGTTCTCAAGCTGGGTTGATCTGGCAGAGACGCATTGTCCAAGGATGCGGGGCACGAGGCGCACAACGAAGAGGCGCTGCGGCGATGGACGAACACGCGAGTCCAAGAGTCAGTGTGCCGCAACGCGCTTACCCCTTAGGCTTCGGTGCATGAATGCACGACAGCGGTGCATTTGTGGACGCAGAGGGCACCCAATTGAGGTCCTTGGTGCTCACTGAATCGCACAATGAACGGTGTCTTTTAACAAACACACCCAGGAGTGCCCGTGAGCTTTTTTTCATCATCCCCGCTGGCTGCTGCGAAGCACCATTGTTGCCGCCAGCCTGTTGTCCTCCCTGGCCTGGGCACAAACCAAATGGGACTTGGCAACTGGCTACCCCGACACCAGCTTTCACGTAAAGAACCTGCGCGAGTTCGCGCAAGATGTGAGCGCGCGCACCAATAGCGAGGTGGCCATCACTGTGCATGCTACCGGCTCGCTGGTGAAGGCGCCAGACGTCAAGCAAGCCGCGATCGATGGCAAGCTGGCTGCCGGTGAGGTGTTGGGGCCCAGCTTGGGCGCCGTGCATCCGGTGTTTGCGCTCGATACGATTCCGTTCTTGGCCACTTCGTACCCGACGGCCCGCCGCTTGTGGAACCTGTCGCGCCCGCTGACCGAGAAAAAGTGGGCTGCCCAAGGTTTTGCCGTGTTGTATTCCGTGCCCTGGCCGCCGCAAGGCATGTTCTCTGCCAAAGCGATTCGTTCGATTCTCGACTCGCATGGATTGAACATGCGGAAGAACTCGCCCTCGGTGAAAAAGCTTGCAGAAACCTTGGGCACCAAGCCGGTGCTGGTGGAGACGCCTGGATTTGGTCAAGGCCATTCAGTCCGACCAAGTCAACCTGGTGTTCACCTAAGCCGCACAAGGTGTGGACACCAAGATGTGGGAAAAACTGCCCTGGTTGTACCGAGCCAATGTCTGGCTTCCGCGCAACGTGGTGATGGTGAACAAGCAAGCACTCGACGCGCTGACGCCAGAGCAGCGCGAAGTGCTGGCGCGCGCTGACGGTGCCGCAGAAGAGCGCGGCTGGCAAACGAGCGATAAGAACGCGCAAGACACGGTCAAGGTATTGAAAGACAACGGGGCCAAGGTCGGCAACCTCGATACGAGCGTGGCCGCTCGTATGGACAAAGCCGGCGCCTCGCTGGCAGCGGAGGCTTTCAAGCGCGCCGACCCCGAGTGGCTCAAGGTGTTGTCGAGCTTCACGGCGAGCAAGCACGCACGCGGCGCTTGCCCTGCAAAATCAGCCTACTGCTGACGCCGCACCGGCTGCCCGCAAGCCACAGCGCGTGGCTCATTGACCCGGCACTGCGCCCGGCCTTGCATGTGGGGTGTGCCGAGCGGCTGGGTTTCGGTGGTGGGTTTTGCATGGCGGGCGGCCATGCATTGCAGGCGTTAGGGATGGTTTGAACAATCCACTGCTGAGCGTGTTGCAGACTTCGACAATTTCACTGGATGGAACTTCTGCCTGAACAGGCTTCAATTCCCACCATTTCACTCCCCGCTGGGAGCGTTTTAGCTGCTTGCGCATCTCTAAGCCTGTTTTTAAGGCGCATTCACGCCTGCATGTCCATCAAGGCATGACGCACCATCCACAGGTTTGATAGCTCAAACATCGTCTTGAGCTGGATGTGTTCTTCTTCAGCGTAGCGTTCCGCCCTGGCCACTGACACACTTGGTGGTGCGCAATGCTCAAATCCAAGGCCTTGAGTTGCGTGCTGTCGCTTCGTCTCGAAGCGGATCTCTCTCGTTCCATCGTGTCCATCTATTTCCCTCGTGGACACCATCTCTAAGCACAACCGAGCTGGGATCAAGGTGCCTCGTCCGAACGCTTACAGCCCGTCTTCGCCACCTCTCGGGTGGTTTAGAAGAGCAAATGCTGCTGTCAACGCGGGAGGGTGCAGTTCGCCACCTCACGGGTAGTTTGTAAGCGGTTGGTCTCAGCCCCGCAATAATCGCTCGCCTACCAAGCCTTAGAGTGTCATTTCTTTAGTTTGTTGATGTCACTCGTTGACCGTGCCCATGGTGTCAGCTAATTTGACAGCCTCTGCAAAGGGGGACACTTGTGGGACATTGGCAGGCTATCAGCGGCTATTCCAGGGACACTGCAGGGACAGACAGACACGAGTCAGATTCAAGAATCACTATTTAGCTGGTGATTCCTTACCTGTAAACCCGTGCAAATTGGCCTGCCCGGAGGGACTCGAACCCCCGACCTGCTGCTTAGAAGGCAGCTGCTCTATCCGGTTGAGCTACGGGCAGACAGGGTGACAGTGAAGCCGTTAAATGAAAAAGGCCCACATTGTGGGCCTTTTTGTTTTTGCTGTGAATGGTCGGAGCGGCGGGATTCGAACTCGCGACCCTCTGCTCCCAAAGCAGATGCGCTACCAGGCTGCGCTACGCTCCGACTAAGGTGCGAATTGTACCTGCTGGACGCCCGATTTTTGCCGCAGCACAAAAAAGTTGGCGCAGCAAGTGCATCGTGGCTGGGTTTTAGCTGCCGCGTGTAACGGGCATCTCCACCTCGGTTTTCAGCGCCATGTACTTGGCCAGTTCCAGCTTGGCGATCGACTGGCGGTGCACCTCGTCGGGTCCGTCGGCCAAGCGCAGTGTGCGCTGGCCAGCGTAGCTGTAAGCGAGCGGGAAATCGTCGCTCACGCCGCCGCCGCCGTGGGCCTGGATGGCCATGTCGATGATGTCGCAGGCCATGTTGGGCGCCACCACTTTGATCATCGCGATCTCGGCCTTCGCCACCTTGTTGCCCACCGTGTCCATCATGTAGGCAGCTTTGAGCGTGAGCAAGCGCGCCATCTCGATGCGGCAACGCGCATCGGCGATGCGTTCGTGCCAGACCGACTGGGCCGAGACCGGTTTGCCGAAGGCCACACGGCTGTTGAGCCGTTTGCACATGAGTTCCATCGCGCGCTCAGCTGCACCAATGGAGCGCATGCAGTGGTGGATCCGACCCGGGCCAAGGCGCCCCTGCGCGATCTCAAAGCCCCGGCCTTCGCCCAGCAGCAGGTTGCCGACTGGCACCCGCACGTTCTTGAGCTTCACTTCCATATGGCCGTGCGGCGCATCGTCGTAGCCGAACACCGAAAGGGCACGCACCACCTCGATACCGGGTGTGTCAGAGGGCACGACGATCATGGATTGCTGCGAGTGACGCGGCGCATCGGGGTTGGTTTTGCCCATGACGATGTAGACCGCGCAACGCGGGTCGCCAGCGCCGGACGACCACCACTTCACGCCGCTGATCACGTACTCGTCGCCCTCGCGCTCGATGCTGCACTGGATGTTGGTCGCGTCCGACGAGGCCACCGCTGGCTCGGTCATCAGGAATGCGGAGCGGATCTCGCCGCGCAGCAGCGGCTCCATCCAGCGGTCTTTGATGTCTTCGCTGGCGTAGCGCTCCAGCGTTTCCATGTTGCCGGTGTCAGGGGCTGAACAGTTGAAGATTTCGGCGGCGAAAGGGATGCGACCCATGATTTCGCACAGCGGCGCGTACTCAAGGTTCGTCAGCCCTTCAGGCGCCCGCGCGCTGCTCGGCAGGAACAGATTCCACAGCCCGGCGTCGCGGGCCTTGGGCTTGAGCTCTTCGACGATCTGGGCGGGAATCCAGGCGTTGCCGTTTTTCCGGTTTTCTGCGATCTCGGCGTAGAAGCGCGCTTCGTTCGGATAGATGTGCTCGTCCATGAAGGCGAGCAGCTTCGTTTGCAGGGTTTTGACCTTGTCGGTGTAGTCGAATTGCATGAAGATATCCTGTGAAGGTCGGGTCGGGAAAGGGGACGGATCAGGCGGCGCTGGCAAAGCGCCAGGCGAGTTCGGCGAGCGGGCGGGCGCCAGCGGCAGACGACACCGCCTGGGCGCTGGATGCGGTGCCCATTTCCACCCGCTTGGCAATGCCTTGCAAGATGGCGGCGAGCCGGAACAGGTTGTAAGCGAGGTAAAAGTTCCAGTCGGCCTGTAGCTGCTCGGGCGTGGCAAAGCCGGTGCGTTCGCAATAGCGCGCGATGTACTCGGCCTCGGTGGGAATACCGAGCGAAACCACATCGAGCCCGCCAATGCCGCGGAATGCACCCGGCGGAATGTGCCAGGCCATGCAGTGGTAGCTGAAGTCGGCCAACGGATGGCCCAGCGTGGAGAGCTCCCAGTCGAGCACTGCCAGCACGCGTGGCTCGGTGGGGTGAAACATGAGGTTGTCGAGTCGGTAGTCGCCGTGCACGATGGACACCATCGATTCGTCGCGCGCCATCGCCGGGATGTTTTGCGGTAGCCACTCCATCAGCCTGTCCATCTCGGGAATCGGCTGCGTGATGGAGGCGAGGTACTGCTTGATCCAGCGACCGATCTGGCGCTCGAAATAGTTGCCGGGCTTGCCGTAGCCTCCAAGCCCAACCGTGCCGGGCTTGACCTTGTGCAACTCAGCCAGCACGCGGTTCATCTCATCGTAGACAGCGCCGCGCTGGGCGTTATCGAGGTCGGGCAGCGATTGGTTCCACATCACCCGACCGTTGACGCACTCCATGATGTAGAAAGCGCGGCCGATCACCGATTCGTCTTCGCACAGCGCCAGCATCGTGGCCACCGGCACATCGCTGCCCTGCAGTGCGCTCATCACGCGAAATTCGCGCTCAATCGCGTGCGCTGAAGGCAGCAGCTTGGCGACTGGGCCAGGCTTGGCTCGCATCACGTAGGCCGCTGTGGGCGTGATGAGTTTGTAGGTCGGGTTGGATTGCCCACCTTTGAACATTTCAATTTGCAGCGGGCCTTCAAAGCCGGGCACCTGAGCCTGCAACCAAGTCGACAGCGCCACCCTGTCGACCGCATGCTGATCAGAGACAGCGCGGGTGCCAGTGAAGTTGTTTTGATCGGTCATGGGCGGCGTGTGGGCAGAAGAGGGTGGGCGCGCACGCCGGCGAGGATCAGGATTCGGCTTCGGCGATGCGCATCAGCAGCTCGCGATTGCGCACCACCAAACCACCCTGTTCGATGCGGATCGCGTTTTCGCGCTCCATCGATTTCAGCTCTTGGTTGACCCGCTGGCGGGACGCACCGAGCAGTTGCGCCAGTTCTTCCTGCGCCAGTTGCAGACCGATGCGCATTTCGTTGCCATCGTTGAGGCATGGCACGCCGTAACTGCGCACCAGGTGCAGCAGTTGCTTGGCCAGGCGCGCGCGCAGCGGCAGGGTGTTGAGGTCTTCCACCAACCCGAACAAGGTGCGGATGCGGCGGGCCTGAAGACGCATCAGTGCCTCGTACAGCTCCACGTGGATGCTGAGGATCTTTTGGAAATCGTTGCGTGAGACGCAGAGCAGTGTGGTCGGGCCGTGCGCATAGGCGTCGTGTGTGCGCTGGTCGCCGTCGAACATCGCGATATCGCCAAACCACACACCTGGTTCCACGTAGGTCAGCGTGATCTGCTTGCCCGAGAGCGAGGTCGAGCTCACGCGCACCGCGCCCTTCGCCACCGCCGACCACTCGGTGGGCGGATCGCCGCGGGCAACGATGAGATCGCTGTCCTTGTACCGTTTGACGTAAGCGCATCGCAGGATGTCGTGACGAAGGGAGGGGGAAAGAGTGCTGAACCAGCGACCACTGTTGATCGCCTCGCGTTCTTCCATTGTCAGAATCGGTTCGTCCATGGTCTGTCTTTTGAGTGACTGAAAGAGAACCCATTGTCGCCACAGGGACGGGGGGTACCCAGAGGACTGTCGCGGGCGCGTCCTTCCGGGGCACTTGCTGCACTCGCAGGTCGCTTGGCCGTAAAGGTCAGCAGCAAATGATGGGCGGGACGAATCAGCGGTATTGCGCAGGCCGCTTGTCCAGAAAGGCCGCGATGCCTTCGCCGCCGTTGACGTGGTGCAGGTTTTGCACGAAGTGGTCGCGCTCATGGTCCAGCTGCTGGTGCAGCGTGGATTGCTGCGCATCATTGACCAGATCCTTGATGCTGGCGAGCGCGTTGGGCGCCCGTGCGTTGAGGCGCTCGCACAGCGCCAGGGCGTCGGCGAGAGCCGAGCCCTGGGCGCTCACGGCGTTAACCACACCGAGTTGCTGCAGGCGTTCGGGGTCGATGCGCTCGCCCAACATGAGCAGCTGCAAAGCGGTGGCGCGCGGCAATGCGCGCGTCAAGCTCCAGCTGGCTCCGCCATCGGGTGACAGGCCCACATTGCTGTAAGCCATCACAAACACGCTGTTGTGCGCCGCCACGATGAAGTCGCAGGCCAGCGCCAGCGAAAAACCAGCTCCGGCGCACGAGCCTTCCACCGCAGCCACCACCGGTTTGGAAAAGCTGCGAATGGTCTCGATCCAGCTGTGCAGACCCTCGATGCTTTGTGCCTGCACCTCAGGCGGCTGCTGGCGGTTGGCTTGCAGGCGCTGCAGGTTGCCACCGGCGCAGAAGTGCGATCCTTCGCCGGTGACCACCACGCTGCGCACCTCCGGGCTGCTCTCGGCCACGTTGAGCGCTTCCACGCCGGCGGCGTAAATGTCGGGGCCGAGCGCGTTGCGGTGGTCGGGGTTGCTGATGGTCAGGACCATGGTCTGGCCCTGGCTGTGGCTCTTGAGGCTGGCGGTCATGGGTCAATCCTCTTCCTGCTTTAGGCTCAAGCCGAGGGCGCCACGGCGGCGCAGCCAGGGAGAAGGCCGGTAGCGTGGGTCGCCGTAGACGGTTTGCATGTTGAACAGGATCTCCAGCACGTTGGCCGGACCGATGTGGTCGCCCATGGCCAGCGGCCCCATGGGGTAACCCAGGCCGAGTGTGACCGCCACCTCCAGATCGGCGGGCGAACAAACGCCTTGCTGGCACATGTCGGCTGCGATGTTGACGATGGTCGCCACCACGCGCTGGGTCACAAAACCGCCGCTGTCGCGGATGACGCTGACTGCCTTGCCGTCGCTGGCAAAGAGGGCGTGGGCAGCGTCGCGCATGTCGCTGCGCGTTGCGGGGTTGGTGGCCAGCACCCGGCGGCGGGTGGCTTTGTCGTCCAGCATCGTGTCGATGCCGACGGTGCGTGTGGGGTCCAGGCGCTCGACCGCGGCCAAGGTGGTCACGTCCAGGCCCAGCGGCGCTACCAGGATCAGCGCGGCGGCAGACGGTGCGGGGCCGGTTTCGATGCTCGCGCCCAGGTCTTTGAGCAGCTGGAACAGCTCGCCGCGGCGCGCCGCTTTGGGCGATACCCACACCGGTGGCAGTGTGGTCACCTCGGGCACGGCCGGTTCGGGCGGCTGTTGCACCACCCCTTTTTCGTAGGTGTAGAAACCGGCGCCCACCTTTTTGCCCAACATGCCACCGGCCAAGCGCTGCGCAGTGATCACGCTGGGCCGGTAACGCGGTTCTTCGAAATACTGGTGGTAGACCGACTCCATCACAGGGTGCGACACGTCGAGCGCAGTGAGGTCCATGAGCTCGAATGGACCGAGCCGAAACCCCATCTGGTCTTTGAGAATGCGGTCGGTGGTGGCGAAATCAGCCACCCGTTCTCCCACCAGGCGCAACGCCTCGGTGCCGTAGCCCCGGCCGGCGTGGTTGACGATGAAGCCTGGCGTGTCCTGTGCTGCGACGGGGGTATGACCGAATTGCTTTGCATACGCCGTGAGCTGTTCGCACACAGACGCTGCGGTCTTGAGCCCTGCGATCACCTCGACCACGCGCATCAAAGGCACCGGGTTGAAAAAGTGGAAGCCTGCGAGCTGTTGAGGGCGCTGGAGCGAGGCTGCGATCGCGGTGACCGACAGTGACGAGGTGTTGGTCGCCAGCACCGCGTCTGGCCGCACAATACGCTCAAGCTCGGCAAACAGCTGGCGTTTCACGGCCAGTTGCTCCACCACCGCTTCGATCACCAGATCGCAGGGTTCGAGCGCAGCCAGGTTGTCAACCGTCTGCACCCGACTCAGGTAAGCCTCTGCTTTGTCTGGATCGAGTTTCCCCTTGCCCACCAGCGTCTGCCATGTGGTCTGCAGCGCGTTGCGAGCGGCCTCGGCGGCACCGGGGTGGGTGTCGTACAAAAGAACGTTGCTGCCGGCTTGAGCCGCCATCTGGGCGATGCCGCAGCCCATGGCGCCGGTGCCAACCAGGCCTGTTGTGTGGAATATGGCTTGCATAGGGGTTCTTTTTGAAAGTAAGGACGCCACGCCTTGTGACAGAATCTTTTGAATTTCAAACAAAGGTCTTAAACGTGCGCCAATTCTGGACAGGCGGCATTTTGCTATTAACCGCACTGAACAGTTCGGCGATCACCCTAGGGCCCCAAAGTGGGGCAGGTGTTCTTGGCCGCCCGCTCGATATTCGGGTGCAGGCGATTCTGGCACCAGGCGAAGAGGCGGCAGACATTTGCGTGAGCGCCGATGTGCTGTACGGCGAAACCAAACTGTCCCCAGGAGCGGTGAGAGCCACCTTGCAGCGTGCCACGCCCGACGCGCAGGCCTCGGTGCGGGTGCAAGCGTCGGTCGCCATCGACGAGCCGGTGGTGACCGTTCTCGTGCGCGCCGGGTGCATCGCTCCCTTCACCCGGCGGTATGTTCTGCTGGCCGATCCCATCAGTGAACCCGCTGCAACCTCACCCACAGCAGCCGCTGGTGGTGTGCCAGCAGCGCCCCGTGCCATCAACGCTGCCCAGCTGCCCGCCGTGTCTGCGCTCGGCGGCAGCGTGCAGCCCAGCGCAAACTCAAACGCGCGTCCCACGAACAGTGGATCTGCCGCGCTCGGCACGGCAGAGTCCGCGCGGGCAGCGGTTCAACAGCCTGCGCGCGAGCGCGCCAAGCCCCCTGCAGCCGCTTCCGCCAAACGGGGCGCCAGCGTGGTGCGCAAACCTGCGGCAGCTCAGCCAGCAGCAACAGCCACATCCCGGTTGGAGCTGGATGCGATCGATCTGAGTCTGGCGATCGAGCGCGACCCGGTGCTCAAGCTGTCGCTCAGC